>JAEEGF011620508.1_pt1 | contig 15469 bp, 12 predicted proteins | sample 9134171 | NCBI WGS metagenome assembly JAEEGF01 (sample SAMN16246542, study PRJNA631951) | gut metagenome | biome: gut microbiome; feature: rumen; material: AP-attached | host: Bos | place: Iran: Karaj | collected 2018-10 | reverse complement strand
CAGCAAACGGCCTGCGGGCAATCCCGCTTTTACCAAAGATTTCCTGGTTTCGGACGCGGAGAGCATGACCAGCGGAGCCTGGCAGTTCTACAAAGTCCATGATAAGGACAACCTGGAGTATGTCGCCGCACTGTACGGGACGGAGACGGGCAACAGTTGTTTCGGACGCCTTGTTGTTGTTCAGCTTGAAGGGCTGCTGCGGGCTTACCGGGACCGTTATGATCAGGATAACTTCGTGAAGAATCTGCTGCTTGACAACATGCTGCGTGTGGATATCTACATGCGGGCCGATAAGCTTCGGATAGAGAACAATGTTCCGCGCGCGGTCTGTCTGATCGAGACGCAGAATGACAGCGATACGAATTCGACGGTAATGGATATCGTGAGGAATCTGTATCCCACCAAAGGCAAGGATTTCATCACGGCTGTGGATGAAAACAATATAATTCTGGTTAAAGATCTGAGCGAGACCAGGAATTCGGAAGAGATACTTAATGAAGTGGATCTGACGATTCTGGATACACTCAACAGCGAGGCCATGGGCAGAGTGCACATTGCCTCCGGTTCGATCGTAAGGGATCTGAAGGATATTTCCAGATCCTATAAAGAGGCCAAACTCGCGCTCGATGTCGGCAAGATCTTCTACCAGGACCGCTATATCATCCATTACAGTCAGCTCGGGATCGGGCGGCTGATCTATCAGCAGCCGGTTTCCCTCTGCAAAATGTATCTGGACGAAGCCGTGCATGGTTTCCGGATGACGGATTTTGACGAGGAGACACTGCACACGGTCAATCAGTTCTTTGAGAACAATCTGAATGTATCCGAGACTTCAAGACAGCTGTATATTCACAGAAACACGCTGGTATACCGTCTGGACAAACTGCAGAAGAATACCGGACTGGACGTGCGTGTTTTCGAGGACGCCATTAAGTTCAAGATCGCGATGATGGTCGCGAACTACGTGGACTATATGGAGAAATCCGGATACAGCATATAATACAGGAAAGTTCCGATAGGAGAAAGCATTGATAGAATTACAGAATGTTACCAAGATTTATGACGGGAACGTCGTGGGCGTACAGGACGCGAATATCAAGATCGACCAGGGCGAGTTTGTCTTTCTGGTCGGCGAAAGCGGTTCCGGTAAGAGTACGCTCCTGCGGCTCCTGATTAAGGAAATCAATCCGACTTCCGGTAAAATCTTTATTGACGGGCAGAATGTGACACGGCTCCGCAGCCGCAAGACAGCGAAGCTGCGCCGTCGTATGGGCTTTGTTTTCCAGGATTACCGGCTGCTGCCCAAGAAGACAGTTTATGAAAATGTCGCGTTTGCAATGGAAGCGATCGAGGAGACGCAGCGCAGGATCCGCCGCAGGGTGCCCCGTGTGCTGAATATGGTGGGACTGGCTCATAAGAGTCATAATTTCCCCAACGAGATCTCGGGCGGAGAGCAGCAGAGGACCGCGATTGCGCGGGCTGTCGCAAATAACCCGGTATATCTTCTGGCGGACGAGCCGACCGGCAATCTGGATCCGCGGAACGCGAAGGAAGTTATGGACCTCATGGAGCACATCAACAGTCTTGGTACGACCGTCATTATCGCGACGCATGATAAAGAGACCGTTGACCGCATGCAGAAACGGGTAATCCACATTATGGACGGTAAGGTCGTTAAAGACGCGAAGGGAGGCTACGATATATGAAGCTTCGCTCCGTAAAAGTCTGTGTTAAAGAAGGTCTGCAGGGCATCAGCCGCAACGGATGGATGGTTACCGCTTCGGTGCTTACGGTTTCCGCGTGTCTGTTTATTTTCGGCATTGTCTACTGTATCGTAATGAATGTCCGCTCCTTTGCGAATAATCTGGACGACAATCTGGGCATTGTCGCGTTCCTGTCTTCCAAGGTTTCAGAGGAGAGCGTGCCTACGCTGCTTGATCAGATCCGGAAGATGGACGGCGTCAAAGAAGTCCAGTATATCTCTGCGGAAGAAGCCTGGGAGAGCTTTAAGGAGTCCATGGGCTTTGGCGAACAGCTGGGGACGGATATGGTAAACCGTCTGGACCAGGACAATCCGCTCGCCGATTCGGCGTCATTCCAGATTTATCTGTATGACGCCGGGGATCAGGACGCTTTTGTCAGCCAGCTTAAGACCATGCCGCAGTTTCGCCGCATCCAGTATGCCGCTGAGACGGCGGCTGTCATGTCCAATATAAACCGCGTGATTACGATCGGCGGACTGGTGCTGATCCTGCTCCTGATCGTAATCGCTGTCCTTCTGATCTCCAATACGATCAAGCTGTCCGTCTATGTACGACGTGAGGAGATCGAGATCATGAAATACATCGGGGCGACGGATTCGTTTGTTCGGATACCTTTCGTCGTGGAAGGCATCATGATCGGAATTCTCGGGTCAATCCTGCCGGCCGTGACGATTTATTTCATATACCGGGCAGTTCTGACACTGGTTGTCCATCAGTTTAACGAAACGTTCTCGCAGATGATCCACTTCCTGAGTATGTCTGAGATCATGCAGATGCTGATACCGGCTTTCCTTCTTGTCGGTATCGTGGTCGGTATCCTGGGAAGTCTGTTCTCACTGCGTAAATATCTGAAAGTCTGAGGAGAGATAAAGATGCCCAAGAAACAAAAACATGTCCGTTCTTCCGCGTTTGTCAGGATCTTCGCGCTGACGCTTGCCTTTATTCTCGGACTCTCCGGAATGCCTTCCGTGTATGCGGACGAGGATGCGGATGAGATCGAGGAGGGCCTCGAAGAGCTTGAGAATGAGAAGGACGCACTGGAGGATCAGGCTTACTGGGTAGCCTGGGAACAGAATTATACGGCTGCCCAGCTTGCGCAGATCACCAGCGATATGGCCGAGCTGGAAGCACAGATGGCGGAGCTGGACAACCAGATCAACACTTGTGAGATGAATATCCGGAATCTTGAGGCTGCGATCGCGGACAATGAGGCGATGCTGGAGCAGACCGCGGCGGAGCTTGAGACGGCCAAGGAGATCGAGGCGGGACACTACAATGAGCTCAAAGCCCGTCTGCAGATCATGTATGAGTACGGAGACGTGAATTACCTGGAGCTCCTGCTCGGTTCCAAGAGCATTTCCGATTTCTTCAGCCGGATCGAGTACATCAATGAGATGGCGGCTTATGACGAGAAGATCCAGAACGATCTGAAGAATGACCGCGAGACGATCCAGGAGATCGAGAGCAGGCAGACACAGGCTCAGCTGGAGCTGGATATGAATCATCAGAAGCTGGAGAAAGAACGCGCAGCGCTGGTGGAAGCGATGCAGAACAAGCAGGATTTCTACGCCCAGCTGCAGAGTGATCAGGTAAGCTATCAGAACTATCTGTACTATCTGTACGAACAGTCGAACTGGATCTCTGCGCAGATCGCAGAGAAGGAACAGCAGATCAGCACAGCGGAAGCAAGGCTTGCGGCTGCGCGGGAGGCAGAGCGCCTTGCCGCGGAGAAAGCCCGTGAGGAGGAAGAAGCCCGGCAGGCAGCTGAGGAATCCCGCCGTGCGGAAGAGGAACGTCAGGCTGAGGAAGAACGTCAGCGAGCCGAGGAAGAGTCACGCCGGGCTGAAGAGGAGGCTCAGGCCGCTGAGGAAGAGGAGGAGAACTATACCGAGGACGATCCTGAGGATGAACCTGAGGACGAGCCGGACTCCGGCAGTTCCGGTTCTTCAGGAACCTTTACCTGGCCGGTGCCTTCCAGCTATTATATTTCTTCCCCGTACGGATACCGCGTGCACCCGATTGAGGGTACATACAGACTGCACGCAGGGACGGATATCGCGGCGAATTACGGATCCAATATCGTAGCAGCCGACAGCGGAACCGTCATTGCAGCCATGTATCACTGGAGCTATGGATATTATGTTATGATCAGCCATCCGTCGGGATACGTTACAATGTATGCACATTGCAGTCAGCTGCTTGTCTATGCAGGGCAGCAGGTTTCCCGCGGAGAGGTCATTGCCCTTGTCGGTGAGACCGGTGAAGCAACCGGCCCGCATTGCCATTTTGAAGTACGCATTAACGGCGCGACGGTCGATCCGATGCTGTTCTTCTGATAACTATGGATGACAGAGGCTTTTTTGAAGAGAGAGCGGATAACAGACACGTCTTCACGGAACAGGACGGAAGACAGTTCCGGCCGGGTTTCTGGGCGGGTTTCATTGCCGCTTTCCTGCTGATCGCTGTTGCCGGCGGCATCTTCTGGTACGTCAATAAACCGATCTTTGTTCCGGGATCTTATGTGGACGGCGGACTGGATCAGGACGAAGCGGAAGCAATCCTTATGAAAGAAAACCAGCTGATCAGCTATATCGACAAGTATTATATTCTCGAGGATATCCCGAAAGAAAAACTGATCGAAGGAATCTACCGCGGGATTATGGGGACGCTTTCCGACAAGTACTGCGCTTATTACACAGCGGAAGAATTCGAAGAAATCAAGAAGACGTCCAAAGGATCGTTCGGCGGTATGGGTATTTCCGTAACGCCGGAGCGGGAGATCGTGAGCGTATACGAAGACAGTCCCGCGAGCGAAGCCGGGATCCTGCCGGGGGACATTATCATAGCGTCCGACGGGACGGATATCACCGGGATGCAGCAGGACGAATATATGTCCCTGCTGCGCGGAGAGGTCGGAGACGTGCGGACGCTGACGCTGCTGCGGCCTTCGACCGGAGAGACTTATGAAGTCACGATGACTCTCCGGATCATCAGTCAGAAGACGATCGTCTGGAAATGGCTGGATAACGGGATCGCTTATCTGCAGATCACCAATTTCCATGTGATCACGATCGAGCAGTTTGACGCCGCACTCGAGGAGATCCAGGCGTCGGAGGATTTTGCCGGGCTGATTATCGATCTGCGCAATAATCCGGGCGGAGAGCTTGATACCGTCGTTCATATCGCGGATAAGCTGATGCCGGCGGGGCTTATCGCCTACACGCTGGAAAAGACAGGCGAAAGGGAGGATTTCACTTCCAATGGAGAAGGACTGCCCGGAATCCCGATGGCAGTGCTGATCAACGGAGATTCGGCTAGTGCTTCCGAATTGCTTGCCGGAGCGCTTAAGGACCGAGGAATCGCAACGATTGTAGGAACACAGTCCTTCGGCAAAGGGATCGTTCAGACGACCTGGTGGCTTGGGGACGGATCTGCGTTCAAAATGACGACAGCCAAGTATTACACACCCGGCGGTGAAGAGATTCAAGGCGTCGGGATTACGCCTGATATCGTCGTCGAGGCGCCGGTGGATCCGGCAGACGGTACCGATCCGCCGAGGGACGCGGCCTATGGAGCGATTCTCGATGAACTGGGGATCGCGGAGGATGAAGCGGCATGACGGAACATAACAGACAGATTTACGAGAAGCTGAGAGAAGCCTATCCGGACGTACGCTGCGAGCTGGATTTCGGTACGCCGCTGCAGCTTCTGACAGCGACGGTTCTCAGCGCGCAAACGACGGACAAGCAGGTCAACCGAGTGACGGAAGTGCTTTTCCGCGACGCTCCGGACCTGCCCGCGATGCGGAAGCTGACGGTCGGACAGCTGGAGGATTATATCCGGACAGTGGGATTCTTTCATACGAAAGCCCGTCATCTGATCGACATGTGGCAGGAGCTGGAGGAACGGTTCGGCGGCGAAGTACCGCGCACCCGGGAGGAGCTTACGACGCTGCCGGGCGTCGGCCGCAAGACGGCGAATGTCGTGATTTCGAACGCGTTCGGCGTGCCTGCGATCGCGGTGGATACGCATGTTTTCCGGGTTTCCAACCGGATCGGGCTCGCGGATGCCGCGACGGTCGAGGAGACGGAGAAGCAGCTGATGCAGAATCTGGACGAAGATGTCTGGTCACTGATGCATCATCTGCTGATTTTCCACGGACGCCGCTGCTGCCATGCACGCGGGCCGGAATGCGCAAGATGCCCGATCGCGGAGCTTTGCCGGGAACATCAGAAAGATTCTGCGTCTGCAGGATCTGACAGGACGGAATAATACAGTACGGTTTCAGGAGGAGACAGAATGGATAACGTATTTATCGAGCACATGGTCGAAAAAGACGACAGGAACATGCGGATCATCAAGAAAGCCGGAATGATCCTGGGGATCGCGATCGTACTGTTCATCGGGTTCACGGTGTTTACACAGTTCTTTACGATCGCGCTGCTGATCTGCATTCTGGTTGTTTTCTTCTTCTGGAGGAAGATTGACCGGGAGTATGAATATATCTATACGGACGGCAATCTCGACGTGGACGTCATCTACGGACGGTCCGCCCGCAAGCGCCTGCTGAGCGCCGACACGAGAGATTTTCAGTTCATTGCGTACGGCGGGAGCACCGCTTATCATGCCAAGATCGAGGCCAAATATGATAAGACGCTGGACTGCGGTGCCGGCGGTATCCGGGAAAATTCCTATGTCGGAGTCGTTACACGCGGGGACAAGACAATCAAGCTGATTTTCGAGCCCGACGAGCGCATGGTTGCGGCAATGAAACGCTATATTCCGAGAAAATTCGAAGCGAAACCGGAGTATTGAATGATTTCGTCAATTCATTAAAAGAATGAATAAAAAAGGCCGTCCGGTCAACAGTCCTGCCTGCAGGCAGCACAGTATAACGGACGGCCTTTTTCTATGCGGTTTTACAGCCTGTGATGCTTATAGATGATTACCGGTACACTTCTTTCGGAGCATCGAGGCCGAGGATGCGGATTGCGTTCTCCCGGCAGATGCCGCGGTAGTTTTTTTCTGAGATACAGCCTTTCTCATAGGATTCGTCCAGCCATCCGACAAGACCATGAATCTGGCGGTTGGAGGGATGGCAGATGTCGATGGCGTACATCATCCGGTCGCCGAATTCCTCGATGAACCGGTAGGAGTATTCCGGGTCGCGCGTCATGGCATTGTAACAGCTGCCCGCCGACATGTCGCAGTAGAGATTACCGTATTCACGCATCAGTTTGGCGAGTCGGCCTTCGGTAACCTTGCCGGTGGGATAACTGTTGCGGTTCCCGGCGTTGACGCCGGCGTCGATTTCGGCCCAGAAGGGCTGTGAATGGCCGAAAATCTTCAGGTCGGGGTGTTTTTTCAGCATTTTTTCAATCCGCGGAAGGCCCAGATCATCCACGATTCCGTAGCAGCCGCCGATCGTCGGCCCGATGTGAATGGTCACGGGCAGATTTGCCGCAGCACAGTACGAGAACAGGTTGTCCACCATCGGATCATCCGCGTATAGATTGGCTGTCAGCTCACCCATGCCTTTGGCGTCGAGCTTTTTGAAATGTTCAAGGATTTCCGTAAAATCCGTATGGGCCGAATTGTCCAGAACGCGCGGGTCCACGTTGCAGAACCAGTAGAAGCGGTCCGGATACTTCGCGACAACCGCGCGCGCGTCTCCGTTGGGGAGCACGAGGCCGCCTGTTCCTTCCGGCGCGGTGCTGGGAAGCAAAACACCTCTGTCCACACCGATTTCGTCGTAGATCGCGAGGAGGGTCTCCGGCGTAATCGTGAAGTTTTTGGGAAATTCATATTCCTGGTTCAGAATCACATGAGCATGAACATCGATCTTCTTAAGCAGTTTCTTCATGTTGATTTCTCCTTGTGTTTCAGTTTACCGCCGCGTACCAGTGACCGCCGGAATCTTTGTCACCGCTGCCGTCCAGCAGGTCCATATAATGCGCTGAAACCTTCTTGAACGCGTTCGCGTATTTCACGATCTCTTCCGGCATGTATTTGACGAACCAGGGGATCAGGAAACAGGGGATATTCTCGGAGGCGGTAAGTTTTTTGTCGAGCTCGCGTACATCACGCTCTGCAAAAAGGATCCGGGTCGGCTTGCCGGCGTGGTACAGGTCGATGTCGTGGAAATACGGATGGGTGTGCAGGGGATAATTCGCGCCGGTGGTGAGTTTCCGGCCGATTTCGGCGGAAACGGCCTCCACATACCGGCTGATGGGCAGGTCCCCGAGCTCCTCGGCGACGTAAAGTGCCTGCGGGTAATACCATCCTGCCATGGTAGAACCGGTGGATTCGTCCACACGGATCGCACGGAAGCCCGGTGTTCCTTCCATCAGGTCGAGGAAATAGTTCATAGCCTTGCGGATCTCCGCGATTTTCTCATCGTAGTCCTTAAGCCGGATCAGCCCAATGGCGGTAGAGATCTGGTTAACGCGGCCTTTCATGCCGCCCAGGGGCAGATTGTAGTAGGGGAGCAGCTCTTTGGTCTCAAAGATGTATTTCTCGTTATTGCGCTCATAGTGAGAGTACGCCATTGCGCGTTCGTAGTATTCCCGTTTGTCCGTGACCAGCATGCCGAGTTCGCCGCAGGAGAAGGATTTTAACGACATCAGCGACATGGCCGCCACATCGCCGAAAGTCCCGAGCATCCTGCCTTTATACCGGCCGCCCTGAGCGTGGGACACATCTTCGATTACCTTCAGACCGTGCTTATGCGCAATCTCCATGATCGGATCCATGTCGGCGGGGTGACCGCTGTAATGTACGACCATCACGGCTTTGGTCCTCGGACCGATGCAGCGCTCCAGATCCTCCGGATCCAGGCACAGGTCGTCACGGCGGACATTGGCAAAAACCACGCTGGCGCCGAGCTGTGATGCGGAAAGACAGGACGCCCAGTATGTCTTGGTGGGACAGATCATCTCATCTCCGGCACCGAGACCGACAGCAAACATCGCGGCCTGCAGAGCCAGCGTGCCATTGGCGTAGGCAATGCCGAACCGGCGCTGCTGCCAGGCGGCAAATGCTTTTTCAAACTGTTCGGTAATGTCTGTACCGGACATCTTGTTCCGCCGCACTACATCCAGCACGGCGTTCTCGATCTCTTCATTTACATAGGGCCAGGCAAAAAGCTCCGCAGGGACATCTCCCGATACTTCTGCAGGACCGCCGAGGATCTTCAGTTTATCTTCGATCATAGCCCTGCCTCCCTTCTGCCGGGATGACGAATGCTCTCGTTCCGGGACGGAAATCACAGATACTGACAAAAAGCCTGTCATCACTAAAGCTTCTCATGATTGTGTTCCTTTCTTTTTTTGAAAAGCCTCTAAAGGCATACGGCTTATTTCCTTTACTCTATCACGAGCCAACCGATTTCGCAAGAGCCAAAGCATGAAAAAACCACCGGACCGGCCGGTGGTTTCCGATTGTACTGTAAATGCCGCAGAGATAGTGTTTATTTCTCTGCAGGCGCTTCTTCCTTGGCTTCAGCAGGAGCTTCCGCAGCTTCAGCCTTGATTTCGGCGGTTTTGTCCTCAGCAGACTGGGCCGCGGCGGCCTTGATTTTGGCGAGCTCTTCCTCTTCGAGAACACGGAACGCAACCTTGCCGACAAGCGTCTTCGGCAGATCATCGCGGAACTCGATATCATACGGCAGGGCATACTTCGCGATATGCTTGCGGCAGTAACGCATCAGCTCTTCCTTGCAGGCCTTTGTCGGGGCATAGCCGGGTTTCAGGACTACGAATGCTTTGATCTTCTGGATCTTGACCGGATCCGGAACGCCGATCACGCAGCTGATCTGAACGTATTCGTGGGCATCCAGGATGTTTTCCATCTGGGACGGATATACATTGTAGCCGTTCGTGATGATCATGCGCTTGATACGCTGACGGAAGTAGACAAAGCCTTCCTCGTCCATTACGCCGAGATCGCCGGTATGGATCCAGCGGTATCCGTCGACTTCATGGATCGTATCGGCCGTCTCTTCCGGCTGATTGATGTACTCCAGCATAACGGAAGGACCTGTCAGAACGATCTCGCCCTCGGTTCCGTAAGGAACTTCCTTGTCGGTACCCGGTTCGACGATGCGGAAATACGTATCCGGGAACGGGATGCCGATACTGCCTTCCTTCTGCTTATGGATCGGTGTCAGGCAGCAGGCAGTGACACATTCCGTCGTACCGTAACCTTCACGTACCGTAATCTTGGCGCCGTGATCACTCAGGAACTGATCCAGCCGTTTCTTCAGGCTGATGGAAAGAGAGTCTCCGCCGGAGAAAACACCTTTCAGGAAGTCCAGTTTCAGATCTTTGGGATCCCAGTTGCGCAGCAATGCTTCAAACAGGGACGGAACACCGGCAATCAGATTCGGTTTGTATTTTTCCAGCATCTCGCCGTAGGTCTTGGCATTGAAACGCGGGATCAGGATGCACTGTCCGCCATTCATGAACATCGAATGGATTGATACGCCCAGTCCGAATCCATGGAACATCGGCATGACGGCCAGCATCTTGTCGCCGGGACGGAAGAACGGGTTGGTTGCGACGATCTGCGCGCCAAGCGCATTGAAGTTAAGGTTGGAGAGCAGGATTCCCTTGGAAGTACCGGTCGTGCCGCCCGAATACAGAATAACGGCAGGATCCTCGGCCTTGCGGCGGACGCGGAAAATCTCCGTGTGTTTGCCGCGGGACAGGAATGTCTTCCAGAAAAGCACGTGCGGCGCGTCATGCGGCACCGGAGCGATCTTGCGGCCGGCGGTCAGCTTGTAGCCGATCTTCATCAGAGGCTTCAGGACATCTGCAACAGAAGTGATCAGCAGCAGCTGCAGGTCGACAGCTTTCATGACGTTCTTGAACTTCGGATAGAACTGATCGAGGGTAATCGCAGCAATGGAGCCGGAATCGCGCAGATAGAAAGCAATCTCACTCTCCGCGGACAGCGGGTGGATCATTGTGGCGATCGCGCCGACCAGGTTGATAGCGTAGAAAATGCAGACGGTCTGCGGTGTATTGGGCATGCAGACGGTCACACGGTCTCCTTCACGGATACCGACGGCTTTAAGCGCTCTGGCAGTTGTTTCGATCTGTTCCCAGAGTTCTTTATAGGTTGCGGTCGTGCCGAGGAATTCATAGGCGGTCAGGTCCGGATAACGCTCGGCCATGGCTTCAACAGCCGCGCTCATGGTCTTGGAGGTGTACTCCAGATTCGCGGGGACCTCCGGGTCCTTGCTGGCAAGCCACGGCGCCGCAGGCGTCGGGACATCGTTCAGGCGGATAACCTTGGTATCATCGTAAGCTGCGTGTATCAAATTCGATTCCCTCCTTCATGGGTTTTGCGAGCTCTTCCGGATTCTCGAGCAGATGCTTGAGAAGCATGACGGAACGGGAGAAATAATACCCGTCCGCGATCCGTTCGTCGACGGTAAGACCCAGATCGACGAATTCATGATTGTCGGTCACCTGGCCGTCATCGTCATATACAGGGGCTTTGCGCTTCTCGCCGACGATGCAGAAGATGGAAGTGGTGCCCCAGTTTGTCAGATGGTGATAGCCGCTGTTAAGCTTAATCGATCCCAGATTGGACAGAACAACAGAGCTCTGGAAAGGATCCGAATTTGTAAAAGCCTCCGGGAGGAGTCCGTGCCTGTCCATCATCCGTACGACCTTAAGCGCGGTCTTGCTGAGAAAGCGTGGGATTTTGTTGAACAGATCCATGTTGTCCTCGGTGCTGTTCGCGTTGCCGGCAGGTTTGTCTCCGGTCTTGGAATGTCCGCGTTCCGCGTAGACGACCTTGCGGATCGCCTCATGTACGGATTCCAGATTGTCTTCGGGCGAGATATGCAGGAACGCAAGTCCCTCGTCGCCGTTATCGGAGAACTGTTTTTTCACGACAAATGCTGTCGTAACCTCGTTCCGCTGGTAGTAATTGCCGTTCTGATAGAAGCGGTTCAGCTTGGGCCGCTGATGGATCGTATGCGCGATTGCGGTGACGATCAGATGGAACAGTGTATATTTGAACTCGGGATCTCCGGCATTCAGCTCTGCCAGATACCGGTTCGCGTTCGTCAGATCAATGGTCTGTGAGATGTATGCTTCATTATCTGCGCGGTTCGGCATGATCTCGCCCATAATGAAGTGCATGGAGTCGGTCTTGCGGATCAGAGCCGCGTCTTTACGGTCGCCCCATTTTCTTTTCGCCATAAACTGCCTTCTTTCCGGTTGGAGACTTTTAAAACACCTTTCTGATCATATCATAAAACGCATAAAAAGTCTATCAGAAATACAAATGTTATAAAACAAAAAGTGCCCCGGGAGACAGTTCTCTCAGAGCACATATCAGGCGGATCAGACAAACCGGCGGATGGCAGCGGCTTACTGCAGTACGTAATCCGTATCACAGGACGACAGACGGTGCAGAACGGCAATGACCTCGCCGAGGACGGAAATCTCATCGGCCGGAAGAATGCGCGCGGGCATCTCATCCGGAGTGTTGTATTTCTGTACGTAGAAAATCTTCCAGTCCTTCTCACTGGGGATGACGAAGCGGACGAACAGCTCTTTTTTATAGGAGAAGAGCAGAACTGCGCTCTTGCCGGGCTCAACGTCGGATTTGATATACAGCAGATCTCCTTCGCGGATACCCATACCGGACATCCGGTTGTCAGACATACGGAACGCGTAATCCGCATCGAGCGGACCTGGATTCAGATGAGCTTCGCAGTTGATTTCGGCGCGCACCATCGGATTTTCAAGAAAACGCTTGAGCAGCGGGATCTGTTTGTGATTGACGTCCGCATAACGTGATGAATAGGTCCCTCTCTCATCGACGAGACCGAGGATCCAGTTCGGATTGACGTTAAAATAATACGCGATGCGGTTCAGATTCTGATCGCCGGGCAGCTTGCGGCTGTTCATATAGTAATACAGCGTAGCGCGCGGGATCTGTGTTTCCGATGAGATTGTGCGTATATCCAGATTGCTGGAAGCGATCAGATCGTGAATACGGTTGCCGATCTTTTCTTCGCGGCTTCCTTCGCCCCCTTCCAGATTCTCTTCCGGTGTGCGCTGCGGATCATTGGTTATGCCAAGCAGATATTTCTCCGAAACATTGAAATACCTTGCTATGTTCTTCAAAGAATGTCCTGTCAGGTGCTGCTTGCCGAGGAAAAGCCGGCTTACGCTCGTCGGAGTGAGTCCGACGGCACGGCCGATCTCCGAAAGAGAAACGCCTTTTTCTCTACGAAGCGCGTCCAGACGATCCGTTGTGATACCGGAATAGTTTTTAACCGGAGATGGGGAATCTGCCTTCTGTCTACTCATCGTGACCCTCCTTCTGTGAATTTGTTTCTTATTATACTATGCTTTGCCGAAAAAATCAACTCTGTCTATAAAGAATTGCATAAAAATTAAAGCGGTTGACAAAATGCGCATACATGCTATAATAAAGTGTCGTAATATCGCAGAAAAAGGAGAGATACGGCATGCAGACAGATATAGAATCATTACGCGTGCAGATGAGAGAAGACCTTAAAAAGGTCAACAGTGCAGATACATTACGGGCTTTCTGGCAGGAATATCTTGGCAAGAGCGGCAGGATCCCCGCGATGATGAAGGACCTCAGGAACGTCGCTCCCGAGGAGCGTCCGATCATGGGCAAGGTCATCAACGAGCTTAAGAACCACATTCAGGAAGCTTATAAGGAAGCGGAATCCCGCGTGAAGCAAATCGAGCTTTCTTCCCAGAACGAGGCCGAGACTGTAGATATCACGATGCCTGCCAAGATCCGTCAGACCGGATCGCTGCATCCGATCACGATCGTGCGCAATCAGATTATCGACGTTTTTGCCGGTATGGGATTTGAGATCTATGAAGGTCCCGAGATCGAGGACGATACACATTGCTTCACCAGGCTTAATGTACCCAAAGACCATCCTGCGCGTGATATGCAGGACACTTTCTATCTGACGGATGAGCTGCTGCTCCGCACACAGACCTCCGCGGGACAGATCCGTGTCATGGACGCGGAGAAGCCGCCGATCAAGGTCCTTGTGCCCGGACGCGTTTTCCGTTCTGATTCGGACGCGACGCACAGCCCGATGTTCCATCAGATGGAAGGACTTGTCGTTGATAAAGGCATTACTCTCTGTGATCTGCAGGGCATGCTGGATGAGCTGTGCCGCAATCTTTTCGGCAGCGAAGTCCGCACCCGTCTGCGTCCCTCTTATTTCCCGTTTACCGAGCCCAGTGTCGAGGTCGATGTCAGCTGCTTCGAGTGCGGCGGCAAAGGATGCGGTCTGTGCAAGCACACAGGCTGGATCGAGATCCTCGGCGGAGGCGTCGTTAACCGCAAAGTTCTGGAGAACTGCGGCATCGATCCGGACGTGTATTCCGGAATCGCCTTCGGTATCGGTATCGAGCGTATCGCGATGCTTAAGTACGGCATCAACAATATCGGACTGTTCTTCCAGAACAATATCCGTTTCCTGGAACAGTTCCGGGCGTAAGGAGGGGACATTATGAAACTGCCTTTCAGCTGGCTCAAAGAATTCGTAGATGTGGATATTACGCCGGAGGAACTGGAAACAAAGCTTTTTTCATGCGGATTTGAGGTCGAGGAGCTGATCCGCCTGTCCGACGGTATCTCTCGTGTCGTGGTCGGAGAGATTACGCATATGGAGAAGCAGGAAGGGACAGATCATCTGTATCTGTGCCGTGTGAACTGTGGACCGGAGTACGGAGAGGATCTTGCGATTACGACCGGCGCGCCGAATATTTTCGAAGGTGCTATCGTGCCTGTCGCTCTGGACGGCGCGACGCTCCCCGGCGGGATCGTGATCAAAGCCCGCAAAATGCATGGGATTATGTCTAACGGCATGATGTGCAGCGGGACGGAGCTCGGCATTACCGATGATATGTATCCGGGAGCGGAGGTCAACGGACTCCTGATCCTGAACGGCGATCCGGAGGCGGTGCTCGGCCGGGACATCTGCGAAGTCGTCGGACTGGACGATGTGATTTTTGACATCAGTATTACGGCGAACCGTCCGGACTGCCAGAGCATCCTCGGTCTGGCGCGTGAAGTCGCAGCGCTGCTGGATAAGCCGCTGCATATGCCTGCGACGGATTATGAGATCACGGGTGAACCGGATCCGGAGATCTCTGTCAGAGTGGAAGCGCCGGATCTGTGTCCGCGTTATCTGGCTCATTATGTGCGAAATCTGCGGATCACGGAGTCTCCGCGCTGGATGAAGCGCCATCTGGCTCTGATGGGTCTGCGGAGCATCAATAATATTGTAGATATTACCAACCATACACTGCTTGAGATCGGACAGCCGATGCACGCGTTCGATCTGGATCACGTCGAGGGGAAATCCATCTGCGTGCGCCGCGCCGCCGAGGGTGAGAAGATCACGACACTGGACGAGAAGGAATTCACGCTGAATCCCAACAATCTTGTCATTTGCGACGCGAAGAAGCCTGTCGCGCTTGCCGGCATCATGGGCGGACTGAACAGCGAGATTACGGAGAATACCACCCAGCTGCTGTTTGAGGCGGCCAAGTTCGCCCGGGACAACGTGCGGAAAACCTCCCGCGCCCTGGGACAGAGCAGCGACTCTTCCGCCCGGTTTGAAAAGGGCATCAGCGAATACACTACCGAGCTGGGCATGGCCCGGGCCCTGCACCTGATTGAGG
>JAEEGF011563924.1_pt1 | contig 15470 bp, 15 predicted proteins | sample 9134171 | NCBI WGS metagenome assembly JAEEGF01 (sample SAMN16246542, study PRJNA631951) | gut metagenome | biome: gut microbiome; feature: rumen; material: AP-attached | host: Bos | place: Iran: Karaj | collected 2018-10 | reverse complement strand
AAGGTTCACCCGGCGGCAGCCCAGCTCCGCCAGCTGCGCCGAAACATCCAGGCATTCCTCCATATTCAGCTCATGGGCTCTGGCCTCCCCTGCCCTGCTGCCGCAGTAAGCGCAGCGGAAGCAGCAGCGCAGGGTCAGCTCCCATACCACGCTGTCCAGCTTCCAGGGACAGGGCCCGCTCATGCTTCCCCTTCTCCCTTTTCTTCCTCTTTGGGCGTCTTCGGCCTTCGGCCCGCGAAGAACTCCGGCCCGGCGTAGATCAGGACCGCCTGTCCCGTCCGGTCCTCCCGTTCCTCCGGCCCGGTCTCCTCCGGGGGTTCGGGTCCGGCATAGACGGTATTATAGATCTCTCCGTCATCCGGGGGCAGAGGCGCATCCTCTGCAAAGACCTGCGCGATCTCCTCCGGGGGCGCCGGTTCCGGGTCGAATTCCGGTCCGGCATAGACATCCAGGATCTCTTCCCTCTCCCCGCGTGACGGCTCCGGCCCGGCATAGATGCGGCCCGAGCGGCGCGCGAAGTATTCCGGCCCGGCGTAGACCCCCGCTGCCGGTTCCTTTTTCTGCTTGTTGAAGGGGTATTTCTTCTTTCCGAAGAGCTTGAAGGCCATGTGCTAACCCTCCTTCTCCGGCGGCGAGGCCGCGCGGTTCCTGCATGATGAGGCCATTATAGCACGTCTCCTTCTCCGCAACAAGCGCGCCGCGGCGGAAAGCCGCTGGTGCCTGCGGGAGCCGGAATACTTCATACAGCATAAGGGCCGGGAACGGGTGCTGGTGGTGCTGACGGAAGGCACACCGGAGACGAGCTTTCCGGAGCAGCCGCGCCTTTTCACCCCCATGCTCTCCGTGGGCTTCACCGAGGGCGCTTATGTGCTGAGGAACCTGTGGCAGGATGAGGCGGCGCTCATCGCCGCGGCGAAGCATCCGGCCGGCTGAGTGATACGGAAAAAAGGCGCGCTGCAAAAGGGAAATATCCTGCAGCGCGCCTCTTATATGACGGCGAACCGCGGCAAATCGGCAAGACTGCGCCCGGAATGCGGGAATTTCCCGCCTTCCGGGCGCGGCTGATTTTCACACGGCGGCGTTGACGCGGAGAGATTCCCGGCATTCCGCATCATGCCCGCCGCCGGGGACGCAGCACGTCTCTTTTCCTCCGCAAAAGCCCGGGGCGTTTGCTGCGGCAAGCCCCGCTGCCTTTCCTATTTCGATTTGATTTCCTGTATCCACTTGCCGGTAAGATAGCGGATGAAGCAGACGATGCCCTTGAGGGGGAATTCCACATTCAGCAGGAAATAGACCCAGCCTGGGCTGAGATGCCAGACGAAGCCGGCCAGAGCCCCCAGGGGCAGGGAGATGAACCAGACGCAGCTGGAATCCGCCAGGAGCAGGAAGCGGGTGTCGCCCCCGCCCCGCAGGATGCCCTTGGAGATGACGAAGGCCACCATCTGCAGGGGCAGCATCAGATAGGTGATGTTCAGCATCTGCCGGGCGATGACCTCCGTCTCCGGCTGGATGGTGTAGAAGCGCAGATAGGGTCCCGTCAGGGCCAGGAGGACGGGGATCACCGCCAGGCCGAACAGGAACGCCAGCAGGATATAGGTGTTGCCCTGGCGTTTCGACTGCGCCAGGTCCCCTTGCCCGATGGTGTTGCCGATGACGATGGCGCTGGCCCCGGAGAGGCCGCCGTTGAGGATGGTGATGAGGCGCACCAGGCTGCCGGAAATGGAGTTGGCGGCGCTGATCTCCGCGGAGATATGGCCGTAGATGACGCTCACCAGGGTGAGGCTCAGGCCCAGGAGGGTATCGCTGAACAGCACCGGCAGGCTGAATTTCACATACTGCCTCCGCAGCGCCCCGCCGGGACGCAGGAAATGCCGCAGCCGGAAGCCGAAGGAATCCTCCTTCACGGCGAAATAGCCGAAGACAAAGAGGAATTCAAAGGCGCGGGCGATGACCGTGCCCACCGTAGCCCCCAGCAGCTCCAGCCGGGGCGCGCCCAGCTTGCCGAAGATGAAGACCCAGTTGAAAAAGAGATTCAGGAAAAAGGCGACGGCGGAGCCGATGAGGGGCACCCGGACCTTGCCCACGCTGCGCATGAGATAGGTGGCGGTGGAGCTGAGACCGGCCAGGAGGAAGGTCGCCCCGATGAGGCGCATATAGGGCCCGCCCACGGCGACGACCGCGGCGTCATTGGTGAACGCCCGCAGCAGCAATCGGGGCCAGACCATCCCCAGCAGGGTGAACACCATGCAGATGGCCGCCGTCACCCGCAGGGCCATGGCCGCCGTGGTGAGCATGGGCTCACGCTCCTTCCGCCCCCAGAACTGGCTGGACATGACCACCGCGCCGCTGCCCAGGCCCATGCAGATGAACTGAAAGAAGGCGTAGGCCTGGTTGGAGAAGGCCGCCGCCGCGATGCTCGTCTCCCCGAAGGAGCCGATCATGATGTTGTCCAGGAAGTTGACGCCCACGGTGATGAGCTGCTGGAGGATCACCGGCAGCATGAGCAGCACCGTCTTTTTATAGAAATTTCTGTCGCGCAGAACGAACATGTCTTTCCCCGCTTTCGTGCTGAATGCTTGTATTGTAGCACGTTTTTCCCGCCGCGAAAAGACAGATGCAAAACCGGCGGTTCTGTAGTATCCTGTCTCCTAGATAGGAAAATATTTCCAGATATAAAGAAAGGAGACAGCATATGCGAGAGTCAAGAACAAAAACAACTCCTGCGCGAGGCACAGACGTCCTCGCCATCCCCGCCGCGCCGCCGGAGAGGCGGAAATTGGCCGTAGCGGCCTATTGCCGCGTTTCCACCGACGATCCATCCCAGGAAAGCTCCATGGAAAACCAGCGGACCCATTACAGGAGCTACATCGAATCGAACCCGGACTGGACCCCGGCGGGAGTCTACTGCGAAGCCGGCGTCAGCGGCACCGCAGCGGAGACCAGGCCGGAGCTGCAGCGCCTGATCGCGGATTGCCGGGCGGGACGGGTGGACATGGTCATCACGAAATCCGTCTCCCGTTTTTCCCGCAACACCGCCGACTGCCTGAGCATCGCGCGGCTGCTGCGCTCCCTGGGGGTTACCCTGGTCTTTGAGAAGGAGCACCTCCGCACGGACCGCATGAGCTCGGAATTCTTTCTGGACGTCTTCGCCGCCTTTTCCCAGGAGGAATCCCATTCCCTCTCCGGCAACATGAAATGGGCAGTCCGAAAGCGCTTCCGGGACGGCAGCTATAAAGGCGCGAAAGCGCCCTACGGCTACCGCAAGACCGAAGAAAGCCGCTATGTGGTGGAGCCCGGCGAGGCGGCAGTGGTGCGCCGCATCTTCGCCGGGCTCGCGGAGGGCAGCAGCTCCGAAGCCATCGCGCGGGAGCTGAAAGGTTGACCTCCGGCCAAGCCTGATGCTGCTGGAGAACGAAGCGCCGCGGAAGGCCCAGAAGGCCAAGCCGGTTCAGTTTATCACCCTGTGGTTGGACAGGGACGGGGAGCGCATCCCTATCACTATCCACGAAGTGAATCACATCATCGGTTTCCGCAGAGCCTGGTGATCCTGGAGGATGGATCCCGCAGCTCCAGCGAGCTGCTGTGCGTCTGCACCGACGACGGCAGCCATAGAGAAAACACGGAGAAAAGTGTTTCGTTACAGACTAGCGGACATCTTCCAATCCGGCTATGTGAAGGTGCTGTAGGAAGCCTGAGACGGGGCGACGGCGCCTGAGAAGCCCGATTGGTCCCGCTTCAAAGCTCCATTGTCAGAAGCGAGCAATACCGGCGGTAAAATAGAAGGAGAGCATCCCTCACAGTGATGGGATGCTCTCCTGTATTTCGGTGGTTCGGAGCAGGTTTCTCGTTCCGTTTCTCTGTTTTCCGCAGTCTGCCGGCACAGAACGCCGTGTTTCGCTGCCTTATCCGATTCTTCGGTTGAAACCAGACGAGGATTTGCGAGGATGATTTTCGTCAGTCGAGACGGAGGATGCAGGCGGGCTGCCGCCCGTCAGGGCCGACAACGAAGAATGACGGAAACCGTCCGTATTTTCAACGAAGAATCGTATCAGACTCTGTACCGCTTCTGCGCAGCATAGGTCGTGTGCAGCAGCTCGTGAGCCTTGTGGCTGCCGGGCTCGCCGAGATAGGTTTCGTACAGCTCCTTGATCATGGGGTTCTCGTGAGACTTCCGGTACGTGCTCTGTTCATCCTGCCGGTACAGGGCTTTGGCGCGCAGGGCCTTGAGATCCACATGCCCGCGGACGTCTGCAGGCTGGTAGGGCTGACCGCCGCCGTTGACGCAGCCGCCCGGGCAGCACATGAACTCCACGAAATCGTAGTTCAGCTCTCCGCTCTTGATGCCCTTGAGCACTTTCTTGATATTGCTCACGCCGGATGCGACGCAGACCCTTACCGTTTTTCCCGGCAGGGCGTACTCCGCCTCCTTGATTTCCTTCGTACCACGGACCTCGTGGAATTCCAGGGGGCCCATCTCGCTGCCGGTGACCTTTGCCACGACGGTCCGCAGGGCAGCCTCCATGACGCCGCCCGTGGCGCCGAAGATGACGCCTGCGCCCGTTGCCATGCCCAGGAGGGGATCACATTCCTCGTCCTTGAGGGAGTTGAACATGATGCCCGCCTTTTCGATCATGCGGCCCAGTTCCCTGGTAGTAATGGAGATATCCACCGGCATACAGCCGTTGGGGAGGCGCTGCTCCTCGCGCTTGCACTCGTACTTTTTGGCCGTGCAGGGCATGATGCAGACCACCACGATATCCTTCGGATCGATCCCCTCTTTTTCGGCATAGTAGGACTTCACCATGGCGCCGAACATCTGCTGGGGGCTCCTGCAGGTGGACACGTTCGGGATGAATTCAGGGAAATCCTGCTCCAGAAAGCGGATCCAGCCGGGGCTGCAGGAGGTGAACAGAGGCAGAGTCCCGCCGCTCTCCAGCCTGTGAAGGAACTCCGTGCCCTCCTCCAGGATGGTCAGGTCTGCAGCGTTGTTCACGTCAAAGACCTTGTCGAAGCCGAGCCTGCGCAGTGCGGCGTACATCTTCCCCTCCACGTTGGTGCCCACGGGATTCCCGAAGCACTCGCCGAGGGTGACGCGCACGGAGGGGGCCGCACCCACCACCACGTGCTTGGAGGGATCGCGCAGCGCAGCGAGGACCTGGTCCGTGTCGTCCTTCTCCGTGAGGGCGCCGGTGGGACAGACGACCGTGCACTGCCCGCAGGAGATGCAGTCCACCTCGGCCAGGGGCCGGTCGAAGGCGGAGCCGATGTGGGTGGCGAAGCCTCTGTCGTTGGGGCCGATCACGCCCACCGCCTGCAGCTTTCTGCAGGCGCTTACGCAGCGGCGGCAGAGGATGCACTTGGAGTTGTCCCGGACAAGGTGCAGGGCGGAGGTATCCAGCTCCGGCTGCTTGTCCTGGCTTCCGCTGTAGCGGACTTCATCGATCCCGAGCTCTGCGGCAAGCTGCCGGAGCTCGCAGTTTCCGTTGCGCGGGCAGGTGAGGCATTCCATCCTGTGGTTGGACAGGATCAGCTCCAGGGTGATGCGCCTGGAATTCCGCACCTTCTCCGTATCCGTGAAGACCTCCATGCCCTCGGACACGGGATAAACGCAGGACGCCACCAGGCCTTTAGCGCCCTTGACCTCGACGATGCACATGCGGCAGGCGCCCATCTCGTTGATGTCCTTCAGATAGCACAGGGACGGAATGCGTATACCGGCGGACCTGGCCGCCTCGAGCACATTGGTGCCCTCCGGAACGGAAACAGGAATGTTATTGATTTTTAAATTGACCATTTTATCCATCGTCCTGCCTCCTTACTTTTTGGAAATGGCGTCAAACTTGCAGTTAGTCATGCACACGCCGCACTTGATGCACTTGTCGGGATCGATCACATGCGCTTCCTTCACCTTGCCGGTGATGGCGCCGGCCGGGCAGTTGCGGGCGCAGAGGGTGCAGCCCTTGCACTTGTCCGGATCGATCGTGTATGTCAGCAGCTCCTTGCACACCCCCGCAGGACAGCGCTTGTCCACGACGTGGGCCACATATTCATCCCGGAAATGGGTGAGGGTGGAAAGCACGGGGTTGGGGGCCGTCTGCCCCAGGCCGCAGAGGGCGTTGGCCTTGATATACTGGCACAGCTCTTCGATCTTGTCCAGATCCTCCAGGGTACCCTGACCCTTGGTGATCTTGTCCAGCATTTCATGGAGCCGCTTCGTGCCGATGCGGCAGGCGGTGCACTTTCCGCAGCTTTCGTCGATGATGAATTCGAGGAAGAACTTGGCGATGTCCACCATGCAGGTGTCCTCGTCCATGACGATAAGGCCGCCGGAGCCCATCATGGAGCCGATGGCGCCCAGAGAGTCAAAATCCATGGGGATGTCGATCAGGTGGGCCGGAATGCAGCCGCCGGAGGGGCCGCCGGTCTGGGCAGCCTTGAATTTCTTTCCGTTGGGAACGCCGCCGCCGATGTTTTCGATGATGGTCCGAAGGGGGGTCCCCATGGGGATCTCCACAAGGCCGGTGTTGGTGATCTTGCCGCCGAGGGCGAAGACCTTGGTGCCGGGAGATTTCTCGGTGCCCATGGCCCGGAAGGCCTCGGGGCCGTTGTTGATGATCCAGGCGACGTTGGCGTAGGTCTCCACGTTGTTGAGGACCGTGGGCCGGTCGAACAGGCCCTTCACGGCGGGATAGGGGGGCCGGATCTTCGGTTCGCCCCGGCAGCCCTCGATGGAGTGCATCAGGGCCGTTTCCTCGCCGCAGACGAAGGCGCCTGCGCCCAGTCGCAGTCCCACATCGAAGGAGAAGCCGCTGCCGAAGATGTTTTCTCCCAGAAGCCCGTATTCCTTCGCCTGCTGGATGGCGATCTCCAGCCGCTTTACCGCAATGGGGTATTCGGCTCTCACGTAGATATAACCCTGACTGGCGCCGATGGCATAGCCTGCGATGGCCATGGCCTCGATGACCGAGTGGGGGTCGCCCTCCAGGACGCTGCGGTCCATAAAGGCGCCGGGGTCGCCCTCGTCGGCGTTGCAGCAGGCGAACTTCTGCCCGTCGGGGCTGACGGCGTCGTGGGTGAACTGCCATTTCTGGCCTGTGGAGAATCCGGCGCCGCCGCGGCCGCGCAGACCGGAGGCCTTGATCAGGTCGATCACCTCCTGGGGCTTCATCTCGGTGACGACCTTGCCCAGCGCCTCATATCCGCCGACGCCGATGTATTCGTCGATGTTTTCCGGGTTGATGATGCCGCAGTTGCGCAGGGCGATACGCTTCTGATGCTTGTAGAATTCCGTCTCCGTCAGTGAGGTCAACACGCCCTTTTCGTCGGACTCCTTGTGAAGGAGCCGCTCCACGATCCGACCCTTGACGATATGCTCGGAGACGATCTCCTTGACGTCTTCCTCCTTGACGTTGGTATAAAGTGCGCCCTCCGGATAGATCAGGACGATGGGGCCCATGGCGCAAAGGCCAAAGCAGCCCGTCCGGACGACCCGGACCTCCTGGTCCATGCCCGCTTCCGCCAGCTCCTTGTTGAAGAGGTCGATCAGCTTCGGGCTGTGGCTGGCGCTGCAGCCGGTCCCGGTGCAGACCATGATGTGTGAGCGAATGATAGCCATCAGATCCTCCTTACTCGGCAGCGCCTATGGTATAATCCGAAACGATATTCCGGTTTACGATATGATCATTGATGATGCGGGGGACCATTTCGGGCTTGAGCTTCACATAGGTGACCTTCTCCTCTCCCGGTACGAACACCTCCGCAATGGGCTCCAGCCTGCAGACCCCGATGCAGCCGGTCTGCTGGACAATGACGTTTTTCAGGTTCCTCTTGTTCACTTCCTCAAGGAAAGCCTGCATGACCGGCCTGGCGCCGGCCGCAATGCCGCAGGTCGCCATTCCGACGAGGATCCTCACCGTGTCGTCCCCGGCGTCGCGCACGTTCATCTGCTTTTGCATCTTTTCGCGAAGCGCCTTCAGTTCTTCTAAACTCTTCACCGTATTACTCCTTTTCAGCAAGTATATGACTGTTCCTGCTCACGGATGTGCTCCGCGATCCATTGCTGCACTTCCGGTTCTCCAAGAGAGATATCGCCGCCCAGGGCCTCTCTGAGCTCTGCCGTCCCCAGTGAAAAGCCTCCCTTTTCCGTCTCGAACCGATAGTTGAGGTCGCTGTCCTCCGGAACGGCGGCCATCAGCATGGCCACCGTAGCCGCCATATCCCCCAAAGGCGGGCAGTCGATATGGTTTTTATTGAAGACCGCAGTGACCTCGGTGCCCTCGTTAATCCTGCTCTTGATATCCAGGTAGCCCTCCGACTGTTCCGCTGCAAGCTTGAACAGCGGGATCCCCATGCCCACGCGCCGGGTAGTTCTCGTGGTGGTGAAGGGGTCTGTGACGGAGGCGAGCATTTTCTCATCCATCCCGCAGCCGTTGTCCCGGATCCGGATGACGATCCTGTCCGCCGTCAGCTCAAGGGTGAGATCGATCTGCTTCGCACCCGCCGTGATGGAATTGTGTGTGATATCCAGAACGTTCAGCGAGAGCTCCTTCATTCTTTGTACTTGTCGAGGATCGGACCGACCTCCTTCGGGGTGAGCCTGCCGTAGACCTCGTCGTTGATCATCATGACCGGCGCCAGGCCGCAGGCGCCTACGCAGCGGCAGGCGTCCAGAGAGAAGAGCCCGTCCGGCGTGATGCCGCCCGCCTCGATCCCCAGCTTGTCCTTGATGGCCTGGAGAATGTTCGCCGCGCCCTTGACATAGCACGCGGTGCCGAGGCAGACGGAGATGCGGTATTTCCCCTTCGGATTGAGCGTGAACTGTGCATAGAAGGACGCCACGCCATAGATCTCCGACAGAGGCACATCCAGCTCCTCGGCAATGATGATCTGCACTTCCTCCGGCAGATAGCCGTAGATGCTCTGTGCGGCCTGAAGGATCGGCATGGTAGCGCCCGGGGTACCCTTGTATTCGGCGATGATCCTTCGAAGCTGCTCTTCCTGTTCTTTTGTGCCCTGGAAGGGCACAGCCGTTTTCGTGTTAGGCATCGTTTCCTCCTGACTGATATCACTGGTGAAATCACAATTTTACAATTTGTAATATTATAATTCTGAATTGCCCTCAGTGCAAGTCCCGCTGCGCAAAAAACTCAAATCCAGCAAGAATTCCCATACGATTCTTCGGTTGAAACTAGACAAGGATTCGCGAGGATGATTTTCGTCAGGCGAGGCGGAGGACGCAGGCGGGCTGTCGCCCGTCAAGGCCGACAACGAAGCACGGAGGAAATCACACCGCAAAGACTGTTGTTTTTTAATCGAAGAATCGTATCAGAGGACCTGCCGCAGCCCCGGTCTCTACAGCGTATTCCTGCGCCGCAGCCATGCAATGACGGAGGCGCGGTCCAGCTTGTCCAGCTCCATGAACTGCGAGGGTCTTTCGGGGATCTGTTCCACCCTGTGGGCGTCGCTGCCCCGAAGAAAGCGGACGCCGGCAAGATCCTCTCTTCGGGAGGGAAAATCGGCGGGGCAGGCCATGGAGAGCTCAGCCATTCCGAAGCCCATGCCCCCGTCCCAGAAGCCCAGGTTATTCAGAAGGGAGTTGGCCTCCCGGTCGATGTGGGCGGGATAGGCTGTGCCGCCGAATTTCGCCGCCAGGTCGGCGGCCTCATAGACGCCAATGCCGGAAGCTGAGATCAGGAGCTTTTCCTCCTCGCCCGTGATGCTTCCGTCCCAGGCCGCATAAAGCTGTTCTCCGAAGATCCGGGGGCGGTTCCGGATGTCCGGCAGCCTCTTGTAGACGTATTCGGAAAAAGCCATGGCGGAGGAAAGCTCCTCAAACAGGCAGATCACATGGACCTCCTCCGCCGTATTCAGCTCCATGCCGGGGATCCCCAGGATCCCGTAATGCTCGCAGGCTTTCAGAAAGGCTTCGCAGTTCCTGCAGCTGTTGTGATCCGTGAGCGCTGCAATGTCAAAGCCCGAAAGGGCGAACAGCCCGGCCATCACATCCGGCGTGCTGCTGTTTTCGGCGCAGGGGGAAAGGCAGGAATGGCTGTGAAGATCGAAGGCGCAGCGTTTCATGGCCCCAGCGTCGCTGCAAGCCGGACGGAAGCTTCATAGGTGGACAGGGCCGTCCCCAGGAGGTTGATCCCTTCCGCCTCGGCTTTTTCCATGAGCTGCGGGTCTGGCCTGACTCCCTCCGTCAGGATGACGCAGGACAGGTCCGCCATCACGGCGACGGCGGCCACGTTCTGATTGGACATGATGGTGAACCAGGCGTTGCCCGGCTCCGCTCGTCCCATCACCCAGCTGAGCAGGTCGCCGCAGTATGCTCCGGTGATGCTGTTCTCCGGCGCCGGGAGGGCGAAAATCTCCAGCTCCATGGCACCCGTCAGTTCATTGACCGTCATTGTTTCCCCTTCTGAATACGCACTGATTGAGCTGTGCCTTCTCCTGCACGATGTCCTCCGCAAAGGCGTTGCAGCTCGGCGCTCCGCATCCGCCGCAGTCGATCCCCGGCAGCTTCTGTCGAATCTCCCGGATCTTCGTCAGCTTTTCAAAGGCCATGCTCCTGTCCTCATCCAGCAAAAAGGCGGGCAGGTATTCCAGCTTTTTGGAGGCGTAAATCGGTTCCTTGCCGATCTCGGAGACGTCGTATTCCCGGTAGAACTCCGGCAGATCGCCCAGCATCTTTTTGATGCGCAGCTTTGCGTTGAAGGGGTTCCCCACGCAGAGGCTCCCGCCGACGCAGCCGCAGGTACAGGCGTTGAGCTCGATGTAGTCGGTCTCCGGGATATTGCCGTTTTCGATCTCCTCCAGCATACGGATACAATTCTGTATCTCATCCACTGCAATGAAGTTGTATGCCTTCCGGGCCGTGGCCTCTCCGCCGGAATAGGCGTGGGTCAAGCCCCTTCTCCCGCTCTTGCAGAGCGCCAGGGGGTGATCCACCTTTTTGACCGCACTCTCCAGCTCGGAGAAGATATCGACGATGGGAATGGTCTCGTCGATCACCGGCGCATCCAGCAGCTCGGGAGACTGAGCCTCCGTGATCTGGGACGGGCAGGGGACGATGGCGATGATCCCGATCTCCTCCGGCTTGAGGCCGGTTTGCCTTGCTGCCCGATCCCTGGCCAGCATAGCGGCATGCTCAATGGGGATGACCGTGTCCACCACATGGGGGATGAGCTCCGAAAAGCGCATCCGGATGAGCCGGAGGATCGTGGGGCAGCAGGAGGAGATGAGCGGGAGATTCTGCTTCCTCGTTCCGTTCTCGCTTTCCCAAATGGCGGCCTGGGCGATCAGCTCTGCGGAGGCGGCGGGCTCGCATATGTCATCAAATCCGAGATCCAACAGGGCCGTGAGGATGACGTTGGGATCGAACACCGCCGTGAACTGGCCGAACAGGGCCTGATCCGGCAGGGCGACATTCCACTTATATTTCTCCAGCACCTCAAGCCCTGTGTGTACCGATCGTATGGCAGAATGCGGGCAGCGGCTGATGCAGACGCCGCAGTCGATGCAGCGCTGATCGAGGATCTTCGCCTTCCGCTCCCGCACCCGGATCGACTCGTTGGGGCAAGCCTTGATACAGGTGGTACAGCCCACACACTTTGATTTATCAATGATTACCGAATGTTTTTTCATAATCTCCGGTTACCGTATCTTGATTATCATCCTTACCGTTGTGCCTTCTCCTACCGTGGTATCGATCTGCATCTCGTCGGAATAGCGCCTCATATTCGGAAGGCCCATGCCTGCGCCGAAGCCAAGCTGGTTGGCCTGGCTGTCCGCCGTGGACCAGCCCTCCTGCATGGCAAGCTCCAGGTCCGGGATGCCCGGGCCCTTGTCCTCGAGCTCGATCTCGATCTCGTCCATCCCCACCTTGAGCGTTGCGGTGCCCCCGTCGGCGTGGATGACCATATTGATCTCGCCCTCGTACATGCAGATGCCGACTCTTCTGACGACCTCCGGCGGGAGCCCCAGCTTCTTGAGCGCGAACTTGGCAGATCTGGAGGCTTCTCCCGCCTTGTGATAGTCGTTCCCGTCGACCGCATAAGTGAATGTCAGACCCGGCATGGCTTTGGGTCCTCTTCGCGGGAATAGAGGATCCCGCAGGCGGAGTACATCAGGAATCTGCTGGCCAAAACGATCATTCCACTCTCCTCTGCCAGGGAGATGATCTCCTCCGTGGGCATTTTTCCCCGGACAAAAATGATGCATTTCATGTCCACCATCTCGGCGGTCCTGACCACCTGAGGATTGATCATGCCGGTGACGAGGATCTGCTGGCTGTCGGTAAATGCCAGGATATCACTCATAAAATCGCTGGCAAAGACACCCTGCAAGTCGTTCTCCAGCTGATCCTCTCCGCAGAGAATCTGTGCTTCAAGCAAATCTCTGATTTCCTTGACTTTCATGTTTAACCTCGATTCCGTATATGCGTTGGTATGCCGTTATGGCCCTGAGCCACGTCAGCATACCTAGTTATCCATTGGAATTATACAAGATCGTCACAGTAAAATCAAGTCCATGTAATATAATTCATCGCAGTCAGAAATAAACAATTCATAATTATAATTCAAGCAAATGAATCATTAAGAAAGATCGGCAAGGCGGGAACGGATTCGGCTCCGGGAGCGGAAATCTGCGCACGCCTGCGCCTGTTTCCGGGATCGGCTCGTTCCGATCGCTGCGGCGCCGCCGTCATCTGCGGCGTCACCGGCGGCGTCATGGAGGCTGCCCTCCGCACGGAGCCGGAACGGGCCTCCTTCTTTGCGCGTTTCTTCTGCCTTATGCCCCTGTTTACGCTGGAACACCGTGTTTCGTACAACAAAACGCACGGTGTTCTTTGACAGACGGAAATGCCGATCCCGCGCAATCGGGACCGGCATTGTGTTCCTTATTATGCAACGGAGATTCGCTCGCACCAGGGGGGGGGACGTCCTTTTCCTGTACCGCCAGGATCAGCGGACGGGAAAGGGAGCTTTCCCGGCGATATTCCATCGCGCGCCCTGTGTTTTCCGCGTCCTGCCCTGCAAAGGGCCCGTCCATGATCAGCACGTCGCCCGGCGATAGGATCGCCCGGACGATCGGCGCAGCCGGTTCTGTGAAGCTTCGGGCGGAAATTCGCCCGCTGCAGGCGAAAAATGCCCGCTTCCGGTGATTTTCTGCTTTACAAATCCCAAATCCGTGTTATAATACTTGTTGCGGTTCCAAAAGGGATCGCAGATGGGGGCGTAGCTCAGCTGGGAGAGCGTTCGGTTCGCATCCGAGAGGTCGAGGGTTCGAATCCCTTCGTCTCCACCAGAAAAGCAGGTTAAAACTCCTACAATGCCCGGAAAGCTAGGAGTACCAAGGCCTGAGAGGGTGTCTCAATTCACATTGGGACACCCTCTGAATTTTCCTACTTTTTCCCCAAAATCGCAAACCGGATGGACTCGAACTCTCCATCAACATCTGAATATCGCTTTTCAATGCCGGATCGCTCGTCAAATATGGCGACGATCCGGTCTTTTTTTACCCAAAAACAGGAGGTCAGAGAATGAAAATCAATGAAGAAGCCCGTGACCGCTTCTATAAGGAAGTCGGCATTCACCTCGCCCGCGAAGGCTTTTCTGTCCTGGAACAGCGAGACGGCCTGCTCCCCCTCGAGTGGTGCGGCGCGCCTCTCTGTCGGATCACGGCGGGCGGCGGGGCGCAGTTCAGACGCGAGGATTTGGAACGGGAGGACGCTGCGGAAGCGTTCTGCCGGGCAACGGACATCGCCCATACCACGGCAGAATATATGCGCCTCATGGAGTCTTCCCCTCCCCTCCGGGCAAAGGGCTTGGATGGGGACTACCGCGTGCTGGCAGACTTCAATGACACGGTACTGGCAGGTCACCCCACCAGCCAGGGCACGGAATTCGTCACCTGGGAATGGGATTATGAACACACTGGGATGTGGCAAGGCCACTATTACGGAAACAACTACCCAGGAGCGAAACAGGACTTCGCTCTCCGCGCCGGACTCATTCCGGAGTCATTGCTTTTCGAGCAGAGCGAACTCGACGAGCTCTACCGCTGCTGCCAGCGGACGCGGGAGCTGGACGAAACGCTCTCCTATTACGATGAACAAAAGGTGATCCGGCTACAGGAGCATTTGGAAGGACTGTCTCCGGGAATCGGGGAACGGTTCGCCGCGCTGGAGCGACCAGTCGGACCGGAAACACAAATCGAACAGACCATGTATTGAGGCCGGAGTCTTCAGAAATACCAGACTGAAGACTCCGGCTTTTTTCATTTTCAGCAGAAAAAAGAAATAGGAGGTATCGGAATCTTGAATGTAACCCTTTGCAATCGCGGCCACCCGGAATACGGCGCGGCCACCATCCCGCTTCCCATTCCCGATGAGGAGTACGCGCGCTGCATGGAGCTGCTGGAGGCGCTGGAGATCGGCAGCGTGACCGGCCATGACTGCTATGTGGATCAGATCACGGACGCCCCACCCTCCCTGGACATGCTGGAGGGCACCATGATCAACGTGGACGAGCTGGACTTCCTCGCCAGAAGCCTGGACCGCTATACCGATGAGGAGCTGGCGAAGTTCCAGTGCATGACTGCCACCAGGGAGCATTGGGATATGCAGACCCTCATCAACCTCTCCTTCTCCTGTGAGCAGGCCACCGTCATTACGGACTTCTCCAAGCTGGAGGAAGCGGGCCGGAGCCATTACATGACCATGCATGGGGGCGGCGTACCGGTGGAGGAGTACAATCAGCTCAACGGCGTCGGTATCGCCCGAAGCCTCATTGCGGACGGAGGCGGCAGGATCACGCCCTACGGCGTCGTGTTCGAGAACGCCATGCGCATCGAGCCGCTGTACGACGGACACAGTTTCCCGCCGTATGCGGACAAGCCGTATCTCATGGAGTTCACCGTCGAAACGGATCGGGAAGGAGAGCTCACCTTCTTCCTCCCGCAGCCTGAGAAGCGGCTGGAGCGCCTGCTGGAACGGGCGGGAATCCGCAGCGCCGACCAGATTCACCTTCGGACCTGGTACAGCGAGCTTCCGGACGCTGTCGTTGATCGGCTGGATGTCCCCCATGAAAGCCTTGATGAGCTGAACAGCCTTTGCGCCGCTGCGGGGAGATTGGACCAGAAGGAGATGCAGAAGTTCTCTGCAGTGGTGAATTATGCCCAGCCGAGGTACGCATTCCAAATGCGGCTTCTTGCAGAAAACCTTGAACTCTTCGATTTCATACCGGACATTCGGACCGCGGAGGAGTTTGGCCGGTATCTTATCCAGGAATCCGGCCATTACGAATACGACGAAAACCTGGAGCCGTATTACGACTATGATAAGTGCGGTCGGGAACAAATGGAGTCTGAGAGCGGAGGCTACACGCCGGAGGGCTATGTGTCCTATCATGGGACGATGAGTCTGGATGAACTGATGATAGAGGACCCTGTGGAGCAATACCGAAAAGAGC
>JAEEGF011219190.1_pt1 | contig 15471 bp, 8 predicted proteins | sample 9134171 | NCBI WGS metagenome assembly JAEEGF01 (sample SAMN16246542, study PRJNA631951) | gut metagenome | biome: gut microbiome; feature: rumen; material: AP-attached | host: Bos | place: Iran: Karaj | collected 2018-10 | reverse complement strand
ACTTTTAATCCAGCTCCACATTTTCCATTTAAAATATATGATATTATGACCACTTCAATAGGGGTCAAAAAACATATATTACAGCTCATTCTATCAGAAACAATAAAAACTACAAATATTGCCGGTGTTCTAAAAGACAAAGATATAAATACTTATTTAAATGAAATAAAAAATTATATTACCAACAAGAAAAAAGAACAAACTTTAAGGCTTATTATTTCAAATCTTAAAGCTAAAGAAGTTGGAATTAGAGCTGATGCTGTTGAACAATTATCTAAATATATTTCTCATCCTCAGATTCGAGCACTTCTTGAAAATCAATTAAAGATAGAAACAGATGAAGGAATCAAATCTTATCTGTCATCTCTCTTTGAAGATGCTACTGATGAAGAAATAAAAGTTCAAAAAGCCATTGAACAAAAAACAAGTGAAACTCCAGTAACACCGGAAACTCCACCCACATTACCTTCGTTAGATTCAGTAGCAACAGAAAAGGTTGAAGAAAAAACCGATGAAGCTAAAAAAGTTTCTTTAACTTCTTTCCCAGACCAAGATGAATTTTTAAAATTATCTGCAAAAGAACAACGTTCTTGGTTAAAGAAAATAAATTGTATAGAAAATTACCCAATCTGTAAAAATACATTGCTGGCCGTTGTTGATTCTGATGCAAAGAAAACGGTTGTTCTTGAAGCTCTTAAAATTATTGGTGAATATGGTAATGCCAATGATGCAAAAAAGATTTATCATTTAACAAAATCTCAAGATAACTCTATAGTCGCTCAAACTATTAAGAGTGTTGGAACAATAGACTTAGACCGAATATTACCAGAACTTAATAAATTCTTGGCTCATGAAGATCCTAGAATTAAATCTGCTGCCTTTGGGGTTTATGCTATTGCAGATAAAGATGATGCCGTACAATATGTATCCACTTTACTGAAAAATCCAACAGATTCAGTAAGACGTCTCGGTTTGTCTCTTATTCCACAGTTAGACTATCCGTCAGCAGAACCTTTGCTTTGGTGGATGCTTGCTCATGAAACCAACGTAGAATTGCAAGACCAGGTTGGTTATATGGTTGCTGCTAACCCAACAAGAGATGGCATTATTAAAATGTTTGTATTCTGCCATGACAAGAATGGTGAAATAAAAGAGGGCTTTGCTGAAATGTGGAGTGCCACTCTTATATCTGCAGAAAGCACATTAGGTATGAGACAGCACGATATCGAAGAAAGCTGTTGGGTTGCCATAGTATCTGAACAAAAAGCAGAACAAGAACAAGAAAAGTCGGATTATAAGTTTAACTCTGTTGTTGGTGAAAAAGACGATATTGAAGCTGAAATAGACCCCAAATCTATTTCAAGAGTAGATGATAATCTTGTTGAAAAATTACTTATCCATATTTATGAAAATAAAGTAAAATATATTGGCGGTGTTTGTGTATTCTGTGCTTTATTTTTGTTTCTGTATTTAAATTCAGATAGTGGAAGCAACAATTCTAAGCCTCTTACTCGTAAAAACAAAGATGTTGTAGTTTCTGAAACCAGTTTTGTTGCTGATGAAGAAATACCTGAAATAAAATCCCAGATTGGGACAAAAGATTGGGTGGAAGGTATAAGAAGTAGTGCTGGTGCAATATTAAATAGCCCAAGCTATGCAAGAACTATAGCTAATGCAGAAAAAGAGCAAGAAGATTTTAGAAAAGAAATGGAAAAAGCTGAAAAGGAATACTTCGAAAAATTAGCAAATGACAGCAGTGCAACTCCAGAAGATAGAAACTGGGCACAAGCAAATCTTAATGAAAACTATATGCAAGCAATGAAAGATTATAAATCTGGAAATTACAGAGATGCACTTATTTCATTAGAAAAAGCAGCAAATGATCCAAATTTGAATTCTTATTCAAAGGTTGAAATAATGCAAAAGCTGGCAGAGTTGTATGGAAATAACAAAGACAAAGAAAACTGGAACAAATGGATGGATAGAATGTTCAAAGAAATGTTGAAATGCCCAGAATATGCTACACTTAAAGCAATGGATGAACAAATGGGTGGTCCATTTTCTAATTTTACTACAAATGTAGGAAAAGTCGAAGAATTAAGCAAAGCAATGAAGGATAATCCAAAAATTCTGGACAGCGTTTATGAAGGGTTAAAAAAGTCTGGGTTAAGCGACGAAGAAGCTAATGAAACGAAAAATTCAATAGCTAACTTTAAGTATCCTTATGATGATGAAGAATTTAATCATTCTTCGGGATTCTAGTTTTAAAATCTATCCGAGGCTGATTATAAAAGTTTAAATTTCTATTTTCAAAGCATCCATTCGCTGTTGGGCTATAGAAATATCTAATTTAGCAAATTTTTCAGGTAAAAATCTTTTGTCTGTACATTCTACGACTGCAGCTAAATCCATATATTCAAGTCTGGCAGAATGAGCCATTGGTCTGTATGATTCCATAGCTTGCTTTATAAAATGACCTATAGGCTGTTTTTCTGCATCATCTTCCTGAAGCTCATACATTCTTGAAGCCATAATTAATATGCCTTCCATTTCGTTTCCGCCAATATCTGAGTTATCTGGGAAGTCAGGAATATCGCTTTCTGCTAATTCAACTTTGTTTTTGCGAGCTAAAGCTTTGAACATATCTTTTTTGTCTTCTTGAGTCTGAGGTGCAAACAAAGGAATATGAACATCTAATCTGCCCACACGTTTAAGGTCAACTTCTAATAGATCGGGGCGAGATGTAGCAAATATCCAGAATATTCTGCCTCTATTGCGAGTATCAGCCATTTCTCGAGCTAACATAGCGTAGATTCTACCGTTAACTCCTGAATCTCCACCATTGCCATCGCGTTTGCCTGCAACCTGGTCAGCTTCATCTATAAAAACGATAACCTGACCCATGGCATGTAAAATTTTAAATATAGCTTCAAGATTGCCTTCAGTAGCTCCAACCCACTTATCTCTGAAATTCTTTAATTCTACGCATGGAACTCCACATTCGCCAGCAAAGCATTCAACCAAATAAGTTTTACCGGTTCCTATACGGCCTGTAATAAGGTAACCCATAGGTAAAGCCTTGGTTTTGCCTCTTTTCATCAAAGAAGCATCTTGTCTCATCCAGCTTTTTGCTTCTCGGTGTGCAGCTACATCGTCTAAGGTTCTTTTGGATTCAACGAATGTAATACGACCTGCCGCAGATTTTTCTATCATTTCCTTCTTTACATCTCTAAGGAAATCCATACTCAGTGGCTTACGGTTTTTAACAGCTCTATCAATAAGGTTTTGTATGTTTATAAAAGAAAGCCCTTCTAATTTCTGAGCTAGAGAGGTTTTATTAATTTCACAAATTTCATCAAAATTGCTTATAGACGAAGTTATAGATTCGACAAAATCTAATACTTCTTTTGAATTAGGCAAGCCCACATTGATTTTGGCTAGGCGTGGGTTTTCAACTAATTCAATATTAACATCATTCAGATTTTCGGCTATTAAACAAGTGCTAATGAAAGCATTATTGATATTTGGGTCTGAAGCCCAATCTTGAATACGAATCAGGGTTTCTACTGTTTCTGCACTAGTATAGGCAATATCAGCTCTTGGAAGCAAATATTGAGCATAATCTACTATTACAGCAATTCTCATTGGATTAGATACTAGTTTGCCTTCAGAGTTTGTTGTAGAACGAGCTAGACCGTATCTAATAAATCTGTCAATAACAGCTAACGCTTTGCGAGGTTCTTTGGGCAAAGCATTTTCTGAATCTAGATGAGTTATAGTAGAATAACTGGTTTGATGATATAAGTCGTGAGACTTGAGAAAAGTATAAAATAAATCAGAACCTTTTAAAGAACGTATTCCATGCCCTCTATCATAAGCAATAACTGCTTCAAAAGCAGAAAACATAACATTGCTCAAGAAATCTTTTAAAGTAAGACGTTTAAGTGAAGAATCTTCTCCCTTATAAGTAACCCAATCGTCTGTATTACCGTATATTAGGAATTGACTAATCGAACCACTTTTAAAGATTTCGGCCATTTCATTGGCCCAAGAAGGCAAGGAATTTTCCATTAATTTATTCTCTCATCATTGGGCCCATATTGCGCTGACTATTATCTGGAACTACTTCAACGCTTTCAGGAAGTATTGGGGCTGCTGATTCAGATTCATTCATTGCCATGAATTCAGCAAGAGCAGCATTGCCTAGAGCATCCATTTCAGCTTGTTTTACTAGACCGCTGTTGTCTTCTAATAATCCGCCACCAGCAACTCTTGCACGACCAAGAGCTTTGTCGCGTCTTTCTTCGATAGCTTCAGTAACATGGTCGAAGTTCATATCGTTGCCGATAGAGTTAGTCATGCCCTTAGCCATTTCCTGCAGAGAAGCCTGGGCTTCATACATCTGAGCTTCACTGAGCTTGTTCTGAAGCTTCATAAGTTTGTTTTCAGCTTCTCTTATGGCTGTATCTCTAGTTCTTTCGAGCTTATTGTAGTTGTTTTCAGCCATTTCCAACTGCTGAGCGTTTTCAGTCATTCTGGTTTTAAGTTCTTTATACTGTAAAGCAAGCTGACCAGCAACCTGATTATTGCCAACACTGAGATTGGCTTTAATCTTTGCAGCAAGTTCCTGTTCTTTCATCTGATCACTTTTGGTTATACGTTTTAATCTTTCAACAAATGCGGCAGCATTTGCTAAGTTTTCGTTATATTTCTGAACTTGATTTCTCAAGTTTTCTTTTTGTGCTTCAATTAGATATTCTGGTTTATCTTGTTCAAGACCCTTGATAAATAAACCAAAAAAACCTCTTATCCAGCTCATTAATCTTTTAAACATTACAAAAAACTCCTTTGATTAGGCTCGCCATACATTCTATTGTTTTTTTGCTTTTAATTCAACTACGCTTTTCAAGAATTTCAAGAATTTCTTTACTATTTTTTTCTGCCCTTAATCTGATTTCATTTGCTTCATTGGTTATTTCAGAAACAAATTTTTCATCTTGAATGTCTTTCATGTTGATCAGAACATTCTTCCAGGCACCCCAAATACCTAGTTCCAAGGCTCTGGCGCCAACCTGAATATCAGATTTAGAAGCTATATTACCTATTTTTGCTGCCTCAATCATTGCTTCCCAAGCACTATCGCCAATTTTCATTGTAGTTAAGGGAACTTCGATAGCCTTTTTTAAGCCAGTCTGCATTTTTTCAAACCTTGCTGTCTTTTCTGCTTCTGTTTTCTGAGGCATTCTAACAGCTTCAACATAATCGTTGAAAGCATTAGTGTCGGCATCAATCATAGGAATCAAGTCTAATGCTGCTTTGTGTAATACAGGAATAACTTTTCTTAAAGCCATTTCATGCTGTTCAAACTTTCTCACACCATAAGTAAGTTTGGCAACCATAGAGCCTAAACCAGCACCAATAGCTGCTATAGCTGCAGAAGCACTTCCGCCGCCCGGAGCAGATGTTCTAGCATTTATGCTTTCAATAAAAGCTCTAGTAGACATACTTGCAAGAGGTTCATTCTTCTTTTCCTTTATTAAGTAGTCTATTATTCTTTCTTCTGGTTTAAACTGAGATACAGAATTAAGACCCAGTCTATCAACTACAAGCTGAATCTTCTGCTTTTCATCGAGTATGAACAGATTTTCTTTTTCGATATAGTATTCTGCTGCTTTCAGCATTGGTTCAAGGGGAACAAGACCAACTATTTCTGAACCGGCAACTCCGACTTTTATTGTTGCAGCTTCTTCTTTTACTGCTTCAAAAACCTGATGTAAAGAGGTAACGTGATAGTTATTCAGATTAAAAGAGCACTGGGCCATATTATATTCATCAACATACCAGCCAATACCCTTTAATTCCTTGAATCGCCCTGGTTCTTCGGGACCTCTGCCCATTTCACGCAGATTTAGAGCTATTCTGTGAGCCTGATTGCTTGTTCCAAGAATATTAACATTATAAGCTAATAAGAAAAATCTAGCACCAGTAACAGTAGCACCCCAAGTTGGAACAAATTCCGCAGGACCGTAATCCGGTTTCCATTCTTCCTGTTTAATCTTTACTGGCAAGCCTTCATATTCGCCTTTTCTAATCTGAGGCAGTTTTTTGCGGTAATCCTTTGTTTGAGAGTGTTCATATAGATATAAAGGAATACCCAGTTCTTTTGCGGCACGTTCAGCAAACTTCTTTGAGACTTCTACACATTCTTCCATAGTTACATTAGCAACTGGAACAAAGGGACAAACATCCATTGCGCCCATTCTCGGGTGCTCGCCATGATGATTTCTCATGTCAATAAGCTTATAAGCTGCTCTTGCCCCTGCTAATGCACCTTCAACGATAGCATTTTCATCGCCTACAAAGGTGTAAACAGTTCGGTTTGTAGATTTACCAGGATCAACATCTAATAGAGTGACACCATTTACAGACTTGATAGCTTCAGAAATGGCATCAATTACCTTCTGATCGCGACCTTCTGAAAAGTTAGGAACACATTCAATAATCTTTTTCATAATCTATCCTTTATATCTTCTTATTGGTCTTCAGGCTGATGTAAACCAAGATAGACAGAACCAGAACGACCATCAATACTTAAATAATCGCCAGATTTTAATCTATGGTCACCAATGAAACAGTAGGAATCACGTTCATAAACTTTAAGTTTGCTGAATCCTACAACACCAACTTTTTTAAGTTGTGGAATAGTAACTGCAGCGTGGCTTGTTCTTCCGCCTCTGGCAGTAAGCAAACCTTCTACGTGCAAAAGCAGGCTGACATCTTCTGGAACTGTGTCTGGTCTGATAAGAATAAGCGGATTATAGGGTTCTAATTCACGCCACTTCTTTATTTCTTCTTCAGAGAAGACTACGCGGCCTGCAAGAGCGCCTCCGCTAACGCCGACGCCGTTGCCGACATAAGATTTTTCAAGTTCAGGAGTTGCTTTAAACGGCAATTCAAGAGATTCTTTTTCTTGATACTGATCACGGGTTTGTAAAATATACAAACCGTTTTCTGTGCTGTTTTCAAAAGTAAATTCAATTTCCTGAGCACTGAAGCCTTTTTGCTTAATTAAAGTAGCAGCTAAGTTATATAGCTTTTTATAAACTTGTGGGAAATGACTTTCCAAAGAAATGTCACTATTTCGTTTTTCTTTGATTCTTTGAGCTTCTGATATTGGGTAGGTTTCAATAAGACCTGACACAATGTCGTCTCCTTGAACACCAAAGAAGAAGTCACCGAAGAGCTGAAGTTCTCTGCTTTGTCCATTGGGGTCACGAGTAAAGGTAACGCCAGAACCTGCTTCTTCATTAAGGTTACCGAAAATCATGCTCATAATGGTGACCGCAGTTCCCCATTCATCAGAAATATTCATCTGTTTGCGGTAAACTTTAGCTCTTGTAGAATTCCAAGAAGCAAAAGTCTGCATTATAGCATATTTTAACTGGTCTTCCGGTTTATCGAAAATCGTAATACCCTGCTTCTGAATTTCATCGCGGTAGGTTAAAGCTATTTCTTTCATCTGTGAAGGAGAGAATAGAAGCTTTTTAGTAACATTAAATCTGGTTTTGAAATTATCGATTATATGGTCGAAGAAGTTTCTGTCTAAGCCTTCATTCATGCCCCAGCTCTGCAAGAAACGGCGGTAGCAGTCCCATGCAGCCCATTCAAAACCTGGTTTTTTGCTTAAGCTTTCGCAGATTTCTTTGTTTATACCAACATTTAAGAAAGTATCCATCATGCCTGGCATAGAAATAGCAGCACCACTTCTTACGGATAAAAGCAGAGGTCTGTCTTCGTTGCCGAATCTTCTGCCTGTGGAGCGTTCAAGTTTATGAATAGCACCTTGAATTCTGCGATGCAGGTCTTCCAATATACTCTTGTAACCTGTAACAGCTTCTAAACATCTGAATACTTCAGTTGTGAGTATAAAGCCTTTTGGAACAGGGAAACCGAAAGAGGCGAGTCGCTTTAACCAGTAGCCTTTGTTACCTAGCATAATCTGATTATCTATTGAAGGAGTATCATCGTAAATGTGGGTAACAGTTAAATCTGGGTTATAAGTAACAACTAGATTCAACATGGCTTTCTGGTCGCGGAATTTTTCCAATTCAGCCTGTAAAGTGTCAATAGTTTTGGAAATAAAGTTATCTAAAACCTGCAAACCAAAAGCAGAAGACAGCAACGAACGAAGGAAGTTTTCCTGAAGTTTAAAAATAACCGTTCTGTCTTCTGGGTCAGAGCCTTTAACACTTTCGTGTCCGTGGGCTATCATTTGTTTGACCACAATCGGGAAACAGGTTCTATGAGCGTCGATATAATAATCTTTGATAATGTTTTGAATTGCCTTAGAAATAGCCAGGAACAAATCAAGATATTGGTCGATAGAGAACAGCTTGATACCCATACCTAATTTAAGCATGTTAATCTTTGTTGAAAGCTGTCTGGTTGGCAAGCCTTCAAGAGCCAAAGCCTTAACGAAGAATGGCAGACATTCATGAATCTTTGTAATTGTGCTTTTGGTAATGAATGTCAGACCCAAATCCTGGACAATTTCTTCTAAAAGCATAGTGCCAAGACTTTCGAGTCTCAGAGCAAGACTTAAAGAGTCGAATTTCTTTTCTTTGTAAACACCATACATAGAGGGAATACCAACTGCTATATGACGTTTGTAATAAATGTTTTCAACTGCTGTTGTCTGTTCTGAAGAAAGAACTCTTCCCTGAAGCTGTGCAATAAAGTCTAGAACGCAATTCAAGGTTTCCTTGACTTCGTGTTTAGCTAGATGCTTTTCGAATGCTGCAATGCGTTCTGGTTCGAAAATATTAGCCTGTTTAAGGTCATTGGCCAATTCTAAGGGTTGAGGATTATACTTTTTGGTCAGTAACTGGAACAGGCGAACCATGCAGAATGCTCTTTCATGGTCTCTTTCTAGGCAATCAGCAGTCTTTACTTTTTCCTTAATCTGTTCTGGAGTGATATTGAGGAAATTGCTTGTATCACCATCTACGAGCTCAAACAAAGCAACAAATGCTTTGTGCATTCCTTCATAATATTCAGAATCATTGCTAATCTGATTCAGTATTTCTTCAGGAACGAAATCTTTTATATGATCTTTGTTGCCGTCAAACCAGTAATGGAAAGCCCCGTCAATAAACTTTGTCAAAAGGTTATTGCTTTCTACGTGAGCTACTTTTCTGATGAAATGAACTAATATGTCATGTCTAGTGCCTAATTCATCGGCTCTAGTAGAAGTTTCACGTAATTCACCTTCTGCTCCTATTTCATTGAAGAAAGCCGGGAATTGTCTTAACAACTGCTTAGAAAGGTTTATGCTGCTGTAAATGCCTGCATTCAGGTATTTAGAGATGTCTCTCTGGAACAGGTCTGTATCACGTATTAATACGCCACCAACCTTAAGATTGATTATTAATGCAGAAAGAAGCTTATGTGTCCATTCTGGCTTCATTTCAATGATTTCCATCCAAACCCTGATGTTGTGAATGTGTTCAGGATTCATCTGAACCTGCCAATCGACGTTAGAACCCTTGGCTTCTGGGTATTGGAAACCAGTTGCTATAATTTCATCTATTAAAACATTCAATAGGGGTCTGTCTTCTAAGGGAACAACTTCGTGAGCTATTGTCAGCATTGCATTAAGTAACAAACCGGCGAACTTCTTTTCACCACAGCAATCACGAAGTATTCTAAAGATTTTCTTTATGAAATCTGCTCTTTGTTCTGGTTTAACATTAACAAAAGCTCTGCTTAAAGAACGATTGATTTCTTGGAAAGCCTGAGTATGTATTTCGCTTAAATAACTAGCGCTGATGATATTAAACAAGAAATCAAGCTTTATTACAAAGCTTAAACCACCGAAAGCTGTTTCCTGTTCGATTAAATCAGCTTTATCAAGATAGGCATTCAGAATCTGGTTGTAATCTAAAATTTGAGCTAATTCAGCAAATACTGTTTCAGAAGCATTGGCAGACAAGTCGAAGCTGTCTATTTTGTCTGACATTTTCTTAAGATTACTATGGGAAATGTCTGAAACTATATCTTTTAATCTTTTAATGCGTTCTTTTTCAGCTTCATCAGAAGTGTTGGTTAAACCGGCTTTAGATTCTTTATTAAACCAGTTTTCAGGGTCTTCAACATTTAACCAATAAAGATATGTCTGTTTAAAACTTGAAGAGGCCAGTTTTAAAAATTCTGGAACCTGTTTTAATACTGCACTCTTAGAATGTCTGAGCAAAGGTTTAACGAAATAGGAGCACTTTCTCAGCATAGCTCCATTCTTTTCGCTTATTTCTATAAGTTTTCCGAAAACTCCACTGAGATAAGAAACGTTTCTATCAATATTTTCACGGCTTTCAGACAATAACGTACTTATAAAATCAAACAGATAGCGAATGGTTTTATCTTTAATATCATCTTTTGCATTAGAATTGACTATATCGAAATAGATATCAAAAACGGTTTTTATTGCTTCTGGAGCATTTTCATGATTGTTAAACTTAGAAAAATCGTTAACAGAAAATGTTTTTAAGCCTTCAGCAACATAATTCCAATTAACAAAGGGGTGATTAAGTTCGGTTAGAAGTTCTTTTACTCGTTTATAAACACCAAAATATGACTCTACCGACTTTAGTAAAGGTTCGTATTTTTCTGGAATCTGAACTTCAGCGGCTGTGTTTTGAAGATTAACCTTCAAAGCAGAAGAGTTATTCAAAGCTTCCTTTGTATTAGACATATCATTCTTCCTTGTTCTTTTCTAAGATCTAAGATTAAAGATATAAGATTTAAGTTACAAGTTACAAGATATAAGACTTAAGATATTTGAATCCTTCAATCTTCTACCTTTTAACTTCAAGCTTCTATCTTCTATCTTTTAACTTCTATCTTTTATCTTTAATCTTTTCTGTCTTCTTTCTTTTATCTTATTATTATACATTTAAGCCCCTTTTGTAACAATAAAAACTTAGGGAATAAAAAAAAATCCTCCGATTTCTCGGAGGACTTTTTTTTACTTAAGAATTATCTTCTAGCAGTAGTGGTTTTCTTCTTAGTAGTGGTTTTCTTTTTTGTTGTAGAAGAAGTTGATTTCTTCTTGGTAGCTGGTTTTCTAGCTGTAGTAGAAGAAGATCTTGTAGCACCTGATTTTACAGAAGCTGATTTAGACTTAGTTGCTTTTGCCCAAACAGCATAATTATTACCGCTAGCAGCAAGTTTGAAAGAATCATCTTCTGGAGCCCAGTCTTTGTTACCAAGCTTCATAGCTACTTTGCCATCAATAACGGCTGCATAGAGACCGTTTTCAGCTTTCAATATTTCAACTTTGCTTGTGCTGTGAATCTTGTTAGCTTTACGAACATCAATCAACTTCTTGATTTCGTTTTTGAGTTTCCAATCATAAACGTGTTCGTAGAATACGCATGGAATACCAGGATGTGTAAGAATGTAAGCATAACCCTGCATTACTTCATTGTTCGGGAAAGGCCAATGATTCTGCTTAGAACCAGTATCATGATTGTCAAGGAAAGTTACGGCTCTTGCTGGCCACCAACCGATTAAGCCAGTAGGTTTGCCTTCAGAGTCTTTTAATCTCCAATATTCGCCCTTAACAGCTACTTGAAGAATACCTTTAGTTGTGAAGTCGAATACACAAGCTACTTCGCTCTTGTTCTTATCTAACCAGTCACAAAGCTGCTGTCTGTGGAAATTCTGATCTGGATTCAGGCTGCTTCCGCTGAAACCCATATTGGTCCAAAGTTCACCAACAGAGAATAATGGAGAAGTACCGGCATCATATTCGCCATTATACTTAGGAGCATAACCCTTAACATAGTCATATCTCCAAGCCTTGAAACCAAGCTTCTTCATCCAGTTCATCCATTCGATGATGTCTTCGCGAACCTGAGCATTAGTGTGGTCGATATCTGGAGCTGGTGGGAAAGCATCGCCTGTATCAGCTTTGCCCTGACCGCCGAATTGGCCGGAACAAACAGCCCACTGTTCCCATTTTGCTTTGCCTGAAGCAAAGTTGTAAATATTCCAAATACCATTCTTGTCTTGATGGCTTGCGCATCTGTGGTTAATAACGATATCTGCAACAGGAACAATGCCTTTTTCATTCAAAGCTTTGAGAGCAGACTTCAAAGAAGCTTCATCGCCGTAGAATGTAGTATTGCCAGCAGTACCTAAATCATAGTAATCGCCAGGCAGATAACCCTGATCACTTACTGAACGAGATACTGGTGGGAACCAAACAAAATCAATGCCGATGTTTTTCATATCATCAGCTTTGCCTTCGAGATTTCTATACCAATTACCTTTATCTCCACCAGCTTTGCTATCCCAACCGAAGCCCTGTAACATAACACCGTTAGATACTTTGGCAGGCGGATCTGCAACTACTGGAGTGACCATTGTCAATGAGAACAATGCAGCTATACCAGCTGACAATAATTTTGCTTTATTGAAAAATTTCATTATCGACTCCCTAACCTTGATATGTTTTAAAATTATACTAATTTTTTTTATAACACGCAATATCTTTGTACCGATTTTTCCTTATCAAGTTAGAATAAATTTAAAAGTTAAATATTATTTAGAACAATAATCATAGAACATATTAAATAGAACACAAACAGAAATTAAGTATCCTATATCTGAAAAAATATTATAACTATGTTTTTCAATTTGATCATTAAGCGCTATTACTAAAGCATTAATATTAAAAATGAAAAAAACCATAATATTAAGAATCCAAAGAACACTTGATACCAGTAATATAGGCAATAACAATAAAGCGGCTCCTTCACGACAAGATGAGCGTGCAGAATAAACGACAAATGTAATCACTGACAATATACCGGAAATAATATTACCTAATTTATAGGGGAATGAACTTCTGAAATCGTTAATAAATTTTATCATCCTTCATACCTACATATAAAATATTGATAAAAACCCCTCTCTAATCTTTCTTAATTACGTATCCAGGCTGAGAGTAGTCTTTTATTGAAGTGCCCTTTACTGTTGGAACAAGAATAATATTACCATTAGTATCTGTAGCTATTATATAACCAGGCTGACTATAATCACGAACTGAAGAACCTTTTAAAGTGGGATTCAAAATAGTATTGCCAGATGTATTTTTTTCTATTTTGTAGCCTGATTGGCTGTAATCTCTTATAGAAGTTCCTTTTACAGTAGGGTAAGCAACTTGATTGCCTTTTTTATCGGTTTCTATTTTGTAACCAGGCTTTGAATAATCTCGAATGTTTGTGCCCTTTACAGTCGGATAAGCAACTTTGTTGCCCTTTTTGTCGGTTTCTATTTTATAACCAGGCTTAGAATAATCTCTAATTTTAGTGCCTTTTATTGTAGGATAGACGTAATCAGCCGCAAAACCAGCAGCTGAGATTAGCATAAAAATATATAAGAAAAAGTTTTTCAATTTTAAAAATCCCCCTTAATCCCCTTTTTAAAATGGGATGAGAGCATTATACTAATAGTCTACACATTTATCATAATAAGTATAGAGTATGGGCTTTAGCCCTGAAAGCTATACAATTATGACAATGTGTAGGCTACATATAAAGAATTACTATTTTTTAGAGAATTTCATATTTTCGCATAGCCTCTACGAAGGGGGTAAGGACCGCACCTACCACCACAGCAATGACGATTATAAATCACAATAAAATGCAAATAATCAGGCTTTTTTGTTTTCTCTTATTAACTGAGGTTTGTATTGTTCATCACCAGTTTCAATATAGAGGATAAAATCATTTATGTCTTTTTCATTCCATCCGGCTGCACGTAATCCAAGAATTAGTCTTGACGCTTCTTGCATATTCATAGATTATTACCTCCTTCTTTTACAAGTATATAGTTTAAATTTTGTAAATGTCAAATTTATATCTCCCTTTATAGAGGCTGTCTAAAAGCTAGGTTTACGACTCCATAATTAGATTGTGCTAATTGTCTACACATTCGTCATAAAGAGTATAGCGTATGGGCTTTAGCTCTGAAAGCTATACGATTATGACAATGTGTAGACAACAAAAAAAGTAATTCTAATTTTATAGCAGATTTCGAGTTTTTAGACAGCCTCTATAAGATGGGGTCAGTAACTACACACCACTACTTTCTGGATTGCCACGGCTTCTAGGAAGCCTCGCAATGACGTTATAGCACCAACTCTCGCAGCATCACTCACCACTAGTATGGCATTTTCAAGATTTGTTCCATAACCTTGTTGCCTGCTTCATCATCGGCAGTGGCTACAGCAACATTATCTTTGAAAAGCTGAACGAAAGACATCGCCCAGTTTTTATAGATATTTAATCCAGGATAAGAAGCGGCTGAAAGAACAACTTTTGGGGCACCCGAAGGTAATGGATTTTCTTTAGGTTTCTGCCCTAAATCCGTTATATAGTTATTCAGCAGAGAAGATGTTTCAGAAGCAACTTTTCTTAAAAAAATGCTCGGATTAGGTGAATATAAAGCTTCTTCACTTATATCAGCAATTTTCTTTTCAAGCTGCATTCTAGAAGCACCTTTAATAAATTCCTGAGAAGTTTCAGCAAACCAGTCAGCAGTTAATCCGGTTTTTTCTAGAAATTCCTCATCCTGAGCCATGCCGGATAACTGACTCTGCCAGCGGTCTAATACTGACTGAGCAAACAAGTCACCTTTTTTAACGACAGGTTTAGAAGGCTTTTCTGGTTGATTTGCCTTATTGCTGTCACCAAAAATATCGAAAATATCTTCATCAAATATTGGTGCAGCTTCCTGTGCAGCGGCTTCTTCCTCTTCGTCTTCTCCCATAACCATCGGATTGACAATAGAATCATAAATAGCTTCTATAGCTTTTGTAGACACAGAGAAACAGTCTACATCAAGAATTCTTGGGAGAGCATATTTGCTTATCATTACCTTCTGAAGTTGCATAATAAGCTTTTTCGCTCTTTCTTCAGCAAGATTTCTAGCTTTTGTAATATCACTACCTATATAATAGCGTTGCAAACTCTTTTTGGTATCAGTGAAAATCAACTGCAAGTTTTCAGACAACTGATTAACCTTAGTATTGGAATCAATACCGGATTTCAGCTTTTCAATCAAATACTGAATTCCAGAACAATCTGGAGTAGCAGCCTTTTTCCATGATTCTTCAGGATTTGCAAAATGTCTTTTAACATTTTCATTTGCTATATATTGAGCAAAAATCTTCTGAAGTTCTTTTTCATCTCTAACAAATTCTTTTCCGTCTTTGCCTCTGACAAATACGGTCTGGTCTACGCCAGGATTTCTAACCCAATAGCAGTTTTGGAAAGGCTGATTTTCTGTCCATTCGTTAACCCAGTCACCATCGCGCCCCATAAATTCTTCAAAATTGGTTTTTAATCGGCTATCCCATCTTACAGAAGGGTCTTCACCTCTTTTATGAACCAAATACATATCGAA
>JAEEGF010203543.1_pt1 | contig 15472 bp, 17 predicted proteins | sample 9134171 | NCBI WGS metagenome assembly JAEEGF01 (sample SAMN16246542, study PRJNA631951) | gut metagenome | biome: gut microbiome; feature: rumen; material: AP-attached | host: Bos | place: Iran: Karaj | collected 2018-10 | reverse complement strand
GGAGCTTGGGGTCGCGGCCGTAGGGGCAGGTGACCGTCTTCATGCCCAGGAGGGTGGTAGGGGCCATCTGGCCGCCGGTCATGCCGTAAATGGCGTTGTTGATGAAGATGATGGTGATGTTCTCTCCACGGTTAAGGGCGTGGATGGTTTCTGCGGTGCCTATGCAGGCGAGGTCGCCGTCGCCCTGGTAGGTGAATACCAGGCGGTCCGGCCACAGGCGCTTCACTGCGCTGGCAAGTGCCGGGGCACGGCCGTGGGCAGCTTCCTGCCAGTCTACGTCGATATATTTATAGGCAAAAACTGCGCATCCCACGGGGGAGATTGCTATGGTTTTGTCTGCCATGCCCATCTCTTCGATGACCTCGGCCACCAGTTTGTGTACTACGCCGTGGCTGCAGCCGGGGCAGTAGTGCATGGGAACGTCGTTCAGCAGTTCCGGTTTCCTGTATACCAGATTCTCTTTCTGGATTATTTCTTCTTTTGTCATAAGGCTCAGCGCATTAAAGGGTCATTTTCTTAATCTCGTTAACAACCTCTTCCGGCTCCGGAATGATACCGCCAAGACGGCCGTACCACTTCACGGGGACGTTGCATTCTACAGCCAGTCTGATGTCTTCCACCATCTGGCCGGCGTTGATTTCCAGGGAGAGGATGCCCTTTACCTTCCTGCCCAGTTCCCCGATCTTCTTGCTGGGGAAAGGCCACAGGGTGATGGGCCTGAGGAGTCCTACCTTGATGCCCTCCTCGCGTGCGATGGCGATGACCTTCTTGGCGATACGGGCTGCGGAGCCGAATGCAACAATCAGATACTCTGCGTCTTCCGTCATGTACTCTTCATATCGGACTTCCTTTTCCTCAATGACTTTGTACTTGGCCTGGATGCGGAGGTTGTTCTGCTCCATCTCTTCAGAGCGGAGCTCGAGGGATGTGATGATGTTGGGTTTGCGCATGCCTATGCGGCCGGTGGTTGCCCAGGGGCATTCCTTGGCAATCTCTTCCGTGGTGCGGCGGGGCTTGAAAGGAGGAAGGACCACCTTCTCCATCATCTGGCCGATGGCGCCGTCGCTGAGGATCATGGCCGGGTTGCGGTAGCGGAAGGCCAGCTCGAAGGCCAGGTCTACGAAATCGGCCATTTCCTGGACCGATGCGGGGGCGAGGGTGATGAGCCTGTAGTCTCCGTGGCCGCCGCCTTTGACGGTCTGGAAGTAATCGGCCTGGGAGGGCTGGATGGTGCCAAGTCCGGGGCCGCCGCGGGAAACGTTGACGATGAGGGCCGGAAGCTCGGCGCCTGCCATGTAGGAAATGCCTTCCTGCATGAGGGAGATACCCGGGGACGATGACGATGTCATGACTCTCTTGCCGGTTGCGGCGCCGCCGTAGACCATGTTGATGGAAGCGACCTCGGACTCTGCCTGGAGAACTACCATGCCGGTGGTCTCCCAGGGTTTTTCAGCGGCCAGGGTTTCCAGGACCTCTGACTGGGGAGTGATGGGGTAGCCGAAGTAGCCGTCGCAGCCGCAGCGGATTGCGGCATGTGCAATGGCTTCATTGCCTTTCATGAGGGTGATTTCTTTCTCTGCCATAATTACTCCTCCTTTTTACGATAAACGGTGATACATCCGTCCGGACACACGATTGCGCAGGAGGCGCAGCCGGTGCAGGTGTCTTCCAGAACCGTCTGGGCGTAGTTGTAGCCCTTCTGGTTCACGTTTTTTGTGGTTAGTGCAAGAACGTTCAGCGGACATGCCACGATGCACAGGCCGCAGCCCTTGCAGCGTTCTATGTCTACCACTGTCGCTCCTTTCATTTTAGCCATATTCGTTTTATTGTTATTGGTTGTACATATCTTTGTTGTAGAAGTCCAGGATCTCGTTGGCTATCTCCAGGGCCTGCTTCGCGGGGCTTTCCGGGTTAAGGTGGATGGCCTCCAGGTAGTTGTTCATGGCCATCTGCCAGTTGCCTTTCTTGCGCCAGGCGTTGCCAAGGAGGTAGAAGAGCTCATCGTCCATGACGCCGCCTTCCGCGCGGTAGCTTTCCGCGGCGGCGATGGCTTCATCGGCCCTGCTTGCGTCAAGGAGACTCCGGAGCTTCCCTTTCATCACTTGGGATCGTTCACGAACATGCACCAGCCGTAGGTGTCTTCCTCCAGGCCTTTCTGGATGCCCACGATGCGGTTGTAGAGCTTGGCGCTGATGGGACCGCACTCATCTCCGTACTTGTACTCGCGGGTGATGGTGCCGCTTTCCAGGGTAACCTTGTCGTCAATCCTGGAGATAGGGGTAATGACCACGGCGGTACCGCAGGAGTTCACTTCCTCGAAGGTTTCCAGCTCGTCGATGAAGATGGTGCGGCGCTCTACCTTGAGGCCGAATTCCTCTGCTACCTTGCGGAGGCTCTTGTTGGTGATGGAAGGAAGCACGCTGGGGGAGTTGGGGGTGATGTAGCAGCCGTGCTTGATGGCGAAGAAGTTGGACGATCCGAACTCCTCGATATGCGTATGGGTTGCGCTGTCCAGGAACAGGAGTTCCCTGTATCCCATCTTGTGTGCAAGGTTGTATGCGTGCAGGGACTGTGCATAGTTGGCGCCCAGCTTGTAGCCGCCGGAACCGTAGGTGGCGGCGCGGTCGTAGTTGCGGGAAAGCACGGCGGTGCCGGGAACCAGGGCCTTTGCTCCGGAATAAGTGCCCACTGCCGATGCCATGACGGCGAACATCACGTCCTTGGCGCTCTTGATGCCCAGCTGGGGGTTGATGCCGAAGAGGACGGGCCTCAGGTACAGGGAAGCGCCGCTCTCGTACGGGGGGATGAACTCCCAGTTCTCCTGGACGCACATAACGCACATGTCGATGAACATCTCTATTGTGGGCGCGGGCATGTCAAGGTAGTTGGCGCTGGAGGCCATGCGCTTGGCGTTCTCGTCCGGACGGAACATGCGGACGCGGCCGTCTGCGCCGCGGTATGCCTTGAGGCCTTCGAAGCATGAAGGGGCATAGTGGAAAACTCCGGCAAAGCAGTGGAGGTTAAAGTTGAAGTCCGACGTCGCTTCCGGTTTTGTCCATCTTCCGTCAATGCACTTTGCAAATACTATTGCATTTGTGGGATAGTAATTGAACGAACGTTTTGAATAATCGATTTCTGCCATGGTTATTAATTATAGTGTGTGTTAGTTAGTCTTCAATGATTCTGTCCTTGTTGTAGGTGTGGATCTTGGTTGCGCCTGCAAGGATTATGTAGCCGTTCTCTGCAAGGGACTCCAGCTCGTTCTCTCCGGGATATACCTTCACTGGGGCCACCCAGCTTACCTTCTTGGTTATTGCGTCCGTGATGTCCTTGCTGAAGGCAACACCGCCGGTGAGGATTATGACGTCTACCTTTCCTTCCACCAGGGCGCCCTGGGCCACGATGTACTTTGCTATGTTGAGGATGAAGGCCTTCATAAACACAACGTACTCAGGGATACCCTCCTTGGCCTTCTGCACTATCACACGCATATCGTTGGTGCCGAAGTATGCCACGGCTCCGCCCTTGCCGATGAGTTTTTTCTTGACCTCCTGCTTGGTGTATTTGCCGCTGTAGCACATGTCAATGAGGGGGTAGGGAGGGCAGCAGCCGGCACGTTCCGGGGTGATGGGGCCGTCGCCGCCAAGGCCGTGGGATGTGTCGATAACCTTTCCGCCGCGGTGAGTGGAGATGGTGACGCCGCCGCCCATGTGGCAGATGATGGCGGTTGTATCCTCTGCCTTGCGGCCGGTATCACGCAGGTACCTGCGCATGATTGCGCGGGTGTTGAGGGCATGGAAAAGCGTACGGCGCGGGAACTCCGGGATGCCGCCAACATGGCACTCCGGCAGCATTTCGTCTGCCATGGGAGGGTCTGCCACGTATGCCACGCAGGGGCCGAAGGGGCCGTCATGGCCGCGAAGGTCGTTGATCTCGTGGGCGATGTTGTCTCCGATGAGCGCGCTAAGGTTGCAGGCGTGGTTTCCCTCACGGGAAGTGGAAAGGACCTCCCTCATGTCTGCGTTCACGTTGTATACGCCGGTGATGCAGGGTGTGAAAAGGCCGCCGCGGCACATCACGATGTCGATGTCCTCCAGACGGATGCCGCACTCCTTGAGGGCATCAGTGATTGCCTTGGTGCGCATTGCGTCCTGGTCCATCACGTCCGCAAACTTGGAGAGCTCCTGCACGGAGTGCTCCAGTTTCTTGTCCAGGATGATGTCTCCGTCCTTGTAAACCGCGAATTTTGTGGTAATTGAACCGGTGTTTACAACCAGTATCAGGCCTTTGGGTGCTTTGCCGTTGATGTTTCCTATTGCGCTCATAAGCTATTTTTCAAATTTGCTTACAATTTCGTTATTATTTTTGACAATTACAAATAATTCTTAATTATTCTGCCCCGTCCGGGAAATAACGCTATATTTCTGGATTCTCGCCTCAATTTCCCTTTTCCGTCGGGTTTTGGCCTTTTTCGTGCACTGGCATGATGCCGTTGTCATCCCAGGCCACGTTTTCCCGGGATAACGTGGCCTCAGATGAACGGGTTGTCACGCCAGGCCACGTTTTGGGTGGTTTTCGTGGCCTGGCAAGACGTAAGGTGCCTCCCTGCCGGATTATTTCCCGTTTCCCTGAACTTAGTCGCGAGACCATGTGGACGGCTTTTGCAAGTGAGTGCATTATTTATTATATTTGTGAAAACGATTTTACTATGCCGGAAGGGATACTTAGACCACTGTTCGAGTCATATACGGGAAGGACGCTTGACGGGATTGAGGAACTGCCGTCGTCAGGAAGTAACCGCAGGTATTTCCGCCTGAAAGGGGGTACGCTGTCGCTGATTGGTGTCATAGGTACAAGCACGGAGGAAAACCGCGCCTTCATAGCGCTTTCCAACCATTTCAGGAGCAAGGGATTGCCTGTGCCGGCCGTGTTGCAGGCAAACGGGGATTCATCGGCCTATATCCAGGAAGACCTTGGCGGGAACAACCTATTTGACATGGTGGCTGCCGGAAGGGAAAGCGGCGTGTACTCTGAATACGAGGCTGACCTTCTAAAAAAGGCCATAGAGCAGCTTCCGCGCCTTCAGTTCAAGGGCGCGGAGGGGCTGGATTGGGACGATTGCCTCTACAAGGCCTTCGACGCCCGCATGGTGGACTTTGACCTCAACTACTTCAAGTACTGCTTCCTCAAGGCAACGGAGCTGGAATTCAACGAGGTCAAGCTCCAGGAAGACTTCGACCGCCTCAAGGGAGACCTTCTTGCAGAGGACAGCAACACTTTCATGCACAGGGACTTCCAGGCCCGTAACATAATGATAAGGGATGGTGAGCCCTGCATCATAGACTTCCAGGGAGGCCGTCGCGGCCCCATTTATTACGATGTAGCATCATTCGTGTGGCAGGCTCGTTCCCGTTTCCCGGAGGCGCTGAGACAGGAGCTTATCCAGACATATCTCCGCGCACTCAGGAACTTCACCCAAGTGGATGAGAAGCAGTTCATGGAGCGCCTCCGCCTGTTTGTGCTGTTCCGCACCCTCCAGGTGCTTGGCGCATACGGCTTCCGCGGCTACTTTGAGAAAAAGCCGCACTTCCTTGCCAGCGTCCCGTATGCAATGGCAAACCTGCGCACCCTCCTCCGCACTCCATTCAAGGATTATCCCTACCTTAACGGCATCCTGGAGCAGCTTACGTCAATGCCCCAGCTAAACGAAATTCCCCAGGACAAGCGCCTCCAGGTGCATATCCTGAGTTTCGCATACAAGAAAGGCATTCCCGCAGACGGCACCGGGAACGGCGGCGGCTATGTCTTTGACTGCCGTTCCATAAACAACCCCGGCAAATACGAGCACTACCGCCAGTTCAACGGCACTGATCCTGAAGTGATTAAGTTCCTTGAGGACGACGGCGAGGTAACGGTGTTCCTGGACAGCGTTTACAAGCTTGTAGACGCCCATGTGAAGCGTTTCCTGGAGAGAAAGTTCACAAACCTCCAGGTGTGCTTCGGCTGCACCGGCGGCCAGCACCGCAGCGTATACTGCGCAGAGCACCTTGCAGAGCACCTTGCCCACAAGTTCAACGTGAAGGTGCTTCTCACCCACAGGGAAATGAACATGGAAAAGATTCTCTAGCATGAAGGCGATGGTATTTGCCGCGGGGCTCGGAACCCGCCTGAGGCCGCTCACGGACACCATGCCCAAGGCCCTCGTCCCCATTGCCGGGAAGCCTCTGCTGTACCATATAATGAGTAAACTCCGCACCGCGGGGTACGATGAATTCATCGTCAACGTCCACCACTTCCCGGAACAGATAAAGGAGTACCTTGCAGGCACGGACTTCAACTATAGCATTTCCGACGAGTCCCGGGAGCTACTTGAAACCGGCGGCGGCATACTTTACGCAGAGAGCCTGATTCTCCCCTCGGAGGAGCCATTTCTGGTGCATAACGTAGACATCGTCTCCAATCTGGACATTGCTTGGCTGCGTGAAAAAACGCGTCCCGAGGCACTTGCAACTCTGGTTGTAAGCGACAGGCCCACCCGCCGCTACCTTCTATTTGACGAGGATATGCGTCTTGTTGGCTGGACGGACACCTCAACCGGAGAGGTACGTTCGCCGCACCCAGGCCTAGACCCGTCAAAGTACCGCAAACTTGCCTTCGCTGGCATCCACAACATCTCTCCCCGCATCTTTGAGTGCATGCGCACCCACGGCTTTTCCGGCCGCTTCCCCATCATGGACTTCTACCTCAAGGTCTGCGCCCTGGAACCCATCTACGCAGTCCCCGCCACAAATCTTCAGCTTGTGGACGCCGGAAAATTAGAATCGCTACCCAAAGCGGAAGCACTGATTTCCTGAAGAGGGCAGATCCTCAATCCTCCTCAATTACCCGTGGAGATAATGTGCTTATATACAGCGTATTAACTATATGTCCCTGGTCCCTTTTTCCTAGGGACGATAAGCTTATTCGTTGATATACAGTACTTTAGCTCCACGGCTGTAAATTGACGGCAGCAGAAGGCATTCGGTGGCAAGGCAGTAAATAACCATAATTTGGGATTGACTGCCGCAATAATGCTGCCTAATTTTGCCTTCCGAAATCTGATTGACCATGAAGAAGGCTTTGCTTATCGCTTCCGTTGCCATTGCAGTTGCGGCATCAACAACACCCGTCAAGAAGGAACAGGACGGCACCATTACCATCAATACCAGCACGCTTAAGGCAGATGAAGGCTGTTTTGGCCCCACTCCTGTAATTATCCACCTGGACTCACTGGAAAGGGTGAGCAGGATAGAATTCCTGCCCAATGATGAGACTCCATCGTACTGGAGCGTGGTGGTGGACAGGCTCTCGCATATCTGGGACGGCGTTCCGGCAGGGGAAGCCGTGAAGATGGAAGTAGACGCCGTGTCCGGCGCCACGTATTCCTCCGAGGGCCTCATATCCAACGTCAGAGCTGGCATTACCTATTATCTGGAATCATCAAAACGTACACAGTAATATGAAAAAAGTACTTGCAATCATCATTATGGCAGTGGCTTATCTTGCCATATTCATTCTGGGATCCGCCAGCGGACTCATCCAACCGGCATGTTATGCTTATATTGGCGCTTTGCTGCCTCTGCTGTCCGCATTCGTATACCAAAGAATGGCTACCCTTATCCCTGGATTCGGCGCGGCTACGGTCCTGAACGGATTCCTTCTTGTGGTGGGGCTTCTCACCGGCGAGGCAGACAAGACGTTTATCATTGGCATCATAATCATCACGGTCCTGGCAGAGATTATCCGTTTGGCTTTCAAGAGCGACTCGTTGAAAGGAATCCGCTGGAGTTTTGTTCCCTTTGCACTGTCTTTCTTCGCATACACGCTTCACTGGTGGACAGACACTGAAGGCTCCCTGGCAGCAGCTGTGGAAGAAATGCGCCTCGGCTATGACCAGATGATGATTCCGGTCATCGACAACGTTCCTGTCCTGATAGTTGTCATTATCCTTACTATCCCTGTTTCCATTCTGGCTATCCGCCTGGCCCAACGGTGCAGATAGCATCCCAGGCCACAAAAATGTGGGAAAACGTGGCCGCGGGTGACAGGCACGTCATGGGAGGCCACAAAAAGGCGGGAAAACGTGGCCGCGGGTGACAAAGGGGCGGCGTTCAGGCAGTTATTGAGAAAAAATGCGTATATTTGAGGTGCGAAACTGAAACCTTGAATATGCAAAACCGAAAGAGAAGATGGGGAGACAGGTGGGATGCCTGGCGTCTCCGCGGGCTGGACCCTGTACATGTGATGATGCCATATATGTTTGGCTCACGCATAGAGAACGAGGCCGTTCTGGGAGAGGTAATAGACCTCACGGAGGTAGATAAGTACCTGGCAAAGAAGAACGCCGCCAATCCGGAATTCAAGTACACCTGGTTCCATTTCATAACCGCCGCTCTGGCAAAGGCCGTGCTCCTCAGGCCCAAGATGAACTATTTCATAGCCGGCGGTCATTTCTACGAGAGAAAGAAGATTGAGGTTGCCTTCAACGTAAAGCGCAAGTTCACTGACGATGCGGAGGAATCCATGGCAAAGTTTGTCCTGGATCCGGACGGCGAGTCTCCAATGGAACAGGTTCACACCTATGTCCATAAGTTTGTGACCAAGGTGCGCGGAGAGAACCAGAGCGTTGGAGTTGACGACATCCTCAAGTTCCTGAGCCATCTTCCGCGCTTTGCATGGCGCATAATGTCCTGGTGCCTCAAACGCATGGAGTACTACGGCATCTATCCCAAGTCACTTGCCGCTGATGATCCTTGTTACTCAAGCGTTTACATCTCCAACCTGGGCTCCATCAAGATGAACGCGGACTACCATCACCTCTTCAACTGGGGAACCATATCGTTCTTCGTGGTGATAGGGGAGAAGAAGATGCGTCCTTTCTACAAAGAAGACGGTACGTACGAGATGCGCAACACCCTGAAGCTCGGACTCACGGTGGACGAGCGCATAGCGGACGGCTACTACTTTGCAAAGACCCTCCGCCTGGTGAGAAAGATTTTCCAGAACCCGGAGCTGCTGGACCTTCCGGCCGCCGCTCCTATCGACATAGACTAAGACCTTTACCATGAAATACAAGCTTGACAATGTGGCAACTCCGTGGCTTGAGAGCTATGGAGAGGTTGCCCCTAACCTGGATTACAGCGAAAAGACAATATCCGCCGCCGTCCTTGACACGGCTGCTACAGAGAAGGATTTCCCGGCCCTTACCTTCATGGGCAAGGCTACGTCGTACACCCGCCTGGCGGCAGAAATAGACCGTGTGGCAAAGAGCTTCTACGCCCTTGGCGTGAGGCCCGGCACACGCGTCCTGATATGCCTTCCAAACGTCCCTCAGGCCGTTTTCTGCCTGTACGGGCTCAACAGGATCGGCGCTGTTCCCACAATGGTGCATCCGCTGTCGGCAGTGAGCGAACTGGCCTTCTACATGAACGAGGCATCGTGCTCCATAGCCGTCACGCTGGACCAGTTCTACGCCAAGTTCCTGGAGGTTAAAAAGCAGAGGCCGGTAGAGAAGATCATCGTCTGCCGAGTCTCCGACGAGCTTGCCTTCCCCTTGAACATCGGCCAGAAACTCATGACGGAGAGGAAGTTCCCCAAGGTGCAGGCCCCGGACATCGTCTGGACCGATTTCCTGAAGATGGGGGAGAGCGTCACCGGTGGCTATGTTGCCGATAAGGACTACCGCACGGAGGCCGTCGTCCTCTTCTCAGGAGGCACCACAGGCACCACCAAGGGCATCATGCTCAGCGACCTCAACTTCAACGCCCTTGCCTGGCAGACCGGCAACATGGCAAACAAGGAGGTCCATCATTCCAAGATGCTGGCCGCCATGCCGGTGTTCCACGGATTCGGCCTGGGCGTGTGCATCCATACCCTTATGTTCATAGGCGGAACCTCCATCCTGGTACCCCGATTCAACGTAAAGAGCTATGCAAAGCTCATCCGGAAGACCCAGCCAAACTTCATCGCCGGCGTTCCCACCCTCTTCGAGGCCATTACCCGCAACCGCTACCTCGACGGAGCGGACCTGAGCTGCCTAAGGGGCGTTTTCTCCGGCGGAGACTCCCTTACCATAGAGCTCAAAAAGAAGTTCGACAAGTTCCTGGCGGACCACAAGGCCACCGTGCGCGTCCGCGAAGGCTACGGCACCACGGAGTGCGTCACCGCCTGCTGCCTCACACCTTATAATAAGGAGAAGGAAGGGTCCATCGGCATACCTTTCCCGGATACGTATTTCAAGATATGCAAGCCGGGCTCCCAGGACGAACTCCCGTACGGCGAGGAAGGCGAGATATGCCTCACCGGACCTTCCATGATGCTTGGATACATCGGCCATGAAGAGGAGAACCGTCAGACCATGCAGACCCATGCCGACGGCCACGTCTGGCTCCACACCGGAGACCTTGGCCGCATGGACGACGAGGGCTTCATCTACTTCAGCCAGCGCATGAAGCGCATGATTGTGACAAGCGGCTACAACGTGTATCCGTCCCAGCTTGAGAACATCATCGAGGGTCACCCGGCCGTGCAGAGAAGCTGCGTCATTGGCGTCAGGGACCCCCTCAAGATGCAGAGGGTCAAGGCATTCGTGGTCCTTAAGGACAACTGCCCCAAGGACGATGACATGAAGCAGTCCATCATGAAACACTGCAAGCAGCACATAGCAAAGTATGCGCTGCCCTCAGAGATAGAATTCCGTGATTCCCTTCCCACCACGCTGGTAGGCAAGGTGGCCTACACCGTGTTGGAGAAGGAAGAGGCGGAGAAATGCGCATAAGGCATGGACAGGAGTTCTAAGATCATACGTACTAGCGTTGTAGGTATTGTTGCCAATGTGTTTCTGGTGGCGTTCAAGGCGGTGGTCGGAATCATTTCCGGCAGCGTCGCCATCATAATGGATGCGCTGAACAATCTGAGCGATGCCCTGTCAAGCGTTATTACCATCATCGGCACAAAGCTGTCGCAGCGGCCGGCGGACCGCAAGCATCCCTTCGGATTTGGCCGCATAGAGTACTTCAGCGCAATGATTATAGCGGTCATCGTGCTGTCGGCCGGCATTACTTCTCTCATAGAGTCCGTGAAGAGGATCATAGAGCCCACCCAGCCAAGCTATACAACGGCTACTCTTATAGTAATAATAGTGGCCATAGTTGCCAAGCTCCTGCTGGGATGGTATGTGAAAAGGCAGGGAAAACAGCTCAGGAGCGATGCCCTCATCGCATCCGGGTCCGATGCCCTGTTCGATGCCATCATCACCGCGGCAACGCTTGTATCGGCCGGAATCATGCTCATCTGGGGCATATCCCTTGACGGCATCCTGGGCGCCCTTATTTCCATCGTCATAATAAAGTCCGGCATAGAGATGCTGGCGTCTCCCGTGAATGAACTGCTGGGGGCCAGGGTCTCACCGGAGCTTGTCCATGAAATAAGGCAGGAAGTCATGGCTTTTGACGATGTCCACGGCGTGTTCGATATCATCCTGCACAATTACGGTCCGGACGTGATGATAGGCTCCCTGCACATCAGCGTCCTTGACACCATGCCGGCATATGAGATTCACGTCCTTACCCGCAAGATTTCCACGCTGATGTCCGTGAAGCACGGTATCGTCATGACCGTGGGCGTCTATGCTGTGGCAACAGGAAGCAACCAGCGGGCAGACCTTCAGACCAAGGTGCTGAACGCCCTCTCCGCCCACAAGGAGCTTGTGCAGGTTCACGGATTCTATTACTCGGAGAAAGACCGCCTCCTTTCCGTGGACGTGGTGCCCGACATCGATATCCATGACGATGACGCCCTCTGCCGCCAGCTCACCTCGGAGATCCAGACACTTGTTCCCGATACCCAGATAGTGGTTGTGATAGACCACAATTACAGCGATTAACCCGTCCCGGACGGCCTTTGCCATGAAAGGATCCCGCCTTGCTTTATTGCCGTTAGCCGGCCTTCTAGCACTGTCCTGCACCAAGGCGCCGGCCCCCTGCGGCCCGGTGCCCACCCCGGCGCAGCTGGAGTGGCAGAAGATGGAGATGAACCTTTTCGTCCACTTCGGCCCCAACACGTTCAGCGGCAGGGAATGGGGGCTGGGGACGGAGCCGGAAGACCTCTTCAACCCCTCTGATCTTGATTGCAGCCAGTGGGCAGACATAGCCGGCAGAGCGGGGATGAAGGGCATCATCCTGACGGCAAAGCACCATGACGGCTTCTGCCTCTGGCCAAGTCCCGAAAGCAGCCATACGGTGCGTCAGAGCCGCTGGCGTGACGGGAAAGGGGACGTCCTCCGCGACCTTTCCGAGGCCTGTGCCCGGGCGGGGCTGAAGATGGGAGTCTATATCTCTCCCTGGGACAGGAACGACCCTTCATACGGAACGCCTGATTATAATGAGAAATATGCCCGGACCCTCCGCAGCGTCCATGACGGCCGGTACGGAGTGCTTTTCGAGCAGTGGTTCGACGGTGCCTGCGGGGAAGGACCCAATGGCAAGGTGCAGGAGTACGACTGGCCCCTGTTCCATCGGAGCATCCTGAGCCTTAACCCGGGGGCTGTCCTTTTCAGTGATGCAGGCCCCGGCTGCCGATGGGTGGGGAACGAGCGCGGCTATGCCGGAGAGACCAACTGGAGCACCCTGAATGCCGATGGCTTCACCCCCGGTGCAGGAGCGCCGCCGGAAAGGAGCCTCAGCGAGGGAGATGAAGACGGGCAGTACTGGATTCCCGCAGAGGCGGACGTGTCCATCCGCCCCGGCTGGTTCTGGAGAGAAAGCGAGAACGACAAGGTAAAGAGCGTAGATGAACTGATGGATATCTACCTTGGCAGCGTTGGGCGTAACGCAGTTCTTCTGCTGAATGTCCCTCCCGACACCACTGGGCGCATACATCCCGTGGACTCGGCAAGGCTGATGGAGTTCCGTGAGCGCCTGGACCTGGTTTTCGGCAAGAATCTCGCTGAAGGCGCCGGAGTTGAGACGTCCTCCTCGTTTGGCGTCCGTTTCCATGGCCGTAATATGCTGGACGGCCGGTATGACCGCTTCTGGGCAGCTGCGGAAAGAGACACCTGCGCAACTTTCGAACTGATCCTACCGGAGGAGCGCCTTTTCAGCATCCTGGAGCTGAAGGAATACATACCCCTTGGACAGCGCATCCGCTCCTTCGTCGTGGAGATCCCCGACGGGGACGGGGAGTGGCGTACCGTTGCTCAAGGGACCACTGTAGGATACAGACGGCTGCTGACGTTCCCTCCGGTAAGCGGGCGGCGCCTTCGTGTCCGCATCCTGTCCTCCAAGGCCGCTCCCGTCCTCTGCGGAGTGGGGCTGTATCATGCTATGGACGGATAATCTGCGTTCAAGTTTCACTGGAACTCCAGCCCCTTGACTGCTACACCGATGTTGACGGGCAGATGTTCTATTTTCCCCAGGGCCACCTCCCGGACATAGCTGCTCTTGAGGTAGATATTGAAGTCCATACTCATCTCCCAGAATTCCCTTTCATCTTCCGGTTTGGTCAAGAATGCCCGCAGGGCCTCGTTGTCACATCCGACAATCTGGAAGGCGATGAAGTATCTGCCCGGTTCCAGCAGAAGGGTTTCTTCCGGCTGGAGGTCGAATTCCTGCGGATTGTCGGAAACGGCAACATCGAAGTAGATGGGCTTGTGAAGCACGTTGACAAACGATTCCTTCTTTCCCTCGATGCGGTAGATGTTGATGGATGCGACGCAGCCGGGGATATGGTTGCTGCGTACGGTAAGCAGGATGTCTTTAACGAGAAACGGCTTTTTTGCCAGGGCGACGGAACCTATTTCCCGACCCGAAGGATGTTCGCTCCGCAGGGACGTAGTAATGATTCCCATGCCCTTCATCAAACCCGTTCCGGGCTTAAGCAAATACTTTTCCTTTGTGTTTCCGCCAATGAATACGGCCGGAGGCAGTTCCTGTTCGTGCAGGACAATGACCACGTCATCGGCAGGGCCGGTGACAGGATAGGCTGCCGGCTGATAGGATACGTGGAAGAAATACAGCGTGTCGCAGGGGACTTCTATCTCAAAGCGCCCGTCGGCAGCGGAGATGGTTCCAATCTGGTGGCTGGGCATGCCGATCTGGACGTATTCGATGCCATCGCCCTTCTCATTTACGATGCGTCCCATGACGGTGACGTGCTCCTGCGCGAAGAGTAGGGAAGGGAGCAGCAGGAGGGCTGCCAACAGGCTATTCCGCATAGATATCCTCCTCCATCTCCGTTCCTTCCGGATCGGGCTGATAGTCCAGAATGTCTCCCGGCAGGCAGTCGAGCACTTTGCAGAGTTTGTTGAGCGTGGTGAATCGGATGGCACGGCCTTTCCCTGTTTTCAGAAGGGAAAGGTTGGTCATGGAAATGCCGATTTTTTCGGATAGCTCCGAGAGCTTCATATGACGCTCCCAAAGCATTTTGTCCAGGTTAACCGTAATCATATCGCGAGCTTGCTGTCTTTTGCTGCCAGATAGGCCATTTTGTAGAGTCCCGCGAAGAGAAGGACGATGAGAGGAATAAGAATAGTGTTGGAATCTAGCATCAACTCCGATTCGCCTTTTACCACAGCGTCGTAATTGGAGTGGACAAAGGCAAGGAGCGCGGCGACCAAAGCCGACCATCGGATGAGGGAGATATTGGATTTAGGGAAGATCTCTCCCTTGTTGGTGCGGTACAGGAAAATGCAGCAGAGGGCAAAAAGAAGAGTTATGCCGATGAAACGGGCCGCCAGAATGAAGATCTGCCAACCTTTGATATCCGGATTCCAGGTCAAAGGTACGATAAAGTTGTTCAACCACAACTGTGAAATCATCTGAACGTAGGTGTAGATAAGCGTGATGCCACCTATTATGAGAATGGCGATGGAGAGTCTCTTGATACTCTTTTGCGTAGAATTGTTCATATCCTTGTCTTTTTTGCGGTATCGATAGGCAAAGATAATGCCAATTTTATGAAAAACATAAAATCAATATACGATTTTCATAAAAAGTCCACTGTAAAGCCCTACTTCGACATCACCGAAAAAGCCAAGACCGACGCTATGGATGCCATGGAGAAGGCATTGGCATTACCGACCGCTTTGACAAATAATCGCCGTTATAAGACGTTCTGTGTGTCAAGGCGGCACCAATAAATGGAAAAATGAGAAATATCATTGCCACCTCGACACAGAATCGGCCTTCTATGCATTCTGAATGTCAAGGCGGCATTAATATTTATGATTTCTCCCGGCACCACATTATTGCATAACTGTGTACGAAACTGTGCACAAATAAAATAAGCCGCTGATTTTCAGCGGCTTATGTGGTGCTGGGAAGAATCGAACTGCCGACACATGGATTTTCAGTCCATTGCTCTACCATCTGAGCTACAGCACCGTTATTTGCGGAATGCAAAGGTAGGTATTTTTTGGGAATTTGCAAATTTTTTT
>JAEEGF011654017.1_pt1 | contig 15475 bp, 8 predicted proteins | sample 9134171 | NCBI WGS metagenome assembly JAEEGF01 (sample SAMN16246542, study PRJNA631951) | gut metagenome | biome: gut microbiome; feature: rumen; material: AP-attached | host: Bos | place: Iran: Karaj | collected 2018-10 | reverse complement strand
GGCATATCACCGATAAGTGCGATCAGCGTTGCAAGCATTGCTACATCTTTTCCGAGGGACATCCGCTATTGGTGGAGATGCCTTGGGAAAAGATGGTGGCGGTGCTTGCCAACATCGAGCGGATGTCTGCAAGGATGTCCTGCTTACCTTATTTATATATTACAGGCGGAGATCCTATCCTGCATCCGCGTTTCTGGGATTTGCTGGAACTGGTACATAAACGGGCCATTCCATTTACCATCATGGGCAATCCCTTCCACCTGACGGATGAGGTGTGTCGAAGGCTGAAGGAATTGGGGTGCCGCAAGTATCAACTCAGTCTTGACGGACTGCGTGCCACCCACGATCGTTTCCGCAAGCCTGGTTCGTTTGATGCTACGCTTGAGGCTATCGGCACGATACGACGTGCTGGTTTGCATTGTGCCATCATGTCAACCATTTCAGCTACAAATATTGACGAGATTCCAGCGCTGATTGATGTCATTGTGGAGCATCAAGCCGACATCTTCGCCTTTGGCCGTTACTGTCCCACAAGCGAAGACAAGTCGCACCAGGAGACATGGCATATCGAGCCGCAGCGCTATCGTGCTTTTTTGGACAAATGCTGGCAGAAATTTGAGCAATATAAAGATAGCGAGACGACGTTCAATCTGAAAGATCACCTGTGGACACTCTACCTCTATGAGCGCGGACTCTTCAAGATTCCCGAAGGTTTGGCCGAGGATACTATCTACGATGGCTGCAACTGCGGCAATTGCCATTTCACCATTGCCGCCGACGGCAGGCTGATGGCTTGCCGACGCTTTGAAAGTTATGTGGGCACCGTCAGCGAAGAAATGTACGATGTGTTCCATGGCCCGCGCATGGAACAGTATCGCCAGCACGAACGCTTCGAGAAGTGCAGGAAATGCGAACTGCTCCGTTTCTGTCGAGGCTGTCCTGCCGTGACCTACGGATATTCCAAGAATTTCTATGCTCCTGACCCACAGTGTTGGAAGAAACTTTTTTGACTAATCATACCACCTATGGACGCACAAACTTGTATCAAGAAACTCGGCTATGTCGGCATCCTCTCGTTCGCCACTGTCGATGAAAAAGGGCATCCGCAAGTGCGCAGCATTTCGGCTGTTCACTTTGAGCCTGACGCCATCTATTTCTATACAGCCCGGGGAAAGAACTTTTGCCGACAATTGCTTGACGATGGTCATGTGCAGATTCACGCATTGACAAAATTCAAGGAGATGATTCGCTTGTCGGCTGTTGCCAAACCTGTGCCGGAAGAGGAACAGGAGCACTGGAAAAATGTCATTTTCGAGGAACAGCCCTATCTGGTCAATGTTTATCCTGGCGATACTCGGAGCATAGGTATTATCTTTTCAATTCGTGATGCCCAGATAGAGTATTTCAACCTTGGCGTGCGCCCCATCGACCGTTATTATTATACTATGGGCGATGCAACACCTGAAGTGAAAGGCTTTTCTATTACTGATGCATGTATTCAATGTGGCACTTGTATGGCAAATTGTCCACAGGAATGTATCATTGAAGGAGAACCATTCCGGATTCAGGCAGAACATTGCCTCCATTGTGGAAACTGTTTTGAGAACTGCCCTGTGGAAGCTATTGTACGATTGGATTGAGAATGATGAAAGCGATTGTGATTAACGGCTGCTGTAAGGCCGAAGATTTGCAGGTCAGTGAGATACCTGTTCCAAAGGTTCGCCCCGGATGGGTTTTGGTGAAAGTGTATGCAGCCGGACTGAACCACAGCGAGGCGCTGCTTCGCATGTTCGAAGCCGACAATGAATATATCAACACGCCCATTGTGCCAGGTATAGAGTGCGTGGGCGAAATTGCGGATGCGTCAGATTCTGCATTTTGCAAGGGCGACAAGGTGATTGCCCTGATGGGCGGCATGGGGCGTTCGTTCGATGGCAGCTATGCCGAATATGCACTGCTTCCTGTCGGAAATGTCTTTCGGGTGGAAACGGAACTCGATTGGGTTTCGCTTGCTGCCATCCCTGAAACCTATTTCACCGCTTACGGCTCGTTGACCGAATGCCTGATGCTCGGACGTGGTGACACACTGCTTGTACGTGGCGCCACCAGTACCGTGGGCCAAGCCGCCATCCAGCTGGCCAAAGCCATGGGGACAACTGTAATCGCTGCTGCACGCCGTGCATCTTCGTTCCCGATGTTGGAGCGTATTGGCGCCGACCATTGTATCATCGACGATGAGGCAATCAGCAGGCAGCAGTTGCCAGTGCAACCGAACAAGGTACTCGAACTCGTTGGCCCAAAGACCCTTCGTGACTCGTTGTTTGCCGTCACACGTCCCGGCTATGTCTGCAACACGGGAATCCTGGGTAACGTCTTTACCGTCGAGCATTTCGACCCTATCAAGTTTATCCCCAATGGTGTTTTCCTGACGGGATTCTTCTCAAACTATCCAACTCGCCAGGCCATCGACGGCCTTTTCACGCTGATTCGTGAGGCTGGCATCAAGCCCTTGTATAGCCGTGTGTTTACATTTGACCAAATCGTGGAGGCACATACCCTATTGGAGCGAGGTGGAGCCGGAGGTAAAATCATCTTAAAAATATCTGAATAATGGAGATTAAGAACAAAGTCAGCGATCTGCACTTCCCTAATTGCCCTATTCGTAATGTCATTGCCCGCATTGGTGACCGATGGAGTATTCTTGTTCTACTAACATTGGAGCCTTCCAGCCGTCCTATGCGTTTCAAAGAGATACAACAAGACATCCCCGACATTTCGCAGAAGATGTTGACGCGTACCTTGCGCAGCCTTGAGGCCGATGGCTTGGTCCATCGTTATGCCTATGCCGAAGTCCCTCCTCGCGTCGAATATGAACTTACCGAGCGGGCAAGGACTTTGACTCCACTGCTTGACAATCTTGTCGAGTGGGCAACCGACAACCTCTCCGGCATCATTCATGACAGGGAGAAATTCTATAATTCGTAAAAGGGGGTGCGCCCCTTTTTTCGTTTTAAACAAAAGTGCCCGAACTCAAATGAGCACGGGCACCGGGTGCAAGATGTAAAAAAGGATATATGCTAATAGGGAAGTTCTCCTTAGGGCTTCCCCGTGAAGCATCGATGAGTGTTTTATTCGTCGGTCATGGGTTCCTCGTAAACCTGACGTGACCAGCGCCAACCATAAAGGTCGTAGAGGCTGGTGAGATGACTGAGATGGCCGAAGAAGCGGGTGTAGTCCTTTTTCGCAGGCTGGCACCATTGCACTTCGGCGAGGGCAGCCATGCGCGGGAGGGCCATGTACTGAACGTGGTTGAACGTGTGGATATATTCGGTCCAGATGTTTGCCTGTACGCCCCAGATGTATTTCTGCTCTTCGTCGTTGAGCGCTTCGGGGATGGGGTTGAAGCTATAGACCTTCTCGATCGGCACATAGCCGCCGATGGCGAGCGGTTCGTGTTCGCGGTTCTTGCGCTGATAATAATCGAAGTAGAAGTAGGCAGTAGGAACCATGATGGAATGATGACCCTGATGAGCTGCCTCGATAGCTCCTTGAACACCTCGCCACGACATGACGACAGCATTGTCGGAAATGCCGCCTTCGAGGATTTCGTCCCAACCGATGGCCGTGTGGTCGTGCGCAGTCAGATAGTCATCGATCTGGCGTGTGAACCAGCTCTGCAGTTTCTGCTCGGCGGTGAACTGCTTGTCCTTCTTCAAGCCCAGATCGCGTACCTTGGCCTGGCATTTGGGGCACTTTTCCCAACGCACCTTGGGGCATTCGTCACCACCGATGTGGATGTACTTCGAGGGGAAGATGTCCATGATTTCGTCGAGGATGTTCGTGCAGAACTTCACCACCTCGGGATTGCCCATGCAGAGCACATCGTCGCTGATGCCCCACCAGCCGATGACGTCGTAGGGACCACCCGTGCAGCCCAGGTGCGGATAGGCAGCCAGGGCGCCCTGCATGTGGCCGGGCATCTCGATTTCGGGAATCACTTCGATGTGGCGTTCGGCAGCATAGCGCACAATCTCACGGGCCTCCTCCTGGGTGTAGAAACCGGAATAGGGGATGGAATCGTTCGAACTGAAGTCACGAGCGATCATCGTGCCCTTGCGCACGGAACCAATAGTAGTGAGCTCGGGATATTGCTTGATCTCGATGCGCCAGCCCTGGTCGTCAGTAAGATGCCAGTGGAAGGTGTTCATGTTGTGGAGCGCAAGCATATCGATGTAGGTCTTGACACTGTCGATGGGGAAGAAGTGGCGGCAAACGTCGAGGTGCATGCCACGGTAGGCAAAACGCGGCGCGTCGGTGATGTGCACGGTAGGCAGACTCACGCGGTAACCCTTATCATTGTTAATTGTTGACTCCTCTTTGTTCTTTGATTGGGTAGTAGCCAGCGCCTTGCGCAGCGTCTGGATGCCGTAGAAGATGCCTGCTGTGCCGGTTGAGGTGATCCAGATCTGGTCGCTGGATACGAGCAGGTCGTAGGCCTCGGACCGGGCATCGCCCTTCTCGAGTTTCAGCAGGATTCCGTTGTTGGCTGATTTGGGCTTGATGGCAATGCCGGCCTTGATGGGAATCTGGTAGCCGAGGATATCTTCGGCATACTGCTGCAGGAAGCGTGCATGACGTTCCATTTCGGATGTTTCGGGCGTGTAGTGGATGACCGTATTTCGGTCGAGGATGTAGTCGGCACGGTCGGGGATGGTGTCGATGGCCTGTGGGCAGGGAATGACGTCGAACGAGGCTTCGACGATGGGGCGGTTGTCGCTGCATGCCGACAGGAGGACGGCTGCTGAGGCGGCTAAGAGGAGGGTGGGTTTCATTATTTTTTCGTTTTTTCGGGATTTCGTTATTTCGTTATGCCGGCATTTCGGGATTACGTTATACCGGTATTTCGGCAAAAAAGATGTCAGGCATTTGGAACCGGAGGGGCGGGCACGCTGCGGATGTAGATATCCTGCTGCGGGAACGGGATCTCGATGTTGTTTTCGTTGAGTACCTGGTAGATCTTTTCCTTGGCTTTGGCAGCGAAGGAGTTGCGCTGATCGACGAGAACCCATGCGACGAGGAGGAGATCGACGCTGCTGGCACCGAAGTCGGCAAACGACACGGCGATGGGGTTGGCCGGGTTGACGATGTTGCGACCATCGGCTGTCTGCGTCTCGAGCTCCTTCATCGAATCGAGGATGAGATGGCGCACTTCATCGACATTCGAACCATAAGCTATGCCGAACGGAATCTTGATGAGCTCGTATTGATGATTGCGCGTCAGGTTCTTGAAGTTCTTGCTGAAGAGGTCGGAGTTGAGGATGGCCACGACGCTGCCGTCGAGGGTAGTGAGCTGGGTGCTTTGGTAGGTGATGCTTTCGACCTTTCCGGTGATGCCATCGCATTCGATGTAGTCACCCACTCGTACTCGTCCGCTCATCAGCGAAATGCCATAGAAGAAGTTTTCGAGCAGGCTCTTCGAGGCAAAGCCCATACCTGTCGAGAGGCCGGCTGCAACAACCGAGATGCCGGCGCTGGGTACACGCAGCATGATGAAGACCGTGATGACGTAGATGGCCCAGATGAGCAGTCCGATGATGTTGCGAGCGAGGGTGGCGTTGAAGTCCTTGCCCTCTTCATCGGACTTGGAGCGACGATAACGGAACCAAGCGGCACGGATGACATAGCCCAGATATCGGAAAACGAACCAGAGAGCAACGATGAGGCAGAGATGATAGACCGAGAAGGTGGCAATGCTGGGGATGGAGATCTCCATGCGGTAATACTTGAGCAGGAGGTCGCGCAGGTCGAAGATCTCGGCAGCGAAATAGAGACTGAAGAGGATGGAAAAGACGGCACAGACAGGCACCAGCACACGGTTGATGAAGTCGTAGAGCCACGTCTTGTTGATGTATTCACCCCTTTGGATGCGGTCGGCAAGCACCTTGTCGGAAACCTCTTCGCGCAATGTGCGACGGATGCGAGGCTCGAGCTTCCGGTATTCGTACATCTCCATCAGGTCGTAGCAACAGGTAATGGTGGCGATGGCTGCGAGCTGGAACATCCACCATACCAGGAGCTGAACAGCCATCAGGGTGTAGCCTACCCATGCCATGATGGTCGAGATGAGCATGACGGCAAGCGAGATGCCGCAATAAACCTTGTCGCTCAACGGCACGTTGCGACGGCAGTTCTTGAGCGTGAAGATCTGCCAGATGGTGAAGAGCAGAAGCAGGGGCGGGAAGATGATGTTGACCAGCGAGTTGGGAATCAGAATGATACGGAACCAGATCACGATGAGCGACATGAGGATGAAGGGCAGGTAGATCTTGGAACCTTCGCGGCACTGGTTACCATTGAGACGAACGGCCATCGAGAAATAGATGGCAGCGATGAGCCAGGCCATTTCGACCATCAGGCCGGTGGCCATAATCATGAGGTTGGAGTACAAGAAGGTGCGAACCACCATGATGGCAACGGCGAAGAGCAATGTAGCCAGCAGGATGATATAGACCCGACGCTTGTTGCGATAGACCTCGCCCCGATAGCGCTTGGGAACAAGGAAGCGCAGGATGATGTTGCTGATGATGGCGGCCACAAGCATGTAGAAGAGCATGAAGATGCTGGCTGCCATGATGATGGGACCGCGCCAGTCGGATTTGTAGGGGCGTCCCTCCGTTTCGGTACTACCTTCATCCTTCAGAGGTTGGTACTTGGAGCGGAAGTCCATCTTCATGCGTCTCCAATAGCGGGGGAAACGCTGGAGGATGGTGAAGTAGCTTGTGCCTGCATCGATAAAGATGTTCTTCTTGAGCTCGGCATATTTCTCCTGGGCGTAGTTGTTGAGCTTTTCGACCTGGTTGGTTACCTCGGTGTAGTGCTCGTTGTCCATCTCAAGCTTCTCGAGCAGATCCTTGACGATGTCACGGATGCCTTCCGCATAGACAATGCACGAGTCTCGGTCGATGATGCCCAAAGAGTCGAGCATGAAGGGACGTTGATACTGCTCGGCCTCTTCGCCATCGATAGCCTCCATGGCCACGGCATCGGCGGGCATGGCTTCGAGGGAAGGCATATTGTTGTTGTCAACACTTCCGCTGCGCACATGTCGGATGGCCTGTTCAAGCGAATGGAGATCGTTGGTGCGTGCCGTGTCGATGGCAGGTGGAAGGCGCTGGAGCGAAACGACGAGGCTGTCGTAGCGACTGATTTCGCTGACCAGGTTGGCCTTGATTTCGTCGAAGGGCAATGTCTTCGACTTCAGTTCGTTGTAGAGCGTGGTGGCCTGCTGGCAGGCATAGGCGACATCGAACGTGAACTCACGTCCTTGGGAATAGAGGATAAGGCTGGTCGATTGACAGCGTTTCATGATATTCACCAGGTTGGTGTGCTGTGCCTGGTTGCGCTCACGGATACGCTTGCGGCTCTCTTCCTGCTTCACCCATTTGTCGTGCAGCTCGAGACGAAGCACATGGAGGGTGCGGTTGAGGTCACGTTCCTTCAGAACTGCCTGGCTTTGGAACGAGACACAAAGCAGAAGGAGCAGCGTGAGGATGATTTTCTTCATTTCAATATACTTAAAATTTGCGGCAAAGATACTGAATCTGTTCGGGAAATGCAAGAAAAAGGAGGAAAAAATGATGGTGCGGTGTATTTTTCTCCCTGATTATTTGGAGGATTTCATTATTTTTCATATCTTTGTCGCCTAAAAATCATTTTCTTCGTATGAAGGCAGAACATCTTGAAATGGATAATTCAGAGATTACAACAGAGAAACAGTTGACGAAAAAGGATATCTGGGAACGCAAGTTGCTGGACTTTTCGCTTCGCAACACGATGCTTAACCTCGGAATACGACGTCGTGCCATCCGCTTTGTCGGCATCAAGGTCGATAAGGTGGAGGACCTGCTGCACGATGGGGAAGAATTCAGCATCTGGTATCGTATGTCGAAGGACGAAAAGAAAATGTCTGATGAACCGAAGCCGAAGGACGAGGGCGAAACGCCGAAGGACGACACGCAACGAAGGAAGGACGATGGACCATCGTTTGACCTTTCGAGCATCATCCCCAAAGGAAAGGACTACAATAGCCCTGTCGATTCGAAGGATTCTGCCGAAGCCGATGGAACAAGCCTTGTCCCCGTTGTGCCCAAGCAAATCGGCGAAGGAGGCCAGGTCCCTGTCGTTTATGACGAGTCTGTAACCCATTCTGATGAAGAGGAAAAGCCTGTTGACCAGCCCTTAGAGGAACAGATTGAGGAAGAGATTGAAGACAAGCAGGACCTGAAGTTCATCGAAGAGGAACTGGCCAAACGCAGGTTGCATACAAACCTTGGCGAAGAAGAGACGAAGACCATACTCAAGCACCTTTATCGTGCAGCTCGTACAGCAATCGAGGAGACGGGCGCCAACTCGCTGTATCTCTCCATCGGCACCCTTCGCTGGTATGAGTCGGACAAGCATGAGCAGCCTCGTTATGCGCCGATTCTGCTGATGCCAATCGAGATGGTCTATAAGCGCGGACACTATTATGTTCGCAAGCGCGACGAGGAAACTGTGCTCAATGTGACGCTGATGGAGTTCCTGCATCAGATACATTCCATCGAGATAAACGGACTTGATAACCTGCCGAAGGATGATCACGGCGTGGATGTCAGGAAGGTGTTCGACATTCTGCGCGAAGCTGTTTCAGAACAGAAGCGCTGGGGCATTGAGGAGCAATGCATCCTGGGCCTATTCTCGTTCAGCAAGTTCCTGATGTGGAATGATATTCATCGCAACCACGAACGGATGCAGCAGAATCCCATCGTCGAGAGTCTGGTAAAGGGTGCACTGACTTGGAAACCATCTGAGCTGCAGACCGACCTGAAGGCTTTCGACCGTAGCTACAAGCCCCAGGATATGGCTTTGCCAGTGGCTGTCGATTCGTCGCAGATGACAGCTGTCTATGAGGGTGGCCGCGGCAACAGCTTCATCCTCTATGGCCCTCCGGGAACCGGCAAGTCACAGACCATCACCAACCTGATTGCCAATGCGCTTTTCCAGGGCAAGCGTGTGCTCTTTGTGGCAGAGAAGATGGCTGCCCTTGAGGTCGTGGAGCGACGTCTCAAGAAGATTGGCCTTGGGCCCTTCTGCCTGGAGCTGCATAGCAACAAGGTGACCAAGAAACATGTCCTTAGTCAGCTCAACGAGGCGCTCAATGAGGTGAAGCACATCCAGAATCCCGGCAATTACCAGGAGACGGCCGACCGGCTGTATGAGCAGCGTCAGGAACTGCTGAAATATATGGATGCCCTCCACACACGCGGCGAGGACGACCTGTCGCTCTACGATTGCATTGCCCGATACTCGGCCATCGAAGGGGATACGATGGGTATTCCATCGCTGAAGCCCTTGTCGAAGGTCAAGGCGGGCATGTTGGGCGACTATGAGTATAAGCTGTCGAGTCCTCTGCAGACCTTGATCGAGCTGGTGGGCCAGCCTTCCCAGCATCCGCTGCATGACCTGCTGGTGGGAAAGGTCACCTTGACAAAACAGGTAGATTTTGAATTCTCGTTGCGCAAGGCATTGAAGTATCTGGAGGACTTCGAGCAGAAGTTGACCATCGACAGTGCAATCCCCTTGGTCGAGACGCTGAAGGCTGCCTCTATTCTGACGAGTGGAGGTGTCGATACACTTTGGGACACGAACATTGCGCAAAGCATCGACAATTTCTCGGACATCCGGAGCCGGCGCGACAAGTTGAAGAAGAAGATCATCGGCCATTGCCGGGAGGAGATCTTGACGCAAGATGCGCTCGCCCTGTCGATGGAATGGCATGAAATCCAGGGCAAGTGGTTCCTGCCCAAGTGGTTTGCCAAGCGCCGCTTCGTGAAGAAGATGCGGTTCTTCGATTCGTTCATTGACGAGAATAATCTTGCCCCGCTGCTCGAGGAATTGCTGGATTGCAGCAAGAAGACCCGTGAACTGGCAGAGCTGGAACCCCAGGTGGGGCAGAAGCTGACTGAACTGATTGACATCAAAGCCGCCCGCGAGAAACTGACGCGATGGTACGATAATATCCCGCAGGTACGCGACTGGTACCAGTGGTGTGAGTTCCGCAACGAACTGAAGAAGATGGGCCTTGATGTGGTGGTGGACCAGCTTGAGACAAACAGCTGGAATGTGGATGAACTTCGCAACAGCTTCATGAAGGGATTCTTCCGTGCCAAATGCGAAGAGAAGATGTCGGCCGCCGAGCTGCTGGGCACCTTCGAAGGTGTACTCTTCGACGAAAAGGTTCGCCTTTACAAGGAACTCACCAGTCGCTTCGAGATGCTTTGCCAGAAGGAGCTCTATGCCCGGTTGGCAGCCAACGTGCCGCGTGTGACCGACAGCATCGACAACAGCAGTGAGATAGGACTGCTGAACCGGAACATCTCGAACGGTGGACGTGGTCTCTCGATTCGTGGCCTGTTGGATCAGATACCCGAACTATTGCCTCGCCTGTGTCCCTGCATGCTGATGAGTCCTATGTCGGTGGCACAATTTATCTCGCTGAACCAGGAGCCCTTCGACCTTGTCATCTTCGATGAGGCGAGCCAGATGCCGACCAGTGAGGCTGTCGGAGCCATTGCTCGCGGCAAGGCCCTCATCGTGGTAGGCGACCCGAAACAGATGCCGCCCACCAACTTCTTCAACGCCACGAACGTGGATGAAGAGGAGGCATATATCGATGACATGGAGAGCATTCTGGAGGATTGCCGTACGCTCGGCATCCCTTCGCTCCAGCTGCAGTGGCATTACCGCAGTCGTCATGAGAGTCTGATTGCCTTCAGCAACAATGAATACTACGATGGCAAGCTGATTACCTTCCCATCGTCCGATGACCGTCAGACCAAGGTGAGCTATGTCTTCGTGGACGGTGTTTACGACAAGGGAGGAAAGCGCAGCAACCGGGGTGAAGCCGAAGCCATTGTCGCCGAGGTGGTGCGTCGCCTGCGTGACGAGAAATTGCGTCAGCAGAGCATCGGTATTGTGTCCTTCAGTGTGGCCCAGCAGAACCTCGTCGAGGATGTGCTCAACGAGACCTTGGAATCCGATCGGCAGCTGACGGAATGGGCCGAAGCCATGTACGAACCCATCTTCGTGAAGAACCTTGAGAACGTACAGGGTGACGAGCGCGATGTGATACTCTTCTCAATCGGCTATGGCCCCGACAAGGAAGGTCATGTAAGCATGAACTTCGGCCCGTTGAACAATTCGGGAGGTGAGCGTCGCCTGAACGTGGCCGTGAGCCGAGCTCGACGCGAAATGATGGTCTTCTCGACCATGCACGCCGCACAGATCGACCTGCGCCGCTCGAAGGCCAAGGGTGTGGAAGGCTTGAAGCATTTCCTCGAATATGCCGAGTTCCATACCTTGGAAGAAACGGAGCGAAAGGTGGAGGAACGAGAGGACAATGCCATTGCTGCCGAAATCGCCGACGCTCTGCGCGAACGAGGCTATGACGTACAACTTGGTGTGGGCAAGAGCCAGTTCAAGGTGGATCTGGCCGTCGCCAGCCACAACGACAGCAACCAGTATTGTCTCGGCATCCTGCTCGATGGCGAGAACTATCGTGATACGCAGACCACACGCGACCGCGAAATCGTCCAGCCTGGCGTCCTGCAAGGATTGGCTTGGCACGTGATGCGTGTATGGTCGGTCGACTGGCTCATCAATCCGAATCGCGTGCTGGAGCGTATCGAAAAGGCCATCGTCGAACCAGAACCCGAGCCAGAACCCGAAGAAAAGCCGACTTTCGACATTTCGAACGAGAAGGAGGTGGCTGCACCCAAGCAGACCAACTATCGCCGGTTTGACCGCAATATCGACGAAATCAGCTCCGAAGAAGTGCGTCAGGCTTTGCTCGATGTTGTCCACGAACAACTCTCATTGCCCGAGGACAATGCAACTTTGCTCGCCGCCAAACGACTGGGCTTCACGCGTCGTGGACCGCACGTCGAGGCTGCCCTGCAGCGCGCTTTGCGCTACCTGATTGTCAATGGCCAGCTTGTCAATAAGGATGGAAAGCTGACAATCCCCAGTTGATAAGGCAGCGAACGGGACGAAAATCCTATCTGTTCAGGATAGGGTTTTCAGACCGATGATCGAAGCGATCAAGGTTGTCAGGAAAAAGATTCGCCAGAAGGTGGCAGGCTCCCGGAAGATGAAGATGCCGACGATGACAGCTCCCACGGCTCCAATGCCTGTCCAGACGGGATAGGCTGTTCCGATGGGAATCGTTTGGGTGGCTTTGGCAAGCAATGCCGCGCTCAGCACATAGAGCACAGCAAATCCCGCTATCCACATCCACCATTCCGTGCCTATGACACCTTTGGCACGGCCCAGGCAGTAGGTGAATCCTACTTCACACAACCCGGCAAAAATCAGGATAATCCAATTCATTGCAAAAAATATGCAGCCTGTTCGAGGGCTGCGAGACTGTCCCGGCGACTCCTTCCAAGGCTTTTTGGCGCTGCAAAGATACGTAAAATATCTGGAATTATCGCATTCCCAATCGAAAAATTATAGAATCTTGTAGTTAAGAGTCACTCCAGTGAAAGAATTGGAGTGACTCGCTTGGTCATTGGCATAACGTTAAGAACAATAATCCTATAAATATGATAATGATTGCCACGCGTAAATAATCCAGAAACCGCTGAATCTTCTTAGCTTTCTCTTTGTCCATATTCGAGATGTAGTTTTGTGAATTGCTATGCAAAGGTATTGGTTATCTATTAAAGAATGATTACAAACATGTTTAGATTTGATTACAGCAAAAGATGTAACAATAACTTCACATTGCTGTAACAACTTTGTAATAACTTGGTAATATCTTTGCACAAAAATCTAAAACAAATATGGATACTTTCCTCAATTTTCTTTCCCTTTTAGGTTCCCTTGGCCTCTTCCTCTTCGGCATGAAGACAATGAGTGAAGGCCTCGAAAAGTTTGCTGGCGATCGTTTGCGTAGTATTCTGGCAGCCATGACGAAGAATCGTTTCATGGGTGTCCTCACGGGCATCATTGTCACGGCTCTCATCCAGTCATCATCAGCCACGACTGTCATGGTTGTGTCTTTTGTTAATGCAGGATTGATGAATCTCGCCCAAGCCATCGGAGTCATAATGGGTGCTAACGTCGGAACTACTGTTACCGCGTGGATAATCTCAGCCATTGGTTTCAAGGTCAACATTGCAGCACTTACGCTACCCCTTCTTGCCTTTAGCTTGCCTCTCATCTTCAGCCGCGATAGCAAGCGTAAGTCCATCGGCGAATTTGTCTATGGCTTTGCATTCCTTTTCATGGGTTTGAGTTTTCTGCAACAGGCAGCGAACGACCTCGATATAGGTTCTATGGTTGCAGCTATACTGGCAAAGGTGGCAGATGGCGGTTTCTTTACCATCATCCTGTTTGTTATTGTAGGAGCTTTGGTCACCATGCTGGTGCAAGCATCGGCTGCCACCATGGCCATCACTCTTATGCTCTTCGATATGCATATCCCGGGATTCGGCCTTGAACAGGCTGCTGCACTTGCCATGGGACAGAACATCGGTACAACAATCACAGCCGTTATGGCATCGATGGCAGCAGGAATACAAGCCCGTCGTGCAGCCCTCGCCCACATGTTCTTCAATGTATTTGGTGTGGTAGTTGTTTTGATCATTTTCTACCCGTTCTGTAACGCTGTCAGCTGGTTGGTGGAAGAGGTTTTCAAGGCTGGTTCGAATGACCTGTTCAAGCTTTCAATGTTCCATTCTGCATTCAATATCTTCAATACCTTGTTGTTGATAGGCTTTGTACATCAGATAGAAAGCTTCGTCTGTCGTGTTCTTCCCCTCAAGGAGGAACAGGAGGAGGACAAAGGCCTCAAATACATCTCCGGAGGACTTTTCTCTACTGCCGAACTCTCTATCCTTCAAGCTCGTAAGGAAATTGTGGTCTTTGCCGAACGTTGTCAGAAGTCGTTCAACTATGTGCTGTCAATGCGTGCAAATGAAGATGAGGATGATCCCGATCGTTTTGATCAATTCTTCTCGAAGGTGGAGAAATACGAGGGCATTACCGACAATATGGAGTACGAGATTGCACACTACTTGCAACAGGTGGGGGAGAGCCGACTCTCCGATGACGCAAAACGTCAGATCCAGCGTATGCTTCGTGAGGTGGACGACCTCGAAAGCATAGGAGACTGCTGTTTCTCGCTTGCTCGCACACTTAGTCGCAAGCATGAGAATTGCCAGGAGCCCTTTACCTCTGAGCAGCTCAAGCAGCTCAATCGCATGGAACAACTTGCCTCCAATGCTCTTGCCCAGATGACCGAAACCCTCCAGCAACCAGAGGGAGAAGGTCACGACATCTCTCGCAGCTATGCTATCGAAGACGAGATCAATAACCTTCGTGCCCAACTGCGCAACGACAACCTGCAGAACATAGCGGCAGGAGAGTATGACTACAAGCTTGGCGCCTTCTTCATTGACTACGTGAATGGTCTTGAGAAGCTTGGTGACTATGTCCTCAACGTCGTACAGAGCAAAGCACGCCAGACGAGGGCATAAGGTTATGCATCAATCATGACGTTTATGGGTCGATATTTATTGTCGTTGAACGATAACAATGATGATAAATATGTGGGAATTCAATCGAAGGTGTTAAATTCTTGTTAAACTTTTGCCTAACGTACAAACATTTGAACTATATTTAGTTAGAAATGCGTAACTTTGCACTTGCAAATAATTAACTTATGGCAAAAAGAATTCTCATCGTCGATGACGAACCCGATATCTGCGAGATACTCCGCTTCAATCTTGAGATGGAGGGCTATGATGTGCTGACAGCAGAAGGCGCAGAAGAAGCACAACGAATAGTTGACAATTATTTGTCTGCCGGTAACAGTATTGATCTGATACTTCTCGATGTGATGATGACGCCCAAGTCGGGCTTTGAGTGGGCAAAGGAACTGAAGTCTGATGCCCGAACAGTCGGTGTTCCCATCATATTCTGTACGGCAAAGACTTTGGAGGAAGATTTGCTGCAGGGTTTTGCAATCGGTAGCGACGATTACATCTTCAAGCCTTTCCGCATCAGCGAAGTAAAAGCAAGGGTGAAGGCAGTATTAAGAAGGACACGCGCTGAATCAGAGGAATCCAAGACGATTCTGCCAGGCCCAACAAGTTCAAATATAATTAAATACGAGGGCCTGGTACTTGATCTTGACCGCAAGGAATGTTATGTTGACAATAAGGAAGTGTTGTTTACCAGGTTGGAGTTCGAGGTTCTGGCCCTACTTCTTTCCAAACCGGGACAGGTATTCTCGCGCGAACGGATACTTCAAGTTGCTTGGCCAAGCAACACTATAGTGCTTGACCGCACCGTGGATGTCCACATCACTCGCATTCGCAAGAAGATAGGGCGTTACGGGGATTATTTGCGTGCGAAATTTAGTTATGGATAT
>JAEEGF011394126.1_pt1 | contig 15475 bp, 7 predicted proteins | sample 9134171 | NCBI WGS metagenome assembly JAEEGF01 (sample SAMN16246542, study PRJNA631951) | gut metagenome | biome: gut microbiome; feature: rumen; material: AP-attached | host: Bos | place: Iran: Karaj | collected 2018-10 | reverse complement strand
CGATAGTACTGCCAGCACGGCCCGCGTACATCGTGGTTCTGGCAAGTGAGCGGGTCGATGAACTTGCGGGCGATGTAACCTGTGCGGGTGTACTTTCGCTCGCTTTTTGTCAGGGATATCGCGTGCCTACCGCCTTCGAATGGCTCGAAGGTGATAGTGACATTGTTCCAGATGAACTGCTGTCCGTTGGTCATGACGGTAGAATAGAACCTGGGATCCCTGTTGGCATAAGGATTCTGCTCATCGTAGAGCGTATTAGCTGTATTGAAATTAGGCTGCAGGTGCATGTCGTCCAAATACGGCTTCTCAAGATTGAGGATAGGCTGCCCGTCGGTGGTTTCGAATGCATCCACCAGTTCCTGTGTAGGGCAGGTCTCAACCTTGTATGCTCCGCTTTCATTGCCTATGAATCCGATATGCCACACGCGGCCGTCTATGTAGGTGTAGTGCTCATAGATGGTTTCCTTGTCCACCGGGTCGGCCGAATAGTCGAGACTGCGGCAGGCCAGCTGATGGAAGGCGCTGCCCGGAGCCATCTCGGGGAACTTCTCGAAGGTGCTCTTCTCCGTGCATGTAGTGAAGAGTTCATAGCCGTTGGCCTTGAGTTCGGTAACGGCAGTCTTGCAAGCCTGGTAGGCCTCTTCCCAATGGTCTTCACCCTCGTTGAACAGGGGGCTGGCGGCAAACATGAGCATTACGCCCTTGAGGGTGTATGCCAGCGCCTTGTTCATGCGTCCGGCCTCATCCGGCTCGGTTATCCTCCAGGGAAGGTCGTCACAGGCGATAGCAGCATCACAATCCTGGCAGATAAGCTGTACAGCCTCATAAACCGGCTGACGCTTCAACTGGGAATAATCGTAATCCAGCGGGAGCACATAATCTATGACAGGCACTTTTCCGAACCATTTGATAAGCTCGGAATAGAAAAATGCGCGAAGCAGATGCGCTTCAGCAGTCATCCGGGAACGCGCCTGCTCACTCCTCACTGCAGCGTTCGGAATGAGTTCGAGGAACTGGTTGCAGAGATGTATCTGGCCCCAGAAACGCTCCCAGTAATCGCAGTTCCCGTTCCAGCCATTGGCATCTTTCGGGGTGCCGTCGGCAGAGGAATTCCATGCGTCCCTGGTCTTGTGGCTGGAGGCGGAATTCGCATTGTTGTAGACGCGCCCTACAGGACCGCCCTGGCCTTCATCGCTGCTCCATCCTTCGTCGCTCGTGCAAGTGGGAAGCGGGCAGTGCATATGATAGTTGTAACCCTTTGTAGGGATGTTCTTGTAGCAGGTGTTCAACAAGGCCTCAACCTGATAGGGATCCTTGAGGACATCGTTCATGGTCATATTCCCGTCGGGAGCTTTGTCCATGACATCGGCGCAGGAGCATACGAAGCTTGCAGCAACAATGGCAATCAGAATTTCAATAACTCTTTTCATAACTCTCTGCATCAATTAAAACCAATATTTGCGCCCAGGGAAACTGTTCGCGTGAGAGGATAAGTCTGGGGAGAGCTCTGCTCGGGATCTATGTGGCTGATAGGCATATTCTTGATTGTGAACAGATTGTTCGCATTCACATAAAGCCTCAGCCGCTCAAGTCCGGCTTTCTTCAAGACCTTCTTCGGAAGGGTATAGCCGATTTCCACAGACTTAAGCCTGCAGAAAGAGCGGTCCATTATGAAGTAGCTGTTCGCCTGAATGCTGCAGCCGGAGGTCACGCCAAGGGCGGGATACAGAATCTGTTCCCCGTTCTCGTAGCGTTCCTTGGTCCATGCATGCAGATGAGCACCGGTGTAGAAGCCGGTGCCGGCAAACTCGGTGACACCGCGGATGTTGTAGGCCCTGGAGGCCTTCGCGATACCGGAAATCACTACCGTAGCGTCAAATCCCCTGAAAGTCCCCGTAGCCGTGAATCCATAGGTTATGCGGGGAATGGTGCTGTAGCCGATAGGGCTGATGTCCTTCTCGTCTATGACATTGTCTCCGTTCACGTCCACATACTTGAAGTCGCCAAGGCGCGGGGTGCCACCCACATTGTAGGTAGGCAGATTATCCAGTTCTTCCTGGGTGTTGATGTAGCCGTTGCCGTTGGAATAATCGATCAGATAACCCCAGCACTGGCCGATGGAATAGCCTTCATTGCGGTGACGGTAGGCATACGATTCGGGAAGGATAGCCTCGTCCATCGATATCTGCGTATTCTTGTTATACTCGAAATTGCCCTTCAGCGTCACGCGGGCGGTCTTTGAGAAACGCTTGTTCCACGATGCATCCACTTCGAATCCGTGGTTCTCAATCACACCCATGTTCATCTTGGGCAGATTGTCGAGCGGCACTCCCTGAAGCTCGGGAACAGTTCCGCGGGTGAGAAGGATATGGTCGCGATACTCGCGGAAAACATCCACAGACACGTTGAACTGCTGGAAGAGCTGGATGTCGATGCCGTAATTCTGCTTGCGGGCGATTTCCCAACTGAGCTCCTCATTGCCTATCTTACCCTGCACTATATACTTACCATAGCCGAGGGAAGACATGGGACCCGAATTTGCAAGCGAAAGTTCACTTATGTAAAGGAAGCGGTCGCTGCCCAGGCTGTCATTACCGACGAGGCCGTAGGAAGCCCTCAGTTTCAAACTGGAAATCACCGGATTGCCCTGCAGGAAATCTTCGTTGCTCACCACCCAGCTGGCAGACACGGCAGGGAAGAAGCCGAAACGGTGCTCCTTCGCAAACTGCTCGCTCCCGTTGTATCCGGCATTGAATTCCGCGAAATAGCGGTTATCATAGCCGTAGGTTACGCGTCCCGAAAAGCCCAGGATGTTGTACGGAAGGTCTGCCCCGGCTTTCTGCCAGTTATCCCTCTGCAGGAGGAACATTCCTGTCACATCGTGCTTGCCACCGAAGGTGCGCGCATAATTGAGCGAATACTGCAGGTTCAGATAATAGCGGGAAGCCACGCTCTTGCTAAGAGTGATGGCTCCGTTCTGATTGCTTCTCGAAGCGGTATAGAAACTGTTGCTGCCCTCCGACATGCCTACCGTTGCGGCATAGGTATCGAAGGTGCGTACGCCGTTGAGGTTGGTTTCTCCGAAAGAGTCGTACGAGACCATGAACTTGGTGCTGAGTCCCTTTGTTATGGAGTCCAGTTTCCAGTCCGCGATGAGTGAGGTGTTCATCTTGATTTTAGTCTCCCTCAGGAAGCCGAAACTGTTCGCCAGTGCATATGCGTTATAGTCCCATGAAGGCTGGCTTACGATCTCGTTCGCCGGAACCCCGTAACCGGGCATGGTGACGGGGCCTGGCTGGCTCGGGGGTGTCTCCCAGGTGCGCAGCACCAGCTGCTGCATGAACGCGTTCATGCTGCCCAGGCTCAGGATGTTGTAGGTAGGTGATCCCACGCGGTCGAGATAAGTGCCCACGTTCGCCGACAGCTTGAAGGAAGGAGTCAGCTGATAATCCAGGTTGGAGCGGAAGGAATAGCGGTTGAGCTTGAAGGTAGGATCGTATCCGAGCACGTCCTGCCCCTCGTTCTTGCCCATTCCCCCCTGGTTCACGAAGCCTACGTTCACGAAGAACTTGAGCTGCTTGCTGCCCCCGGATGCATTTACGTTGATCCTTTCCTGGGGAGCGAACTGATAAAACATCTCCCTCCAGACATCACGGTCCGGATAGAAGATAGGGTCGTCTCCCTTGCGGTACTTGTCGATCATGTACTGAGTGTAGGGCAACATGCTCTCTTCCACACCATCGTTGCGGGAGGCCTGGTTGCGCAGTTCGGCGAATTCCCAGGAATGGATGCGGTCCACTTCGGTAATGAAGCTCTGCAGCGAGAAATCCGCTGTGGCGCTCAGATGCATGGAGCCTTCTTCACCGCGTCGTGTGGTGATCAGTATTACGCCATTCGCACCCCGCACACCGAAAACGGCCGTGGCGGATGCATCCTTAAGTATGGAGATGGAGGCCACCTCATTGGCATCGAGGTTGCTGATATTGTCCCGCGGCACCCCGTCTATAAGGATAAGGGGGCTGGAGCCGTTAGTCGTACCGGCACCCCTGAGGTAGAGGGCGATATCATCGCCTCCGGGCCGTCCGTTCGACTGGATGGTGGTAAGACCGGGCAACTTTCCGCTGAGGGCGGCAGACAGGTTCGGAGAGGAACTGACAGTGATATCCTTGGTCTGCACGGCCGCAATCGATCCGGTGACGGATACCTTTTTCTGTGCGCCGTATGCCACCAGCACAACCTCTTCCAACTGCTCGCTTCCTATTTTCAGCACGATGTTGAGGGTGCCCTGTTTACCGAGCACCGCCTCGAAATCATCGAAGCCAATGAAAGAGGCCGCGATGGTCACGCCCTCTGTGACATTGGGGAGTTCATAGTTTCCATCCGCATCGGTCATCGTGCCATTTTGCGTCCCCTTTACGAAAACGAACGCTCCGGGCACGCTTTCTCCGTTGTCATCCACGACCTTACCTTTCAAGGTTCGGGGCGTCTGCCCGAACAAAACGAACCCTGCTCCCCCTGCAAAAAGCAGCAGGAAGAGCAAGGCCAGTTTTAAAGGTGATTTAGTTAGCATAGCTGATGTTTACGGAACCACCTTCTGTATTACCGTCCAGCGTGAGATTGGCGTTGCTCTTTGCAGTACCTATAATCTGCTGGATGTGAGAGATATCGGCACCGCTCTTCAGGTTCGTCACCTTGATAGCGGAAGTATTTACGCACTCAAGAATGCTGTAGGTCATGTTGAGTTCACCTGACTGTGCATTGGTGCGGCCGCACATACCTGCAAGTCCGCCAGTATCGGATACCAGGGCGTCGCCGCCGGCATTGGCATTGATTTCTCCCGAACTCTTGCACTTGTACAGGGTTGTGGTCCTTTCTGCAGAACCGACTATTCCGGAAATACGGAGCGTTCCGTGAACCGCGGTCTGGTTGAAATCTATCTTTCCTGCGAACTCGCAGTTGGTAAGGGTGACGATGCTTCCGGGAGTACCGCCTCCGCTGGTGCCGACGAAGCCTGTGCATTCACGCACATTTTCAGTAGTGGTGAGAGTTCCGGAATAGACGCAATCCTTGATATTGATCTCGGCAGGGATATTGCCGCCTGCAATTATGCCGGTGAAACCGGACATCCTGACACTGTTCCCCGCGACAGGAGCCGTTGCCGTCATGTTGATAGAACATTTTACGTTGGATATAGTCATCTTGCACTCCACATCGGTACCCTGTGCGCCGAGCACTCCGGCAACAGCGCCCCAGCGGCATTCGCGCTTGGGCATGTTCTTCAACTCCATCGAACCTGTCAGGTTAAGGTCCTTGATATCGGCCTTCATCCACTGGATAAACCCATAGTATTGAGTTTCAGCAGCCTCGGATGCATCAAATACGGAATTGATGGTGACAGTCTTGTTCTGTCCGTTGATAGGAATGTCAAGGACAGGGAAGAATACCCTTCCGGATTTCTTGGAAATCATATCATCGTCGGTGATGGTGATATCTGCATTCAGGGTGATCTGACCATCGACAAGATAAGGACTCGGGTCGCCTTCAGCGCCGGCCCTTACTTCTTCGCGGCATGCAATAAAATCTTCCTTATTGTTAACGCCAGCGATACGGACAACAAGAGTATCGGTAGCCACAGATCCGGTTGCAGCGGTTCCGATGAGAACCATATTGGCGGCGGGATCTATGCCTTCAACTGTAGAAGGAGCCGTAATCTTAACTTTGCCTGTAGCAAAAGCGGATGCGTCGGTAGTCCATCCTGCAGGTCCGAAAGGATCGAAGTCGATGGTAGCGACATTCACTCCCTCTACAGATACCTCCTTGGTTTCTCCAAGATTGAAGGTCAGTGTATCGGAAGGGGTGACATAAGATACCGAAATCTGGGATATCTTGGCATCGCTCATATCCACGGCATAGACTGCGCCGGGAGCGATAGTTACTTTTTCGGAAACAGCCTTGGTGGCGATATTGCCTCCTCCAAGATCGGCAGTAACGGTGATTCCCTTCGAGAATGCCGTATTTGCAAATACTGTCAGCAAGTAGCTGCTGCCTGCCTTGTAGTCTCCGTTGCAAACCAACGAAGTAACGGCAGTCGCATCAGGAGTTATCGCGCTGACAGAGCCATCTGAAGCAATAGTTGCAGAATAATCTCCGGCGACAGCCTCTCCGCTGTTGCCAGCCAGGGCGATGCTCTTGGAATTCTGGCTGCTGCCCAAAGTCACTTTTACGAAAGCGACAGCCGAATTAAGGGTAACGGCATCGTTTGCAACTTTACCTGCCGCAGCATAGCTTGAATGGTCGAAATCGCCGGCTGCAGGGTTCTGGTTTGCAGAAATCCTTCCAGTAATCTTGCCACCGGTATATTTGGATGATGCATTATAAGGATATAGAACAACCAGCTCGGATGCATCTTCCAGCACTTTTCCACTGAAATCAGCCTTTGATCCGCTCATTGTTCCGTTTACCATCGAGAACTTGTTGTTCGACTTTCCGTCGAAGACGCTGATGGCATCGCTGGCTTCCCAGTTAATGCTCGTGCCATTCAGAGCCACCTTGGTTGCCGGAAGCGTGGCTGAAATCGTTTTGGTAACCGTTTCGGTTTTTCCTCCCGGAGTATCATCGCCGCCGGGTTTCTCATTTTTGTTACAACTGACAAAACCAGCCATCAAAAGGGCCGTCAGTATTAAAACGATTTTTTTCATAATGATAATATTTTGGTTAATAATTAATTAGCGTAAAAAAAGCCTAAACAAGCTTCCAGTCTGTCTCAAGGCAGGATACGTGATTCTCGGTAATGCCCTTTTCTGAAATCCACTTCCTGGTCTGCCATGTCTTGTATTCACTGCTTTCCGTTGCAGCCCAGAGCCAGGACGGGGTAGGCCACAGGCAAGCCCTGAAATTGACCGTTTTGTAGAATGTCTCATCACATCCCTGCTGGCCGTGATGGGCCATCTGGATATAATCGCAATTCAAGTCGTCGGGGTAGGCAGCCAGGACCTTCTGCCCACATTCCTCTCCGGCATCGCCAAGGAACAGCACGCTTTTGGTCGCATCTGAGACCTTGAGAATCATCGAAGAATTGTTGAATGCATTCGTCATTATCTCCTTATTCGCTATTCCGAGCACTTTTATCGTGACCCCATCTATCGTATACACCTGGCCCGTCTGTTGCACGTCAACTACTTTCGTTTCCGTTTGATGGGCCAGTGCATCATAGAAGGGAAGCGCATACTGGTTCCTCGCTCCCGATTCCTGTGAGAGCAGGGCAGAATTCAGGCGCGAATGGTAAATGGTGTCGATGGTTATCCCCTCCCTGCTTTCGAGAATAGGAAGAAGAGCGCCCACATGGTCCCCGTGAGGATGGGAGATGAACCATGCGTCGACATGATTGCCGATGGACCTGAGTTTGGTACGCAGGCGGACTTCATCGGTCGGGAGGCCTCCGTCCATGACTATCACCTTGCCATTCCCGGTAACCAGGATATAAGAGTTGCCAATCTTATTGGTGGCCGATGTCATCTGCGTAAGCGAGAAATACGCAGGTTTCTGCGGCTCGGCATGATCGGTAAAAGAATCCGCGGTAGATGCCTTAATATAATTCTTTTCTTCTTCCACAGGTGCTGGTTTGCTGCAACCGTAGAGCAGGGCGCCTGCAAGGGCTCCACCCGACATCTTTATAAAATCCCGTCTGTCCATAAGCATCAATAATAGTTTATAGTCAGCGTGCCACCTTCGGTCACGCTTACATATTGCTGAGGTTCATCCTTCTTTGCCCCTATGATCTTGCCGAAATAATCGGTAGTAGCACCTGAAGGCTGTCCGTTTATAGTTATCTCGCATGTAGTGGTGACATTGCTGAGATACCATCCCATGTTATAGCCGCTAGCCACTTTTGAACTCCTTCCCAGGATTCCGCCCAGGCCTCCCCCGCCGTCGGGATCGAACACAGTGTTGTTCAGGTTGGCGGTAATCTTGCCGCTGTTGGTGCAGCGGGTATATTTGGTCCTGCGCTCTCCACTGGCCACGAATCCGCCCACACGGGGATTGGAATGGATCACGGTCTGGTTGTAAACTATCTCGCCGGCGAATTCACAGTCGGTAAATGTTACTATGACTCCGGGAGACCCGCTCTCGCCACGCCCGATGAAACCACCGGTATCGAGGATGCTCTGGCCAGTGGTTATCTTGCCTGTCACCTTGCATTTCTCGAAACTGACGGTACAGTTCACTCCGGAACAAATCGCAACCAGTCCGGCTATTTGCGACGATGTGGTCCCCTTACTGTTGGTATAGGTAACATCCACCGAACTCTCGACGTTGGAAATGGTCACGGTTTTGGCAATTGTGGGATACTCCCCGCAGTTTGCCGCCAGAGGAGCCATGTGGCATGTGCTGTTGGATGTCGTGAGGCTTCCAGCAAGTTTGAGATTGGAAACCCCTGCCCTGAGATAGCCTATCAGGGAATTCGTTTCCCCGGTCGTAGAATTATTGATCGTGATAGTCTTTCCGGAGCCCTCAAGAGGGTATGCAAGGGAATGCAGGAAACATGACCCGTCTTCCAGCATGTCTCCGTGACCGATTTCCAAATCGGTATTAAGGACAATCTTGTCTCCGGAAAGATAATCGCTCACGTCTCCGCCATTCATATTGGCAGTGCGGAAATCCTTGAAATCCTGCACGGAATTGATGCCGGCCAGACGCACCGTCACGGTTTCTTCGAACGTGCCTCCGGACAAGGTTTTAAAAGCAAAGGTCAGATTACCGGAAAGATCGACATTGTCCCTCGAGGCAGGAGCCTTTATCGAAATCCATTCAGGATCCGTGGCTTTCACCTCCCATCCGGACGGAACTGTCGACTTCAACACGACCTCCGCCATACCGTCGAGGGTGATTTCCTTTTTGCCGTTAAGGGCGAACGACAGCACGTCTTTCTTAAAAATGCTCATAACGGGAACCCCGGACATATCGATGCCATAAATTGAACCCGGCGCCAGCTCTATAGATGAAGAAATGGTTTTCTTTGTAGTCTGGCCGGTCTTATGGTCGAGCGTGACCGTTACCCCGGACTTGAAATCCGTCTTCCCTATTACCGCCAGATAGTAGCTTTCCCCTGCGGCGAAAACACCTGTCGCACAAATCGCTTTGTCGACACCGCCTCCGATAAAGCCCGCTCCCCCATTGGGATCCATCTCCACCGAAAAAGCTCCGGCTAGGGCTTCCGAGTCGTTTCCCTCGATATGAATGGCCTTTACATCCGTCTGTGAAGCCCCGAGTGAAACCTTGAAAAGAGACACGAGATTATGGAAGGTCAGCGTTTCGTCCTCCGAAACGGCAGCGGCGATTGCGCAGGCAGGATCAAACCCGCCGGCAACTGCAAGCTGTTCCGAAGGAAGGACTGTATCAATGGAAAGACCAGAGAAAACAGCGTCACTGCTATATGGATATAAAGCGACAAACTGTGATGCATCGTCGGACACCTTTCCGGTGAAGTTTGCAGAAGAACCGTTCAGACTGGACTGATCTATGCTGAAACAGTTGTTTTCCACCCCGTCGTAAACGCTGATCCTATCTTCCTTGTTCCACAAAACCGTGTGGCCATCGGCACCCATTTCAGACTTGACCGAGACCATGGAAGCCTTAAAAACCTTGTTTAAAGCGGTCTCATCGGGATTCTTGGCACAGCCGAACGCTGAAAGCAGCAAAAGTGTTATTAGTCTTACATGTTTCATTTGATTGCAAAATAGTGATTAATTCTCATGAATTCCCCTGTCTTTATCTTGTTGAGCAAATTTCAAAGTTTTTCTATCATAATTCATCCCGCGCACAATGCGCGCGCAAAACGGAAATAAATTGATATATTTGCAAAGAAATGAAAGCTGTCAGAACCACATTGATTGCAGTCGGCATCTCATTGCTCGCAACGCTGTCCTGCACCAGAACACAAAGTCTGGAAAAAACATTCGCCAACCCGCCTCAAAGTGCCAGACCCATGGTCTGGTGGCACTGGATGAACGGAAACATAACCCCCGAAGGCCTGAGGGAGGACATCCTCTGGATGCATCGCGCAGGAATTGGAGGATTCCATGTTTTCGATGCCGGGCTGGACACCCCGCAGATGGTGGAAAAGCGCCTTGCGTACATGAGCCCGGAATGGAAGGAAGCCTTCGCCGGAGCCATCGCCCTGGCGGATTCTCTCGGCATGGAGGTGGCCATCGCCAGCTCTCCCGGCTGGAGTTCCACCGGAGGCCCCTGGGTGCAGCCGGCCGATGCCATGAAGAAACTCACCTGGAGCACAAAGCTGATGGAAGGAGGCAGGGCCTTCGACTGCGCGCTGCCAGAACCTTTCACCGTCAGCAGCCGCTTCCAGAACGTGCCCCTGCCCTTCGAATACAATCATCACCAGGACGGTCCCATCCCCGAATGGTACTACGAAGATATCGCAGTCTATGCCGTCAGGCTGCCGGACAGCTTCCGCACCCTGCAGGAGCTGGGCGCGATAGTCAGCGCCAGCGGCGGCAGCTTCGACGTTGAGACCCTCACCGACGGCAACCTGGACAACGCGGGCCTTCTGCCCGCGCATCCCTCCGGATTCGCATGGGTTCAGTATGAATTCCCGGAGCCGCAGAGTTTCAAGGCCGTCACCATCGTAAACCGTTACGCCCGCAGCGGCGGCCATGGGGTACCCGCCACCTGCAAGGATTCCCTGCAGATCAGCGACGACGGCAAAACTTGGCGTACCCTTTGCGGGATCACCCAGGGGGCTGCCCAGGAACAGACCGAGTACCTGCCGGAGGCATCCGCACGCTTCTGGAGGCTGAAGGTTCCCAATCCCCAGGCGAGCTACCACTACGGCATCCTGCGCCTTTCGGCCGATCCGGCCACCGAAATCGGGGAATTCAACCTGCTGAACCACCTGCCCATAAACCATTTCGAGGAAAAGGCAGGATTCGCGGCTATCTGCGACATGGACCTCTACCCTTCCGCTGCAGATGCGGAGCCGTCCGAGGTGCTGGATATCACTGCCTTCTGCAAGGACGGCCGCTTGAACTGGACCGCCCCAGAAGGGCGGTGGATGATCTACCGCTTCGGCACTTCGCTCACCGGCAAGAAGAACCATCCTTCCTCCCCCGAAGCGACCGGACTGGAGGTGGACAAACTCGACAAGGATGCCTTCTCCCGCTATCTTCACACATACCTCGATATGTACAAGGATGCGGCCGGAGGCCTGCTGGGAAAGCACGGCATACAGTACCTGCTGATAGATAGTTACGAGTCCGGGGCGCAGAACTGGACTGCCAGGCTTCCGGAAGAATTCCGGGCACGTCGCGGCTACGACCTTCTGCCCTGGCTGCCAGCGACCGCCGGCGTGGTGATCGGGAGCGCACGGCAGACGGAGCATTTCCTGTGGGATTTCCGCCGCACGATAGGTGAACTCTTCGCCGAGAACTACGACAATGCATCCGCCGTCTGCCGCAACGACTACGGCATGAATGGTGTATTCATCGAATCCCACGAACACGGAAGGAACTGCCTCGCCGACGGCATCTCCATCAAAAAGACCGCCTCCTATCCCATGTCCGCAATGTGGATACAGAGCACCTTCGGAGGTAGCACTACCCGCCGCACGGAAGGCCTTGCGGATATACGCGAATCCGCCTCCACGGCACATATTTACGGGCAGAACCTGGTGGCGGCCGAGTCGCTGACGGCTTCCGGCGTGAATCGCCAGGCATACACCTATTGCCCCGAGAACCTCAAGCCCACCGCCGACCTGGAACTCTATGCAGGAGTCAACCGTTTCGTAATCCACGAAAGTTCCCACCAGCCTGTGGACGACAAGGTCCCCGGAATGGGTATGTATATCTACGGACAGTGGTTCCACCGGCACGAAACCTGGGCGGAAGAGGCTTCCGCCTGGACTTCCTACATAGCCCGCAGCTGTGCCATGATGCAGCAAGGCAGGTTCGTGGCGGACTTCCTCTATTACTACGGGGAAGACACCAACGTGACCGCCCAGTTCAGCAGAAGCGAACCGGATGTACCCTTCGGCTATCGCTACGATTTCGTCGGGCCTGAGGCACTGATGAAGGAGGTCCGCGCCCGCCACGGCAAGCTGGTCACACGCAGCGGCATGGAATACGGTGCGCTGGTAATCGGAGGGAAGGGACTCAGAATGTCGGAAGAGGTGCGGAACTGCATTGAGAAGTTTAAGAAAGCAGGGGTGCGGGTGATCGAAGACGGAGACTGCCACAAGGCAGTGGCAGGCATCGCTCCCGATGTTCGGGCGGACGGCTTATCTTTGATTTTTGCACATCGCACCTTAACGTCTGCAGAAATCTACTGGCTCTGCAACACTTTGGATGAATCTTTGGATCTTGAGGTTTCTTTCCGCTGCTCAGGCCGCGAGCCTCAACTCTGGAATCCGGAAGACGGCAGCATAAGGCAGGTTTCGTGGAGAATCGAGGACGGGCGCACAATAATCCCTCTCGAATTCTCACCTCGGGAAGCCTCATTTATTGTATTTGGCAAACGGACAAGGGAAAAATCCGCTTCGGCCCCTGAAGAAAAAGTGACCGGCGCCCTCACCATCGAAGGGCCGTGGACTATCGAATTCCAGTCTGGACTAGGCGCCCCGGAATCCACTGTTTTCCCTGTTCTCGAATCCTGGACAGATTCCGGAGATGCAGGAATCAAGTATTTCTCCGGAACGGCCACTTATAAGAATACTTTCAATTTTGAGAAGAATTCCGAGCACTATGAAATAGACCTTGGAAAGGTATGCAATCTTGCCGTGGTCACGCTCAACGGCGTGCGGCTGCGCACCCTTTGGAAGACTCCTTTCAAGGTGGATGTCACCGAGGCACTTAAGGATGGAGAAAACGAGTTGGAAGTGGCTGTTACCAATCTCTGGCCCAACCGCCTGATCGGCGACGAGCAGCCCGGAGTGAAGGAACGTATCACCTACACCACCTGGCCCTTCTATAAGGCCGGCGATCCCCTTCTGCCTTCAGGTCTCCTGGGGCCCGTCAGGATCGTTCAGTTGAACGCGATGTAATCGATTAACGCAGGTATTTCCACGTCGGGAGAGGCAAGTTCCACCACATTGTCTCCCCTCTTGACAAGCGTTTTAAATGAAACTTCAGCAAAGCCTTCCGTTGCTGGAAGTTTTACGGTCTGCGCTGTGCCGTTGACTTTCAGGATCACTTCGCAGGGTGTTTCCGAACAGTAAGCGACAGTCAGCATGCATTTTCCACCGCGACGGCGATGGATACCGCTCCATTGCAGGCAGTTTTCCTCCGTTCCGCCCAGGCCATTCACCACGGCTCCGCAGGATGCGCCTTCCGCCTTTACGTACTTTGCTCCGCCAAGTTCTATGTCGTTATAGGCGGGGATATATCCCCACTCAGCCTCATACACAGAGGGTTCCACGCGATTAGTCCCCTTGATGCAAAGGATCTTTGCATAGTGCGCGGGCACATCCACCTGCAGGCGGTCCGTCCTGCCCAGGTCCTCACGCCGTATAAGGTCCCGGACTTCGATGCTGCCGGCATATCCCAGCGTTTCCAGAGGCACATCGAAGAGGAGCGGTTCGTCGGCAGGGTTATACAGCGCCACGGCCCTTTCCTGGCCGCGGGGTGTCTTCAGATCTTTCACAAGCACATAGCCATCCCCATCATGCTGAACCACTTGCGGCTGTATGCCGAGGGCATCCTGATTCACCGCCAGCAATTCGGGGTTGGTGATGAGCGTGCGTGTATCTTCCGGAAGATATGCGAGGTCGAATCCGAGCATGAGCGGCGAGCTCATGATGCACCAGAGGCCGAAATGGGCCTCCTCTTCCGCGAAGGTCAGGCCGGTGCCCCGGTTCAGGCCGCTGCGCTTGTTGGCATATCCCACCACAAGCATGTCCATGTCGTTGTACCTGCCGCCGCCGGTGTAGGAGGAAAGATACATGTTCTTGTCCATCACGTACTTGACCGAGCGCCATTCGGGGAAGATGTCCCCGCTGATGCGCCAGGAATCGGCCGCCTGCGGAATCCAGGTGCCCGGGTAATGCCAGCGGCAGGCGTTTATCCTGACCGGGTGAACCGCCACACTGTCTATCACCTGACGTATCTTCAGATAACGTTCCGCGGTATTCAGTTTCAGGTGGTTTCCTCCACAGAAATCTATCTTGATATAGTCGAACTCCCAGTCATTGAAGTAGAGCTGGGCATCCTGTATCTCGTGACCCCACAGTCCGGCGCCCATTCCGTATATATCCGCGTTCCATCCACTCCCGCAGGTATTGTCACCTGCATCGCTGTAGATGCCGGCCTTGAGGCCCAGGGCGTGGATATGGTCCGTCACAGGGCGCATTCCCCCCGGGAAGCGCACGGGGTTGGCGGTCATGTTGCCGAAGGCGTCACGGAATCCGAAATGGCCGTCATCTATATTTATATATGTATAGCCGGCATCGGCCAGGCCGGTGGACACCATGAGGTCGGCCTGCTGCATGATAAGGGTATCGGAGATGTCTATCATGAAGGCATTCCAGCTCGCCCATCCCATCATCGGGGGCTGCACGCCCTGATGGTTGCGGGTGCAGGCTATGGCCAGCACGGCGGCGGCCACGGTCAGTATTCTGCGCATATTACTGTGGTTTGAAGATTTGTCTGTTGACAATGGAACGTCCCAGGGTGAGGGAATCTGCGTATTCCAGGTCGTCCCCGAAACCGAGACCGCGGGCCAGGGTGGATATCCTCCCGGCAAACTTTTCTATCTTGCGGTAGATGTAGAACGCCGTGGTCTCCCCTTCTACGTCGCCGCTCAGGGCCAGGATGACCTCAGTGGGTGCTTCAGCCTTCTGGAGTCTGGCGACCAGACTGTCGATCGCGAGGTCTCCGGGGCCGATGCCGTTGATCGGGGAGATGATGCCGCCCAGCACGTGATAGACGCCATGATACTGGCCGGTAGCCTCAATGCTCATCACGTCCCTGACGCTTTCCACAACGCAAATGGTGGCGTGGTCCCGGTGCGTGTCCCCGCAGATGCCGCAGAGTTCGGTGTCGGAGATCATGTTGCACTCCTTGCAATAGTGGACCTTGTCGGCCAGGGCGTCGATCGCAGCGGAAAAGTGATGGATGTTCTCGGACGGCTGTTTCAGCAGGTGCAGCGCAAGCCTGAGGGCGCTGCGGGAGCCGACTCCGGGCAGCGAACCTATGGCCTCCACGGCCTCCTGCAATACTTTAGAAGGATATTCATTCATATTTGCTTTACAAATATAAACATTTTAGAAAAAAATTTCTACTTTTGCAGGTTGACTTGTCCGTGACGTCAACTAACCCGTAAATATTAACCCTTCCAGCGCCTGTGGGGCGCCGGGAACAAAATTGGAAGTGGAATGATCAGCATTTTCTACAGGCAAGGAGCTGACATTAACGTAAGCCAGCACGAAACGGATTTTGCCAAGTTGGGCAAAGAGAACGTGCTTTGGATA
>JAEEGF011211423.1_pt1 | contig 15475 bp, 10 predicted proteins | sample 9134171 | NCBI WGS metagenome assembly JAEEGF01 (sample SAMN16246542, study PRJNA631951) | gut metagenome | biome: gut microbiome; feature: rumen; material: AP-attached | host: Bos | place: Iran: Karaj | collected 2018-10 | reverse complement strand
GGGGGGATTCGAACCCCCGGTACCCATTGCTGGATACGACAGTTTAGCAAACTGTTGGTTTCAGCCACTCACCCACCTCTCCTCGGCGTTGAATTGCGGTGCAAAAGTAGGCTTTTTTCCGATACCCACAAACGTTTTTTGTCACTTTTTTTCATCCTTTTTGCTTATCAATTGAATTTCAGACAAATAGTTTGCCGCTTTTTTCATTTGTAAAACATCCTCGCTAATACAGGCTTGCACTGAAAAAATACAAATTCCACTAAAAAATCGTTTTGGTTTTCAAATAATTCATATATTTGCAGGCTTTATTGTACAACCTGAATCGGGCGAAATGCCCTGATTGTTCTTAAAAATGTATTGAAATGGAAAACAACGAACAACTGAATCAAAATCCTGCCATCAAGGAAGGTATTGAGAATGAAACGACTACATCAAAGGCTCACAAGAAAGCCATTGATGGTAACGAGAAAAAGAAGATTGTCAAACTGATCCAGCCTAGCATTCTACCGTCAAAGGTCAGAATCGAAGTGAAGACTTTGGTGGAAGAAGTCTTGGCTGAACTGGCTCCGGTCGTTGACGAGGTGGTCCCCGAAATGGAGAATGTCCCCGAAATCGAAGACGAAGAGCTGGTGGAAGACAACAACGAGCTTGACGGTCTCAATAAGCTGCAACTGGTGGAGATGCTCGAGGAACTCGTGCAAGACTCCGATGTCCAGAAAATCAAGGAGAAGGTTGCGGCTATTCGTCTCCATTTCAACAAGTTGAACAAGGAGGATCTGGACAACGAGCTCGACCAATTCCTGCAAGGTGGCGGTGAGGCTGAGAGCTTCCAGCACGTGGAAGACCCTATTGAGCAGCGTTTCAACACTGCTTTCGGTATCTTCAAGACCAACCGCGCCAAGCAAAACGAGGATATGGAGAAACAAAAGGTGGAGAACCTGGCCAAGAAACAAGCTATCTTGGAAGAGCTGAAGGAAATCATCGCTTCCGACGATTCGTTGAAGAAGACCTATGATGACTTCCGCGCCTTGCAAGACCGCTGGAAGGAAATCGGCCCCGTTCCCGCCGCTGAGAATTCCAACCTCTGGAACAACTACCACTTCTTCGTGGAGAAGTTTTTCGATAAGGTCAGAATCGGTCGCGAACTTCGTGACCTCGACATGAAGAAGAACCTCGACGCCAAGATTGACCTCTGCGAAAAAGCCGAGGAGCTGCTGGATGAAAAGTCCATTACCAAGGCTTTCAAGGCTTTGCAGAAGCTGCATGAGGATTGGAAGGAGATTGGTCCTGTGCCGCAGGAAAAGAAAGACGAGATTTGGGAGCGCTTCAAGTCTGCTACCGACAAGATTAACCAGATTCGTCGCGAACATTACTCCAAGATTGAGGAAGAGCAGGGCACGAATCTTGAAGCCAAGAAGACACTTTGTGAAAAAGCCGAGGAGCTTATTGCCGAGGATTACACGAGCGTGAACGCTTGGCAGAAGAAATCGACTGAGCTCTCTGAGATTTTCGGTGTTTGGAAGACTGTGGGTCCTGCCAGCAAGAAAGACAACGAGGAGATTTGGCAACGTTTCCGTGGCGCTATGGATACCTTCTTCGCTAAGAAGAAAGCGTTCTTCGCCACACTGAAAGACAGACAAACCGAGAACCTCGAACGCAAGACACAACTTTGCATTGAGGCGGAAGCCTTGATGGAGTCCACAGAATGGAAGAACACCACCGAGCAGATGAAGAAACTCCAGGAAGAGTGGAAGACCATCGGCCCCGTGCCAAAACGTCATGCCGACAAGATTTGGAAACGTTTCCGCGCTGCCTGTGACACCTTCTTCACCCGCAAGAATGAGCATTTCAGCGGTCGTCGTACCGAAGAAGAAGCCAACCTGACCGCAAAGAAAGCCTTGATTGAGGAAATCAAAGCTTTTGAGCTAAGCCCGAACCGCAACGAGAACATGGATGCCATCAAGGCGTTCCAGAAACGTTGGATTGAGATCGGGTATGTGCCGATGAAGCACAAGGATGCTATTAATAAAGAGTACCGCGAGCTCATCGACGGACTCTTTGACATGATGCGCAAGAATCAAAACGAGGCATCAACCAACGAGTTCCGCGAAATGATGGAGACTTGGAAGGATGACCCGAATGCTGGCGATCGTGTGCGTAAGGAAGGCAATAAACTTCAGACCCGTATCCAAAAGTTGCGCGAAGAGATTGCCGTGTTGGAAAACAATATCGGTTTCTTCTCCAACAGCAAGAACTCAGAGCTGATGCGTGCCGAGTACGAGAAGAAGATCAACAAGGCCAAGGAAGACCTGAAGGTCCTTGAAGAGAAGCTGAAGATCGCTGAGGAATAACCTCTGTTCACAGGGTTGTACAAAGCTAAGAAGAGCGTCCCTTAGGGCGCTCTTCTTTATTATGTTATAGCATAAAAAAAGCGCCTCAAATGAGGTGCTTTTTTGTTGATGCGAATGCAATTCATTAGAAGTTGAAACGCAGGTTCAGCGCAGCTGACCATGTGGAGTAGGTGCTAGCGTAGGTGTTCCATTCAGGATTGGTGAAGGTGTAGGTGTAACCATCGGTAGCATTGCCGCTGAGTTTCAGAATGTCGCTGCTGCTCAGCTTCTGCATGTTACCCCAGCCTCTGTAGAACAGGTTGGCGAGGTTCTTCACATCGATACCAGCGCTGATGCTTGAGCCACAATCGAACTTGTAGGTTCTTTCATACTTGAAGTTGAAGGTGTGTCTCCAAGGAGCGATGGCACCGCCACGCTCGGCATACTGACCACGGTGAGTGCTCAGATACTTATCGGCGCTGATGAACTTGTTGAAAGCATCTTTGTTCTCTTCGCTGGCGAAAGTCATGTTAGACAGCTCGTTTTCAGTCGGGATGTAAGCCAAGCTGTTGGAACCGCCGTCACCGTTGACGTTGCTGGTCATGGTGTAGCTATAGCGGGTGTAGCTGTAGTTGCCAATGTAGCAGTGGTTGAAGCCTTCGTAGTAGAGGCCAATGTTTTCAATGGTGTGCTTACCGATAGCCCACTTCCAACCGAGGTTGAAGAGCACACGGTGAGGTGTGACATAGCTGCTGTAGCCGAGTTCATGTGAGTTGGAGCCGTTGATGCCAAAGGCGTTGGTGCTGAATGCGGATGACACTTGGTCGCCAATACCATCGGTAACGTTCTTGCCTTCTGCATAAGTGTAAGCAGCCATCAGGTTGAGACCGCACTTGAAGTCCTTGCTCAACTGACCCGTGACGCTGTAGTAATAACCGTTCTTGTCGGTGTTGGTGATGTAGTAAGGATTGACTTTGTTGCCAATGCTGTTAGTGACGTTCTCGTTAACCCAAGTCCATCTCTTGTCAGGTTCGCCGGGAAGTTGGATGTCGTCACCGCGTTTGAGGCCGAGTCTGTGGGCGACAACAGTGGTGATGTCCTTGTTGTAGATGCCTTCCAAAGTGGCTTTGATGCCGCCAGGAAGTTCAGCGTCGAAGCCCAAGGAGCTCTTCCAAGTCTGTGACATCTTCAGGTTTTTGTCCATGATGGTGGTAGCCGTAGGAGCTGCCAGATCGGCGGGCAGGTTCTCGGTGCCGAACAAAGTGGCATGGTTGGCGATAATTTGATTCAGGTCAGAGTAGAAGTGAATCTCGGTGTTATCGGCGGTAGGATTGATGTACTGATACTGCATGCAGTTGGAGTTACCCACAGTAGAAACGATCCACACGAAAGGAATACGGCCGGTGTAGAGGCCAGAACCACCGCGGAGGATGTACTTACGCTCGCCAGTGAGGTCCCAGTTGAAGCCCAAACGGGGTGAGAAGTTGACGCGAGCCTTAGGCATATCGGCAGTCGAGAGGCCGTGCATGGTGTTGTCGCCGTCGGCAATGGCGTGGTGGACCATTTGAGTACCAGTCACATTGCCATTTTCGTCAACAATATCCTCTTCTTTGTCCCAGCCTTCAGCAAACTCCTTATTATAGTTGTAGCTGGCGATGGAAGGATAGTAAGGCAGTTCGACGCGGAGACCGAGGGCGAGTTTGAAGCGCTCGCTGAGGGTCATTTCGTCTTGCAGATAAACTGAACCTTGCATGTAGTTGAAGGAAGGATACACCTGCTTCGGGTTGCCACCTTGACCGTCGCGGTTGTTACCGAAGGTGATGGCGAAAGCCGTCGGGTTGGCACCGCTGGTGAAGTCTTCCCAGCTGTTGTAGACATAATAACCAGCACCGCCCTGCATGTAACCGTTCTTGGTGTTGTCGAACTCATATTGGGCACCGAGGGTGAAGTTATGGATACCAGTGAGGTAGCTCACTTCGTCGGTGACGACAGCGGTCTGCACCTCGCGGAGGTTTCCATAGGTGAACGGGTCGGGACCGAAGCTGGTGTAAACAGCCTTGGTTTCGGCAACGCCGTCGCCATCTTGGTCGAGGTTCTCAAGAATATCAACGGTGGGGAAGAGGTCACCCACGAAGCTGCGGGGCTCATACTGACGTGAATAAGTGGCACGCAGCATATTGTTACCGCGACCGCTCAAGAAGCTGTGGTTCCATTCGGCAGCCACTGAGCTGAAGTTTTGCTCTTGGAAGTAACGGCTGCTCTCGAAATAGAGGGCGCAGTCCGAAGTACGGCCGAAGCTGTTACGGTTGTAAGGATTCGGCACGATGGGGTTCACCGAGTTGGAAGGTGAGGATGAATACTTGTTCTTCACCAAGCTGTAACGAATGTTGAACTTATCCTTGTCACTGGCGTTCCAGTCCAAACGGGCCAACAGTTTGTAGTCAGGAGTGCTGGCGCTGTAGTTTTGGTAACGGCCGGGATCGTAGCCGTAAGTGGCCTTCAGATAGTCCTTCATCATGTCCATTCTCTCGACGGTAGGACGGCTGTATTGCGTACCACCACCCCATGTGTCGTCTTCGCTCTCGCGGGCAAAGTGAGTTTGACCGGGGTCGATGTCGCTCTGATATTCAAAGTTCACGAAGAAGAACAACTTGTCCTTCACGATGGGACCGCCAACGCTGATACCAGCGGTGTTATCCAGTGAGCTGGAGAGCTTCAGACGGTCGGGATAGTTGCCGAGTTCGTCCTTCACACCATACTTGGTACCGATAAGACCGTCGTTGGTGAAGTAGTCATACACACTGACGTGGAAGTTGTTGGTACCGCTCTTGGTGATGGCGTTGATGGCACCACCAGTGAAGCCGCTGTGACGGACATCAAAAGGAGTGATGTTGATGGTCATGGCCTCGAGAGCATCCAACGAAATGGGGCTACCACCAGCAGGCAGGTTGCCGCCGATACCGAAGGCGTTGTTGAAGGCAGCACCGTCAACGGTGACGTATGACGAACGGTAGTTACCGCCGCCGATGGCCAAACCGTTAGAAGTGACAGCCGCCTGAGGCGTCAGGGCCAAAACGTCGTTGAGGCTACGGGTGATGGTGGGCAGAGTGGTGATCTGCTCATTGTTGATAGCCGTAGTGGCACCGGCGCGGTCGCTGTCCATGCCGTTGCTAATGGCTTCGCCGACAACGGCGACCTCACCCAGACCGACAGCCTCTTCATTCAAGCGAACGTTGAGGATTTTGGTCTCACCCAGAGTGGCGGTGATACCTTCTTGCTTCACCGTCTGGAAACCCACCATACGAACCTCGATGGTGTAAGGGCCACCAGGACGGATGTTGAGCAAACGATAGGCGCCATTCGCATCGGCTACAGCATAATACTGCGAGCCAGAGGGTGTGTGTGTGGCAACAACCGTCGCGCCCGGAAGCGAAGCCTTGTTGTTGTCCGTGATTTTTCCACTGATACTTGAAGTGGTCACCTGGGCCATCAAGCTAATGGAGGCAATCATAGCCACGAAAAAAGTAAGTAACTTTTTCATAGGTAATAATTTAATGTTAATAATTAAGTTGATTTGATTCGTTATTTCAAGCGTCGTTTTCATTTTGTCCACTCCATAAGACCGTGCAAATATAAGGCATTCCTTTGAATTGCCAAGCCATCCAAAGGCAAACATTTTTCGTTTTTTCCGAAAAGAAATCAACAGGATTTGTTTATATCTTATAAAGGTTTGATTTTGATAGGATTGGAAACCCGATGCAAGACGATTTTTGGAATGAAAACACTCCTTATTTATTTTAAAAGGCAAAAATTGCCCGATTTTCTTTCCTTGATTAGGCTGTTTTTCGTTTTTTTTGTCTATTTTTGAAGCCTAAAAATCAAACCTATGAAAAGACTATCGATAATTGCGTTGCTGACAGCTTTGATGTTCTGCCTTGGCTCGTGTGGCGAGAAGAACTCGAAGCAGTTTAAAGCGATGGAAGAAGAGATTTTATCTATTGAGAACCAGATTAATACCATAGCGGATTGCGATGAGTTGCAGATGTTGAACTTTGGCATCTTGGGCTTGCGCTCCGATTTGGACAATCTGATTCAGTCTGCCGAAATTCCTGATACTGAAATCAGCCAATTGGACGAGATGCTGACTGGTCTCGAAGCCACCTGGAATGGCAAGTGGTCGACCCTTGAATGCGACCAGACGCTCAATGATGGCCAGATGGATACCTCCGGCGAGGAGGATGGAGCCTATCAGGATTAGGATGTTTTGTAGACTGCGCTATTTTTGCTATTTTTGCACAATCTAATATTACGACAATGGGATTCTTTTATCGACATAACCCAAAGAAATTCAACTACAAACCTCGCTACTATGACCCTGAACAACAGGCATGGGAAGAGAAAAAAGCCGCTGCAGGCCTCGACTCGAAGCTGACGCATGAGGAGCAGCTTCGTGCCCAAATGCGGAGCAAATGGGGCGCTGGGAAGTACGAGGAGACCAAAGAAGAACGACGCGCCAAGACGATTCGGAGAATCGCGTTGGGTGTGTTTATCGTCGTTGTCTGCTATTTGGTTTTTGGTACTGACCTTTGGTATAACATTGTTAAAGGCTTGATGGGCAAGTAAGTTATGCTCGACATCATCAAACTCCTACCCGACAGCGTTGCCAACCAGATTGCGGCGGGCGAGGTAATCCAAAGACCTGCATCGGCAGTGAAAGAGCTGATGGAGAACGCCTTGGATGCTGGTGCCACCCAAATTGATTTGGTTGTGAAAGACGCTGGCAAGTCGATGATAATGGTCGTCGACAATGGCTGCGGCATGTCGGAAACGGACGCTCGGATGTGCTTTGAGCGGCACGCCACTTCAAAAATCAGTAAGGCAGAGGATTTGTTTGCCATCCGTACCATGGGTTTCCGTGGTGAGGCCTTGGCCAGCATTGCCGCCATCGCTCAAGTGGAACTGAAGACGCGCCGCAAGGAAGACGAGGTAGGAGTGAAGATTGTCAATGAGGGCTCGGTGGTCAAGGAACAGACGCTCGTCCCTATGCAACCCGGTACTACTTTTACGGTTAAGAATCTGTTTTTCAACGTTCCTGCAAGACGTAACTTCCTCAAGTCGCCTCAGGCTGAGATGCGACATATCGTGGAGGAATTCACCCGTGTCTCGTTGATGAATCCTGACATCGGCTTTACCCTCAATAGCGATGGAAAGGAAGTCTATCATCTTTATCCTGGCAACCTCAAGCAGCGCATCATGGGTTTGTTTGGGAGCAATTATGAGGAGAAACTGCTGCCAGTCCGTCAAGAGGCTGAACGCGTGCGTATTGATGGCTATATCGTCAAGGCAGAATATGCCAAGAAGACCCGTGGCGAACAGTATTTCTTTGTGAACAAGCGTTTTATCAAGCATGCCTATCTGCATCATGCCATCGAGAACGCGTTCATGGAAATGATTCCCAAGGACAGCTTCCCTGGCTATTTCCTAAATATCGAAGTGGATCCTTCCGACATTGACATCAACATCCACCCGACTAAGACGGAAGTTAACTTTTTGGATGTCAAGCTGGTGTATGCCATTCTTCATGCAGCGGTGCGCAAGGCTATCGGCCAGCACAATCTTTCTCCGATGATTGACTTCGAAGAGTCGGCCGACCTGAACAACGACTTTGGAGCGGCTATGGGTATGTCGCAACCTATGGCCATTCCCAATATACCGATTGACCCGAATTTCAATCCGTTCAGAAAGGAATCTGCGCCGCGTGAATCGCATTGGGAAGGCTCGTATCAGCCCCAAAGAAACGCGTCTACTGGTGATTGGCGTTTGCTTTACGGTGAGCGGACGGATTTGCCTAATGAGACCATCGAAACAAAGGAGGAAACCAAACCTAATAGCCAGTATCTGCAAGTCAATCAGTCGTATATCGTCACGGCAGTGAAGTCGGGGCTGTTGCTGATTGACCAGCATTTGGCACATTCGAGAGTGCTTTTTGAGAAGTATCTGAAGGAGTTGGAAAACCATAGTGGCGTGTCACAGCAGGAACTGTTTCCTCAGGCTTTGTCGCTTAATGTGAACGATGCCTCGTTGCTGAAAGAGATGCTGCCCGAGTTGGAAAACCTTGGTTTCGTTTTGGAACAAGCCAATCCTACCACCTTTATGATTAATGGCACGCCTTCCGATGCCGCGGGTTGCGATGCTGTGGCTTTGTTGGAAAAGATTTTGGACAACTACAAAATCAATCGCACCGATTTGCAGTTGGATAGGAAGTTGAACTTGGCTAAGACAATGGCGATGCAGCTCTCGATCAAGGCGCAAACAAAGCTTACCGAAACGGAGATGCAAAACATTGTAGACCAGTTGTTTGCTTGTAATGTAGCAGAGGTTGCGCCGAATGGAAAAAAGATTTATGTAATAATAAACATGGAGGATTATTTTAAATGAGTCAACAATTCAGTCCAACAGGATTTAAAGTATTGCCGACAGTGGTGAAGCACCTGCTGATTATCAATATATTGATGTATCTGGCGACTTTCACTTTGACGCGTTTTAATATTGACCTGACGGAGTATTTGGGCCTTCATTTTTTCAAGGCTAGCCATTTTCAGCCTTATCAGCTGATTACTTATATGTTCATGCACGCCAATTTCGGGCACTTGTTTTTCAATATGTTTGCCTTATGGATGTTCGGTAATACGCTTGAAAACATTTGGGGCTCAAAGCGTTTCTTGTTGTTTTACATGGTGTGTGGTATCGGTGCTGGACTATGCCAAGAATTGGTGCAGTACATCCAATATTCCACTTCCTTGGCCAACTACGCCACTGTGAACATGGGCGGACATATTGTTACCATGGATGCTTACTTGAACATGATGAACACGGTTGGCGCTTCGGGTGCCATCTATGGTTTGCTGTTGGCTTTCGGTATGATGTTCCCCAACTCGATGATTTACTTCTATTTCCTTATTCCCATCAAGGCAAAATGGTTCGTTATTGGATATGCTGTCGTTGAGCTGGTTACAGGGCTTACTGGGGTCGACAATGTGGCGCATTTTGCCCATCTCGGAGGTATGCTTTTCGGTTTGCTGCTCATCTTGTATTGGAAAAAGAATCCCGCAGGTCCGAACAAGGATTTCAGGAAATGGAAAGACATTTTCCAATCATGGAAACAGAAATCGAAAATGAAATACACACCATACGAGGAAATCCATGAGCCTCGGGTGCCGCGCTCTGATGAGGAATACAACAGACAAAAAGCTCAAACAGAGCGTGATATAGATGCCATCTTGGACAAAGTTGCCAAGAGCGGGTATGATAGTTTGACGCCAGAAGAAAAGGAGTTTTTATTTAAAAACAGCAAGTGAGATGGAAAGGAAAGAAAGAGGGTTTTTCGGTAAATTGCTGGTCTTCATTCTGTCGGTTTTGGCGTTTCTTGGACTGGTCGCGATGGCATTGAGTGTCATCAACGCCTATATCAATCCTCAACATTTCATTTGGACTACTGTGTTTGGTTTGGCGTTTTGGGAAATCCTTATCTATAATATACTGATCTTCACACTTTTGGTTTTGCTGTGGTCAAGGAAAGCCTGGATTTCGGTTTTGGCTCTGATTATCGCTATTCCTGGCATTGCCAAATCATTTTCTTTTGGCTCAAAGGTGGAGGCTGACAACAGCATCCGCATCATGAGTTATAATGTGCACATGTTCAAACCTGTTGATAAGAAAACGGACAAGGAAAGTTTTGCCTATCAGATTATTAATATGGTGAAGGACCAAAATCCGGATATTCTATGCTGTCAGGAATTCAGTGGCTATCGAACGGATATAACACGCTCGAAGTGTATTGTGGATTTTGCGGAAAAATCAGGATATCAATATGTTTACTTTAATAAGAAAAGAAACTATGGTGGTAACGTGATTTTTTCCAAATATCCTATCGCTAAAGTGTCCGAGGAGTCGGGGTTTGGGAAAGAGGAAACCTATGGCGTCATGGTGTCGGTGGATGCAGGAGAGAAAGGAAAGTTTCATGTTGCCAACGTACATTTGCTTTCCTATGCGATTACGGATAATGAAATTGATGTTTTGACAAACACTTCTGAACGACAGAACCTTGATACGGTTGGTAAGACCGTGCTTCACAAGCTGAGATATGCTTTTGAACGGCGTAGTGAAGAGCTTAATAATGTGATCAATGGAATGCCGCAGGTTGATGGCCCAATCATCGTGTGTGGTGACTTCAACGAGCCGCCGCTTTCCTACAATTACCGTCAGATGCAAAAGGCAGGTTTTGTCGACACGTTTACCAAGGTAGGACGGGGCATCAAACCTACCTATGCGGGAAAATTGCCCTTGTTACGTATTGATTATGTTTGGGCCAACGATGGTGTTACGCCACTCAATTTTAGACGTTACCGTTACAAGGGTTCCGACCATTATCCAATTATGTTAGATTTTAAAATACAGTAAAATATGACACTCATCAAATCCATTTCCGGCATTCGTGGTACCATTGGCGGCCAGCCGGGCGACAACCTCACGCCAATCGACATGGTGAAATTCACCGCTGCTTTTGTCAAATTCGTGCAACATCATAAAGGGGTGAAACGTCCTAAGGTCGTCGTCGGCCGCGACGCACGTCTCTCGGGTTTCCTCGTCAATCAAGTGGTTTGCGGTACGCTGCAAGCTATGGGCGCCGATGTGCTTGACATTGGCTTGAGCACTACGCCTACAACCGAAATCGCTGTCACAGGCTTAAAAGCCGATGCAGGTATCATTCTGACCGCCAGCCATAACCCTGCGCAATGGAATGCCTTGAAGCTCCTCAACGAGAAGGGTGAATTTATCTCTGCCGCCGAAGGCGCATGGCTGCTTGATGTGGCCGCCAAAGACGACTTCGACTTCGTTCCGATTGAAGAAATCGGTAGCTATCAACAAATTGACGGCTGGATGGACAAGCACGTTGATATGGTTTGCCAGCTGCCCTTGGTCAACAAGGAGGTGATTGAAAAGGCCAACTTCAAGGTGGCCGTGGACGCGGTCAACTCGACGGGTGGCATTGCCATTCCCAAGATGTTGCGTGCTCTTGGCGTGAAGGAGGTGCTCGAACTCAATTGTGAGCCTACAGGTAAGTTCGCCCACACACCCGAGCCCCTGGCACAGAACCTCACCGACATCTGCCGCTACGTCAAGGAGCAGGGCTGCGACTTTGGCGTGGTCGTCGACCCCGATGTGGACCGTTTGGTCTTTGTCAAGGAAGACGGTGAGTTGTTTGGTGAGGAATACACTTTGGTCTCGGTGGCCGACTTCATCCTGAAACATACCCCTGGTCCGACGGTGAGCAACCTATCTTCAACTAGAGCTTTGCGTGACGTGACGCAAAAGCATGGCCAGCAGTATTTTGCCGCTGCTGTGGGTGAGGTCAACGTGGTGGAGAAGATGAAGGAGGTGGGAGCCGTCATCGGTGGCGAAGGCAACGGTGGTGTCATCTATCCCGAATTGCACTATGGCCGCGATGCTCTCGTTGGAACGGCTTTGTTCTTAACCCAGTTGGCCGAGAAGAAAGTGAAGTGCTCTGAGCTGAAGCAGACCTACCCGCTGTATGTGATGTCGAAGAACAAGATCCAACTCACACCATCCACGGACGTGGACGGCATCTTGGCCAAGTTCGCTGAGAAGTTCAAGAATGAGAAGGTGACTACCATTGACGGCGTGAAGATTGACTTCGAGGAAGGCTGGGTGCATCTGCGCAAGTCGAACACCGAGCCGATCATCCGCATCTATAGCGAAGGCAAGACCGAGGCCGAGGCCGAACGCTTTGCCAACATGATTTTGGAAGAAGCAAAGAAAATGGTATAATGTTGTCGGCGTTTCGACAAGCTCAACGACCTTGGCTTTTGCAGGTCCCTGAGCCTGTCGAAGGGCCGGTTTAAAGATGTAAATGCTTATGAAACGAGGATTTGGAAGTGATAATCATTCGGGCATCTGTCCCGAGGTGATGGAGGCCATTGCCCGCGTTAATAAGGAACACGCCTTGGCCTATGGCGATGATGAATACTGTGCTGCCACGGAAGCCAAGTTCCGTGAACAGTTTGGCGAACAGACGCGTGTTTTTTTCGCCTTCAATGGCACGGGCTGCAACACCCTGTGCATCGATGCTATTGTGAAGTCGCACGAAGCCGTGGTTTGCGCTGAGTCGGCTCACATCAACGTGGATGAATGTGGTGCACCGCAACGTATCGTGGGCTGCCGCCTGCTAACGGTGGACACACCTGATGGCAAACTGACTCCTACTTTAATCAAGACACGCTTGCATGGCTTCGGTTTCGAGCACCACTCTCAACCCAAGTTGATTTCTATCACGCAACCTACCGAGTTGGGCACTTTGTACACCTTGGATGAAATCAAGGCCATCGTGGGTCTGGCAAGGGAATACAATATGTATGTCCATATTGACGGTGCCCGTCTGGGCAACGCTGCTGTGGCTTTAGGTTGTACCTTTAAAGAGATGACCACCGATCTGGGGGTGGATGCTGTCTCCTTTGGCGGTACCAAGAATGGGCTGATGATGGGGGAGGCGGTAGTGCTGTTGAACCCAGACATCTGCCCTGACTTCAAATACCGTCGTAAGCAGGCCATGCAGCTCTGCTCCAAGATGCGCTTCATCGCGGCGCAGTTTGATGCCTATTTCGAGAATGACCTATGGCGGCACAATGCCACACATAGTAACAAAATGGCACAGTTGCTCTACCAGGCCGTGAAGGACATTCCAGGCGTAAAGGTTGTCTATCCTGTGCAGGCCAATGGTGTGTTTGCACAGCTGCCTAAAAAGGTTTGGAAGGAGTTGCAGAACCATTATTTCTTCTACGACTGGGACGAGGATGCCGATGTCGTCCGATGGATGTGCGCGTTTGATACCACGGAGGAGGATATCAGGTGCTTTGCCGATAAGTTAAAGGAACTGATAGTAAAATAAACAGTATAACATTGTCAACATCTGCGTCTTCGCAGATGGAATGTTTCGTCTGCGGGACGCAGACGATGACAATGTTTTATTCCACCATGATTTTCAAAATCTCCACATCGGTCTCTTTCATGCCGTTGCGGCCCAGACGTCCAATGTGGTCGATGGTCTCTTCCACGTCGTGGCCGATGATGCCGTCGCCGCCGAGGAGGTTGTCGTCTTGTTTGCTCATCTCGTAGCCAAGGATGCCTGCCTCCACGGATAGGGCAATCTTGCCTGCGCAGGAAGGCTTGGCGCCGTCGCAGACGATACCTGCCGCGATGCCCAAGGCGTTCTCCAAGGTGTGCTCGATGATGCAGAGCGGCTCACCCATGAGGTAGGCGATGCCACAGCCCGAGGCACAACCCGCACTGACCGCACCGCAATAGGCTGACAATCTGCCGATACCGGTCTTTTGGTGGATGGCAACAAGGTTGGAGAGAGCCACGGCACGATAGACGCGGTCATTGTCAATATGATATTCCTCGGCGTAGGCGAGGATGGGCAGGCTGACCGTCATGCCTTGGTTGCCGCTGCCTGAGTTGATGATGACGGGCATCTCGCAGCCACTCATGCGGGCATCGGAACCCGCTGCCGCCCAGGCTCTGGCTTTGATTCTCACATCGGTGCCGAAGCTCATGATGGTGCTGCCGATGTTGGCACCCCAATTGTTCTTAAGACCTTCTTGAGAGATGGCTTTATTACATTCGATTTGCGGTTGGATGATAGGCTTGAGGTCTTCAATGTCAACGGTGTTGGCGAAATCATAGATGCCCTTCATGCTGAGGCAGCTGCGATCGGTGAGTTTGGTGGCTCCCGTATCGGCATAACCCGAGTCGAACAGCACCTTGTCGTCCTTCTCCATCTTCACGATGTTGGTATGGAAGCCCGCAATGCGCACGCTGGCGGAGTGCTCCTCTGTATATAAGGTGACGGTCACATCCAATTGGGCGATGACGTTCAACGGGACAATGGTCATCAGCGTGTTATCCAAGAAGGCGGCGATTTCCTTTTTCTGCTCCGGCGTCACCTCAGCGATGACCTCCAAGGCTTTCTTGGGGTTACCGGCAACGATGCCAGCTGCGACCGAAGCTTTTAGGCCTTTCATGCCCTTGGTGTTGGGCACGATGACGCTTTTCACGTTCTTGATGATGTTGCCGCTGGCCTTGATTTCCACGCGTTTGGGCATTTCACCTAAGATTTCATGCGCTTTAGCGGCGGCATAGGCCAAACAAATCGGTTCGGTGCAGCCCATGGCAGGCACGAGTTCTTCTTTCAAAATGCTCAGATAGGAGGTGTAGAGACAATCGCTTTTATCCATATCGCCAAATTTTTGTGCAAATATACAAAAAAAAACAAGGAATTGCTTGGTAGGAGTAAAATAATCACTAACTTTGCCAAAAATCTGAATCAACTTAAACCTTATGTAGAATAAAAATTACAAGTATGAATGACAATTTCGAAACCTCTTTAAAGGCATGGAATGAAAATGAAAAAGCCGCCAACGAATTGATCAACATCGTTGGTAGATTATGGTACGACAAGTCAGTGGAACTCATTATGTTGCGTTCGCTGCTGGTCAACCGCGGCTCGGGAAAGATCCTGAACAAGCACTTGCGCGCATCCACAGTGTTGAACAAGCCGGTTCGTGTGCAGGATTCCTTGCTCATCGCCAAGGCCCTCCTTGCCGAGAATCTCGCTCCCGCCCGTATCGACCTCGGTCGCCTCAACTCCGAGTGGACGGATGAGAAAGAAAAGTACAATAACAATGTGACCGCTTTTGTGCGCGAAAAGCTTAGCTACATCATTGACGCCAACCCGCGCAGCAACAAGGTGCAAGACGTCATCCTTTACGGTTTTGGTCGTATCGGCCGTATCCTTTGCCGTGAGATGACCGAGATGGCTGGCCGTGGCGATGCGCTCCGCGTCCGCGCTATTGTTACCCGCAAGAATTCACCTGAGGACATTCTGAAGCGTATCAACCTGTTCCGCACCGATTCGGTACACCGTTACTTCCATGGTGTTTGCACGCCCGTTGAAGGTGAAAACGCCATGATGGTCAACGGCCAGAAGATCCTCTTCCTCGAAAGCAAGAACCCCGAGGACCTCGACTACACGCAATATGGCATCAACGATGCCTTGCTCATTGACA
>JAEEGF010224580.1_pt1 | contig 15476 bp, 14 predicted proteins | sample 9134171 | NCBI WGS metagenome assembly JAEEGF01 (sample SAMN16246542, study PRJNA631951) | gut metagenome | biome: gut microbiome; feature: rumen; material: AP-attached | host: Bos | place: Iran: Karaj | collected 2018-10 | reverse complement strand
CGTATCAATGACTGCCATCTGAAGTTAGACGGTTTACGAAGATGGGGCAATAAGTCCTTGATATACAGGATACCACGGATATTATCACTATTGTCCTGATAGACAGGGATACGGGAATAGTTATTCTCCACAATACATTTCAGCACCTCATTGAATGACGATTTGAAATCAAGGTCGACCACATCCTGACGACTGGTCATGATCTCCTTCGCCGTCTCGTCACCAAAGCGGACAATACCCTCCAGCATCCGCTGCTCGTCTTTGATATCCTCCTTGTCTGTTAACTCCAGCGCCTGCTCCAGATCATCCACACTTAACACATGGTTCTCTTTCTGCACTACTTTTCCCGCCAAGATACCAGACTTCATCAATACCGTAGCAAAAGGATAAAAAAGCTTACGACAGAAAAGAATACCACCAACGACGGTACGACAGAAACGAAGTGGTTGCTGACGGGTGTATATCTTCGGCATAATCTCACCAAAAAGCAACAACAGGAATGTCAATAAGACGGTGAGACACAGGAAATGAATCCAGTAAGCATCCCCGAAGTCTATCACTTGTGCGAAGAAATAGTTCAGCAACATGATAATCGTGACATTTACCAGATTATTGGTAATCAAGATCGTGGCGAGTGTGCGCTCCGACTCTTCCCGGAGTTTTAACACCAGTCGGTCATACTCTGTCTTCTCTTCCTCCAACTCACTCAAGTCAGTAGGTGAAAGGGAGAAAAAGGCTATTTCCGAGCCAGAGGCATAGCCGGAAAACAGCAACAAAACACATGCAAGTATAAGAGCAATCATGGCACCAAGACTTGGTGCCATCACTTGAATATCATTGATTGTCCGTAGAACTTCTTCCATTCAACATCTCCATATTATCCGCCCATATCTCCGTTACATAACGACGCTGACCTTGTTTGTCATCATACGTGGTATAACGAAGACGGCCCTCTATATATAGTTTGTCACCTTTATGGACGTATTTCTCCACAACCTCAGCAAGTTTACGCCATAAGATGACCTGATGCCAATCGGTATGGTCAGGCACCTGTGTGCCGTTCTGCAACGTATAGCCGCGCTCTGTCGTCGCCAGTCGCAGACGTGCCACAGCAACCCCTTGCTCCACATAACGCACCTCCGGGTCGGCACCGACATTACCTATCAGCATCACCTTATTCATAAAAACAAGTATTATTTACAAAATCCAAGGAAACGGAACTTGAAATTCTTTCCTTTTGCGGAAGGGAACTGACTGCGCTCGTCTACACGTTCGCGAAGGTATTCCACGATGCGGTTATAGCAGTCCATACCAGATATCGCCTTACATTGTGCCACGAAATGGGTATCACGATACTGGAACTTACCAGTACCAGGAACCATCAACACACGCTTGAAGTCAAGGGAGCCCTCATACCAGCCGAAAAGCTCTTCGTTCAGACGAACCAAAGCAGGAGCCATCGGTTTCTCTATCCTCTCTAATGATGGATGAATGGCACGTTTCTCTTTAAAGTCAAGCATCGTAGGGGCATCTGTCTTGATAATAATGAAATATACACGTGGACGAACCTTATAACGCTTAGGATAGTATACATCACTGGTACAATAGGAACGGACATCATCCTCAAGTACAGGATTCATACCTATCTCTGGTATATCAGCTAGAAAGGCAATAGCATCATCAACATTATCAACCAGAACCTCTTTATCAAAATATCTTAAGTAAAAATTCATAGAATAGTTTGGGTTTTTCCAGAATAAAAAAAAGAGCGGAAAACGGGACTCGGACCCGCGACCCCAACCTTGGCAAGGTTGTGCTCTACCAACTGAGCTATTTCCGCAATAAATGTCAAAGTTTATGTGAAGAGGAGGAGACTCGAACTCCCACGTCGCAATTGACACTACCCCCTCAAAGTAGCGCGTCTACCAATTCCGCCACCTCTCCAGCATATCATGAATAAAAAAGAGTGCCCAGAACAGGACTCGAACCTGCACGCCTCGCGGCACACGCACCTGAAACGTGCGCGTCTACCAATTCCGCCACCTGGGCATTATTTCGCTAAGGCCTTTCCTTAACGCTCTTTTTTGTTCAATAAGTGAGCGGAAAACGGGACTCGGACCCGCGACCCCAACCTTGGCAAGGTTGTGCTCTACCAACTGAGCTATTTCCGCTTGTATTCCTTCGGAATCCAATCGACATATCCGGCTGCACTCGGCATAAAAGCAAGCTTTTCTGCTCTCACTTGCACGGATATTCCGCATTTTCTTCAGGCATCTCTCTCGATTGCGGATGCAAAGGTAATGCTTTTTTCGGAATTGACAAAGTTTTCGGCACTTTTTTTATGAAAAAGTTTTCTTTTGTCTGTTTTCTTGGAGGAAAACACCCCTTTCACCTTATTTAATTTAGTAGGTTTCTTTCTGGGTATAGCCTTTCTTCAACAGATTGACTTTCGATACGTTATTGTAATAACCATTGACAAACATACCGTATTTACGCAACTCTTTGATATCTGTCGCTGTCAGACGAATACGGAGCACACCAGACTCTCCTACAGAGCAACAGCCCCATTCGTTCAACTGATCGGCATTGCCTTCCAGGGTCTTGTCAGTACCATTATAGATGGTCTTGAACTGCCAATATTCCACATTAGGATCACTCGTGTCTGCCTCATAGATAAACTCCAACTTGTCACCTGGCTCAGCTTCCAGGAACTTCTCCTTATCAACGATAAAACCATTCTCCCAGTTTCCAAAGACGCAGTTACCTTCCCACATGGGTGTGGATGTCCAGACAGAAGAACCTGGCGTGAGATATACTCGCTTGATCTTCAGGACACTGCTGTCTGCCGACTGGATGGCGACCTCGTCAACCTGACTGACATCCTGTCCGTCGAAATAACAGGTAACGGTGGTGATTCCGGGTTTTCCGAAAACCCTCAGTTTATTAGATATCATCAACTGCGTTCCCACCTTGGTAGGTTCGACAAACTCCACACTGAGAGACTCATACTTTGTCCAGTCGACAGGCAGGTTACGCTCACGCATGGAGCCCACCAGACCGCCCCAAGGGATGGCATGATAGACGATAGAGCCGTCACTATTACGCTCAAAAGACTCATGGATATTCCATGTCCCGTCAAATTTGGAGTTCAGTGTCAGTCCGTCTTCTTCCGTTTGGGATCCACATGCCACCAACATGATAGATGCCATGACTGTCAATAGTTTTCTCATTGTTCTGGTCTTTACGTTATTAGTTAACGACTGCGAAGGTACGCATTATTTTTGAAATGACAAAGAAAACGAAGAAAAAAACGGATGAAAGGACTTAATCCATACGGTCACGATAGTCCTCATAGCCGTATCTTCGGAGTATTTCCAACTGTCCGTCCATGTGCAGCATGCCGATAGCTGGATGCGTGATACCATTGAAAGTATTCGTCTTCACCGTCGTATAATGAATCATATCCTCGAAGATGACCTCCTGCCCTATCTCCAATGGTTTGTCAAAACGCCAAGCACGCATAAAATCACCGGCGAGACAGCTATTACCGCCTAAGCGATAGACGCAGTCACCCTTCTCCTCCTCCACATGCTCAGCTCCACGGACATCGGGGAAATAGGGCATCTCCAGACAATCTGGCATGTGACAGGTGAAACTGACATCCAGGATAGCGGTCTTGATACCTTTGTCCTCCACCATATCCACCACATGTGACACCAACGGACCCGTCTGCCAGGCAAAGGCACTGCCGGGCTCAAAAATCACCTTCAGATGGGGATAACGCTGGTGAAAACCTTCCATGATCCTTGCCAGCAAGTTGATATCATAGTCTTTACGGGTCACCAGGTGTCCCCCGCCGAAGTTGATCCACTTCAACTGCGAGAACCAGGGTGAGAATTTCTCCTCGATATGCTGGAGGGTACGCTCAAAGACATCCGCCCCACTCTCGCAATGGCAATGACAATGGAAGCCCTCTATGTCGGAGGGGAGCTGTTGCGGCAACTTATCCGCAGTGACTCCGAAACGGGTACCTGGGGCACAGGGGTTATACAACAAGGTCCCCACCTCAGAATACTCCGGATTGACACGCAGACCTATCGAGCACATAGCGGCACGATGATGGTAACGCTCATACTGAGACAACGAGTTGAAGGTCAGATGCGACGAGCATGCCACGATCTCATCAATCTCCTCATCTGTATAAGCAGGAGAAAAGGTATGCGCCTTGCTGCCAAACTCCTCATAGGCTAGTTTTGCCTCCGACAAGGAACTTGCCGTCGTCGAACGGATATACTCCCTGAAGATGGGGAATGTCTTCCATAGCGCAAAGGCTTTGAACGCCAGGATGAACTCCGAGCCTGTCCGCTCCGCCACTTTTTGTATCAACGATAAATTGCGGCGCAACTTCTCTTCCTCTATAATATAAATAGGTGTCTTGAAATCCATTTTTTTGATGAATAATCATTTTTCGACTGCAAAGATAACTTTTTATTGTGGTTAAATTGCATTATTCCATTAAAATTATTAATTTTGCAAAAGAATTGAGATTGAATGAAATGAAACTCATCGTAATGACACAACCCACGTTTTTCGTGGAGGAAGACAAAATATTGACATCGCTCTTCGAGGAGGGACTGGATTGCCTGCATCTGTACAAGCCCGGCTCTTCCCCTATGTATGCGGAGCGTTTGCTGACACTCCTGTCGGACGAATACTACTCAAAAATCGTTGTTCACGACCATTTCTATCTAAAAGAGGAATATAAGCTGAGAGGGATTCATATCGACAACGACAGTGTCTCCATACCCAATGGCTACAAAGGGAAGATCAGCTGCACATGCCGGAAGATAGAAGACTTGAAGGAAGCGAAGCGCCACATGGATTATGTGTTCCTGAAGAACATCTTCGACAGTCAGACATTTGCCGAGAACAAGTCGTCCTTCACCGCCAATGAGTTGGAAGAGGCGGCAAGACGTGGACTGATAGACCGCCATGTGTACGCACTGGGAGGGATGAACATCGACAACATACGGGTTGCGAAAGACCTCGGCTTTGGTGGTGTCGTGATATGCGGCGACCTCTGGAACCGTTTCAATATCCATCAGGAACTTGACTACAAGGCGCTGATCACACATTTTGAGAAACTAAGGAAAATAATTGGATAATCTAAAACAAATATGAAGTCAAACAAGAACTACATGGTGTTTTCCGGTACTGCCACGAAGTACCTCGCAGAGAAAATCTGCCAAAGTTTAGGATGTCCGCTTGGAGAATTGCAGATTACCACATTCTCTGACGGTGAGTTTGCTGTGTCTTTTGAAGAATCCATCCGTGGACGTGATATCTTCCTCGTGCAGAGCACCTTCCCCACCAGCGACAACCTGATGGAGCTGCTGCTGATGATTGATGCGGCAAAACGAGCTTCCGCGCGTACCATCAATGCCGTTATCCCCTATTTCGGATGGGCACGTCAGGACCGTAAAGACAAGCCTCGTGTCAGTATCGGTGCCAAACTCGTTGCCGACCTGCTTTCCGTAGCTGGTGTCGACCGTGTGATAACCATGGACTTGCATGCTGACCAGATCCAGGGCTTCTTCGATGTTCCTGTCGACCATCTCTATGCCTCTAATGTCATCATACCTTATCTGCAGAGCCTGAAGCTCGACGACCTGGTGATCGCCTCTCCTGATGTTGGTGGCTCCAAGCGTGCGAACACGTATGCCAAGTATCTGGGATGCCCGCTGGTATTGTGTAACAAGACACGTGCCCGTGCCAATGTGGTGGCATCTATGCAGATTATCGGCGACGTGGAGGGTAAGAACGTGGTGATCATCGATGATATGGTGGATACCGCCGGCACGATTACCAAGGCTGCGGACATCATGAAGGCTGCTGGTGCCAAGACAGTTCGTGCCTGTGCCTCCCACTGTGTGATGAGCGGTCCTGCCAGCGAGCGTGTCCAGGCTTCCGCCCTGGAGGAGATTGTCTTTACCGACTCTATCCCCTACACCCAGCGTTGTGCCAAGGTGAAACAACTGAGTGTCGCCGACTTGTTTGCGGAGACGATCCGTCGTGTCATCAATAACGAGAGTATCTCCAGTCAATACATTATATAATAAATAATGAAGATCAAATCCATACTTATCATGGCGGCAGCAGGCTTTACGCTTGCTGCCTGTCAGTCTAATACGTACCAGATCAAAGGTACGGTAGAGGACGTACAGGGAGACACGCTCTTCCTGACCACCGACCTCCAGCAAGGGACTCCCCGTGATACCATCATTGTCAAGGACGGACGGTTTGAACTCAGCGGCGAGACAGACTCCACATATTTCTGTCTGATCTACAGTAAGAACGAGGAAGCTTTGAATATCCCGTTCTTCATCGAGCCGGGAACAATCAAGATCCTCTTGTCGAAGACACCCGGAGGCTCACGTGTCGGCGGCACTGCCATCAATGACGAGTGGCAGCGTATGACTGACTCCACCATGGTGATTGGCAAGGAGATCAACAATATCGCGGAGAAAGTGTTCGCCAATGAGAATGCGACACAGGAGGAGCAACAGAAAGCCATGGAGCAGATTGAGAAACTCAACCAGCGTCATGCCAAGGCTGTGCTCGGCTTCACAGAGCGTAACATCAATAACGAACTGGGCTACTTCCTGTTGACCTCATTCCCTGAGGAGGTGATTCCTAACCAGGAGCGTCTGCGCCTCATCAAGATGATGCCTGCGGAACTGCGCCAGCGGAGTACCATCAAAGAGATGGAGCAACTGATCGGCAACGCTGCCAAGACGGAGGAAGGGAACGTCATCGAAGACTTCACCATGCCGTCTATCGAGGGGGCTCCCATGAGTATCATGAGTGAGGTGAGGAAAAACCGCATCACTGTCCTCGACTTCTGGGCTAGCTGGTGTGGACCTTGTAGAAAGGAGACACCATTGATGGTGGAGATCTACAAGAACTACAAAGACAAAGGACTGGGTTTCGTGGGTATCTCTCTCGACGAGGATGGCGATGCCTGGAAACAAGCTACCGACCAGTTAGGTATCGTATGGCCACAGATGAGCGACCTCAAAGGCTGGGAGAATGCTGCCGCACAGATGTTCAACATCACCAGTATCCCCCACACCATCGTCGTCGACCAGAACGGAAAGATCCTCCGTCGTGGTCTCCGCGCACAGCAACTGGAACAGTTTGTCGCAGAACAACTGAAATAATACTGCTCTGTTTTATCCCTTGATACGTATACACATCATCGTGAGATCGTCGTTGGGTTCGGCACCGTCACGATGTTGTTCCACTTCGGCTGCCAACATCTCAACAAGCTGTTGGGCATTTTCTGAACGGCTGGTACGCAGGATGTCGAGCAAGCGGTCGTCACCGAACTGCTCCTGCTGACGGTTCTCTGCCTCGTTGAGTCCGTCAGTATAGATAAAGAGTGAACAGCCCTTGATATTGTCCACCTCTTCTCCTTCGTACTCCAGACCAGGAAAAAGTCCGATAGGTGCGTTGGGAACCATCTCTAAGAAGTTGCAGGTTTCATCGGTGCAGCACTTATCACTTCCCAAAACGGGTGGATTATGACCTGCATTGCAGAAGTCGAGATGACCAGTCTTCAGATCGACGAGACCGAGGAAGAAGGTAACGAACATACCGCTTTCGTTGTCTTCCCCAGAGAGGGCATCATTCATACTCGAACATATCTCAGCAGGCATCATACCCTGTATAGCCAGCGTACGGAAAAGTCGTGTGGCTTGTGCCATAAACAGCGAAGCGGGAACACCCTTTCCGCTGACATCACCAAGGGCGAAATAGAGTTTGTCACCCTGCAGCACATAACCGTAGAGATCGCCACCGACCTCCTTCGCAGGTGTCATCGACGCATACATATCGAGCCCTTCATAATCGGGGAAATGACTGGGCACCATCGACATCTGGATGCTACGGGCAATACGCAGCTCTGACTCCATACGCTCACGGGCTGCCTTCATCTCTGCCAGACGCTTGGCAGCACGACGACGTACCAACGTATAGATGATGAAGAATATCGTGAGCAGGATGATGGCTATCACCAGACCTACGATGCGCTGCTGTTGGATCTCAGCCTGCTGCTGGGCTATCTTTCGTTCCTTACCCTGCGTGTCATAGATGGTGGCGAGCTTGGCGGCATCGTTGTTCTTTTGCTCGACAATAGCAGGATGCAGCATATCGTTCATCTTAACAGCTACTGCATAGGCACTGTCCTTGCGACCTGCCAGATGGTTTGTCTGGAACTTTGGACGGTAATAATTATCTATCACTTCGAGGTTGATCTCCTCTTCCCATTCAGCAAGCCATTGGTCGATATTTTGATAGATGTCGGCAGCTTCGGAATAATGCCCTGTCTTACTCAGATAACTCAGAGAGTTGATCTGACCCTCAGGAGTCTTCGAATAGTCGGTCTCCCGAAAGCGCTTAAAGGCTTTGGCGGCTTCTGCGGACTTGCCCTGAGCAAGCAGTATCTCTGCCCGTGACACAGAGAGCTCTCCATCCCGCACGTCCAAGAATTCGACATCAGCATTTGGTTGCTCACGATACCACGTCAACAGTGAGTCACAACGTTCCACCCACTTCAGCCGTTCGTCATTCATGTCAAGTCCCGCAAAGGCGACGACAGGGTTATAGCACGAAATGATAGCCTGCATGAAATCCTTAGCGTTGTATTTCTCGTTCTTATACTGCTGCAAACACCGATAGGATTCCTCGTAGCTTTGACGACCTTCGTCAATACGGTTGAGGGCAATCTGACAACCGGCGATGACATTGTGCATCAGACTTTTCACAAGGGCAGAGACGTCGGGATTGTCCCTCAGGAAGTCGACAGCAGGAAGCAGGACGCGCAGAGCCTCCTCGTAGCGTTCGTTGACCTCCATATAGTTGGCAAGCGAGACGACAGCACGACTATACAGTATCGGCTCTTTACCTGTTTCTACAAAGGCATCAACCACCTTTTGTCTATATTCGGAAGCATCAGCATGTTTATCACAGGCAACATACAGACGCGACCGTAACATATCAGCCCACATCGAGTTCATGCGACCAGCATTCAGAAAACTGTCTATCAGATGGAGCGTACGCTCCTCGTCACCCTTGATGGTCGACGCATAGATGATGCTGTCGACATCATGATCGAGTTTAGTGTTTGCAGAGGCGTTCACACTACTGTCATTGCTCCTACTATGACGACACGATGATACCGTCATCAAGACAATCGCCAACACAGTCACGAGTGCTAGTGAGTTAAGGTTGTTGATACGTTTCATTTTTAAGTTTTATGGTTTTGCGGGCAAAGATAATAACAATATTTCAATTATACAAATTTGCTTCCCGCAATTTTAATAATGACTACCTCTTCCATCATCCCTCTTACATCATACATCTCACATCTTACATCATCCATCATCTTCCCACACCACTAAATCACGAGGAAGGGTGATGACTTTCAGACGCTCATACCAGATCCTGTTAGAACCCGCTATGTGTTTCCGGGTATGACTGCTGACAATATAAAAACTTGCCATATACTGATCCATCATACCAAGGAAAACACTCTTAATTCTTGAGCATTTCTCATTAATGGAATTGTTCAACGGGTCCACAAGCATGTCCACACTGTCTATGATAGCCTGTTTATCCATCAGACGGGCTGTTGCCATATAATACCCCAGCAACTCATTCCTGTAATCACACAGTTGTTTGAACTCGATTCCCTCAGGATGTGCCAAGAACAACAAATAAACAGCCTTATGGACAGGTTGCAACTCTATTTCCTTGTTTTGGTAGTCCATTAATATAAACCGATACTCAGACGTGATCAGCAAACGGCTCAAACGACTCTTTGCCGCTTCCAGTTTCAGTTCCTCCAACAAGGAACCACCAATAGCCTTATACAACAAGTCATTACGACCTATTGTATGAAGCTGGCTTACCAGTCTTTTGACCTCTGTAGCCATCTCCTCTGGTGTCACTATCTGATGACTCATATCACTACACCTCGTCTTGAGCTAACATATTTAACTGCCTGTTCAACCAACTCTTCATCCTGCTGACCACAGATTTCGGTTCTTCTTGCTCGTCAGCAACAGGTTCTTGAGCGGGCTCCGGTTCTACCACAGGAGCTACGACAAAGGGAGGCTCTTCTTTTTTAGGCTCCTCTCTGGGTGCCTCTGCAGGTTGCTCTGTTCTCAACGGCTTATACAACTCCTTGATCAGTTCCTCATAATACTCATCATCCGTGGTCACGCAAGGTTTGGGTTTCTCTTCGACCTCGTCATTCATATCTGTGGCAAGGATAATCACCTTCGCGTCCTCCCCTAAGGAGTCATCAGTCGACGTACCCCATATCACCTCCACATCAGGATTCAACTGATCGAAGAAATCATCAATCTCCTGCATCTCAGGAATCAATATAGGATTTTCCTCACTGGCGTATATGTTGAATAAGATACGCTTTGCCCTGCTGATATCATTCCCATGCAACAGCGGAGAATCCAGCGCATCAATAATGGCACGTTCTACACGATGGTCACCTCTCGACCTACCTATCGCCATAATGGCGCCACCCCCATTTCGCATCGTCGTCTCCACATCGCGGAAGTCAAGGTTGATATTCCCTTCTGAGCTGATTGTGATCAGTTCAGAAATACCCTTGACAGCATTCTTTAATACATTATCCGCTTCTGCGAGGGCGTTCTTTAAGGAAATATTCGTATCAGAGTAGATGTCACAAAGCCGTTCGTTGTTGACAATCAACAAGGCGTCCACATTCTTTCTTAACTCATCGACACCTTTCAGCGCCTTGATAATCTTCCGGCGATGCTCAAAATAGAAAGGAATGGTCACCACACCTATCGTCAGCAAACCCTTATCCTTGGCAACACGGGCTATCACTGGAGCAGCACCCGTACCAGTACCACCTCCCATTGTGGCTGTTACAAAGACCATCTTCGTCTGGTCTTCCAACAGATGCTCTATCATATCAATGCTGCTTTCTGCCTCTGCCCTACCTACTTCCGGACGAGCACCAGCTCCCAAGCCTTCGCCCAGCTGGATCTTAACAGGTATCGGTGAGTTCTTCAACGAGGCACTATCCGTGTTGCATACAGCGAAAGAAACTCCTTGGATCCCCTCATTATACATATTGCGGACAGCATTACAGCCTCCACCTCCCACACCAATAACCTTGATGATGTTCTGCATCTGGTCCTCGATGGGGGCATAAAACTCCAACAAAGCCCTATTATCTTCTTCTCTTCCCATATCTATCTGTTTTGAATGCAAAGATACCAAAGATTTCTCACATTTCCAAATTCTCACAAGCCTTGCGGAAATGTGATTTTGTTGTGACTAGAAGAACATAGTGGGAAGACTTTCGCCTCGTGATGTCTTTGATGTCTGGTTTTTCTTGCAGCAGATACATGCCAGTATCAATGAAAACATTATCAAAGAACGATAGAAGAGACTGCTCAGGCTTTGGAATTGTTTGCCACATTTCCACAAATTACTTAGCATATACGATGCCGCAGCCTCCGAGGTGAAGGCTCCAAGCCCCATACGTAGTTCTCTATAAAAGAGAACCTACTATGGGGGCTTGGGGAGGGACCTTCACCGAGGAGCTCATGGAAGATGGATGATGGATAATGTAAGATGTCTGATGGAAGATGGATGATGTCTGATGGAAGATGGATGAGTAAGGATGTGATAGGATGTGACAGGATGTGCATGGAAGAGCATGGAAGAGCATGGAAGAGTAAGGATGTGACAGGATGAATCAGGATGTTCATAGTTGATTTCTCAGAAAGATATATCTTTGCCATCATCGAGAGAGATACTACCGAGCGACAGTTAGGTACCGACTAAGCAGGAGTTTCCTACCGACAAACTATGGGTTTCCTACCGACAAACTACAGCCTTCCTACGCATGGACCAGGCAAGAGATTGAAGGTTGACTCAAAGGAAAATGAGTTCTTTGACTTCATGTTACTTTTTTCCTATTTTGTTTGGTAATTACAAAATAAGTTAGTACTTTCGCAGCGATGTTTGAGAAAGAGATCAGCGAATACGAGAGCATCCGACAGGAATATCAGGAGAAGATAGCCGACAGGATGGGACATGAGCAGTGGATGGAATATAACGAGATTCTGTTTTCTGCACATTCTTGTGCCATTGAAGGTAATTCTTTCACAGTGGATGATACGCGTATTCTTCGTGAACAGGGAATGGCAATGATTCCTGTGGGACGTTCGCTGTTGGAGTGTACGGAAATGGCTGATCACTTCCGTGCATTTGATTATATGGTAAGCCATCTGGACAGTCCGTTTGATGAGGCTTTATTGAAAGAGATCAACCGATTGGTAACAGAGCACACGCTTGCCTATCGTACACCAGAAGCGGTTGCCGGCGAATATACCACAGAGGACATGGCTGCTGGCGATACTGTTTTTGGTAATCATGAGGAACTGATTGCCCGTGTGCCGAATCTGATGGAGTCTACGGAAAGAGCCATCAACGACGGTCAGCATCCTTTGATCGTCGCAGCGAAATGGCACGGCTATTATGAATACCTGCATCCTTTCCGTGATGGCAACGGCAGGACAGGACGGTTGCTTTCAAACTTCATTTTGTTACGTGCTGGGCATCCATTATTAATCATTCAGTTAGAGGACCGTTCTGAATATATCTCGGCTCTTAAACAGATCCGGACAGAGGGCTCCGATGAGTTCCTGATTGCATTCTTCTTAAAGACAGCGATTAACCGCATGAAGAGCGAACTGGCACAGAAGCGAAAGAACTCTCTTCCCACTATGTTCTTCTAGTCACAACAAAATCACATTTTCACAAGCCTTGCGGGGCGAAATTGCTTGGTTGCAAATAGGTAAAATCCTATCTTTGCAATCAAACTTAATTTTGTGGTTATGACAGATTACGAATACATTTTAACGCAAGTGAAGAAGTATCATTTCACGAAGTGGGATGATGAAGAGTTAAGGAAGTGCGTAGATATGCTGGCAGGACTTCCTCGTGAACAATTGGTTGCCCTTTATCGCAATAAATGGCTAAATTCCAAATCCCTTAAGGAGTCAATCTTTAATATCATGTTTAAAGATCAGATTGGTAAGAGGGAGGAACGAATCAAAAAGTTGGAGACAGCGGCCTTGATAACAGAATTCCAGGATAAGCATGGAGGAAATGTGGCTCTTTGTAGAAAAGAATTGCAAGAGCGATATATGGTTGGTGTAGATCAAGAATTGATTGCTGAGGCTTTCAAGCAATCAGGACAGAAAGACCAACAATGGGTTGAATCACAAAAGAAGAAAGTGACAGATGAGCGTCAAGAAAACAAATAGGGCTGCATCTCCCTTGGACTTTAGCTTAGCTCATGTGATGCCGCAGGCTCCTGATATGGAGAAGGCTGTGCTGGGGGCGTTGATGATAGACAAAGATGCCTATCTGGAGGTGTGTGACTTGTTGCGTCCAGAGAGTTTCTATGAGCCAAGGAACCAGATGGTGTATGAGGCTATCCAGCAACTCAGCATGGAAGAGAGTCCCGTGGATGTGCTGACAGTAGTGGACAAACTGGAGAAGACTGGACGACTCCTTGAGATAGGTGGTCCTGGCTATATCGCAGAATTGAGTTCGATGGTGGTCACGTCTGCCAATATCGAGTATCATGCCAGAGTGGTGGCAGAGAAATATCTGTCTCGTCAGATGGCTCACTATGTCAGCGTCATTGGAAAGAAAACGTTCGATGAGACCTACGATATCAAAGATGTGATTCAGGAAGCGGACAGTCTGCTTCTTGAGATTTCTCAGAAGAGTGTGAAGAAGGACTATTCTGTGTTGGGTCCGATAGTCAACCAGGCTGTAAAGATCGTGGAGGCCGCTTATGCGAATAAAGGAGGACTAACGGGTATCTCGACAGGTTTCTATAAACTCGATGATATGACGTGTGGATGGCAGAAATCTGATCTGGTGATCATTGCCGGACGACCTGCTATGGGTAAGACGGCTTTCGCCCTCTCGCTGGCGAAGAACATAGCGGTTGACCAGAAGATACCGATGGCGTTCTTCTCCCTGGAGATGACGAGTGTGCAACTGGCTAACCGACTGATGGCGAATAATTGTCAGATAGAAGGACATAAACTGATGAGCGGACAGTTAAAACGTGATGACTGGGAGAGACTCGACAAGCATCTGAATAGTCTGTTGGAAGCCCCATTATATGTAGATGACACGGAAGGTATTTCTGTGATGGAGCTAAGGACGAAGATACGTCGACTGATTAAGGAGCATCACATTGAGTTGGTGATGGTGGACTACCTGCAATTGATGACTGCCAGTGGTATGAGGTATAATAACCGTCAGGAGGAGATATCGCTGATATCACGCGCCTTGAAAGGGATGGCGAAGGAGTTTAATATCCCCGTGATTGCCTTGAGCCAGTTGAATCGTGGGGTGGATACTCGTGAAGGACCAGAAGGGAAACGTCCCCGGCTCTCTGACCTTCGAGAGTCTGGAGCCATCGAACAGGATGCGGATATGGTGATCTTCCTGCATCGTCCAGAATACTATGGTCTCTATCAGAGTGAGGATGGTTCGATAGACTATCGTGGAAAGGCTGAGGTTATCATTTCGAAGCATCGTAAGGGTGCCGTAGGTATTGTCATGATGGACTTCAAAGGGGAATATACTCGCTTTGAGAATGAAGAGGATAATAGGATTGGTAATCGTCCGCCAACAGATGGTGGAGAGATCATCGGCTCGTCTATGAATAATATGCCTTTCCCGCCACCTGAAACTCCTTTTCCTAATGCCTAAGCTATGACAATAGAGGAAATTCTGAATAGAGTCGTTTTGTTGGGCATTCCGCTACAGATAGAATATTGTACTCGGAATGGCAGGGTGTTCACTTGTGAGATTGAGAACATCGAATATTCCCAATACTATGGTGGTGGCTATATCATAGGTTATCGAAAGGATATCAGGGCAGACCGGACTTTTAAGATTAGTAGAATCCAGAAAGTCAACGGTCATTCTTTCACAAGAATCTACTGGAATCAATTAGGTGATCATTTTAATAAGATTTGAGATTATTTTGTATGTAAAGCCTAAGCTAAGACAACAGAGGAAATTCTGGATGAGGCTTATAGTAATGCCTCCCATGCCTGTTCCCAGTATCTGTTATGGGGGTATTCTAGTATCTGTTATGTCTGATGCTAAAGGCTGTTATACCCCCATAGGAGATACTGGAATGCCCTTTTACGGATACTAGAATGAGGGTTAAGGGGTTATGGATTAAGGGTTAGAGTGTCTTGCCCTGAAAAACGTTGAATAAAAAACAACGTTTAAAATGGAGAAAACAGAAGATTTTAATGTATCAGAGTTACAAGAACTTGTGATTAAACACAATTGCGGTAAGAAACACACTTCATTGA
>JAEEGF010180471.1_pt1 | contig 15478 bp, 9 predicted proteins | sample 9134171 | NCBI WGS metagenome assembly JAEEGF01 (sample SAMN16246542, study PRJNA631951) | gut metagenome | biome: gut microbiome; feature: rumen; material: AP-attached | host: Bos | place: Iran: Karaj | collected 2018-10 | reverse complement strand
CGGCGCCTTATATAATGGGTTCTTTCAGTCTTTCAATAATTCTTATTTATTTTTTCAGATTTCTTGATAAACCGAAAGTCAGGTTCCTTGCCTGTCTCGGAGTTTTCTTACTTGTATGTGCTGCAGATATTGCTGTTATGTTTGATGTCTTTAAGAGAAATATCAGGCATTACGGTTTGGAAAGCAAGCCCGGATTTATGATTGCGGAGCTGATTATAATCGGTATCTTTACCGCTTTTGTCGAAGTTCTCGCAGTCAATAATTTCTCGGATTCAAGCATCAGGAAATTAATTAAATTCACTGTTGCTGTTTTTTTCGCAATTGCTGTTTCAAGTATTACTGTCAATCTCATAAAATATCCGTTCGGCAGGCCGAGATTCAGAGCAATGAATTTTGCCGGCGATTTCAGTTATTATCAGCGCTGGTATGTTTTAAGCGGTCAACCGGATAAAGAATGGCTGGTTGAAAACTTTACTACTTCAGACGCTTTCAAATCGTTTCCGAGCGGGCATACGCAGAGCGCCGCAATGATTTTTTGCCTCGTAATGCTGAAGGATGTTCTTGAAATTAAAAATAAGAAAATTACAGCCTTATTCTGGGTTATATCAATTATCTGGACCGGAATAATCGCTTTGAGTCGGATTATGGTCGGTGCTCATTTCTTCAGCGATGTTCTTGTTGGCGGGTCTTTCGGTTTCTTTTGCGTTATTATTGCCAGAGAGATATTTATCTGTAAAGGTTCTCATATAAAATGCTTCATATCTAAAGGAGAGGAAGTCAAATGAAAAAAACGTTTAAATCTGCGCTGTGCGTTTTACTGTGTCTGTTGATGGTGAGCTCTTTTGCATCACTTGGATTTTCGCAGACAGAAAGAATTACGACCTGCGATGGCGATTGTGAATTCTATCCAACAATTATTGTTCCCGGTCTCGGTCAGTCGAGTGTGATTGTAACCGACGATAACGGAAATCCGATTCTTGATAAGGACGGCAAAAAAGTTTCTGCTTTCCCTGCCTGGATTCAGATTGATAAGATTATTTCAAAAGCGATTCTGCCCGCTCTCGCTTCAATTGCCACTCAGCGCGATGCCGGCCTCTCTGATGCTTTTGCGGATATAATAGATTTGACATTCGGTATCAACGCCTGCGATCTTAATGCGCAGGTTGTAACCAATACCGCTACAGAAAAATTCCCTTATCCTTATTCGAAATACAGCGACTACGAAGTCGGTCTTGTAAATATGCATATTCCTTTTGAACGTTATCCGACCGAACTTCCCCGCGATCATTTATACTATTTCGCCTATAATTCATTCGGCAATCATATCGGCCTTGCCGATGAGCTTTATGATTTCATACAGATGGTTAAAGAACAGACGGGACATGATAAGGTGAATCTTGTTCCTCTGAGCCAGGGTGCTTCGATTTTCAGCGCTATGCTCGATTATCATCCTGAGGTTATGGATCAGATTCATAAAGTAATGCTTGTTGTTCCCGCTATCGGCGGATCAATTATAATCGGTGATGTTTTCAACGGCAGAATCAATTTTCTCGATAAAGATTATTTATATAACGGTTTCCTCGAGGAACTTCGTCTTCTTGACGAATATACTGCGAGATTAATCGAAATTCTCGCAAGAATTCTTCCCGATGAAGTGCTTATGGCTACTCTTGAGAACGGCGTAAAGCATCTTGTTGAGAACACAATGATCAGAAGCACCAGCATGTGGGCTCTCTGTCCTCCGGAAGATTATCCTTCCGCTGCTGAAAAGTATCTCTCGACTCCCGAAATGGCAAATATCAAAGCGCAGACCGACAGATACTATCAGGCTCAGCTTCACGCTCATGATAATATCAAAGCGCTTGTAGAGAAAGGTGTTCAGGTATTTGATGTTGCCGAGTATGATTTTGCAGTAATAAATGTCGGCGAAAACTGGAATAAAATGAACGGCGACTTTATTATTCATCTTAATTCAACCTCTCTGGGCTCTTATTCCGCAAACTGCGGCGAAACTTTGCCCGAAGGCTATCAGCAGAAGAATACAAACTGCTCCGATCCTTCTCATAATCATATTTCTCCCGATAATGTTATTGATGCTTCCGCTGGTCTGCTGCCCGATACAACATTCTATTTTGATTGTATGCGTCACGATCTGACTCAGCATAATGATGTTATTCTCAAGCTTGCGATGCGTCTTATAGCTGATGATGAAATTAAAGATGTTTATTCATCGCCCGAATTTCCGCAGTTCCTTTCCGGCAGAAACGTTCAGAAGCTGCTTGAGATGCTGGATACTGCAAAGCAACTGAAAGCCGAAGGCAAGAGCAATGCAGATATAGATGCAGCGGCTGCAGAAGCGCAGGCCGTCTTTGATAATAATCTCGCAACAGGCGATGATATTATGGCAGCCGAAGCAAAGCTTACAGACAGCTTTGTAAAAGCGGGTCTTTTGAAAGCTGAGAAAGAGAAAGATCCTTCTTTCCTTCGTAAAATAAGCAATTTCCTTTATGATAATTTCGGCACAAACGGTTATTCGGAGATTCCCGGGCTTACAATTAAAAGATTTTTTGAGAAAATAAAAAATATATTCATAAAATAATTAACGAGGTGTAATTATGGGATTCTTGGACAAATTCATCAGCAAGGAAGCTCAGGAAAAAATTAAGGCGACAGTAAAGAGCGCAGCTGAAGTCGCCGAAGAAAAACTCAAAGAAGCAGCAGAATTTGCTGAAGAAAAGAAAAAGGAATCATCTTCTTCACAATCCGCTTACTCACCCGCTCAGGTTGCCGCGAATAATGATGAGGAATATTCCGTAACCTCCAACGCGCCGCACCTTATCAAAAAGCATAAGGAGCTGATAATTCCGTATACAGCCGCGGTTGGAAGCGACGTTTCCAAGAATGATGCAGCGGCATATATAGCGGATTTAATCATTAAGAATCTGCCGGGTGTTGAGATTAAAAAGAATGTCAATATTTCGGCTGCTAATGCTGAGCCCGGTAAGAAATATGTTCCTGTTGATTTGGTTTTAATCAAGGATTCAAAGCCCGTTCTCGCCGTTATTGTCTGCGGCAAGAATAAATACAGATTATATGGAGTTATCAATACTATGAATGCCTGCGAGGAAAAAGGTCTTCCGGCTATCCGATTCTTCAAAGAATTTGAGAATAAGCCGGAATATGTTATCGGTAGAATTAAAGCGGTAGCAGGTATTTGATAATTTATGAATAAAGAGCAGAGGAAATGCTTTAAGCCCTGCGGAGAACACAGCGCGGACTTAATTTCTATTTGAAACGTCTTGCAGCCGGCGGTCCGTGTACGGTTCGGTAAAACCTGATACAGGTTTTCAAATCCTTTTTCCTCTGCTTTTTATGATTTTACGGTGATATATGTCTTTGATTGATTTGCTCAGATCCGAAAGCGTGTGGGAAAGCTACCACGATTACAAAGTGCTCAAGGGTAATATTTCCTCAGCTGAAGAGAAAGACCTTTTTGATTTTATCTCCAATAAAGAGTATATTGACGCTGTTGACAGAATAGTTTGCGGCGAAAATATTTCATTGCCCGAGAGAAAGCTTATTGGTAAATCCGGCAGTTCAAAAAAACGCGCAGTATATATTTTCCCCCGTGAAGAAAACTTCATTTTCAAGCTTCTTGCATATCTTCTCATGCGAAAGTATGACGACATTTTCTGCGATAATCTCTATTCCTTCCGAGTAAATAACGGCGTAAGAAACGCAATTCATTCGATTCTGAGAACACAGGGTATCAACAGTAAATATTCTTTTAAAGCCGATATTAGTGATTATTTCAATTCAATCGATATAAATCTTCTTCTGCCGCAGCTAAAGGAGACACTTTCGGAAGAGTCGAAGATATTCAACCTTTTTACGAGAATACTCAGTGAAGAAAAGTGTATTGATGACGGTAGGATTATTAAAGCAAAGAAAGGCGTTATGGCCGGTACTCCGCTGTCTGTATTCTTCGCGAATTTATATCTTTCTCCACTTGATTATATAATGAAAGAATCGGGATTATTCTATGCTCGTTACAGTGATGATATCATAGTTTTTGCAGATGATTATGACAGCGTCATTAAAGCATCGGAAACTATTAAAGAATATATTTCAGATCGCGGCCTTAAGATAAATCCGGAAAAAGAGCAGCTTACTGCGCCGGGAGAAGAATGGAGCTTTCTTGGTTTTAAATATAAGAACGGAATAATCGACGTTTCCGATGTTGCCAAAAAGAAATTGAAAGCAAGAATCCGCCGAAGAGCCCGGTCAATCAAGCGTTGGCAGATAAGAAAAAAAGCTACGCCTGAAAGAGCAATGAGGGCATTCATAAGGGCCGTTAACAGAAAACTGTATTATTCTACCGATGTCAACAGCCTTAACTGGTCAAGATGGTATTTTCCGATTATAAATACAGAAGATTCTCTCAGAGAAATAGACGCATATATTCAGTCCTGGGCGCGTTTTATGATTACCGGGAAGCATAATCAATCAAATTACTCTATAAGGTATTCCGAACTGAAAGAAGCGGGCTATATTTCGCTTGTGAACTCATGGTATAAATTCAGAAACGGCGTCTCCGGTTCTTGACTTTAAATCGGGCATATATTAAAATTAACATATATTAACAGGAGGTAATGATAATGAAAAAGCTGTTATCAGTTATTATTGCTATGGTTATGATTGCTGGCGCATGCTCAGTCGCTTTTGCCGAAGGCGCTGAGCCGAAAAAATTGAAATTTCACGATGACGGCAAGTTTACCGTTATAAATCTCTGCGACTGTCAGGATACTTATCCTCCCCATGATGAAATGTTTACGTTCATCTTCAGAATAATCGAGGATTATAAGCCCGACCTTGTTGTTCTCGGAGGAGATAACGCAGTTGGTCCTCAGGAAACAAAGGAGCAAGAAATTGAAGCTCTTGTAAAACCCTTCGTTGAAACCGGGACATTTTTCACTATGGTTTTCGGAAATCACGATCATCAGCAGGGCTGGAGCAATCCCGAGCTCTTTGAACTTTATGTAAAATACGGCGGAGAATTCTTTCTCGGCACAAACGAAGTTGATGTCGATGACACGGCTCCGCATCCAAAAGCCGGAACGCATTTTCTGCCCGTTTATTCTTCGAAGGACGATTCAAAAGTTGCATACGGTCTCTATATGTTCGATTCGGGCAACTATGTCTATGATGAAGAGGGTAACGATTTAGGATACGGCTGTGTTGAGCCGTATCAGATAGACTGGTATAAAGAAAACAGAGAGCAGTACAAGGATGAAAACGGCAACTATGTACCTGCAATTGCTTTTCAGCATATAATTGTAGGCGATGTTTATGATTATCTATACTATCCGTCTCCGTTTGATCTTGGTTCGCTTGGCAGTTCTTTTTACGGTAAGTATTATACTTTTGTGCCCAGATGCAATAACTTTACCGGTTTCCTGAATGAGCCTCCTTGTCCGGGTTACTATAACTACGGCCAGCTTGACGCTATGGCGGAGAAAGGCGAGGTAAAAGCAATATTCTCAGGCCACGATCATGTAAATTCCTTTGATGTTGAAATAAAGGGTGTTCATGTAATCAACACTCCCGGCATAACTTATCACTCTTACAGCAGTGAACTCAATCACGGTTGCCGCATTATCACTCTCAACGAGAATACCGGTGATTTTGAGTCCGAAGTCATAACGGTAAACGGCTATGTGGTAAAAGATGACGAATATGCGAAAAAGATTAATGCAAACAAGTTTTCCGCTTTGTTCTATGAGACGGTCGGACCTGTTCTTATCGGCCTTGCCAAAGCGCTTTCGGTTTTCGGAAAAGTACTTGATTTGATAGTCGGTGTAGCGTGATGATTAAACATATTGTCTGTTTCAAATTGAAGAACCGCGATAATGCTCCTAAAGCAAAAGAAATTCTGCTCTCAATGGAAGGCAAAGTCCCTCAACTCAGAAGTATTGAGGTAGGAATTGATCTGCTTCATTCCGATCGTTCATACGACGTTATCCTTCAGGTTATTATAGACAGCATGCAGGCGCTTGAGGAATACCAGAGGGATGAATATCATTGTTCAATTGTAAAGCCGTTTATGCACGATGTAAGGGAGACCAGCGTCGCGGTCGATTATGAGATTTAATTATGCAGTTACTTGAAATCAATAAAGAAAACTATATAGGTCAGGCCGATCCTTTTATCCTTGAATCCAGCGGCAGATTTTACATTTATACCACCGGCGATGAAGGAATCTACGCTTATTCATCGGATGAACTTTTCTCCGGCTGGAGATTTGAAGGAAAAGTGTTTACCTATCCTGATGTTTCCGATTTCTGGGCACCCAGTGTCATAGAACTCGACGGCAGATTCTATATGTATTGCTCGTTTGAATTCTATGGTGACACTCCCGATAAAGGCGGACACAGGCAGACTATGCATGTCAGCACCGCCGATAATCCGCTCGGACCTTTTGAAAACGCCGTTCAGCTACTTCATCCGTTTTCGATTGATTCCCATGTTGTAAAGAATGAAAGCGGACTCTTCATTTTTTATTCTACCAACGATTTTGAATCAAAAAGACCGGGCACCTATATTGTTGTTGACCGTTTAATTGATCCTTTTACTCCCGAAGGCAAACCGCATACCGTCGTCGTTCCTACTCTCGATGAAGAAATATATATGCGCGACAGGTATAAGAATGGAACTCACTGGCATACTATTGAGGGCGCTTTCTATTTCAGGGAAGGGGACTGGCAATATGTTATGTATTCCGGCTCCTGCTATCAGAATGAGCATTATTTTATCGGTTATGCAAGGGCAAAGACGGATGAAACCGATCTTACTAAAATCAATTTTGAAAAATATCCCGATGATAATACCTATGCTCCCGTTTTATGTTCGAACGAATGGGAGGAGGGAGCCGGCCATCATTCAATGATTAAATATAACGGTGAATGGTACGCTGTTTACCACGCAAGAAACAGAGCAGAGGATGGGCTCTCCGGCGACCGCCGTAATGCACGTATTTGTAAGATGAATGTTAATAATGGGATTATTACTGCAGTAAGAAAACAATACGAAATATAGAAGAAAGACCTTCATCTATTGATGAAGGTCTTTGAATTTTACAGTAAATCTCCGGTTTTAAGTTTTCTGATCCAGTCTTTTATTGTTGTGATAATTGCGTTGAATTTTTCTCTTTGCATTGCGTTTCTCAGTTCTTTTGAGCCGACTGTTTCTATAAGCCCAAATGTCTTTAGGCAAATTTTATCTATAGTTCCATCTGCAAATTCAGCTACATAGTCAGCAAATGAGTTTTTGTTGAATTTTTCTCCGTCGGTTTTCAGCACTTCGCCGAATTTTCTCTGCAATTCTTCAAGACTGTCATTTTCGTAATCGATTTTTTCTATATCTGATGATCCGTAAAGGAACCAGGGGGATTTATCTGCATCAGGTCCGGCGCCCTTGTAGGTCCAGGTAGTCCAGCTCAGATTATTATCATTGAATAAGGAGAACAGATATCCGAATGTAGTAAGACCTCTGGGATAGAATTCGCCTATATAAAACGGTGCGTTGTACTTTGCGTCTTTGATTTCATTTATCTTTTTCTGTATTGTGAAATTTGTGATATCGTAAAGGTGCTCTTGATAAACGATGTTTTCCCAGCCGTATACAGATGGCGAGGGGATTGCAGAGGGATCCCAGATGGCTTCCATGCAGATTATATGATCCGGATCGACTGCGCGGACCGCTTTATACAGATCATTGCTGAAATCCCAGAAAGTCTGCTGATAACTTTTATCTCTGGTGATATTGGTGCCCAGAGGTTCATTCATAAGGTCGTACATCGCGATTGCTGTTTCACCGCAGAAATGCTCAGCGAGTTCTGTCCAGAAGTCGATTACAACCTCTCTGTATCTTGCACCCTTTTCATCGTCATTAAACAGCGACATAGATTTTGATTTGCCGCAGTGGTCATAGTCGTTCTGATATCCGGGCAGACCATGAAGGTCGATAATTAGATAAAGTCCGTATTTTTTGCACATTTCAACGACACCGTCAAGCTCGCTGAAATCTATTTCTCCGTTTTCATCGCGATACCAAGTTCCATTATCATCGCTTTGGAAATTTCGATACCAAATCGGAAGGCGGATGACATTCATACCGAGTTCGGCAATATTCTTATAATCAATTTCAGTTATCCAATTGCTTCGGTATTGCTTAAAGAGGTCATGAACAGTTTCAATACCGAATCTCTCAACTAGTTTCAGATAAACTTCATCCTCGCCGGCAGGATTCGTATAAGGGCAGAACCAGTCCTCCATAATGCCCCAGCCGCCGAAATTTGTGCCTCTGAGCACGATTTCCTTTCCTTCTGAGTCAATTATCTTTTCTCCTTCTGTATGAAGAAGAGATAGCTCGTTTTCCGAATTCGATGCAAAAGCGGGAAGAAAAGCGGTCAACATTATGGTTGCTATAATGATTGAAATTATGGATTTTACGGCTTTTTTCATATTTCCACCCTTTTCATTTTTACTGTATATATTATATTATTTAGTTTAAAAAATGTCCATATATTTTTTGAAATTCAGATTCTTTACTTTTCTTTTGATTATGTTATAATTAACACGGTGATATAAATGAAAAGGTATATAAACTCAATTGTATCTGTAATCCTTATTATATTTTTAACGGGAGGGATATTAATGCTTTTCGGTTCATGCGGCAGTAAGAAATTCAGAGTTGATTACTGTGGCCGGAAGGATTCATATAAAGGCGCCAAAGATACATACAGTGCAGGTCAGACTGTCAAGCTATATTATAATTTAATCGCAACAGATACTGATTATTCGTTTTATCTTGACGGTAAATCAATAAAGACCGAATACAGCGAAAAGAACGGCTATCTTATATATTTTGTTATGCCGTCTCACGATATTAAACTCGAATGCAGGTCATATAATTCAATGGAATATACCAATCCGCAAAACGATGAAGTAATGCTAGTCGATTATTATACTGCTGTCACCGGAACTGCAATCGACAGGGGATATACCGAAATGACTCTATATTCTGCTGGCGATGGAAATGCTTTGCTGAAAGTTTTCAGGACCGATACTGCCGACGGCAAAGAGATTGTAAATGAATATATAGTTCCATACGAAGCGGTTGAAAAATGTCTTGAAGCTGCAAAGAAATATGAATTCGATAAATGGAGCGAATTGAAAGATACATTTCCTGTTGACGGCAGTCTGACCGCGGTCAAGTACTATGACGGCACCCGATATATCAGAGTATCCACCGATGAAATGCCAGAGGGCGGCGAGAGGCAACTCGATGAAATCGGAGCTATAATGAGAAGTTATATAAAATAAAGAGAAGCTTGCAGACTTTGATCTGCAAGCTTTTTTCTATAATACAGGTATTTCTTTATTTAATCTGAAGGAATAAATCAATGCTTCGGCGACCTCTACGCCGAGCACCTTTGACATGCATTTTCTGTATGTGTTAAGCTGAGGAGAGTATTCTTCAATCAGCTCATTTTCATTTTCTGCATAATCGGTTTTGAAATCGAGAATTATCAGCTTGCCGTTTTCTTCAAACGCGCAGTCAACAACGCCTTCAATGATTATCACTTCATCTTTTGCGGAATCATAATCGGTTTCCGGATAAAGTTCGGGTACGGGCAGAGAAGCGGTGAATTGGTATTCTCTGTAAACTTTGTATGATTTCATGATACGCTTTGCTACTTGAGAAACAAAGAACTTCTCTATAAGCGCATAATCAAGTGAGTCTGCCTGAACTCTGCTGAGTTTCCCCGAAGCGACAAGCCTTTCAGCTTCTTCCTTTGCATTTCTTCCTGCGCTTTCAAAATTACAGAATTGCATGAATCTATGTGTAGCCGTGCCTTTCTGCGCACCTGTCAATTTATTACCGAGAGCAAAAGAAGGAGTCGAAGATGCAAAATATTTTCTGTTAAATTTCTTTTCGCCGAGATTTGATGCTATCGCCTTCGCTCTGATTCTGTTCAAAGCGCTGTAAGGATAGATGTAGTCCAGCTGTTTTTTGATTTTCTCAAGCAGAAGAGGATTTGCCTTATACTCTGTTTTATTGCTTGAAATTGCTTCCGCTTGCTCTTCAAGTTTGTCAATTATGTTGAAATCTATTCTTGTTTTGCAAGTGTCAGAGTAAGCGTATTTTCCTTCGGTAGCGTTTTTAAGCGCATGAGCGTCAGGGTGAGATATCAAAGTGCTGCCGATAATCTTTGCAAAACTGGAATAGTTTTCTGCATCTGAGAATATAATCGCTTGCTTTCCGGGCAATATACCTCGAAGATTTTTTGTTCTAAAACCGTTTGTGATTTCAGAAGCCAGTATCCACAGATGTTCCTTTGCTCTTGTGAGAGCAACATACAGGAGCCTTAATTCTTCGGAAATATTTTTGATTTTCTTATTGTAAGTTGCGAGATTCCAGTAAAGACTTTTGTGCTTAATATTGTTTTCAATGTACTTTAGTGCCAGCCCCGTTTCAGGACTGATTATCATATCAGATGTGAAATTATCTGCAAAACTCTTTTCGGTGTTTGCAAGAATAACAACCGGAAATTCCAGACCTTTACTCTTGTGAATTGTCATCATTTTAACGCAATTTGAGTCATCGTCTGATGCTTTGGCCGATACGGTAACATCTCCGTCATCAAGCTTCATTACAAATCTCACGAAAGCAGACAGTCCTTTTATACCGGCGTTTTCATAATTGTTCGCTAGGTTTATAAAAGAATTTATATTGGCAATTCGTTCTTTTGGATTTCGCATCCGCGAGACTAAAGAGCGCAGACCGGTTTCGTCTATGATATCAGCAGTGAATTCTCCGACAGGAGTAACTGAAGCGTTCCTTCTCATTTTTTCAATTGCTGAAATGAATTCTTCGGATTTTCTATTGCCGTCAGCAGCCGATTTCAATACGCATTTATAAAATCTTTCGGTATTGTCTCCGTATCCGGTTCTCATAAGAGCAAGGTCGTCCGGTGTGAACCCGAAAACAGGGGAGAGCATTACTGTCGCAAGTGCAATATCATCGGTCGGATTATCAATAATGCGAAGAAGACTTTTAACAAAGTTTATCTCAGGAGAGTTTATAAAAGTTTCCTCATTATCCGAAATATAGGGTATTTCATTCTCTGCAAATACTTCTGCAAAAACTTTGCCGCAAGATTTGGTTTTATATAATACTGCGAAGTCTGAATACTTGACATCTCTGGTTAAATCACTGCCGTTTTCATCTTTGCCGATGACAATCTGCATTTTATCGGCAATTGCCTGCTTGATTCTTTTTACGGTATAAAGCGCTTGAAATTTTACGTTTTCTTCGCTATTGGAACCGCAGTTGATAACATCAAATTCTACTTTGGTATCAGCTGTAATATCATACGGAGCAGCCGGATTGAGGTATTCTCTTGAATCGTAATCAACATCGCCTGTATTCTTTGACATGATTTTGGAGAAAATATAGTTAACGGTATCAGTTACTTCTGCTCTGCTACGGTAGTTGCAGTTTAGATAGATTCTGTTGATATCCGGATGCTTATTCTTATCGTCTCTTAATGAAAGAAATACTTCAGGCATTGCGTTACGGAAACCGTATATGCTCTGTTTTATATCGCCGACAAGAAATCTGTTTTTATCTTTTTTGGAGAGCGCCTCAAAAATCATGTCCTGAGCGGCGTTTACATCCTGGTATTCATCTACGAATATCTCTTTGTAATTTTCAGAAAGTTCTTTTGCAAGTGAAGTCCTGACCGGCTTACCGGCTTCGTTACTGACCAACAGTTTCAAAGCAAAATGCAGGATATCGTCGTAATAGTATGCATTTTCTCGTTGCTTGGCACCATTCAAAATTTCTTTGAAACGGTTAACCGCTTTTATTAGCAACTCAGCGGATGGCCTGATTTTTGTTTTTACCTCATCTACATCCTGCTGGGAATAACAGAAGTAGTTGTTCATCAGTCTTTTTATGAACTCACTAACATCTTTTCTGATAGAGGTAATCATTTCTTTTAATGACTCATCGACCTTCATCTTTTTACTTGAGTATTTCGGTAATGTAACCGATTTGCATATTTCATCCCAATTAACTGAATCAAGGAGCGACAGCAGTTTACTCAAAGGAGTTCTTGCTTCTTCCAGCTTTTCTGCCGCTTTATCTGCATCTGTTTCATCATATTTCAGTTTTTCGAGACAAAAGTCGATTCTTTCATAAAAATCTAATATTTTCAGTTTTATGCGTGCAAATAATAATTTTATCGCAGGATCTTCCTTGAGATTAATGATATCGTAAGGCTTTATTAGCGAGTTCAGCCAGTCCTCGGGGAATATCTGGGCCATAGATTTATCATATAATTCCTTGATAATGCATTCGGTATTGGAATCTGTTTCATTAGTGTTGAGAAGGCTGTTAAGTTTTTCAAAAGCATCTCCGTAATTAATATGAAATTCTTCCATAATTTGCGAAAGTGCGTTTTTTTCTATCAGCGCTTTTCTCCCTGTATCGAGAATGGTAAAATCGGGCGAAATTCCGAGCGCGTTGAAGTTATCCCTTACAAGTGAAATTGCAAAAGAATCTATAGTTCCGATATTCGCAAAGGGGAGCTTGAATCTGCATTCTCTGAGATGAAGATTATCCGGATATTCTGCAATCTTCTTAGTCAGAGCGGAAGCTATCTTATCTTTCATCTGAGATGCAGCAGCTTTTGTGAATGTTACTATAAGAAAATCTTCAATATCAGCAGGATTATGTTCATCTGTGATTTCCCTGATAATCCTCTCTACAAGTACGGCAGTTTTGCCGGATCCCGCGGCTGCGCTGACAAGAATGGTATTGCCGCGCGATTCTATTGCATCGAGCTGTTGTTCGTTCCAGCTGAAACTACTCACCGGAATTCACCTCCTCATGAAGTGAAGCACGTTCTTCTTTGTCATTTCTGACAGTGTAGGTAGCTTTTTCAATTTCGTCATCATATCTGCAGACAGATTTGAATTCGCAGTATATACATGGGGATAATTCATTGCTACCTGATTTACGGACTTTTGGCACGGCACTGATATTACCTGACAGAAGTGAATTTACCATTTCATTAATAAAGAAATCAGTTTTACATTTAATTATATCAAATTCATCTTCGGTAAGAACCATTCCTGAAATTTTGCCGTCTTTTATTGATACGTTTAAATATTTTCCTTCAGCGTCACTTTCCATCATTCTGATGACATTATCGTTTTCAAGAACAACGCCTTCCATTCTGGTCGATTCTACGACGTTTTTATTATCGCCTTCGTTAATAATGGGAGATTTTGCTTTGTAGTAGAGAACGCCGGCAGGTTCAAAGCCTTGATATTTTGCTGCCTCTTTTTTTTCAAGAGCAAACATATAGATAAGCATCTGAAGGTTGATTCCGTGAAGTATATCGGAAAGCTTGAATTCCTTTGAACCGCTCTTATAGTCAACAATTCTGAAATACTTTTTACCGGTAATTCTGCTTTCGGCAATATCAACTCTGTCTACATAACCGGTAATGCTAATATCAAACTCGGCTCCGTCTGGTTTATATGCAGGTATATCAGCGCCACCGATTTTAAGCTCGAAATCCAGCGGTCTGAATTCGCTTTGAGCAAATTCATCACAGATTCTTTTTATAATATCCAGTATTACCCTTTTAATGACATTGATTCTGTATTTGAACCGTTCGCTGTTGATACCGTCCTGTGTTTTCTCTTTAATATATTTTTCCGCAAGGACTGAAATTCTATCTTTAATTTTAGAGTCAGATTCGTTGATAAGTTCATCTACACCAGGATTTTTCAGCAATTCCTCCAGGACTTTATGAGTGATATTACCTATCTGCATATTGTCGAGCTTAGCCTCATCAATCTTTTTAAGGCTCAATCCGTAGCTGCAAAAATAGGAGAACGGGCATTTATAGAATTTTTCTATTTGGGAGGCGCTGAGTCTGAATTTACCGTATAAGGCTTTTGCTGTATCCTTGTCTTCAATTCTGAAATCTCTTATTCCAGCCGTTTTTTCAAGTGCTTTGATCTTTCCTTTAAATTCAGGTTTTTCCTTGAAGTATTCTGCAATAGTTTCCCTGAATTCGCTTTCTTCTGATTTTGCGAATTCCTCAAACGCAGGCAACAGGCCTTCTGCGAAGTAAGTGTGTCGCAGCTGCTGTGTATTAATTTCTTTTATATTCGGGAATATATTTCTGATTTTCTTATAAAATGGTCCGGGATTTATGGCACTGCCGTCAGCTGATGAATCTGAGCAAGAAACAGCGAGAAATTCTCTCGGGCAGCTAATTGAAGAATAAGCTATAAGATTTTCGTCTGCAATTTTCCATTCAGGAGAATCTGATAATTCAATACCGAATTTGGCCATTTTATTTCTGTCTTTCATAGTGAGCGCGGAAACGATAGCAGAATCGGGAGGAAAAACTCCCTCGTTTGCACCGATTATAAAAGCTATTCTCGGCGAAATGATTCTCATTCTGTCAGCTGAACCGATTACAATTTCGTCAAGGCCTTGCGGAAGACTTCCTATCGTTTGAGAACGAAGCATAATATCCAATGCGTCCGAAATTTTTCTCATGCTGAGGGTTTCCTCTTTTAAAACGCAGACAAGCTCGTCAAGTGATTTAATAAGAATATCCCACATTCTTTCAAGTTCAAATGCCTGTCCCTCTTCGCCGTTGGCAATCATATTTTCCGCAGCATCTTTAATTCTCTCTCTGAGGTTGATGTTCTCAATGAATTCCCAGACGGCTTTAATTGCGTCTTCTCCACCGGTTTCTTTATCAATTTTCTTTTTAAGTTCAAGTACAGGCAGAATTATTCTCTTTCTGATTGAGTTGATTCTTTCAAGCAATATCTCTTCGCGCTTATTCACTTCGCCGAATCCGTCGGGATTTGATTTCCACTCGTCAAGCCATTTTCTGCCCCTGATATTCCAGACGAAGCAATAGTTTTCGATTAAAGCTGCTTCCTCGGAGGAAAGACCGATAAGACCTGATTTGATATATCTCATCATCGAGTCATTGTCAAAATTTCCGGCCGCTGCGGCTAAAGCCGATGTAACCGTATTTATAACAGGGGAGGCGTCAACCGGTTTTCTGAAATCCTCATATACGGGAATCCCGCATTTTTTAAGTGCGGATTTGAGAGGCTTTTCATAATTATCAATTTTTCTCGCAATTATAGCAATATCTCTGCATCTGAGGCGCTTTTCCCTGAGCAGCTTCTTGGCGGTTGCAGCTACAAAAGCACATTCGGAATATATATCGGGTGCTCTGCAGAGAATTATATTTTTGCATTTGTCTTCGAAAGCATCTTCTGTATCGAGTGCAAATGATTTTTCCAGATGCTCCAGTTCAGGCAATGCATATCTGTCCTCTATATTAGTGAAAATTAAATTCTTATTA
>JAEEGF011211215.1_pt1 | contig 15480 bp, 12 predicted proteins | sample 9134171 | NCBI WGS metagenome assembly JAEEGF01 (sample SAMN16246542, study PRJNA631951) | gut metagenome | biome: gut microbiome; feature: rumen; material: AP-attached | host: Bos | place: Iran: Karaj | collected 2018-10 | reverse complement strand
CGGTCGAACATCCTGTCACCGAAATATTTACGGTTGAATTTGTAGCAGAATTCATTCAAGTATTCTTGAAGAAACTCCTCCTTGATTCCGTGATACATGTCTGTGAACAACGACTTGGCGTTTGAAATGGCGATATGTACCCACGGAAGAACCTTTGGAGCATTGCACCCGCGGACTGTCTGCCGTTCCGACTTTGACACAGCTTTCTCGACTGTCGAGTGTGAGGCAAAATTATCCATCACAGCCGTGGAGTCTGGACTTACGCTGCACTCGACTGCCGACTTCAGCGTCTCACCCTTGAGGTCGGTGATGACCTTCATCTTCAGATGACCGCATTTACGGCTCTTTTGGCTAGGCTTTGGATTGTCCGCCTTCTCGCTTTCCACCATAACGAGCACCTTCGACTTGCGTTGGCTGCCAAGTCCCCTCTTTTGGTTCTCGTCCTCATCTTCATCCTTTGCAGAATCGTTGTTTCTTGTAAAATAGCCCTCGTCCAGTTCTATTGTACCTTCAAGATTGTACTTTGAGTCGCGCTCGCCCATGACGCTGCGGAGTTTGTGCATCATCTCCCAGATAGGCTGATAGCGCTTGTGCCCGAGCTGGCGCTGCATCTCGGCTGCTGAGAACGTCTTTTTTGTGGACGTGAGCAAGTGAATGGCTGTGAACCAGTACAGCAGTGGAAGGTTGCTGCCGTGCATAACCGTGCCCGACCTGAGGGTGGTCTCATGTCCGCACTTGGCACACATCCAGCGTTTGTGGCAACGGTTCCAGTACTGTTTCTCGCAGCCACAGCGGCTGCACTTTATACCTTCTTTTTCGCGAGTTTCCTTGAGGTACTTTTCACAAGCTTCCTCGCTGTCGAAATGTTTTGCAAAATCCAACAACTTCATTTGACTATGATTTTTTCAATTGCAAAGATAATACATTTGGGGATATTGCGGATTATCATTAATGTAAAAAAGATGAAGATGTCATAAATACTTGTATGCTTCTGAGAGAACTATACATTCCAAAACACTATGACGATAATAATAATCTCGAGAAAACAACAAAAAAATTGGTAATAACTAATCCAGAGATAGAAGGATTATTATCCAATTCAATGACAGAGTATCTATCAAGACATCCCGAATCAAAAGTTCTTGATGTTTTAACAGAAGAAAGTACAATAGAAAAGCTATTAAAGAATTGCAGCGTCATTTCTGAAACATATGAGACATATTATTATAACACTTATAAACAAAACGCTATTAGCGCCGTAATTGATTTCTTCTCAAAAAAGGAAGAGAAACCAACAAAAGAAGAATTTGAAAGAGCATACGACGCATTTTTTTACTATGAAATTCAAAAAGACGAAGACCCTTATGAATCGACAGGTGAACTTCAAGCTCTGAGAGACATAGAAATAGAACAACACTTTGGCGATTCAAAAAACATTGAATTGTTTAAAGCGAAGTGTTTTGCTTGAAAAAAAATAAAAAATCGGACGAACCGTCAACGTTGGTTGGGCAAAAGTTATCAAACGCATAAAGTGGCTTTTACTAATCTTCTGCCAACAAAAAAAGCCTTGCTTTGTGTGGGAGATTCATATTATTTGTTTGGATTTTGTCAAAAATCGGCGATTTTTTTGTTTGGATTTTGTCATTTTTGAGCGAATTATTTGTTTGGATTTTATCCAAATATGCCTTACATAGCATAAGAAAACACCTCAGCTCTCCCCTTCCAAAACACATAAAAAAACAGAGGTCGAATCTGCATGATTCGACCTCTTTAAATATCCTTAGAAACGTCCGCCACCTGGAGGAGGTCCCATTGGACGACCGCCGCCTCTGCCGCCCGTTGGGAAGTCGCCGTAACGCTCGCGCATCTTGTCGCGTGCAGCCTTGCTTCCTATGATGTTAAGGCGATAGATGAAGTGGAGCATGCAGTAGCTGTTTATCGAGTTGTAGCGCGAATCCTGACGGCTTGTTGCCGAGATTGAGCGCGACAGATTGCTCTGCTTGCCCAAGATGTCGAACACCTGCAACGTGATGGTTGCCGCATTACCCTTCAGGAAATTCTTTGACACTTGAGCGTTCCACACAAGTTCGTTGGTGTTCATGCTGCTCTCCGAATAGCCTCGGCGGAAGTTGTTGTTGATGTCCGACGACAAGGTTATTGACCAAGGCAAGGTGAAGTTGGCATTCAGGCCATACGAATAATCGTAGATATTCTGGTTGTTGCTATTCTTCTGCGCCTCGCTCTCCGAGTGAGAGTAGTTGATGCTTCCGTTAGCCGTTACATCGAGCCAATTGTTTCGGTAGCCAAACGACAAGCGTTCAGCCAGCGTTGAGTTCTGTGTTGAATACTGCTTGCAGTACTTGCCCATTGAGTAGAAATCAATGTCAGACACATCTACACCCGAAATCTCGCCTGTATACGACTCATAGTTCTGGTATCTTGCCGAAGAACTTGAGTTGAGCGTAAGTTTGTTGTCGAGGAACGCCACGTTGTAGTTAAGGTTCACGCTTCCGTTCCAGTTACCGTTAATGTTGTCGTAGCCCGTGTAAGTAACACCGTTTGTGCTGTTGTAAAGTTCTGTACGAGCCACATCGTCCTTGCTGAAGCTTGCGTTGATGAAGGCTACAATACTGCTCTGCTTGCTCGTGTTGTAGTTGTTATACATCAAACGGAAGTTATTTGTGAACGATGGCAGCAGCGTTGCGTTACCAAACTTGATGTTTGTAGGGTTACTGTAGTCGGTAATAGGCAACAGATAAGTCATTGACGGCTGACTTGTGTTTCCACGATAAGTAAGTCTGAGCTGATGCGTCTTTGTGAATCGGTATCTGAAGTCCATTCGTGGAGAGAAGTTCGTAACATTACGCTTTATGTCGTAGTTCTTTCCAGCCTTTGTGTAGAGCATGTTACTGCTCTGTGGCTGAAGAACCGCTCCGATGTTGAATCTGAACTTGCTCTTTACAATGCGCAACATCATGGTGATGTCGTTGATATAGTTGCGATACTCTGCCGAATTGCTGAGCGTATCTACAAGCGAGTTTGCATATCCGGCAGGCAGAGAGCCGAACTCACCAGTATATCCGGCAACATCGTAGGTATTCTTGCTGTTGTCCTGAGTTTTGTATGTGTATCGGTATGTAAGCTGCAAGTAACCGCCCTTGAAGATAGGCTCGCTGTAACCAATCTGACCGTAATAAGTCCACTGGCTGTTTGGTGCGTTATAGTACTGGTTTCTGTAATAAACAGAATCAAGTCCCATAAAGTTACGAAGCTGGAAATAGTTGATTTGAGAGTTGTCGTACTGCTCCGACTCGCTGTCTGAATATGAGATTGAGCCTCGTGCCGTGATGTTTCTGCCCTCCTTGCCGAGTTTGCGGTTAATCTGGGCATCTGTTCCAACCTTCAGGTTATTGCCGGTAGAAAGCGACTTGCTTATGTTTCGGTTCACACGGTCGGTTTCGCCCCACGCTATAGACTCGTTGGTTACATCCTCCAGAGGGTCGTTGGTCAGTTCGTAAGGGTCAATCTTGAATGTAGCCGATGATGACTGTCTTGTGCTCTCGCTCTCTGAATAAGAGAATGTAGGGCGAAGCAAGATGTTCCAGTTGTCGTTTGGCTTCCATTCAAGGCGGAAGTCAGCTCCGAAAGAGCCGTTGCAACTGAGCGTTGACGACAGCGACTTAGAATAAGACGTTGTTCCAGCCGACAGACGCTCTGAATAAGTGTCGCTCTTAACATCGCCGTCGGTGTGAGAGTATCTCACGTTTCCGCCAACCTCGAGTTTCTTAGTGCTCTGAGCATAGTTTATACCGATGTTCTTGTTAGCCTGCAAACCGTTGCTTCCGCCAAATCCGCCGCCAGCGAAACCGCGGTCGCCCGTATTGTTTGCCGAGCCGAATACCGAAATCTGCTGATTGTCGCGGAATCGGTTAACCATCAGCTTCTCCGAATATCTGTGCTTTGTTCCGGCAGAGAGGTCGAAGTTTCCGAACCAACCCTTCTTCATGTCTTTCTTTACGGTGAGGTCGAGAACCGTCTCCTCCTCGCCGTCGTCGATGCCTGTGATTCGCGCTTGGTCGCTCTTCTTCTCGTAAGCCTTGATTTTCTCTACCATCTCGACAGGCAGATTCTTCATTGCCACCTTTGTGTCGCTACTGAAGAACTCCTTTCCGTCGACCATAATCTTAGAAACGCTCTTTCCGTTGATGGTGATAGAGCCGTCTTCGGCAACCTTCGCTCCCGGCAGTTTCTTCACAAGTTCCTCAAGGGCTGAGCCTTCGGGAATGCGGAAGGCAGCGGCGTTATACACAACCGTATCTTCTACCACCTGAACCTTTGCTGCCTGAGCCGTAACAACCGCCTCTTTCAGCATTATTGCATCGACCGCCATTCTGAAACTGCCTATGTGATGCTTCTCGGCGGTTACACTAACGTTTCGGGTTTGCGTAACATATCCGATGAAGGATACCTTTGCAACGTAGTTACCAATACTCACACCTTGAACCGAAAAACGGCCGTCATTTCCGCTCACCGCACCAGCCACAAACGAGCTGTCTTTTGGGTTGAGCAACTGCACAGTAGCCTGAGGCACAGCCGTTTTCGTTTCTCTGTCGATTACCGAGCCTGTAACGTTCACCTTCTGCGCGAAGGCAAAAGCCGCTACGGTCATCAGCAAAAACGACGTAACAAACCTTTTCATAATTAAAATTGTAAATTAAAAATAATTTGAAATTAATAATATGTTTTAGTTTCACTTTGTGTTCTTTTCAATCCATTGCGAAGGCGTTGTGCCCTCGCGCTTTACAAACTCTCTCACAAAAACGTGATATGAGGAATAGCCGAGTTCGAACGACAAGTCGCCCAAGTCGGTATTCTTTTTTTCTTCGAGCATGCGCTTCTTGGCCTCCTGCATACGCATCTTGCCAATCCAGTCGTAGAAACTTATGTTGGCTCTCTTCAAGTAGTTGAGAATGGCAACCTGCGAGCAAATCACATCCTCGCTCATGCGCACCACGTTTATGTTAAACTGAGTGTAGCCGCGTCTCTGCTTCCACTTCTCAATCTTCTCGTCAATCTTCTCGGTCGAGCCCATCTCCTCTTCAAGTCTCATCCTCAGACTTTCGGGTGCCTCGATTACCGAACTGATGTCGAAATATGTTATCGGATACATCAGATACGAAACCACGAAGATGAACATGAATGTGAGCAGCACAACAACAAAGAACACGAACAGAGTCTGCGAGTTTACCGCCACGCACACGATAGCCAGAATTCCCACCATAATCGCCCCGTAGAAAGCCGAGCGCACCCACGGAAGGCTGTATCTCTCTGCCTCGGAGAAGAACATGTCGATTATCTCCTTGAACTTCTTTCGGGTAGACTCGATAAGAATGGCATATTTCAGGAACAGGAATACAGCCACGGCAAGCATCACCACTCGCCAGTACATCGCAAACTCGCCAATATGCGTAAGGAAATAGTCTAAATCATAAATCTCCATTATGTTGTTGCGCTCGTGAACAAAGTAGACCAAGATGGCAACGGCGGTAATGCCCACGTCGGCAAGCGCAGTCCTTATACCGATATGCTCGGAGCGGTAGAGCGCGAGAATGGAATATCCGAAGAGAATTATAAACATGAGAATCAGCGAGATAACGTATGGTGACAGAAAGTCGGCATAGACCTGCGGCGTCTCGCCGAAGGCTGAGTTGTACATTCTGAAGCAGTTTCCGACGCTTATAGCCGTAAACGTTACGCCAAACATAATCTTAGAGTCGCGGTACTTGCTCAGTTTGAAACTTCCGGTAGGCCAACACACAAGCATTGTCAAGCCCAGAGCCAGACTGAAAAGACCGAACAATAGGAATGAATACTGATATATCGTTAATTCCATGATTTTACCTTACTGGTTGCTGATGCTGAGTTCTGAAAAGTTGTCTTGTCATCCAACTGTTTCTCTGAAAAAGTCGAGCATCTCGAAAATCTCTTTCTTGTCTGCGCTCTGATTTATGCGGATGTCTCCAATCTCTCCCATCAGCGTGAAGTTGATGATGCCGGCGGTATTCTTCTTGTCGTGCGTCATCAGTTCGTAGAGCCGGTCGTACTGTTTGCAGTCGAACGCGAACGTTCCGTAGTACTGCTTAATGTAGTCTACCGTCTGTCGGAGTTTATCCTTCGGGAAGTCGGTCTTCACGGCACTCAGATAGAGTTCGCACACCATTCCCCATGCCACGGCATATCCGTGCAAGACAGGACGGTTTTCTTCAAGAGCCAGACTCTCGAAGGCATGTCCGGCTGTATGGCCAAGGTTCAGAGCCTTGCGTATGCCCTTCTCGAACGGGTCTTCCTCAACAATTCTTTCTTTTATGGCAACACTTGTGGCAACCATCTGCTGCAAGTGCTTGTAATCTACGTTCTGAAGGTCGAAGTTAAGAAGTTCACTCCAGTTCTCGGTATTGCTTATCACGCCGTGCTTCAGCATCTCGGCATAACCCGATGCAATGTTTGCCGCGTCGAGCGTCTTCAGAAATTCGGTATCGAGAAGAACCGACGATGCCGGGCTGAACACGCCAATCTCGTTCTTCAGCCCGTTAAAGTTGATGCCAGTCTTTCCGCCAACCGAAGCGTCAACCATAGCCAGCAGCGTTGTAGGGATGTTAATGTAATTTATGCCTCGCTTAAAGGTCGATGCAGCAAAGCCGCCAAGGTCTGTAACCATTCCTCCTCCGAGGTTTATCATAAGCGAGTGGCGTGTTCCGCCGTTGTCGCCCATCTGCTTCCATACCGAGGCTATTGTTTCGAGATTCTTGTGCACGTCGGTTGCTCCGATAACGATGTGTATTGCATCTTTCAGACACTCGAATTTCTCAATCATGGGCCAGCACAAATCCTTTGTGGTGACATCCGTAAGGACGAACAACTTGTCGTGCGGACACTTCTCAACTGCGTGTGCAATACTCTGCTCAAGATTCTCTGAAATGATAATTTCTTGCTTTGCCATTATTTTTAATTACATTTTTAAAAGAAACAACATTGCAAATGTAACAAAAAAAATCTTTTCTGTAACCTTAGCATTTGCCTTTATAAAAAAAAGTTTAATTTTGCCCTGTTTTTATATATCAACGATGATAAAATACATTTTTTGCCAAATCTTAGCCATTCTGATAGGAATTTTGCCGGTTAAGGCGATAGATGCAACGGTTCGTAGAGTTTCGTTCAGCGTAAAAGCCTCGGTTAGCGACAGCGTTGTCTGCGTTGGGCAGAAGATTCACCTTAGATTCGAAGTACAGACGAAAGACAAGGTTTCGTTCGATTTTGAAGATGGCGACGTGCAAAACATGAAGATTGTTTCGGGACCGATGCATAGCAGCCAAAGTTCAATATCCGTTCAGGGCGGAAAGAGAGTGGAAAAATATTCGCAGATTTACACCTACATTCTCGAAGCCATCCAGAAGGGCAGCACTACCATTCCGGCAATAGTGTTCAAGACCGACTCGACCATGTCGTTCTCGCATCCGATAGCAATCCAGATAAATCCCGCGCCAAAGCAGGAGAAGCAGAAAGAGACAGAAAAGAGCACGGTTTCTGACGATGAGGTCTTTGTTGATGTTCAGTACAACAGTCACAAGATTGCCGCGGGCGACAGCATGATTATAAACTACCGAATCTACTCGACTTACGACTTGCAGGAGATTCTCGACGTTCAGGAGCCTACGTTCAAGGGCTACAAGGGGCTGAAGCAGCCTGTAAACAGACTGACGCGCAGACAGGGCTGGGACATCGTGAACGGCAGAAAATACACAACGCTAAACTGGTATCAGTATCTTATAAAAGCACCTAACAAGCAGGGCGAGATTACCATTCCGCAGATAAAGCTGAAGGTTATGGTACGAGTGGTAGAGAGCCAGACTGTCGACCCATTCGACCCGTTCGGCTTCTTCAGCCAGCCTAAATACCGCATCGAGGAGAAGATTATAACCTCGCCGGCAAAGAAAATCAAGGTGGTTGCGCCGGGAAGCATAAAGCAGCAGCTGCAGCAAGCCGAAAAACCTCAGCCAAAGCAGCGAGAACCGGAGATTGACCGCAGCATGCTTCGCGAATTATGATGCTAAGAATGGCAAAGTGAGTCGTATATGCACATTTTTTTGTATTTTTGCAGCCGCAAAACAAAAACGTATGTTAGAACTCACTCAAGAAGAACTTGTTAAGAAGCTCGACCTTCCCATTTTTCACACCATTTCAGAGACTGCCGATGAACTTGGCGTTGAGTGTTATGTCGTAGGCGGATACGTACGCGACATCTTCCTCGAACGTCCTTCGAAGGACATCGACGTTGTTGTGGTGGGAAGCGGAATAAAGGTTGCCGAGGCGTTAGGCAAGAAACTGGGCAAGAGAGCCCATGTGTCTGTTTTCCGCAACTTCGGAACGGCTCAGGTTAAGTTCTCAGAAAAGATAAACGGCGAGCGGCACGAGACGGAGGTCGAATTTGTTGGCGCACGCAAGGAAAGCTACAGCCACGACTCGCGCAAGCCTATCGTCGAGGACGGAACACTCGAAGACGACCAGCTGCGACGCGACTTCACCATAAACGCTCTGGCTATCTGCCTTAACAAACCGCGGTTCGGCGAACTTGTCGACCCTTTCGACGGCATTCTCGACCTCAGAGACAAGATAATCTGCACACCATGCGACCCCGACATCACGTTCAGCGACGATCCGCTGCGCATGATGCGTTGCATCCGTTTTGCCACCCAGCTTAACTTCTTCATCGAAGATGAGACATTCGAGGCTTTGGAGCGCAACAAGGAGCGCATAAGCATAATATCAAAAGAGCGCATAATCGACGAGCTTAACAAGATTATGCTCTCGCCTATCCCTTCGAAAGGCTTTGTTGAGCTTGACCGCTGCGGACTGCTTGCCATCATCTTCCCCGAACTCGTTTCGCTTCAGGGCGTTGAGGTGCGCAACGGACGCGCCCACAAGGACAACTTCTACCACACGCTCGAGGTGCTCGACAACATCAGCAAGCACACCGACAATCTGTGGCTCAGATGGGCTGCCCTTCTGCACGACATAGGCAAGCCGCGCAGCAAGCGATGGGAAAACAACATTGGCTGGACATTCCACAACCATAACTATATTGGCGAGAAGATGATTCCTGAGATATTCAGGAACATGAAGCTGCCGATGAACGAGAAGATGAAGTATGTGAAGAAGCTCGTTGGTCTACACATGCGCCCTATCGTCATTGCCGACGAGGAGGTTACCGACAGCGCGGTGCGCCGACTTCTGTTCGAGGCTGGCGACGACATCGACGACCTTATGATGCTCTGCGAGGCAGACATCACCAGCAAGAACGAAGCCAGAAAGCTGCACTTCCTCGATAACTTCAAACTTGTAAGGCAGAAACTCGTAGACTTGGAGGAGAAAGACCGGATACGCAACTTCCAGCCGCCGGTTGACGGTAACGAGATTATGGAGATTTTCGGCGAGACTCCCGGACCGTGGATTAAGACGCTGAAGGATACGGTAAAGAATGCCATCCTCGACGGAAAGATTCCGAACGAGCACGATGCCGCCCTCGACCTTATGCTGAAAAAGGCAGCATCGATGGGCAAAACGCCGATAAACAAGAATTAAATTAGCAATATTTTTATACAATACATCCCTAAAAATAAGGATTGCGTATATAAAATAATCGGAATATCTTTGCACACTAATAAACAAATTAAACGATTTATAAAAATGAGCAAACTGAAATTCATTCTGATGGCCGTTTTCATGGTCATTACCTCATCAGCCTTCATCTCATGCGGAGACGATGAAGAGACACCTAACGTAGAGACAACTTCGTACAACGGCTATCTTACTCCAAGCGTAAAGGATATGCCAGAAATTCTGTATAATCCTATCGCAGTAAAGGCAACAGTAACAAATACAGACAACAAGACAATCGACATTCTGGTTGACAAGTTCGAGAGTCCTACAACTGGCGGAAAGAGCATCACTTTCGAGGCTTTCAGCGTTAAGGGCGCAAAGGTTACAAGCAACTCTAACGGCAAAATCACTTTCGAGCAGAAAGAGACTACAAAGTCAAAGAGCGGTTCTTTCGACATCGAATGTACTTACAGCGGTTCTATCGACAACGGCGTTCTTACATTCAGCATCGTGATGACAAAGGTTGGCTCAATGCCAACACAAGTACTTCCTCTTACACTCAACTACGTTTCAGAACCTCTTACTCTGGCTGAGAAGATTGCAGGCACATACAAGGGCGATGCAGAACTCATGATGATGACTCAGTCTCTCGGAAGCAAGGAGCAGAACATTACCGTTACTGCCGCAGACAAGAACCACATCAACGCTACAATCGGCGCAGTTGAATACAATACAATGACTATCCCTGCCTTCACAATCGAGAACATCGAGATTGAGGAACTCGAGGACGGCACAATAAGCATGAAGCCAATGCAGTTTACAGCCAAGACCGAGACCATGGATATTACCGGCGAGATTGTTTCGGGAACTCTGAAAGATGGCAAGGCTAACGTAAAACTCAACGTTCAGGCTGGAAAGATGCCGATGGCAATCACAGTCGTTTTCACATCAAAATAATGAGGAACAAAAAAATAACAAATACTATAGAAGGAGCGGCAATAACATTGTCGCTTCTTCTGTTATCATCGTGCAACGGACTGTTCGACGGAGTGTACGACGAGCCTTCGGAGGGCAACGTCTCGGAGGGCGAATACAACCCTTCGACCCGCCGCGGACGCATCGTCGTTAATGCTTCGACATTCGACAAATGGCATTACATCAACCTGCACGACCGCAGCGTTACGGCTATGGATGTTCCTACGTTGCTAACGGGCGAATGGGACGGCAAATCGGGCATAACGTATCACGAAGTAGATTTGAAGAACGACACTTATACATTCAAGAAACTTGTCAAGACCGATGCCATGCCCGAGCCTGAGGAATGGGACTTTGCCGTGCATAAGTTTGACTCCCGAATAAAGGACGGCGGCGCATACGAGACTGATTTCACATCGCTCGACGACCTTCCGTCGGCATCGGAATTCAGTAACGTTGTCTTTACCGAAGATGTGTGGAGCGAGAACAACGTGATGACCGACATTTCGGGGATGCTCTCCTACTACATAGGCTATCAGAACAGCCTCAGCAACCCTGTCTTGGGCAGATGGCTGGTGATGGACATCACCACTCCGCCGCCAACATATCATCCTTCGGGAAAGGTCTACATCGTGCGTCTTCACGACGGAACGATGGCGGCTCTGCATCTTGCCAACTATATCAGCCCTAACAATCTGAAGGGATATCTAACCATCGACTACATTTATCCGTATGAATAAAAGACAATACATCGCGCTCGCCTGTCTGCTTGCATTTGCAGCCAACGCAGGCGCGCAGACCGAATATGCCGACTCCGTGCAGATGGAGGAGTTTGTGGTTACTGGCACTCGCACGCTCAAGGTTCTTGCCGAAACGCCTATCCAGACGCGTCTTATCTCGGCAAAGGACATAAAAGAGAGCGATGCAACGAACATAAGCGACCTTCTTCAGCAGGAGATTCCGGGCGTTGAGTTCAGTTATTCCATGAGTCAGCAGGTAAACATGAACATGGCTGGCTTCAGCGGTCAGGGCGTGCTGTTCCTGATTGACGGCGAGAGGCTTGCCGGCGAAACAATGGACAATACCGATTTTCAGCGCATAGACATGAGCAACGTTGAGCGCATAGAGATTGTTAAGGGCGCAGCCTCGGCTCTCTACGGCTCGAGCGCGAACGGCGGCGTTATAAACATCATTACTAAGGACAAACAGAAATCGCTATTCAAGATAAACGCCAACGCGCGAATAGCGGCGCACAACGAGCAACGCTACGGCGCAGGCATCGGCATAAGCAAAGGCATGGCAACAAACACCCTGAGCATACAGCACACAAGAATAGACACTTACGATGTGCACAGCGCCGAGGGCGGTCTGTCGTCGAACATCGTGAGCAGCGTGTACGGCGGCAGAACGTGGAACTTCAAGGATCATCTTGTGTTAAAGCCTTGCGACGGGCTGAAGATAACGGCAAGAGCCGGATATTTCTTCAGGGAGAGGCTCTTCAACCCTCTTCTGCCCGACCGCTATCGCGACTACTCGGCTGGTCTGCGCGCCAAATACCGCATTTCTGAAAACGACGACATCGAGGTTTCGTACAGTTTCGACCAGTACGACAAGAGCGATTTTCAGAAACTGGCGAAACTCGACATTCGCGACTACAGCAACGTGCAGAACATTGTGCGCGGACTTTACAACCACTCGTTCGGCACGTGCAACACGCTTACCGCAGGAGGCGAGTTCATGCGCGACTATCTTAGCAGTTATCAGTTCGACGACGGGGCGAAGGTTCAGAAATCAGCCAACGTCTTTGTGCAGGACGACTGGGAGATAAACCGCCAATGGGAAATAATAGGCGCGGTAAGATTCGACTATTTCAGCAACGGGAAGACGAGTCGTGCCACAACCAAACTGGGCATCTGCTACAAGCCAAGCAGCCGTCAGACATTCCGCGTGTCGTATGGCGAAGGATTCCGCACGCCTACCCTGAAAGAGCGTTTCATGAACTTCGACATGCTCGGCACAGGCAGCATCTACATCCGCGGAAACAAGGATTTGAGGCCCGAGACGAGCCACAACTTCAACGCCTCGGCAGAGTTCTACCTGAGCCACTACACGCTTAGCGTTACCGGCTTCTACAACAAGGTGAGCAACCGCATAACAACGTCGTCGCCACAAACCGATGCCGAAAGTAACCAGCAATACATGAAGTACATGAACATAAGCAACCTGAGCATCTACGGAGGCGAACTAACGGCACAGGCGCAATGGGCTTGCGGACTGGGCGCAAAGTTGAGTTATGCCTATTCAAGAGAGGAGTCGAAAGGCACGAGCCTCACGCCTTATCTGCCGGCGCGTCCTCATTCTGCCACATTCAAACTGAACTACACCCGTAAGTTCTGCAAGAAATACGATTTTACGGCAACGCTCAGCGGCAGATACTTGTCGGCCCTGAATAACAAGGAACTGGACATAACATCATACGTTGTGTACAACATCGAATATCCAGCCTACTCGCTCTGGAAAATCAGTCTGTCGCAGCAGTTTGCCAAGGGCATCAGCCTCAACCTTGCGCTCGACAATCTGCTGGGCTACAAGCCTAAGTACTACTATTACAACGCTCCGCTTACAACCGGGCGCAACCTAATGGCTGGCATGAGCTGGAACTTGTAAATTGAAAATTTAAACTTGAAAGTTGAAAATTCAGAATTGACAATGGACAGTTGACAATTGACAATTTTCTTTTGAGGAATCCCTGTTTCTGTTTTATCAAAAAACAGAAATGGGGATTTTCCTTCTGATAATTAGGGTTTTTACGTTTGCACAGGATTTTTCTCCCCATATCTTTGCAGCAGTTAAAGCAAACAAATCTACATTTTTACAATACTAAATTTTAACAACAATGAAGACAAGACTTTTTTTCCTCGCTGCTGCATTCGTTACAGTAATCACAGCAAACGCACAGAAGAACGACAACGCACGACAGATGCGCGAAAGACCATCGGCAGAACAGATGACAGAACAAAGAGCCAAGAAGATGTCAGAAACACTTCTGCTCGACGACAAGACAAGCGCGAAGTTCATTCCGCTCTACAAACAGTATCTTACTGAACTACAGGCTGTACGCCCCGAAAGACGAATGAAGCGCGACGGCAACAATCCTAAGGAGGCAAAGCAAGAGATGACCGAGGAGCAGATTGCCGAAAGAATAAAGGAGAGTTTCGCCAACGAACGCAAGGCTCTCGACATCAAAGAGAAATATTACAAAGATTTCTCGAAGATTCTGAACCAGAAGCAGATTGAGAAAATGTACCGAAACGCCAACGCCTTTGCCTTTGGCAGAAACGGACAGAACCCGGGAAAGATAAACGTCCCTCACGGCAAAAAGAACGGCAAGAAAACCGAGAAAACAGAAAACGCAAATAAGTAAAATAAAGAATCTCAAGTAACACAAAATAGACACATTACCTTATATAAATCCAAGTAGGCATCTTTTACAATACTTCGGTATTGTTTAAGATGCCGTACTTTTTATGCCTACTTCTGCCCCTCAAAAGTTAAGAAATGTAAATGTCTTTGCCGCCTCTTTATTTTTGGATAGCTTTGCAAAAAGAAAAAACATAAGACTATGTGGAAAGAAATAAAGAATTACCAGTCCTCTGTTTCATTACCAACAAGTCCGTTCTTAACAGTCTCTTCAATCTTATCCATAAGAACGTTACTATACGCATGAGCCATAACAAGGGCTTTAGAAGAAGTCTTCTTGTGTTTGTCTTTTTCTACAAAAGGATAGCATTTCTCGATAGCCCAAGTGTCCTTACGGTACGATGGTACGCTTCCGCCCATGGCACCGAGGATGCCTCCACCAATTGCTTGCAAAGCCTCATACCCTTGTATGGTGTAAGTAACACGAATCTTTTTGTCCTTGATGTCAACCTTGATAATTGGGCGTATGCTGATGTTGTAGGCAGTCATTCCACCAACATGTTGAGCCACATTCTGTACATAGCCTTCGGCAATGATGCAGCCTGCTTCTTTGTCGTTCAGTTTAATAACACTGTTTGCATCATTGAAAGTCGCTGTGAACCAGTAATTGAGCATGATATAAATTTGGTTTTTCGTTTTCTCGCCACAATCAATAACCTGAGTATAGGTCAATGAATTGTTTTTGTCAAGAGTGAGTTCCTTACCAAGATTGGCAGCGGCTTCTGCCCATTTTTCACCATACTTTTCCTTGGCGTAATTTTCAAGTTCTTCAGCTCGCATAATCTGAGCATTGATAGAAATAAAGGTTGTGCATAACAGCACAAAAGAAAAAAGAAATTTCTTCATTGCATTATGGGGTACTTATATGCCATTACCCATCGGCTTTATAAAGTTTTAATAATCAAAAATCGAAATCATTGTCATAGTCACAATCACAGTTATCACTAAAGTCGTAATCATCATGATCCTTAATTTCGCAACACAATAAATTAACGATTCATATAAAACTCTGAGCAACAAAATGTTGCCCAGAAGTTTGCCATGTCAGAAAAACACTTAACTTAGTGTCGTAAAATATAGCAAATGAAATTCATCAATGGCATGGCAAATATAAGCATAAAATCAGCAAAACTCACTCCCTTCGGCGGAATATTTTCAATTATGGAGCAGTTTGATTCCAAACTGTCATCTGTAATCGACTCTACGCTTGGCATACGAAGCAGCACCTTTGGATATCAGTATAGTGAAATCATCCGTTCGCTCATGAGCGTCTACTTCTGCAGAGGGTCGTGTATAGAGGATGTAACCACACATCTCATGAAGCATCTTTCCCTGCATCCGACACTCCGGACCTGTAGCGCGGATACC
>JAEEGF012499412.1_pt1 | contig 15481 bp, 16 predicted proteins | sample 9134171 | NCBI WGS metagenome assembly JAEEGF01 (sample SAMN16246542, study PRJNA631951) | gut metagenome | biome: gut microbiome; feature: rumen; material: AP-attached | host: Bos | place: Iran: Karaj | collected 2018-10 | reverse complement strand
TACGCTGATGGGCATGGCCATAGACATCGAACGGAGGCGCCCTGTGCTGAGCATTGGTACAGGCGGTCTGTCTGGACCTGCTGTGAAACCAGTCGCCTTGCGTATGGTTTGGCAAGTGGCTCGTGCGGTAAAGATTCCCGTGGTGGGCCTTGGAGGTATCATGACAGCCCAAGATGCCATTGAATTCCTCATGGCAGGTGCTACCGCCATCGAAATAGGCACCGCCAACTTCCTCGATCCTGCCGTTACGATGAAGGTGCGCGACGGTATCAATGAGTGGCTCGATAAGCATGGTTGCCACTCGGTCAGCGAAATCGTCGGGTGCATAGGATGAGGGTATTGTTTGCTGCGACAGAGTCGCAGCATACGTGGACAGTGGCTGAGTTGCAGCATATAAAAAAAAGACTAGCTAAAAGACTTGAATCATGGAAAAAGAACTGAAAGTAGGAATCCTTCAACAGCACAACGTTGCTGACAGGACAGAAAATATGCGGCGTTTGGCTGAAGGTATCCGTCAGCTTGCCGCTGAAGGTGCACAGCTCATCGTTCTGCAGGAGTTGCACAATGGTTTATATTTTTGTCAGACCGAAGACGTAGACGTGTTCGACCAGGCAGAACCCATTCCCGGTCCATCAACCGAGTTCTATGGCTCGTTGGCCCGTGAACAGAATGTCGTCATTGTCACTTCTCTGTTCGAGCGTCGAGCAGCAGGACTCTATCATAACACGGCGGTAGTTATTGAGCGTGATGGAAGTATTGCTGGGCAATATCGCAAGATGCATATTCCCGACGATCCTGCCTACTACGAGAAGTTCTACTTCACGCCGGGCGACCTTGGTTTCCACCCCATCCAGACCAGTATAGGACGTTTGGGCGTGCTTGTCTGTTGGGATCAGTGGTACCCCGAAGCAGCCCGCCTGATGGCCCTGCAGAGTGCCGAGTTGCTCATCTATCCCACCGCCATCGGCTACGAGTCGTCGGACACACCCGACGAGCAGGAGCGCCAGCGTGAGGCTTGGACCACCGTTCAGCGTGGGCATGCCGTTGCCAATGGCCTGCCCGTGGTGACGGTGAACAGGGTGGGGCATGAGACCGACCCTTCCGGCCAGACTAACGGCATCCAGTTTTGGGGTTCGTCGATGGTGGTTGGTCCGCAGGGCGAGTTCCTCTATCGTGCACCGAAGGATGAGGAAACGCGTCAGGTGGTCACGGTCAGCCTCTCTCGCTCCGAGCAGGTGCGCCGTTGGTGGCCATTCCTACGTGATCGCCGCATTGATGCCTACAGCGACATCCTGCGTCGGTTTGTTGATTGAGGAGGTAAAGTATATTAAAAACAATACACTATGAACAACTTCGACTGGGCAGAAGATATCGATGCTGCCGTAACCGTTTGCGATTGTGAGGGAACAGTTCTTTACATGAATCAGCGCTCGCGCCAGACATTCTCCAAGGATGGTGCCTCGATGGTGGGACAGAACCTCATGCCCTGCCACAACGAGCGTTCAAAGGCCATCATTCGCGACATGATTGAGAACAACCACCCGCATTGTTACACCATCAGCAAGCATGGTCAGCGCAAACTCATCTATCAGACTCCGTGGCGCGAGGATGGCGAGGTGCGCGGCTTGGTGGAGATTTCTATCGTCTTGCCCGACGAAATGCCTCATTACGACCGAGGCTAAGTATCTTTTCGTGCCCCATGACACAGACGCTCGTTCTCTATCTCGTCGGAATCAATGTGCTCACGTTTCTCGTCTACGGTCTTGACAAGTGGAAGGCGCGTAGACGTCGCTGGCGCATCAGCGAACAGACACTTCTTTTGCTGGCTGTTCTTGGCGGTAGCATCGGCGCCTTGCTTGCCATGCACGTGTTCCACCACAAGACACTCCACAAGAAGTTTCGTTATGGAGTTCCACTCATTCTCCTTTTGCAACTGGCTCTCTGTCTGCTTATGTCGTGTGCATCGCGGCAGAAGGTCGCAGCTGTCTTTCCCGCAAAGGAATTGCCCGACCCACGATTGGCGCCGGAGCACAATCCCAACGTGTTCCTGCTTACCTACGACCAAGAAACGGGACGTGAAGCGGTGCTGAAAGCTGTCAAGGCCATCGGTGCCGAGATTGTCTACGACTACCATTCGTTTGCAGGCATGGCACTGAAGAAGCCCGCCAACAAAACGCTAGAAGAAACAATGAATTATTTTCGCCAGGTAAAGGGTGTTCTTTCAGTGGAATACGATCAAGTCATTCATCTTACTGACCCCGTTCGGCCTGTATTGGAGAAAAAGTAGTCTCCAGACACATCCCAAGATAGTGGAGCAGGACAATCGGTGCAATCAATCAAAATGCCCACCTCAACCCTCAATTGGAGGGGAGGTGGGCTTATTTGTTCAAGGGAGCAGGACTGCTACAATGTCTTCTTTACTCTGTGGGTGCCACTTTCATAGACTTTTTCCTCCGTTTCGCCAGGTAGGCTGACGGTGGCGGTAGCTCCCTTCGGAATTGTGAACTCCCACGTCCATTCATCGCCGTCGTAGTGCCAGCTGCTCTTGATGAGGCCAGCGGCCGACTTATATTCGGCGCTGAGTCGTCCAAGACGCTTGTCGGGCACAGGTTTCATCACGATGTGGTGGAAGCCTGGCTCTGCCGTATCAGCTGCTATTCCAGCGGCAGTTTCCCAGATCCACTCGCAAACAGCACCATAGGCATAGTGGTTGAAACTGTTCATGCCTTGTGGTCCCATGCCTTTGTCAGCCATATAGCTGTTCCAGCGTTCCCAGATGGTTGTGGCCCCGTTGTCGATGGAATACAGCCAGCTAGGATTCTTACGCTGCAGCAGCAGGTCATAAGCAATGTCAACCATGCCGTTTTCGGTCAGCGTAGCCATCAGGATAGATGTTCCAAGAAATCCCGTCTGCAGGCAGCCGTCGTGGTCCTTGAAGTTTTGGCGTAGCCGGCTGATCATGTTTTCCTTGGCCTTTCCGCTGACCAGTTGGTTCTTTAAGGCAAAGAGGGCTGGCGTCTGCATGGTGTTCAGTATCTCAGTCTTGAACGTTCCGTCGGCGTTCAGGAATTGATTCCTTAGGTACTCGCGAGCTACTTCAGTCATTTGGCGATAGCGATTGGCATCGCGTCCCGTTGCGGCTGCCATGTCAGCCATCATCGAAGCATCGATGGCCCAATAGGAAGCACCCAGGTAGTTCCAGTAGACAATGGTTTCGGGCTTTGGCCCATTGCTGCCGAAGGCTGCTCCGCTGCAGCTCTCCAACGGCTCGTAGCTCAGCCAGTCGGCCCACTGGTAGTTACCGTTCTCCGCCCGTAGTGCCTCGTGGTCGTAGCGCGTTTCGTTGATGTGGTTCATGAACTTTTCCATCGCTTCCCAGTTCTCGTCAACAATCTGCTTGTCGGCAAACTGCTTCCAGACAGTCCAGGGCACAACGATGCCGGCATCGGCCCATCCCAGTCGCATGCACTCGCCACCATACTGAGCCAATGGAGCTACGCCTGGGAAGCCGCCCTGCTCATCGCGAGAGTCGCGCATGTCGCGCATCCATTTGTGGAAGAATGCACGCGTGTTGGCAAAGAAGGTTCCCGTTTCACAGAATACCTGCGTATCGGCAGTCCATCCCAGTCGTTCGTTGCGCTGTGGGCAGTCGGTCGGCACGGAGAGATAGTTGGAGCGTTGTCCCCATACGGTGTTTGCAATGAGCTTGTTCACGAGCGTGTTGCCTGTTTCGATGGTACCTGTCTCCAACCATTTGGCAATCGAAGTGACCGGTGTCGAAACGATGGAGCGTATGTTCACTTCATCGGTTGCCGTAATGCTCACAAAGCGATAGCCGAAGAACGTGCAACTTGGTTGGTAGTCCACGAAGTCGGTGCTTGGGCCGAAGGTGTAGTCGATACGGATACCAGTCTTCGGGATGCGCAGGTTGTCGCGGTGGCAGCTACCTTCTGGGCCGTCCATGCCGCGCTTCTTGGCACCGTTGCCGTCGTTGAGTAGTTCGGCGGGCAGGCATCTGAGTTGTGTACCTGCCTTGGCTTTGAAGCTAAACAGCGGAACAGCTGCACAGTTCTGTCCGAAGTCCACGACGAGCGTCTCGCCGGCATTCAGCGTCATCACTTCGCCGTTTGCGTATTCACGGAGTATGTTTACCTTTCCATATTCATCGTCTGTAGCACCCGTTACGTCTTTCCACACATAGGCGTGCACAGGGCTTAGGTTCAGGTCGGGACGCAGGTAGACCTCAGCGCCCTCTGAAGGAAGGATGTCGCCCTTGAACTCGGTGTTGGTCTCAGGCCGCTGCAGAAGTCCTGTCTGCGTGTAGCCCTGAGGCAGTCGTGCATCGAACTCTTCGCCATCGAAGATGCCTGCATGTCGCACGGGTCCGGCGATGCCTGCCCGCCAGTGGTCGCAATCAGTACCATAACGACGCGTGGTACCATCGGCGAATGTCACTTCCAGCACGCCTCGGAAGGCACATTTGCGGCCTCGCATTCCATCCCACCCCCATGGCGTTACGATTTTATCGGCCCACCAGCCTGGTGTCACCTGCACAGAGAGCATATTCTCGTCACCAGCCTTCAGATTCAATAGCGACGTGATGTCGTAGGTGAACGACCTCTTCGTTTTCTCATAGTGGGTAAAGCCAGGCTTCAGCACCTCCTTTCCCACGCTCTTTCCGTTGACGAACAGTTGGTAGACGCCCAGGCCGGCAGTCATCCAACGGGCTGACTTTACCTTGCCCTCGTTCTTCAACGTACAGGCAAACCAGCTGGCACCATCGGCAGCGCGTCCGTTTTCGTGGTCGTCGATTTTTGCCGTGATGACAGGTGCGTTAGCCACCGATATCCATTCCGACGATTCCCATGCTGCTGGCTCCAGCGCCTTGACCATTGTACTCTCTTGTTCGGCCGAGCGCTTGCCAGCGCAGCCGATTGTCAGCAATACTGCCATACCGAAGGCCGTAAAGCTGCCACTTATGTAACGTAAATGATAGGTTTTCATGTCGTATTCCTTTGTGTTAGTAGCCTTTTCTTTATGGTTTCACGGCTTTGCGCGTCCAGTTGGCAAAGAAACGCATCACCTTTTCCTTGTTATAGCCCTTTCCCTCCTCGAGGAAACTGGAGTCCTGGATGTGCAACACCCTACCTTCCTCGTCCAGTACCACCATGACAGGGAATCCGAAGCGGCCCGCATTGTTCAGCCGCTTCATCAACTGTTGGCCTCGTTCAACTTCGTCGGAGTTGCCCGATTGGCGCGGCCTGTAGTTCACGTGTATGTAGACGAAATTTTCGTCGACGAGCTTACTGATTTCCTCGTCGTTGCTCATGAATTCTGCGAAGCGCAGGCACCAAGGACACCAGTTGCCTCCCACTTGGCAAATGACGTATTTCCCTTCGTCCTTGGCCTTTGTCACGGCCTTCTCTATTTGTTCCAGGGGGTTGAGGCTTTCGTCGTAGACCTTCTTCGGCGTGGTTTGCGCTTGGCTGACCGTCGTGAAGATGCAGGTCAGCAGCATGATAGTGGTAAGGATTCTTTTCGCCATGTCGTTTTTAGTTTTGTTTGTTGATGTCTGTGTCAGGGGCATTCTCCAATAATAATGGCCTATGTTGCCGTTTTCCAATCTTACAGGCTGATGCTTTCAATGCGCAGGCGCAGCAGTCCGGCAGGGACACTGATTTCGACCACGTCGCCAACTTTCTTGTTCAGCAACGCCTGTGCAATAGGCGACTTGATAGAGATCTTCCCTTCATGGATGTCGGCTTCATGCGGGCTCACGATAGTGTAGCTCATCTGGCGCTGGTTGCCCAGGTTGGTCATCCCCACCTTGCTCAGCAGTTGCACGCTGTCGCTGCCCAAACGCGACATATCGATGACGCGTGCATTGGCCAGCACCTTCTGTTTGAAGCGGATGCGGCTCAGCAGGCGAGCCTGTTCGCGTTTGGCGGCATGGTATTCGAAGTTTTCGCTGAGGTCGCCCTTGTCGCGTGCTTCGGCAATGGCATCGCGAACCTGTGGCAGTTCGACGCTCTCCATTTGGTGTAGTTCGGCCACGAGTTTGTCGTAGCCCTCTTGTGACATGTATTCCATAGAGTTTCTTTTGATTTTTGTGGGGATTAAGTGATAGCGGCCATTGCAGCAGCGGCGATATTGGCCTTGGCAACGTCTGGCTTCATTGCTTCCGCGAGTGGCAGGCCCTGGGGGTTGATGCAGGCTACCTGTTCGAAGCCGGCGTCGAGCAGCGACTGGCGGTCGGCAATGCGACCAGCCAACAGGCAAACGCTTGTCCCTTGTGCCTGGGCTCGCTTGAGGATTCCATAGGGAACCTTGCCCATCAGCGTTTGGCAGTCGGCCGATCCTTCGCCGGTGACGACCAGCCTGGCATCGCTCAACAGACGATCGAAGCCCACGGCATCAAGCAGTAGGTCAATACCTGGTCGGCACTTGACGTTTTCTTGGTTGTGACCACCCAAGTATTGCATGAATGCATAGCCCAGTCCGCCAGCAGCTCCTGCGCCTGGCACATCACTACGGTCGAAGCCGAAGTGGCGTGCTGATAAGTCGGCAAACAGCCGGGCTCTCTCATCGAGTCTCTGCATCATATCGTGTGTGGCCCCTTTTTGTGGTGCAAAGACGTGTGCGGCCCCATTCTCGCCGCAGAGCGGATTGACCACGTCTGTGGCAATGGTGAAACTGATGCCGTCGAACTCCTGGATGTCGTCCCAATGGCCATAGCTGCCGAAGCTGTCAATGAGGGCATGCAACATACCAATGCCGCAATCGCTGGTGGCACTTCCGCCCAGTCCGACAATGATGTGGCGACAGCCTTGGCGCACGGCATCAGCCACGAGTTGTCCCGTACCATAGCTGGTGGCCAGTAGTGGATTGCGTTCTTCAGGAGCGAGTAGCGTGAGTCCACTGGCCTGTGCCATCTCAATGATGGCAGTGTCGTCGCTGACGAGGTAACGAGCCTTGACAGGGCGCATCAGCGGGTCGCGCACTACGATTTCCACCTCCTCGCCTCCAATGGCACGGCGGAATGCCTCCAGCCAACCCTCACCGCCATCGCTGACGGCCACCTGCACAACTTCTGCAGCAGGCATCTTGGTGCTGATTCCTGCTGCAGCTGCTGCATTGGCCTCGGCTGAGGTCAGGCAACCCTTGAATGAATCGATGGCAACAAGGCACTTCATATTCAAAAAAGGTGCTGGGTTGAGGCCCTACATCTTTTCGTTTCGCTCGATGGTCCAGCCCGGGCGTTGCAGCAGACCACAATCCTCGCCGACGAACATCTTTGCAGCCTCTTTGCAGCCCTTCAACTGCCAGTCGAGCCATGCCAATGCCGGGATGGTGAACTCGCCGCCATGAGGCTGACGGTAGGTACCGCCGTGACCAACAGGATAGTTAATGGCGCAAGCCGGTACATGGTGGATGCGGTGGAAGTCGTCCATACCATTCTCGTAGGCGATGTCCTCCTTGCCTCCCAAGATGTAGATCACGGGGGTATGGATCTCGTTGAGTTTCTCCTTTGGAGGCATAGGCATGCCGCCTACGGCCTGATTGGCATTCTGACGGTTAAACAATCCGCTGTTGCAGATCATGAGTGCCGTGATGCGTTCGTCGGCACAGTTGAACAGCGTCTGCAGTCCTCCACACGACATACCGGCGAGGCAGATGTGCTGCGTGTCTATCTTTTGGTAGAGGGGCGACTGTGGGTTGGCATTATGTGCGAAAGCCCAGTCGATGCTCTCTATCTGCTGCTGTGTTGTTGACATAGGACCGCGGTAGGGATCGTCGTTCTCGGGCAGATAGCCTGTGGCCAGCACCAGATAGCCGTGTGAGGCAATCTCGTTCAAGAACTTGTAGTGCTCCCATGGCGAGTTGGTACAAGCTCCGTTGCCCCACACCAGCACAGGCAACTTCTGCCCCTCGCTGAGCGACGCGAAGTCTTGCGGTAGGAACACTGTGTGGGCAGGCAGGTCTTTCGCCTCTGTCATTACCACCTTGAATGGTCCCGTGCCGCCATCCTCGACGATGCGGCTTTTCGTCTGTGCCGAAGCCATGAGCGCCATGCACAGCATGCTCAGGATGAGCGTTGTCTTCTTCATATTTTTACGTTTGTTTTTATTGAAACTACTCATTTATAGAGGCCGGTTGTCGGCTTCGGGGTATTTGGGCGAATCGCCGTATTTGTTGAAACCAACCTGGCTGTCAATGCACATCAGGACCAGCATGATGATTTTATAGAGTGAAACGATGCCTATCAATCCCAGGTATTTCACGACGAGGAATGTCGGGAAAGCATCGCCCATACCTTCGTTTAAGTAGGCCGTCAGCAGGTCGTATACGATGTTGCTAAACAGTACGATGGAAAGGATGAAGCCAACTCCCCACCACCATCCACTTCGTCCGGAGTCGTGCAACCTTCTGAACGTCAGTGGGATGGTGGCCAGTCTCATCAGCCACCCGATAGGAGGAACGATAAAGCAGGCGAGGATCACGGCCAACATGGTCCACCAATACTCGGAACGTCTTGAGCGTCCCTTGAACTGTAGTATTTTCTCCATCGAGGCACTCAGCGCCTCGACAAACTCCAATGGAGGTTTTGCGGTGATTTGATTCATAATTGATGATGGTTAAAAAATGGGGTTGGGAGATGCGTTTTCTCTCTCCCCCTTCTCTTCTCCGCTTCGCCGTGGACTCGAACTTGTTCGCTTTCAAAACGCATTGGTGAAAGAAAGCTTCGTTTCAAGCCGGGCAAGGGCGCGCGGGGGGACTTTTTTAGTCCACCTCTTCGTCAGCCTCGTAGCCTCCCATTTCACGGATAGCGTTTTTCAGCATTGCGTACTGCTGGTAGAGGTTGTTCACGGGCTCTTCCCCTTGTGTATAGTCGTGCATGGGCGACTTCAGGAAGAAGCTCAGGAAGCGCTGCGTGCCATAGCGACCGGCGCGTGCTGCGAGGTCGCTCAGCAGGCACAAGTCGAGGCAGAGCGGTGCAGCTAGGATGGAGTCGCGGCACAGGAAGTTGATCTTGATCTGCATCGGGTAGCCCAGCCAACCGAATATGTCGATGTTGTCCCAGCCTTCCTTATTGTCGTTGCGTGGCGGATAGTAGTTAATACGCACTTTATGGTAGTACTGCGTGTCTTCGTCGTTGCCGTGCCCGTACAGGTCGGGTTGCCAATCGGGCTTCAGGATCGTTTCCAGCGTCGACAGTTTCGACACTTCCTTCGTGCGGAAGTTGGCGGGTTCGTCCAGCACCAATCCGTCGCGGTTGCCGAGGATGTTCGTCGAGAACCAGCCGCTGAGTCCTAGCGAACGTACGCCGATGATGGGCGAGAATCCGCTCTTCACCAACGTCTGTCCTGTCTTGAAGTCCTTGCCGGCGATGGGCATTTGCGTCTTCTCGGCCAGTTCCCACATGGCAGGTATATCCACTGTCGTATTCGGGGCTCCCATGACGAAGGGCGATCCCTCGGCCAATGCGGCGTAGGCATAGCACATTGAGGGGGCTATGTGCTCGCGGTCGTCAGCCTTCATGGCGGCCTCTAAGTCTTCAAGCTTGTAGTGTGTCTTCTCGTCGACAGGCACATATATCTCTGTGGAGGCTGCCCAAAGCACAACGATGCGTTCGCAGCCCTTTTCCTGCTTAAACCGTCGGATGTCCTCGCGCAAGGCTTCCACCATCTGCCAGCGCGTCAGCCCTTTCTTCACGTTGTCGCCATCGAGGCGCTTGGCGTAGTTCTTGTCGAAGGCGGCAGTCATCGGCACTATCTGCTCCAGTTCGTCGCGTACGGGGTTGATGTCTTTCTCCTTCAGCACCTCGGCATACATGGCAGCCTGGTAGGCGTTCTGTGGATAGACATCCCAGCATCCAAAGACAATGTCGTCAAGTGTTGTCAAGGGTACAATCTCGCCTACGGGCAGATACTGCTTGTCGGCACCTCGACCCACGCGAATCTTGTCGTACTGAGTGAATGAACCCACAGGTTTGCCCAGACCCTTGCGAGTCAGCAATACGCCCGTCATGAACGTGGTGGAAACGGCTCCACAGCCAACCACCAGAATACCCAGCTTACCGGAAGCGGGCTTTACATTAGTCTGTTTCATAGTTTTTTTGTTGTTTTTATTGTAAAACAAATGTGTTGATTTCTTTTTCTTCAATTGCCAGTTTACCTCATTCTTTATGAGCTGGTCACGTAGAGGATGTAGATGACAAGCCCCATCAGCGCAGCCAGAATGGCAATCATGATCAGTATCGACAACGTGCTATAGCCCAGCAGGCGCCGTTTGGAATAGCCCGAGAACTGCTTCAGGGCTATGAATATGATCAGTATCGCAAATAATCTGATGATGCTCAAATTCAGCAGATTGCCAATGATGGAGTATATACTGTATGCATTGGATGTGTAGACCAGTGCCACCGCAAACTCCGAATACCGCATGTCGGGAATGTTCGGCGAATGGCGGAGAAACAGGTACAGGGGGAGCGAGAACATCATCAGCGTCAGCAAGGCAAAGATGGCGGGGTTCTTCTTCCAAAGATTGTTCATGATCCGTGCAAATTTTGCACCGGCATAGTACATTGTCGACTCCTCCAAACTCTTGTTGTTGATTCTGGGATGCTTGGAGTCGGCCTTTGCCTTTGCAGCCTTCTCCTTTGCCTTCGCGACTTTCTTTGCAGCCTTTGCCTCCAACTGTTCATCAAGGTCCAGGTCCAGCGAGTCAGGCTGTGCCTCCAATGCCTGTGCCGTCTGCTCGGTTAAAATTTGGTCCAGTGAGTCCGCCGGCACCAATTCCGCCTTTTCTGTTTGGTCAGGTTCTGTGCTTAGCCCAAGGTCGAAGCCGTGTTCAATAACCAACGAGAGCGCTGCCAGCAGGAAGAACATCTTGAACGGTGGAAAGTAGGCCGACTGCATCCCACGCAGGTAGTCGCGAATCATGTAGCCCGGACGGAACATCAGGTCGCGCAGGCTTCTGAACATGCTTCGGTTGCCGATGCCCCAAACATCGAGGAACAGCAGCAATGCTTTCTTGAAAGAGAAACGTCCCACCTCCGACGGCTGTCCGCATCGCGGACAATAGTTGCCAGTGAACACCGTCTTGCACGACGAGCACTCATGGCTTTCCTCCGAGAGCGGGGCTACCTCATACGGGCGGCGTTGCCAAATGCGGAATGCACGTAGCCATACAGCTCGCTTCTCTTTGCTTTTCAAATAGTTCAATGCCTTCATTCAACTGCAAAGCTATGCAAAAATAACAAGACTACCAAATAAAACGCCCAAAAGTTTAGTGAACCAGTAAGATTCTCCTACTGGTTCACAATGTGTAAATCATTCTTTTAGAGGTCTTTTCCCACTCGTTTCCTCATCGCAAAGGTGTGGTTTCTAACTGTTGAAATAGCCGAAGCCTATGATGGTGTCAACGAAGCGATGAACATAGTCGCGGGCTGTGATTGACCATTGGAAGCCAAAGCGGTAGAGCACTTGTGTCGTGTAGTCGTTGTCGGCTTCTATCCAGCGCATCTGGTGGGTACTGCTCAGGTTGTAGGCCATTAGCGGTCGCAGCAGCGTGACGAGATCGGGATTCTCCATCATCCGTTCCAACGCCTCCTGGAACTCTTCTTTCTCCACGCGTTGCAGCGCGATGCCGGCAGCAGCAAAGCCGTTGAGGATGTCGGACAGATATTGTAGTTTTCTACTCTTCCACGTGGGGATGGGCATCCACTATAGGAACTGCACGCAGACGGCTCTGCTGACGTGGATGTCGTTGCCGGTGTCGGTGAGCAGGCCGGTCGACTTGTCGCGGCGGAACACCTGGATCTTGTTGCTGTCGCGGCAGCAGCAGAGCAGGAACTCGCCGTTGGGGGTGATGTTGAACTGGCGTGGATGGGCTGCCGTGGGCTGATAGCCGACTGGCGTGAGCAGGCCTGTCGGTGCGTCGACGGCGAAGATGGCGATGCCCTCAGCCTTCAGGCGGTTGCTTGAGTAGAGGAACCTGCCGTCGGGACTGAGGTGGATGTCGGCGCCGCCACGTGCGCCGACGCTGTCGGAGACAATCTCTTGCAGTGCCTCCAGCCGTCCGTCGCGATAGCGGAAGACGGTGACCTTGCCCGACAGCTCGCTCATCAGGTAGGCGAAACGGCCGTTCGGACTGAACACGAGGTGGCGCGGACCGGAATCGGCGCTGACCTTGGCGGCCAAACCGTTGGCGATGACGTTTTGCCCTTGCAGGCGATAGGAAAGGATGCGGTCGGCGCTGAAATCGGTGGCCAGTGCATAGCGGCCGTCGGGAGCGAAGCATGCGCAATGGACGTGCGGGGCCTGCTGGCGCGATAGGTCGGGGCCTCCCTTGGACCCGAGGAAGCGCGTGGTGAGGCTAGCCTTCGTGCCTTCATCGCTCAGGCTGAACACGCTCATGGAGCCGCCGGAGTAGTTGGCCGTGAGCACCGTCGTCCCGTTTGTGGCCACATAGCATGGGTCGCCTCCCTCGGTGGCTGCCGAGCTCAGGAGCGTCATCTTTCCGCTGCTGGCGTTCAGCCTGATGGTGTTCAGCGAAGCCTGAGCATCGTTGGTCTCGCTCACGGCATAGACAATGTGCTTGCGGGGCGAGACGGTCAGGAACGACGGATTGGTCATCGGCAGCGAGTCCAGGACGAGGGCTTCGCCCGTCGAAGGGTTGAACCGATAGGTGTAGATACCTCTGCTGCCGCCGTCGGTGTAGGTGCCGACGATCATCGTCAGCCGTTCTTGTGCCTGCAGATGGCCTACGAGGCATGTAAGTGCGAGCAACATGCACCCCATGTGCTTGGTGATGGATTGTCTGTAGATGTACATAGCGTGATTCGTAATTATAGCCACAAAAATACAAATAATTGGACAAAAATGAGTATCTTTGCAAAAGAAAATTGTGAAAAAGGGCTGCCCCTCGGCAAAATGGCCGGTACACGGCAGGCGAAAGCCAACGCGGGGAATGCCTGACAGACGATGCGTATGGAGATGATCAGAGCAACAAGGACGGCTGAGCAGGCAGGTGCCTACTACGTCCGCATACAGGCCATGGCAAGGAAACATCGGATTCCGCTCGACGTGGAGTTTGACGAACACGACACGCCGCAGACGAAATATGTGGTCATCGTCGACGACTATCTGCCTGTGGCCACCTGTCGGCTGTATGCCATCGACGACGCGCACGTGATGCTCGGCCGAATCGTCGTGCTGCCGGAGTATCGCCATCGGGGACTTGGCACGACGGTGGTGCGTGAGGCTGAGCAGTGGGCGATGGAGCTGGGCTATCAGGTTGCCGTGGTCGAGAGCCGCGACAACAAGATTCCCTTCTATGAAGCGCTGGGGTATGTGGCTGACTACTCGCGGAAGATTGTCGGCGAGACCTTCACGTGCTTCAGGATGGAGAAAAAGCTTGGTTAGCATAGAGAACGTGGCCAAGAGATGGCTGGTGGCACCCCCAAAAGATGGGCCAAGGGTGTTTTCCCTATTCAAGTTTAGGGAAAACACCCTTTCGCTTTAGGAATATTCCTTTGTGTATGTCGCAAAAAATGCCGTACTTTGCAGCGTGATTAGAAGCAATAGTGGTTAGGAAAAGGTTAAGAAAGGGTTAGGAATTGGTTAGGAAAAGGTTATGAACTGGTTAAGAAAAGGTTAAGAAAAAGTTATGAAAAGGTTATGAATTGATTATGAAAAGGTTATGAATTGGTTAGGAATCGATTATGAACTGATTGAACACTGATTATGAACTCTATATATGCCTTGGCAAAGGACCTGAGGGGAATCTCCAGAAATGGGGTTCCCCCGTTTTTTATATTCTTCCTGAAGCTGTGACCACATTCATGCGTTCAACGGTAATTGAAAACAAATGAAAGTCTTATCTCATTTGGTTGTTATATATCCCAAAGCCACAGCCAAAACACCCAATACCACACTTCCTAATGTATAGAGTAAAAATAAGACGAGATGATTGGTCTGGAGCAATGTGAGCCCCTCTTTTGAAAATGTAGAGAATGTGGTGAAACCGCCACAAAAACCAACCATGAGGAACAAAGAGAATGTAGGAGATAGGTTTTGGATGATGTTTTGAGGATGGCCGTCTCGACATTCCACATAAGCATTCCCTAAATTGTGACCACAAAAATACTGATTTTTCTGCAAATATGTGTAACTTTGCAATCAAAAATAAATGATGTTGGAACAAATGGAACAATTTGAAGAAAAACTACGTCAGGACTTGCACCAGTTCCTGCTGTCTGTTGATGAGGTGGACGAGCGCTTGCCTGAATGTCCCGACGTGGAGGACAAATGGGAGGCGATAGCCCGTGCCTACCTGCCCGATGGCATCCGGGAGTTTCAGGACTTTCCCTCGGCATCGCTCGGCTGGATGATGTACATCGGCATGGCCTTGGCGAAGATGTGGGACACGGAGTGGGAAATCTATTCCAAGATCGACGACGTCTATGCCTACATGCGAGGTAAGCGCGGCTACGACGGCCTGGACGAATACATCCGCGAGGAAGTGTTGCTGCTGGCGGGTGCCGACTATGTGGGGCTGGAGAAACTGGTCGGCGAGTGTGCCTCGCGTGTGTACAACGCCCTTCGACGCCAGAACATCGAGCCTGGAACCCGCGAGGCCTTCAACGCCTACGTGGCGTGTCTGCACCAGCTCTACCTGATGGGTGTTGCCGTTCAGCTGAAGCGGATGGGCTATCGCATGACACTGCAATCGTAATGCGCTCAGTGCCACCTGATGCGGTGCTCTCAATGCCGCCTGAAGCCTCTTCTGCCATCTGAAAGTTTAATGAAGTTTAAGGAATTGTCAGCATTGTTTATCAAGGTTTAATTTTCGTGCCATTTTGTCCACCAAAGGGAGTCATCTTGGCAGGAACTGCCGACAGGCACGGATGTTGCACTTGGTAGGGTGAGAGCCGGAGCGAAAGCGAAGGCAATCAACAACATAAGTTCAACTTAAAAAAATAATTAGGAGGTATTGATTATGTTACCAGTATTGTTTAAAGACAGTTGGTTCCCAACAGTATTTGACGATTTCCTGAACACTGATTTCATGCCTCGCGCCAATACAACGGCACCTGCAGTCAATGTCAAGGAGGATGAGAAGGCCTACACCATGGAACTTGCAGCTCCTGGCATCAAGAAGGAGTATTGCCGTATAAGCATTAACGATGACGGCAATCTTTGTATCGCCATCGAAAACAAGCAGGAGCACAAGCATGAGGACAAGCATCACCACTACCTGCGCCGTGAGTTCAGCTACTCGAACTACGAGCAGAACTACACGTTGCCGGACGATGTGGAGAAAGACAAGATCTCGGCCAAGGTCGAGGACGGCATCCTGACGGTTGTACTTCCGAAGGTAGAAAAGGAGGAGAAGAAGGCAGCCAAGGCCATCGAGGTTCATTAATGTTCACACTCATAAACATAGCAAAGGGAGCAACACTTTCAAGGTGCTGCTC
>JAEEGF012175710.1_pt1 | contig 15481 bp, 7 predicted proteins | sample 9134171 | NCBI WGS metagenome assembly JAEEGF01 (sample SAMN16246542, study PRJNA631951) | gut metagenome | biome: gut microbiome; feature: rumen; material: AP-attached | host: Bos | place: Iran: Karaj | collected 2018-10 | reverse complement strand
TGCTACTGTCGAACGATAGACCATGTTGTCAATGTCAAGTCTGAAGCTATCCTTCGCATAGAGCGGACGCACCTTTTTGATAAGGACTTGTCCCAATTCCGCATAGATATGCCAATCTCTGAGCTCATTCGCCTTAGCCAAAGTATTGCGAGGAACGGCATAGCTAACGCCACAGTGATACAGCTTATGGGTAACAGCCAACGCATTCAGGCTTGCCTCTATATCGCGCAGACTATTTTTATCAGCATATTGAGCCAGGCACATGACCAGCAGCTGGTCATAGCAGGTGAGGTTTCTCACCCTGTAATTGCCTCTGTACTTGGCAACAATATCATTGAATTCCCTACGAGGCATGAACTGCATAATCTGTGCGAATACTATCTTTCCGAAATTCATGTAACACGCTTCTTTGATGGCAACTGCAAAGTTAGTCAATTCAAATCGTGTACAAGAAATATCGAGTCTAAATCATTCTATTTTAACAACTTATATTTAAACCGTCTCATTTTAACGGGACACTAGTGCTTTTTTGTTTTAAGAATTCGGGGACAAAGATAGTGATAAAAAATGTATTATTTTGTATTTTACGTGAAAAATTCACCTAAAAATACATGTTTTTAATATTATTTAGATGTAAAAGACCGTTTTGGCGTAAAAATTTCTCCTTATTTAGAAACTGGACACTGAGACATATCGTCATAGGTTGTCTAAAAGCACATTATCTCCCCAATCTTCTTTCCCTACTATTTCTCATTGTCCTTGAATGTCCTGACAACCATCATATATATCCTTTCATCCCCAATTAATCATTGATTTCCGGGTCTTTTCAAGTTATTGTGAAGTGATTCACAAGTGACGATAAATTTCCATTAGCACGGGTGCATCATTCCGTTCCTTTGCACCCGGTCTCTAACCAAAGACTAGGATTTTCATGAAAAAAGAAGAATTAACTTTCAACGACCTTCCGTAGGTCGTTGCCCAGCTTCGGGATGAGGTGATGGGCATGAGAACACTGCTAATCAGACAGCAGGAAGAGAGTCGAAAACATCTGGTACGCGAGAACCTCCACAAACCCATGACTGTGGAAGAGGCGGCTGAGTACACACGCATCCCTTTGGGAACGCTGTACATGAAACTCGGTGACGGGACGATACCAGCCACAAAGCCAGGCAAACGCTATGTCCTCTATCAGGACGAGCTTGACAAGTGGCTGGAAGCGAACCGCAAAAATGCCATACCACTTACAGCCGATGAGGAGAACGAGGCCATCCTCTCTTCGCACAAACGCAAGCCGAACAAAGCAGACTGGCATGAGTAATCTCTTAAAAAGTAACGATTATGAAGTCATTTGAAAGAATTCCGTTTTTAGCGAATGTGCTCACCGTAGTGTGTAAGCGTCCGACTGCCGAAGTCGGCAAACTTGTGAAAGCCGTAGTCGCCTATGTAACCGAGGGTACGAGGACAGACCTTGATGACCTTCGCTTGCAAGCCTACTATGATTTGCTCCTACAGGACATTGACTCTCTTCGGACAGCGGCAGAAGCCAAAAGCAAGAAATGCAGCGAAAGTGCCAAACAACGAAAGAACGAGAGAAGAGCGAAACTCGTTTCAGCTCTTCCGAGTGAGGAGGAGTTCGGTGAAGCCAAGTGCAGAACTACAAGGAATGGCAGTTTCTCTAACAGTCCTGCAAAGAGAGCGAATGTAGCGAATGCAACGAACGCTACTACTGCAAAGCCAATAGCAATGGAAGAAGCGCCAACCGAATCATCAGACGCTAATACATCTAATGATACTGGCATTGCAGAAGGATTCAACGATTTCAACGCATGCGATGTCACCTCTTCCTTTGAGCGAATGAAGGAGTGTTATGAGAAGATTGGTGACAACGAATCGCAAGCATTCGGTGTATGGCAGCAACTCAGCGAAGACGAGCGAACGTCAGCATTCGCTTATGCCCAAAGATTGCAAGGTGACCTCAGTTCACGTACCTATCTCTATGTCTGTCTGCGAGATAGGGAATGGACGAAAGCCACGTCACCTTCTAACTCACAAGGACGCACGATGTGACATCCTTGATTCTCTGGTGACCTGAGCGGAGGCGTTCGCCGAGGGGGATTACGTAATAATCCCATAACATAATATGGACTTTTAGATTCGCTTCGCTCCCTTAAAAAGTCCCATTATGCTCTCCGAGGGGTGAGGCGCTTCCCATCAAACAGTGCAGCCCTGACAAGAAAAGATGTCCGCGACATCTATGACAGACTGCATCTGCGAGGGAGTGACTCTCTCCCTCGACCCTCCACTCAGGTTCCACCCGAGACCCGAATTACATCTAATCATTACTTCAAAAGAATTACATTATGTCTAAATCAAGAAACAATATACCCCGTGCCGCCATTCATGTAGGCGCACCAGCCAAGTCCTTTTCTGCTGCCGAAGGCTACGAACCTGAACGTCGCGGATGGGACGAGAAAACATACCGTCTGAAAAATCAAGATACGAATAATCACTATGATTTCTCACGCAAGCATCTCAACTTTGAGATAAACAACAAGGGCAAGATTGTTCCCCTTGGTTCCAATCCCGTGCCACTTCATGAGCGTTTGCAGAAGCGTCTTGACGATCTTGGTTTCATGCCCTACAAGGACAAGAACAATCCTATGGGTTACTCCGACAACAGTCCAAACTGCACCGTCGGAATCATCGTCAGTGGTGACCATCATGTGCTGACACGTCTTGCATTTGGTGAACAAGACGTGGACTTTACCCTGCAAAGAAGAAATGCCAACGTCGTATTGAAACAAGGCATCAAAGATTGGGCTATGGACACCTACCACTGGGCATGTGACCGTTGGGGAGCAAAGAATATTATCGGCTTCGATGTCCATCTTGACGAGACCACACCTCACATCCAAATCCAGACAATCCCCGTGGCAAAGACAAAAGCCAGAGGTCGTACATCTGTCAAATATGTGCATAAGGATGATAAGTCAAAGGTACTCTCACATAAGGAGTGGAAGAAACTTCCCGAAGGAATCCGCAACGACTTCGTAAGAACAGAAGTCGAACGGAGGGAAAAGGAATGCGTATCATACGCCCGTGTATGGGGAGAGGACAAATATGCAGTGGGAAGAACCTATTACCAGATGCATACTGATTATTACAATCAAGTGGGACGTAAGTATGGATTGGAACGGGGCGATGACATTGCCATGCTACCCGATGAGGAACAGCGCGAACGGGTTCACAAAAACAAGGCAATACTGGAAGCGGAACGTCAGGCAAAGGAATCACTTGAACATTCACAAGCCGAAATGGAGGCACTTGAACAGGAGAAAGACAAGATAGAGAATGAGACACGACAAGCCGAACAGCGCAAGGAAAGAGTCGAGGGCAAACTGACCACAATGGAGAAATATGCCGAGATACTGGACATCAAGCAAGAGGACTTGATGGTACCTGTCTTGAAAACCGATCCCCTTGTCAAGAAAGCAGTCGAGGCAATACAGGCTGAACTCGAAAAGCCCATTCCTGCATTCGGACAGAAGGAGTGGCGAGAAGAGCGGCAGGAAGCCATAAAGAAGATACTCACAGATCTGCAGACTGCACTCTTCGAAGCCAAGGAAGCACAGAAGCAAGACATCTTGAAGTTGGGAAAGTCGCTCTATCAGAAAGCAATGAAAGACGCAAAAGAAATAATTGAGCAGAACAAGCAGTTACAAAAAGCCAATGAGCGACTGACAGCGGAGAACACACAACTGAAGAAGAAAATCTCGACGATAGACGAGACCGCCATCATTAATCTGCGCAAGCAGAAGAACGATGAGATTGCAGAACTCGATACCAAGCTTGGCAAAGCCGAGTCCGAGGCTGTACGTTCAGGCAATCTGGCATACAGCGAACATCAACGTGCAGAGAAAGCAGAGAACCAAGTTCGAGAAATGCTGGCCGTTCCTGAAATAAGAGACTTGTGGAACACTATCCAACAGAACAAGAAAGACTTCTGGCAACAGATAGACAGTTGGATAGATGATGCCATTTCTGCCATCAAGGATTTTGCACATCGTAAAGACAACGATTTCCAACCAAAGGAGGGCAACACCATTGCAATGGGTATCGTCGCTGAAGCATTCAAGCGTGGCCTTGATCCGATGGATGTTGAACAGCGTAAAACAGCTACCAACAACTTATTGGAGAAAATGTCATGGACTGGCATGTCCGAATTCAAGGCTGGTCTTACCGCTACCCGTACGAGACAACTTTGTGATGCGATGACAGTTCCGAAAGAACTGATGAAGGACTTGCTTCTTATGTCAGGAGGAAGAGAAGGCATCAGTTTAGGAGGTGGTGGCTCCAACGGTGAGCTTACCAACTGGGATGGCACAAAGAAAAAGAATGGTTGGGGTGTGTCTTGACTGGAACTCTCAGGCTCTTAAGGTGTTTTGTTTCGCTTGCGAAAATACGGAAAATAATCCGTATTGCAAAATATTTGTTGTTTTTTCTTGAAATGGTTCAGAACATTTCAGCGTACGTATATCTTGCGGCTGCTGCGTGACATCTGCACAACATAGAAACCTGGCGAGACAGGTAGGACATTGCTGGTGCGCCCCACAAACTGTCCGCCCACCGTGTAGATGCTTGCTTCATCGCCTTTAACGCAGATACAGCCATCTCCAGCATAGGCATGTATGCTTGGCACGGATGGTTGCTGTTCCACCCCGTCGGACTCGTCCAGCAACTGATAGACTATCATGTTGCCTGGTTCGATTGAGCGGGCATCCATTTTAATCATTTCAGTTTCTCCTGTTTCCAGCACCTTCATCATCCGTCCTTCCCGTGCCGAGAGAGTGATGCGTTTGGTAGTCGAGAGCGAGTGGTTCACCAATACAAGAAAGCGCTTGCCGCCGTTCTCCAGCTCAGAGACGAGGAGGCCCTGATCACATTTTAGGCGTATCACCTCTTGGGGGAATTTGGTGTAGGTGGTACAGCCACGGGGCACATCGGCCGTGAATCCCACGTTCTTGACGTGAGCACCCAGGAAGACCCACGAGAGGTTCTGCACCACACCGTTCACCCGCTGGATGAGGTAATAGACGCCAGTACGGTTGCCGTTCTCGTCGATGGGTGCATTGTGAAAGTCCCATGGCGTGCCCAGCGGTGTCCAGTAGGTAAAATACTGGATGCCCTGAGCACCAAAGGCCAGGTCGCTGTAGATTTGCAATCGCAGATGCGTCAGTGTGGGCACGGGATAGGCACTATGGGCCGTAGCCAGTGCGAATGCCCAGAAAGGCCATCCCACACGGTCTGCCTCCTCATGTATAACTTGCAGGTTCTCGAAGAAGCCATCGCGAATGACTGCCGATGAACCAGATTGTACGATGGGGTAATTGTCGAAGGACAGCAGACCTGTATTGACTATCTCGATATATTTCTGCACATAGTCGCGATAGCTTGTGGCACCCACCTCGGCTACATTGATATAGATAGGCAATAGGTTGCCATAGACAAGTTTGTTCGGGTCGTATTTGCGGATATTGGTGCATGCCTGTCCGTAAGCCTGCATTCCAGCCACGTTCGGCTCGTCGCCGATGAAATAGCCCACCACCAACGGATGACGGCGCAGATAAGAAAGAGTGTTCTTTGGGTCGGATTGTATCTCGTTGCACGCAGCCAGCAGACGGATGCCCGTGCCATTCATGGCGGTGAGTGCACGTCGAACTTGGGCGAGTGTCGAGAAATGCGGAAACGTGATGTTGAAGCCCGCCTCGGCCATCTCGCGATACCGCTCAGGCGTCTGCTCTTCGTCAGGCAGGATGCCGAACCATCCCAGAATGGGAAATTCGTCGTCGGTGGGATTCTTATATACGTAGGCCGCACGCACGGGCAGCACCGTAGCTATAAGAAACGCGGTGCAAAGCAAACAGCGAGCAATGTGTTGAGCTTTCATCGTGTGTTGGTTATTGGTTCTTTATTATTCTGTTTGTGCATTCGAACAAAACAACCCCTTGGATGGAATGGGAGTTGTGAATACAACCCCTGAATTCGCACGGATGAAAGGGAGCATCCTTTGAAAGAAGTCTATATTAAAAAGGTGACCATCAAGGATTGAATTATACTTCAAATTACCTTTCCCAGTTATCTGTTCTGAAGGGAATAACGGGAAGGCCAGAGTTCCCTTTTAGGTTTCCTGGAAGCCAACTCTGAAAGCAGTAACGAACAGCAACAGGTTCTTTTACCTCCTTGCATTTAACAGAGATTCTATCTTCATTGTAAACTTCGATGTCGCTCGCTTTATGCCACACGCTATCGGTTCCAGCAACTTCAAAACCTTCAATACCTACCTTACGATTGAAACCACTTTCTGCATTTTTGAATGTCAGGATGACTTGATCATCCTTTATCTCCATGCTTTGATATTCAGGATATCGATAGTCTATTCCAGGGATTTTATATGTGGCACCTAATGCCCAGTAACATAATCGATCGCCCACTTCCTTCTTCATACAGGGATGTATTGCCCAGTATTCGTAGTCTTTAACTAAATCATTGGTGCAGACCATACCCATGTTGGGAATTAGGTTCTGGGCTTTGTATTGTGCTTCTCTCAACAAGGGGACAGTTCGTTTGTCTTTTTCCCAAAAATAATCATATGGACAAATCTCAACGTAATAGAAAGGAATGAGATCTTCTTTCCACCGATAACGCCATGCTTGCACCATATTTATGAATCTTTCGCAATAGTTTTCCGGCTCGTTTACATTCGCTTCACCTTGATACCATAGAAATCCCTTTAACGTATATCCTTCCAAAGGATGAATCATACCATTGTAGAAAACTGAAGGGAGAGATCGATCCACATTTCTGCCAGGTTTTACCTTATCACAATTCCTAACGGCATCACTCTTCAGATTTTCGCCAGGATATTTCTGTACGATTTCCTGAGGTGTCCATCCTTCCACTCGAGTCGCTCCCAACGAGCTGTTGATGATTCCAACAGGTACATTCAACGTTTCCACTAAACGGATACCAAAAAAGTATCCCACAGCACAGAAATCTCGTGCACTCAGAGGGGTACAGTCTTGCCATATAGCTGTAACTGTATCAGCAGGTTCTGGTGCGGGTGACCAGGATACGAAGTTAAGATGCAATTTGCCACTGTATTTTCCAGCCTCAGCGATGTATTCTACAGAGTTTTCTACTGGACAACTGCTAAATCCGTGAAGAGGCATCTCCATGTTGCTTTGACCTGAGCATAGCCAAACTTCACCAATCAATACATCACGGATGATAAGTTTGTCTCCATCATTCACTTCGATGGTTTGGGGAGTAAAATTTCCTGCTCCAGTCCTCAGCGTTATCTCGAAACGTCCCTTATCATCGCTTCGTGTGTTCATTTTCTTTCCGTTCCACGAACCTTTCACACTCACTTTGCGATTAGGCTGTGTCCATCCCCACAACTTTACGTCAGCATTTTGCTGAAGAACCATACCGTCACTTTGGAGAGGGCCCATATTGACACGTCCTTGTATCAGTGTAGGGTAGAGCAGCATGAGGATGTAGAGGAATCTCAGTGTTTTCATATATAATTGGTTTTCTTGAATGTAAAAAGTAATTATTTATTCTCAAAAGCTACTGTTATTTCCAGTGACGCCAGCCAGTGAAATTATAAGTTACTTTGTGTCCAGCTCCGTCCAGAGTACCATGGTATGCGTGATCGATGTTGTCACCATCATTTGCTCCCAACATGGGGAAGTCCTCACCCTGATAGGCCGTCAGGTCAATGTCGGCAGTGAGAACAGCGCATAGGCTTCGCTCACCTTCGTTTACTCTTGCCGCAAATTCAGCATATTCTTCTGCTGTCGCAATCTCTAAGGTGGTCTGTGACCATCCCGTTGTGCTGCACAACCAAAGTATGGCTGCAGTCAGCGTGGAAAGTAATGTTTTTCTCATGTTCATTAATGTTTTGTCGTTTTATTTTTTTTGCGATGTTTTGCGAGTGCAAAGTTTGGGACTTTTTTCTACCTGTGCAAGGGATTTTGGAAATCAGTAAATCACTATAAAATCTAAAATACGAAGAATCAGATATTTACGTTTGGTTGTTTCGACAAAATCAGTAAATATAATCCTCTTCTCCCTGACCTTCTTAACCATAGGTAATCCCTGCTTTAACAGCCCAAATTCTCGAAAGCCCGCATGAATTCCTGTGTAGAAGGAGCTGCTGAGGATCGGATGTGTTGTCGGTTATTGCAGACGGTTTGTGGAGAACAATGCAAGAATTCAGCTATACGTCCCTCGCTGAGTTGGCAGCCTAAAGGGAGATGGCGAAGAGGGATGCCAGGAAGGGGGAAAAAGAGTTTGTGTTGTATAGCAGGTTTTATTTTTCTTGTTTTCTGATGTCTATTTTCACAGGACCTTTCAGTCCGCTCTTCCGAAGAGGTTCTTCGGGGGAAGGATAACGTGTCGTCCAGGTCTTTCGTTCTGTCTCAGGAAGAGCAGCCTCGTAGGAAAGGCGGTTGAACCATGTATTGGTGATTTCTATCGTGAGTTCGTTCTCTCCCTTCCAGAGAAGCGATGATATATCCTGCTCGTAGGGAGCTATCCAGAGGCAGGGTAAGGGTTTGCCGTTCAATACGATACGGGCAATCTGCCCAACCTCACCAAGATTCAGTACATAGCGCGTGTGAGATTCCTTCTTTTCTAAGGAGAAGCGTGTGCCATAGGTCGATGTGCCAGAGAAAGCCTTTGCCTCAGCTGGGATATTGAGGTCTTTGATCCACGATAGAGACGGAAGCTGAATGGGATGGTCCAATCCCCATCCTGATGGAATAGAAAATGTCCAGGGACCCTCGATGGCAATGCTTCCTGTTTGTTCAATCTGTTCTGACTTTCGATTGCGGGAATTATGCTGCACTACCAGAAAGCAACTCTCTGCCTGTTGAAGCGATACATGTACTTCGGTTCTATCGCCCTGTACCTGAGAATCCAGGGAAAGACGCTCCCCTGTGATGGGGCTCCATCTCTCTACACTTCCCTGAGCACGAAGGGAAAGAGTTCCTTCAAAAGAGCCACCTTTCGGGGCGCACACATAGTACCAGTCTGCTCCTTCCGTTTTTCTGTGCTGCCAGAGAACCGGACCGCCTTGCAGATCGGGATGAAGATGGTATTTCTCCAAGGCTTCTTCAAGGGGAAGCGTGCAGACTTTTCCTTCGTCCCACAAAGTCTTCACTGCTTTGTTCCAGCACTCCTGTGAAGCTGCTCCTCCGCTCAAGGTGGCAAGACCTTCCGGACGTCCGCCCACCACAATAGCCCCTTCGTCGACCAGTTGGACGATCTTCTCTAATGTTTCTGGAAGCATACGTCGTGTTTGGGGCAGATAGAGAAGGCGGTAAGAGAGTCCTTCTGGGGTGCAAAGAAGGCCATTCTCCACTTTCAGGCGATGGAGCAGCACATCGGGATTGCAGTAGTCGTACTTGTAACCTTCAGGAAAGGGCGCATATTGGTCAGGCTTGTGGTCTAACTCATCGCCCAGATACCAAAGGACATCGCTTACCGGTTTGCCTCTCTCAAGGAGGAATGAGGTGCGTGCTGCACAATCAGTAAAGGAATGCATGTGCTTCCACCAGGTTTGAGCTCTTAGGAAAGGCGTGCAGATACCGTCGCCAAAACTTGTTCCTGGGACCAACTCATCAGGTCTTGGATTGTGGGTATAGGCTTGGAAGATAAGATAGGATGCTCCTTCTGTGGTATTTACATTGGCTATCTCCCAGAGGTTGCTGAACTGTTCGTCCCAAGTGGTACTCCAAGAGGTAAAGGCTTCTGCAGCCACACGACGCTTTCCATAAAGACGACCTGCTGAAGCGGTCGGTTTGATGGGCTTGAAATTGAGAGAACCAAGAAAGTCATCTGAAGGATGCAACCAGAACTCACACATCGGAATATCCGCCCACTTGTAGTATTCCATGATGTCGCTTGGGAAGACATCTCCTCCTGCTGTCTCGTAGGTTACCGTAAGTCCTGTCTCGTGTCCTCTCTCGGAGATTCTCTTGTAGAACTTATTTACTATCAGATCGTTCAGTGTGGCACGCCAGTCGCGCAGGAAGCGGGATGTAGTCTCTGGGTCCTGTACTACATATCCCATGAGAGCCGGTATCCAAGGGCGAAGTTCATAACCGTTTATCCGACGGAATTCTTCTTCCATCGTGGCTGTCCAGGTTTGTGTCTCGCATTCCCAACTATCCAGAAGCATGCCATCCAGAAGTCCGCTGAGAGAACCTTTTGCCAGTCGGCCGATATAACCGTCGAAATGTGTGTCTATAGCCTCTGTGTCGAATTTGTTGCATTCGAATCCAGTGGCTTCAGGAGGAGCAGGTGCATTCTTCTTACCTGTATTCACATGCCCTATCCGAAGGATTGTCCAATCTCCGGAGGGTAAGGTGGTGCGAAGTATTCCGTCCGGTTGCAGATCGTCGGTGAGGTCTTTCACTTCTGAAATGTAGGCCTCCTTTGGTTGACCTAAATCTCCTTCGTGCAGAATGCTGCGAAGACACCATCCAGCCTCGTTCTCCCAACTGTTCTTCTTGGCCAGAGAGAAGAGACGGAGAGAAAAGAGAGTATAGAAAGCCCGTCTGTTGCTGATACTTAGCCGAAACTCTTTCGCGGGTGCTGTTTCCCGACAAGCAAGAGTAAAGGGCATCTCATCCTGCCAGCAAGACTGTGGCCATTTGCTGTCGAAAAGAATCTGCGTAGAACCGTCCGGATAGACCGCCTCTAATTTCCCCTGGATATCCACGTCGTAACTATACTGATGATTGCCTCTCTGCACGGAGGAAAATTCCACGGAGCGGACTGTCCGTACTTCTGGAAGCTGGATGGTAAATACGTGAGGATGAGCATCGTCCGTAGGAGTCATGCCTTGCGGAAAAGCAGGTTCTACGGAGGAAGGCACAATCTCTCCTTCTGTATCGCCCAGTGGAGTAGGAAAGGCCAGTACTGCAATGTCCTGATAGTCACGCCATTCGTAGTCGTCGGCCTGTGGAGCTTTAGGGAGAGAAAGACGGATCTCTCCGCCTTGGATGTGGGCTGATGTCGCTTGACGCTCTTCGCTCAGAGAGTGGACTGAACTCCACACAATATGCCGCATGGCTTTCTCCGGCTTTATCCAAGGTCCTCCGGCCATCGCCCATCCCGGGCAGTTCTGAAGAGTAAAGCGAAGTCCGAGTCTCTGAGATTCCTGTGCAGCATACTGTACAAACTCCTCCCACTGAGGACTTAAGCAAGCGATCTGCTCAACTCCAGGCCAGGCATCTCCTCTGTTGCCGAAGAACATTTGTACGCCTGCAAAACCAGCCTCCGAGATTGCCTCTAAGTCAGCCAGAATACCCTTTTTCGAGAGATTTCCGCAGAGACAGTCGATCCATATCTCAGGGTAGAAAACCTTGTCCGGATGCTCGAACATCTCAAAGTCTTTTCTCCCAAAGGGTCTGTCCAAGAGTTTCTCACTGGGGAGAAGGCTTTCCAAGTTCTTTTCGAGAGAAACCGCCTCTTGTTTCCGGGCATAGAGCGGGAATGCGACCCAAAAGCCGAGAAATAGGAGAATTACATGGCGAAAGAAAGAACATTTCGTTTTCACTTTTTCCTTATTTTTCAGGATTTAAAGAAATGCCGCCTCCACCCTTTCGAGGAAAGCAGCATTTCTCTCTCTTCATTTATTAACCCAAGAATCCTACTTTACCATCACCTTTTTGCCGTCGATGATATAGAGGCCCTTCTGAACCTTTTGTACTTTCTGTCCCAGTATGTTGTAGATACCCTTCGACAGAACGTTGGGTTGGCTGGCAATCTCCTGGATAGCGTCTGTCACATTACAATATGTGCCGTCGCTCTGTTTGCCTACGATTCCGCGTGTAGCATCGGGAAGGGGAGTCTCATCGGCACCCAGCATTTGGCCCCAGCCTGCCAATTCATCGGTGTGTCCGTTATTCAGCAACCAGCATACTTCACCGCTTCTCAGCTGTTCTTCTGTTACTTGGGTACAGTCTGCATTGTTGCTCGCGTATGCATTCAAATAATAACAGTTTACGCAAGTATAGACAGCTCCATTGGCTCCGTAGACAATGTTCCAGTCATCTCCCTTGGGTATTGTTCCAGTGAAGAGGCAGTTGCGTACCACTTCTCCTCCACAAGGCCAACCAGCGATACCAGCATTGTTGGTGGCAGTCTCAGAAATTAGCTTTCCGTCGAACAGACAGTTTTCTACCAAGCAATTGTTGCTGGCTCCTACAATTCCGCCAGAGGCGCAAAGTCCTTCTACGGTCAGAATCATGTTCACGTGGCTTACGCAGTTCAGTATCTTACCAGCTTGCAGATGGCCTACAAACGAACCATTGCATAGACCTCCAGCCGTAATGGTTCCTTCCATTATTATATTTTGGAAAGTTCCCTGCAGAGCTTGGGAAAGACCTGCATAATGTTCATTGCTAGTGAAGTTCACTTTTATCGTATGCCCGTTACCATTTAGCGTGCCTGCGTATGGAACAGCGGTAGTACCTATGAAGGGGAAGTCCTCTCCTTGATAAGCCGTCAGGTCGATGTCAGCTTTCAATACAGCATAATTGATTAGAGCCCCCTGCTTCAGGAGATTGCTGAATTCCACAAACTCTTCAGCGGTTCCGATTGGGTACTCTACGATGAACTTCTGATAATTCTCGTCCTGCTTCAATTCCTCTATCTTGGCTATTACTTCATCGGTTGTCAATGCCCCCTCGTTGTAGATGTCCAACACCTGATAGTACGTCTCGTCGTATCCGTTCCTCATGTCTTCTGGCAGATAATTATAATATAGGTCAAGCAATTTGTCGTTGAAGGTAATCAATTGAGTGTAAGCCTGCTTACTTGCAATGATATCGGCAAAGAGTTTACCCAAACGTACGATTGCTTCGTATTTCTGTTCCGTAGTACTCAGATTGTTACTTGTAATGCACGCTTTCAGTTCATCCTTCAGATTTGTACTGTAGTTCGGCGCATCCATGTTTTCGAACAATACCAGATAATCGTTCAGCAGGTGGTTTGCTTTCTTTATCATGTCATTCAGTAAGGCATCTATCTGATCGGCGGCCTCTTCCAGATTGCCTAGGTAGGTCAGTTTTACATTGCCCATATAGGTCATGCATAAGCGGTCATTCACACCTTCATTGTTTGTTCCTACTGTAAGGGTTCCATCGGTTACGTTAACCAGAATACTGTTCGTATAATACCCATCGGCAAAGACATATCCCATACCAGTATAAGTATAGGGAGCATAGCCAGTTTCCTCCCAGTCGCCGTTGTATACCATCTCTACGTCGTTGCCGTATTTTTCTCCTGCTTCTATGGGAACGAGGCCACTGCGCTGAGTCTGCATATAGTTCTTGTTGTCGTTGGCGTAGACAAGGCCCGTATAGTTGTATACAGCTTCAGGATCCATGGCATCCACTTCTGTGTAGCCGCTTATCTGGTAGATATAGAACCCGTTCTTAACGTCTTTGATGGTTTGGTGAATATTCATTGGGCAACTATTCATGGCCAAAACACGCATTACACCTCCTGCATCTACAACGTAGCCATTGAAACCGCCGTCAGACTCCCATCCGCTGGCTTTGTCGTCCTGAGCGAACGAGGCGTTTAGCAGCAATGTGGTCACGTCGGCTCCTGGGCCATAACCACCGTTCACGGCATCATCCAACAGTTGCTGTGCACGGACTTCCTCAGCAGCCAGTTCCTCGTTGTTGAGCAGGCAGTTTTCTATAATGTAGAGGTAAGAACCACAGGTATATTGCTCACAGGGTTCTATGCTCTCCTCTAAATAGCGCCGCAGGAAGGGCGTCATTTCGAATGTATTTCCGTTCTCCTCGATGAAGGTCTTTATTTCATCAATCTTTCCCTGATAATGTTCGTATGCAGCTACAGAATTCACTATCTCATCGAGCATCTGATTTGTCGTTTCGATAGCGGCCAGTAGGTCCTTGATGGTAGAATTCTGCTTCAAAGCCTCTAATGCCTGCAGGTAAGGTTCCTTCAATGAGGTTTGGAACAGGTGTTTGCTCAAATATGTGTCGGCTTCTTCCAGTTGTAGCTCGCAATATTGTTGTATAGAGCTCTCTTCTTCTGTCAGATTGTAATACTCCTCGCCAGCCTTGTAAACGATTCCATGTGTACTGTAGGGCAGAGGTGTCTTATCTTCGTCCAAAGTCTGGAACCAATTCTGTCCTACTTTGTTGCCGTTTAGCATGTAGCAAAGCTCTCCGCTTTTAAGCTGTTCCTCTGAAACCTGTGAACTGCCAGCGTTAATGCCTTGATAGACATTTAGGTAGTAGCAGTTTTGACAAGATACAGGGGCATTGATTACCGATATGGTATAAGCTCCCTCTTCAGGCAGTGTACCAGCAAAGATACAGTTCCGTGCCGTTGTTTCTGAAGCCGCTGGCCAACCTATGATACCTCCGTTGTTGGTAGCTGAACCGGATTCCATCTGTCCATCGAACAGACAGTTCTCCACCAGGCTACTGTTATTTCCTGAAGTAGCTCCGACAATGCCACCTGATGCACACAGACCAGCAACACTCATGTACAGCGTAGCGTGGCTTACACAGTTCTGAACGGTTCCACCCATCAAGTTGCCTACGAACGAACCGTTGCACAGGCCACCGCAGGAAATGTTTCCTTCCAAAACGATGTTGCGGAAGATGCCACTCAGCGCTTGCGACAAACCAGCATAATGGTCGGCGCTGCTGAAGTTTACTATGATAGTATGCCCATCTCCGTCGAATGTTTTCGTGAAGGGAACCTCGGTTGTACCTAAGAATGGGAAATTATCGTTGTATTCTGTCAAGTCAATATCTGTTACAAGCTTGGCTGACATGTTTGTTGTTCCAGCCTTTATTTGAGCAGCATAGTTGACGTATTCTTCGGCAGAGGAGATCTTCAGAAGAGCATTTGCTTCAAGTTTGTTTCGCTCATGAACTACGGTTTCGTAGTTCGCAATCATTTCTTCCTTGGTCGTACTGGCAGCCAGTGCAGCCAGTGCTTCTTGATAAGCGTCTGTGTTACCATAATCTATGTTCTCGTCGCTCAGGAATTCATTGGCTTCGTCCTTTACGGTACCTATGAATTGCTGAAAGCTGTTCACGTCGGATGATAGTTCGCAGAAAGTAACGCCGCCGTCCGTGCTATAAATAATATTATGTGTGCTGTTCGGCGTGGGCATCTTGTCTTCGTTCAATGTTTGGAACCAACCGGTCCCTGTCAGACCTCCTCCGTTAAGCAACCAACAAGCACGGCCGCTTGCCAGATCTTCTTCCGTAATCTGTATGCTTCCGTTTCTCGTATCCTGATACTCGTTCAAGAAGTAGCAATTGGTGATGGCTGCTGCATCCATGTTACGTGAGATTGTACAGGCATTTCCTCCTTCTGGTATAGTTCCAGCACAGAGGCAGTTGTTGATTGT
>JAEEGF010565107.1_pt1 | contig 15482 bp, 13 predicted proteins | sample 9134171 | NCBI WGS metagenome assembly JAEEGF01 (sample SAMN16246542, study PRJNA631951) | gut metagenome | biome: gut microbiome; feature: rumen; material: AP-attached | host: Bos | place: Iran: Karaj | collected 2018-10 | reverse complement strand
TATAGTTGATCACAACTTCCCCCATCCACGGGGCAGTTGCCACACGAAAAAGCGAGTTCGTCTCGAACAAATCCCTGGCGCGGTCGCTCGAGGTTTACCTTATCAGGGGCGTTTAGCTAAACTTTTTATCATGTTATCACCTGGTATAACCCATCCCCTTCGGGATGTAATGCGTCTGGCAGGAGACGACTATTCGGCTGCTCCCATGTTTTGCAATGGGATTTCGAATTGTTTTCGGTTGTTGCGTGATCGTATAAATGTTATAATTATCTGATGAAATAACTGATTGGGGGATGGTGTTTATGACTAAGCAGGATGTTGAAAATATTGTAGCTAAGCAGCGTGAGTTTTTTAGGACGGGTGAGACTCTTAATGTGGATTTTAGAATCCGTCAGCTTAAAAAGCTTAAAGAGGCTATTATTCATTTTGAAAGCGAGATTGAAGGTGCCCTTCATGCAGACCTTGGAAGAAGCCCTGTGGAGGCTAATCTTTGCGACATTTTGCCTGTGCTTATTGAAATTGATGAATCCATAAAAGGAACTAGAAAATGGGCAAGGCCTGAAAAACACTTCAGCGGGATCTTAAGTTTTCCAAGTCTTACAACAAGGGTTAATAAGATGCCCTACGGCACGGCGCTTATCATCGCCCCCTTTAATTTCCCGATAATGCTCTCAATCGGTGTGCTTCAGGCAGCTCTTTCTGCCGGAAACACTGCAGTTATAAAGGTTTCTTCAAAAGCCCCCGCCTGCGCAGAAATTATTGAAAAAGTCGTGGAGTATGCTTTTGATGAAAAGTATGTAAAGGTTATAAAGGGTGGCCACGACGTGGCAGATTTTTGCCTTGAGGCCCGTTTTGACAAGATTTTTTATACCGGAAGCCCGAGGGTTGCGGTACATGTTATGGAAATGGCGGCTAAGCATCTGACTCCTGTAGCTTTGGAGCTTGGCGGCGAGACCGGTAACTGGTGTATAGTAAGGAAAGATGCAAATCTTCGTGATGCTGCAAGAAAGGTAGCGTTCTTTAAAATATTAAACTCCGGACAGATATGTATAAACATCAACCAGGTGGCTGTAGCAAGGGAAGTTGCAGACGAATTCCTTAATTGCCTTAAGGAAGAGATAATAAGGCAGATCGGTGAGAGCCCTGAAAGTAACCCTGAGTATCCAAAGCTAATAACCGGCGCGGCCTACGAAAAATGCGCGGCGGAAGCTGAAAGCTATAAAGACCGCATAATACTTGGCGGAACCGGAAATGCGCAAGGCTGCAAGTATTCGCCGACAGTCATCTACCCTGTAGGCATTGACGAAGATATAGTTAAGCACGAGCTTTTCTGCCCGCTTTTACCTGTGGTACCGTTTGATGACGATAAAGTAGACGAACTCATAAAGACCATAGAGGAACGCGAGCACGGCCTTGCTCTCTATGTATTTACAAAGAATAAGAAATGGGCAAGACGCATAATGCAGAAAATGCAGTTTGGCGGCGGCTGTATAAACGAAGTAATCATGCATATCATGGTAAAAGGCGTTCCGTTTAACGGCACAGGCCATTCCGGCATGGGCGCATATCACGGGAAATGGGGATTCAGAGAGTTTACACACCCATCCACAGTCCTTGAGGGAAGTGCTCACTTTAACTTAAGTTTACGAGAGCACCCATACTCCGGAAAAGCTGGTGAAAACAAGAAAAAAATGTTTAATATGATAAGAAAGCTGTAGCGCACTGCTACAGTTTTTTTTATCAATCTTTTTCATCAAAAAATTCTATCTCTTCGCCAAGAGGGCCATAGCAGAAAGCCATTCTCGCATTAACAGGCGGCTCCGAAGCGATAACAATGTTCTTAGGCTCCGTAAAAATCTCATAGCCTTCAGCCTTGACCTTCGAAACAATACCATCCACATCATCTGTGGTAAAAGCCATATGGCGGATAGCGCCTTTCTCCTTAACCCCCGGGCCGTTACTAAAAACCTCAAGTAAACAATTTCCGGCATCGATCATTATGCCATCAGGCCACTCTCTCTTCAAAGAAAACCCTAATAGATCCAAATAAAAATGCCTAACCTTATCAAGCTCTTCCTTAGACTCGCACTTAAGCGAAATATGATGAAATCCCGTAATCATAGATATCCCTCCATAGAATAAATTATGCAATATTTAACTGTTGGTATCAAGGGAAAAATATATAAACGTGGACCATCCGATAAACTATAAATAATTGATTTTTATTTGCGATTAGCTAGAAACGATAATTTAGTGATAGCCAGCGACCGCGCCAGGGATTTGTTCGAGACGAACTCGCTTTTTCGTGTGGTAACTGCCCCGTGGATGGGGGAAGTAACGTCAACTATAGGGTAAGGGATAACGTGAGGAAGGGGTCTTGGAAGCGAAGCAGACAAGATACGGTACAAAGAACGGTCCATTGAAACTTGTTTCAAAATGGACCGTTTTGTGTGCCGTAACCTTTGAAAACACATTGTTTTCAAAGGCACATTCCGTATTAAATCACAACCTCCCATCCCGAGAGTCGGCGGTAACGCCCGCCGATTGAGAGGGGTTGACTTGCCCTAAGAAAAAGTGATGAGGCGAGAAAAATCCCGCCCGGCAGGGAGCGAGTTTATTTAATCAGGTCTTTCACTACCTCGCCGGCGATCATCAGCCCTGCAACTGACGGCACAAAAGCTATGCTGCCGGGTGTGGAGCGGCGAGCATGAAGCGGCGCCTCGGCGGAAGATTCACCCTCGGAAGCGGCAGGTTCAAGCGGCTTTAAAGGCTTTTCATCAGAGTAAACCACCTTAAGGCTTTTTACCCCGCGCTTCTTCAGTTCTCTTCGCATAACCCTTGCAAGCGGGCAGATGTCGGTATCGTAAATGTCCGCCACCTTAAATCTGCCGGGATCAAGCTTGTTGCCTGCTCCCATGGCGCTTATTACGGGAACTCCTGCTGCCTGGGCCTTTAAGATCAGCTCTATCTTGGCGGTAACGGTATCCACCGCATCAACTACATAATCGTACTCAGAAAAAGGAAAATCTGCCGCATTTTCAGGAAGGAAAAAGCATTTATGAACGTTGACGATCACCTCCGGGTTAATGTCAAGCATCCGCTCTTTCATAACGTCAACCTTGTATTTCCCTAAACTGCTTCTTGTGGCGATTATCTGCCTGTTTAGATTTGACTCGCAAACCTTATCATCGTCTGTAAGGTCAAAGGCGCCGATGCCGCTTCGCACCAGGGCTTCGCACACATATCCGCCTACGCCTCCTATGCCAAATACCGCTACTCTCTTTTCTTTAAGTTTTTCAATGGCTCCGCTTCCAAGGAGCAATTCCGTTCTTGAAAATGTCTCGCTCATATAAAAGTTTCCTTTTTTCAGGTTCTTGATGCGGTAATTATAATTGTTCACGCAGAGAAATGCAAGAGGCCGGGTCTTATGAAGCTCATAGCGACCCGGCCTTATATTTTGATAAATATTATTTAATAACAGTTCTTACTCGTCTTGAAACTATAACAGCGATAGCCATCTTAATAAGATCAGGAATTATAAACGGAAATACGCACCAGGAAAGTACCGTAACAAGTCCAACCGCTCCCGTATCTCTCATGTAAATATACATAAACCAGCCTGTTCCAAAGGCATAACAGACCGCAAGACCTAAAATCAAAGCCACTATCTCAACGTAAAGCTTCTTTCCGAAGAAATGCGTTGCAAGGGTATAGATAAGTCCGATAAATATAAATCCGATTATATAGCCGCCGGTCTTTCCAAAAAGCGCTCCAAGTCCGCCTTTAAAGCCTGAAAATACAGGTAATCCAACCGCACCCATAAGAATATATACAAGTACCGACAAAGTACCGCGCTTGCCTCCAAGTATAAGAAGTGCCATAAATACTGCAAATGTCTGAAGTGTAAACGGTACTGCCATCGGGATCGTTATATATGAGCAAACCGTGATAAGAGCTGCTCCGATGGCAATATATACAAGACTGAGTGTATTAATGCTTCTTTTAGTTACTGCTGCTGTTTCTTTCATTTTCTCTCCTTTTATCCGGTGTCGTTATAGTTATCTGCACCGGCAACAGCATGGATTATATCAAAGCAAAAACAGATTGTCAACCTGTTTTATATTCTAGGTTGACAATCTGCCATATACTTATTTTATCCTTAGTTTTTCAAACTTTGCAAAAACGTCCTTCTCATCTGCATTTGCTATATCGCATATCCTCTCAAGGATATCCGCTATCAAAAGATTTTTTGAAATATTTGCCTGCCCCGGCTTAAACAGGCTTGCAGACCTTTCTTTTATGTCTTCCGGAAATGCGGAAACATCAGGATCAAAGTTGATGCCTATTCCCACCACAAGCCACTGAAAAGTGTCACTGTCAAACTCGCTTCCCGACTCTATAAGTATCCCGCAGACCTTTTTGCCGCTTATAAAGATGTCGTTGTTACCCTTGATAAGGGCCTCATTTCCGGTAAGCTCTTTTATGGTTTCACAAACCGAGACACCGATATACTTTATTATGCTTTCATTTGCTGAAAACCTGACGAAAGAAGGCGTAAGCACTATGCTCATATATATACCGCCTTCAGGAGAAAAAAACTCGTGATCTTTCCTTCCTCTTCCACCTGACTGACGTCCTGCCACTACGCAGGTTCCGGAAGGTGCGCCCTTAAGTGCAAGCTCCTTTGCGATATTGTTTGTCGAATCAACACATTCGTATACAAGCAATTCTCCCGCAGTACACGGGTTTTCCTTTTTCATGTGGGCTTTAATGCCCTCAAGGGAGATAATGTCGTTTTCTTCTGAGAGCCTGTAGCCCTTGTTGCTGACACTTTCTATTATGTATCCCTTGTTTTTAAGTTCCTTTACGGCTTTCCACACGGCGTTTCTTGATATCCCAAGCTTTTCTGCCATATCTCCGCCGGATATAAAGTCGCCTCTGCCGTTTTCAAGGAAAGAAAGGACTTTTTCCGTTGTTTTTCTGTTATCCATCTTACGACTCCAAATATTTATAAACCTGCGCCCTAAACTCCCATTACCTTTTTGATCATGGCATCTGTAGCAACCGGGTAAACATCTTTAATGTGGTCAGCTATGCGCTTTGCGGATTCTTTGGGCTTTTCCTTATAGGCAGATGTTATATGCTCATAGCCCCAAACGTGTTCAGGAGTAGTATAAACCGCCACGGGCCATCCGTAAGCCTCACCCTTTTTATTTTTTCTCTGCCTGAAATCCCGCATGCAAAGATACATCTGCATCTGAAGCTTTGAAATAACACCTTCATAGCCTTTTTCAGCATCCTTGCCAAAGCCCGCTCTTGTCTTAAGGTCATTTGAAAGATATTCTTCATTAGCAAGGTCTCCCGCAAAAAGATCCATAACAAGTTTCTGCTTTCTTGAAGCCTTGCCGTCATCCCAAAGAGCATCAAAATCATAGCCGTCTCTTCTATGGTTTACAAAATAAGGCAGCCATTTTACCGAGATAAATCCGGCTTTTTTGTCAAAAAACTTTCCGTAAGCCACTTTGCCTGTGCGGGCGATAACTTCTCTCCACTCCCAGGGGTCATTCTTTACATCTCCCGACCACCAGTACTTTGGAATAGTGCGCTCTTCAAGAGAGAATCCGGGTATCTCGTTTTTAAAAAGAGGTAAAAATCCCACCTCGTTTATATAATCAATTGCTTCGTTTGCAGTATGTAAACATTCGGGATCATTTTCATCAACTCCGTATATGATCCAGGTTCCGCTTTCATTTCCCATTTTCACGCCCTCCTTTTTGCTTAAACTATTATAACATAAAGAAAAAGAATGTTGCAGGCTGTTTTATCGAATTTATGGTTGAAAAATCCCGCAAAAAATGTTAATATTGTTCAGATAATACCGCGCCCGTAAGGCGCGAGAAAGACAAGGAGTCAGGGACGATTATGAAGAGAATTAAAACACTCGCAACCCGCAACCTTTGCGAAAGCGCTAAAAAAGGTGGATGTGGCGAATGCCAGACATCATGCCAGTCAGCATGCAAAACAAGTTGTGGCGTAGCAAATCAGAAGTGCGAAAACGAAGCAAAATAAGCACATCAAATTAGTACCGCCTGAAATCAGGCGGTATTTCTTTTATTACTAGGAGAAAGAAATGGTTCATCAGTACAAATTAAACGGATTTAATATCGTTCTTGATACATGCTCGGGCGCAGTTCACGACGTTGACGAAGTGGCTTACGATGTCATCGAGATGTTCAAGGATCACACAAAAGACGAGATAATTGACACTTTACTTGTAAAATATAAAGACCGCGAAGACGTTACAAAGGAAGAACTTTCAGAGTGCTACGAAGATGTTCTTTCCCTTAAGGATTCAGGACAGCTTTTTACTGAAGATACTTTTGAAGATATGGCAGGAACTTTTAAGGAAAGAAGCGGCAATGTTATCAAAGCCCTTTGTCTTCACGTTGCACACACCTGCAACCTTAACTGTTCTTACTGCTTTGCAAGCCAGGGCAAATACCACGGCGACAGAGCCCTTATGAGCTTTGAAGTCGGAAAAAGAGCTCTTGATTTCCTTGTGGAAAATTCAGGTACAAGAAGAAATCTTGAGGTGGACTTTTTTGGCGGCGAGCCTTTAATGAATTTTGACGTGGTAAAGCAACTTGTGGCTTATGCCCGTTCCATCGAAAAAGAAAAGAACAAAAACTTCAGATTTACTCTTACCACCAACGGCGTCCTTATTGATGATGAGGTTATTGAATTTGCCAATAAAGAAATGAGCAATGTGGTGCTCTCTCTTGATGGCAGGAAAGAAGTTCACGACAGATTCAGAGTGGACCTTGCGGGGAACGGCAGCTATGACAAGATCATACCTAAGTTCAAAAAGCTTGTGGATGCAAGAGGCGGTAAAAACTATTATATGCGCGGTACTTTTACCCATTACAACCCTGATTTTACAAAGGACATCTTCCATATGGCAGATCTTGGCTTTACAGAGCTTAGTATGGAGCCTGTGGTTGGCAAGCCTGAAGACGAGACTACTCTTACACCTGAAGATATAGAGATAGTAAAAGAGCAATACGAGATCCTTGCAAAAGACATGCTCCGCCGCGAAAAAGAGGGGCATCCTATTACTTTTTATCACTATATGCTCGATCTTACCGAGGGTCCTTGCATTTACAAGAGGATATCAGGCTGCGGCTCAGGTACGGAATACATGGCCGTAACCCCATGGGGCGACCTGTACCCATGTCATCAGTTTGTAGGCGAGGAGTCTTACAAACTTGGAGACGTATTTAACGGCGTAACAAATGATGCCGTAAGAGAAGAATTCAGAAGCTGCAACGCTTATGCAAGAGAAGAATGCAAAAACTGCTGGGCTAAGCTTTATTGCTCAGGCGGCTGCGCTGCCAACGCTTTCCATGCTTCAGGTTCTATACGAGGCATTTATGAGCCGGGCTGTGAGCTTTTTAAGAAACGTATTGAGTGCGCTATAATGATGCGAGTAAGTGAAAACAGTGAAAAACAGTAAGACACCTATATTGAATTTTCTAACTGAATATGCAGCTTCAGATACCGCAAGGCTTCATATGCCGGGTCACAAAGGAATTGCGCCTGCCTGCGTACCTGCGGCGCTTTCCGCGATGTATCGCTTTGATATCACAGAAATAGCAGGGGCAGATAACCTTTTTGCCCCTGAAGGTATAATAGCCGCAAGCGAAGAGGCTGCAAGCAGGATATTTGGCGCTGCAACTTTTTATAGCTGCGAGGGCTCAAGTCTTGCTATCAAAGCCATGCTCTATCTTTCCTTAAAGCATTTTGATAATGTGGCAGAAAAAAACGCTTCTTTTAGGTCTGCCCTTATAGCCATAGGGAAAAACCACAAGGCTTTATATAACGGAGCTGAGCTTTTAAATATTTCTGTAGAGCATACAGACTCTGTAAATGACGGCCTTGTATCAAAGATAAAGGAACTTAAAGCAGGTGGCTATACCGTAATCGGCGTATATGTTACTTACCCTGATTACTTTGGAAATGTAACAGACCTCAAGTCCATAAAGCAAGCTATCCTTCCTTTTGATGTACCTCTTCTTGTAGACGGGGCACATGCAGCTTACTTTAAGTTTTTAAAGGGCGAGTTTGCAAAAAACTATCCTCACCCTATAGATTGCGGTGCTGATATGGTATGCACTTCAGCGCACAAAACCCTTCCTGCACTTACAGGGGCAGCTTATCTGCATATTTCAGACTCCTTAAAAGATGTTATCCCACTTGCAAAGCACGCCATGGATATATTTGGCTCCTCAAGCCCCTCTTACCTTATTATGGCATCTCTTGACGGAGTAAACGGCGTAGCAAAAGAATTTGAAGAAAGTCTTGAAGGCTTTTGCCTTAAGGTAAAAAAGCTTAAAGAAGAGCTTGCCGATATGGGTTTTGACATAGCAGTATCTGACCCTATGCGTATTACCGTAAGAAAGCCGGAGCGCTTTAACGGCAGCGACTTTGCAAATGCTTTGCGAGAGCACGGCTGCGAGCCTGAATGCTTTGCAGATGGCTACGTGATCCTGATGCTTTCCCCGTATAATACGGATAAAGACCTAAAAAAGATCAAAGAAGCCTTTGAGAGCCTTCATGAAGGCAGAGTTACGCAATCCCCTCAGGGCAAATGCTACGATTGCCTTGATAATTTTTCATAAAAAATCCGGGCCATTCCCCAAAAAGAATGGCCCTCTTTTCTATCCTTTTACAGCTCCATCTGCTATCCCTTTTAATATCTGTTTTTGAAACAGCGCATAAAAGCCAATCACAGGTATGGCCGCCAAAATAAGCGCACTTAAAATAGCCGTCCAATCACTGCTATATTGCCCAAATAAAGTATTGGTCGAAAGCAGCAACGTATATTTTTTATTACTGGAAAGAACAATGAGTGGCAGTAAAAAATCATTCCATACCCATAAAACATTGGTGATGCAAATGGTTGTAGTTATCGGCTTAAGCAAAGGCATGATCACATAAAAAAAAGTCTGAATACTGCTGCTACCGTCTATTCCTGCTGCCTCTTCAAGTTCCATAGGTATCCCTTTTACAAAACCGTGATACAAAAAAATAGCCATGCTGACACCAAGCCCGGCGTAAACAAGCGAAAGACCTAAGAGTGAATTTTTTAAATGCAATGTCAAAGTCACCTTATATAGCGGAATCATGATTGAACTAAAAGGTATAAGCATTGAAAAAACAAATAGGCTAAATATGATTTTTGAAAGTCTGGTTTTCGTTCTGCTAAGTTTCCAACCGGCAAGTGCAGAAAACAATATCATAAGCGAGACACTGACAGAAGCTAACAGCACCGTATTTCCTAAACTTCTTAAATACTTCATTTTTTCAAATGTCCTGATATAGTTTTCAAAATGTATTCTATCCGGAAGACTGATCACGTTGGTTAAAAGCTGTCCGTTGGTCTTAAATGAATTCATAAGCGCCATTAAAAGAGGAAAAAGTGTGTACATAGCACCTATGATCAAAAACAGGTATACAAATATATTTACCATCATATTTTTCCTTTTCATAGCTCAGCCTCCCTTCGTTTTGTTAGCCTTAATTGCAGCATAGTCACCATAAGTACTATAAAAAAGAGTACAGTTGATTTTGCTGTCGCATATCCATAACGAATATTGCCTTTAAATGCTTCTTCATATATATTTATTGCAGCAGATTGAGTTGCTCTTCCGGGGCCCCCGCCTGTAAGCGCATATATGACGTCAAAAACCTGAAACCCGGAATTTAAAGCCCAAAAAATACAAATCGTTACCGCATGACCTATCAAAGGAAATGTGACTTTCCAAAAAATTTGCCATGCGTTTGCTCCGTCAAGAGATGCTGCAGATTTAAGCTCTGTTGGTACCCCTTGAAGTGCCGCCATGTAAATGATCATCAAATAACCCACTGCTCCCCAAGCAGCCACTATAATTATTGCCAAAAAAGAATATTTTGGATCACCTATCCAAGATTTATCAAGGAATTTTAAATTCCAGTTATCTGCCATATAATAAAGAACCTTTGTAAAAATAAACATCCACATATATCCCCCTATGACCATACTGATCATATTTGGCATATAAAATACAGTTCTGAAAAATCCTTTCCCTTTTGGTCTGCTTTCTATAGCTACCGCTAGAATAAGCGCCACCACATTTGAGACAACAACTATAGCCAGCACATATTTTAAAGTAAACCTCATTGATCCCCAAAAATAACTATCATCTAAAATCTCTCTAAAGTTTGATACCCCCACAAATTTATATGTCTTGGTAATCCCGTTCCAATCGGTAAGAGCGTAAAAAAAGCCGGAAATTGCCGGATAAAGTTTAAAAACGAAATACACCAATAATGCCGGAGCGCAGAAAAGCAAAAGACTCCGATTTGGGTGTTTTTTATTCATGTATATAACTCCTTTTTGAAAAAATATAAAAGAAGAGAGGGAGAAGAACCTCCCCCTCTCCATATCCTTATTCTAGTTCAAAGAATTAGCGTTTTTAAAGGCTGCATCTAATCTTTCGATAATATCATCTACGGTAACAGTTCCTACATAGTATTCCTGTAAAAGTTTACCCTGTTCATCTGTAACAGAAGATGGAAGTACCAGATCCTGATACGCTTTTCCTCTTGCGACATATTCTGAAGCCTCATCAACCCAAGATGAAGACTCATAGTTATGACATGAAGCAAGCGGATTGAATGAACACGACTGGAATAATTCAGATGAGTCATTGTCATCAAGCACATAGTTTGCGAATTCTAAAGCAAGATCCTTGTTCTGAGACCCCGGATATACTGCAAGTGTTGTTGATGTAGAAAGATTTACACGTGTACAATTAGGGTCATCGTTTATAGGAAGGGCAAACACCCCAAGCTTCATATCAGGATTTGTTTCCATTATGGTATTAGCTGCCCAGGTTCCCTGAACGTACATAGCTGCTTTTCCGATAGCAAAATCAGCTGATCCGGCCTCAGAGCCCTCTTCCATGGCACGATCTGTTCCGTTTTGCATAATAAGATCAATAACATCAAAGATTTCTCTTACTTCAGCATAAGAACCTTCATCCTTATACATACGATCAAGCCAGTCTGTAAGTTTTCCGCTTACTATATCTCCAAGCGTAAGTCCGGTCATAAGCTGTGGTACCCACTGCTCCTGAAAGGCAAGCATGAAAGGTGTAACTCCGTTGCTGTTTAAAGTCTCACAGATACTCTTTAAATCACTTAAAGTTTCCGGCGGAGTAAGATTATACTGCTCAAAGATATCTCTGTTATAAAGAACTCCCCATGCCTGGCTCTCGATAGGAACCGCAAGTAGCTTACCATCCACCGAAACCGTCGATCTTACATTTTCGTAAATCTTACCGGCAAGCTTCTCACCTGAAAGATCGGTAAGATTTCCTGCCTTATTGTAAGTTCCGATATTATTAGAGTGAAGCGTAAAAAGATCCGGCGCATCATCGCCTGTCAGTCTTGTTTGAAGAATTGTCTCATACTGATCAGAACTTGGCATTTCAAGATTAACCGTTACCTTGATGTTCTTTTCAGCCAGCATTTTTTCTTCAAACTTCTTACAGTAGCTTTCCCATTGGTCCATATACTGAGGAAAACTCATCATAATATTAAGTTCAGCTTCTTTAGGAGCTTCTTCTGTTGCTCCGGTATTTTTCACTACACCGGTTTCACTGGCTGTTTTACCACTTTCTTTTGTGTCGGTGCTTTTTCCACCGCAAGCTGTCATAGATAACACCATAACACCTGCCAGAATAAGTGCCATTATTTTTCTTAGTTTCATTTTGTTCCTCCTCACAATCTTTGTGTGTTTTGATGATGTGAGTATATCAGACAAGCTTTTAAAAAACATTTTCCAAAACTGACATTATTTATTGTCAGTTTTTAACCCTTCCCGCATATCTCCCGGGGTAATTCCATAATATTTTTTGAAATTTTTATAGAAATGAGCCTGGTCCATGTAGCCTATCATAGCGCCAACTTCTCTTAAAGGCACTTTATACTTAATGATTAATTCTTTTGCTTTTTCCATCCGAATCATTAAAACATATTCAGAAAAACCTATCTTCTGATCGTTTTTAAAGATTTTGCTTAAGTATTCTTTGCTGATATGAAAATGATCGGCTGCTTCTTCAAGTGTAACTCCTTCTTTATAGTGTTCTTCAATATACCTGCGAACACTATCGGTATCCATACGTGTTTTCTTGCTTTCCCTTTCTTTTACGTAATCAATCGTTTTTTTAAACAAATTTCCTATAAAGTCTAAGATGTCTTTTAGTTTGCTTTCCCTGCCAAACACGTATACATCTCCGGTTCCGTTTAAAACTTCTTTTTTGTTATAAGAACTTTGGCTTATATATCTTTGCCAAACTCCGATAAGGCTGTAATAAATACCAATCTGAATAAATTGAGTTGGGCATTCGCCCTCGTATTCAGAGATGAGAGTTTTAAGACAACTAAGCCCCTCATCTATTTTTGATGAATTACCGATACTAATATTTATCTCAAGTTCATTAAGTATCTTGTTAAAATCTTTTTCCCATGCCTCCGGTGGGAATTCAGCTTTAACTCTTAGTTCGCCGGTATCTTCATTTCTGTTTAACTCTTTAAGGCAGTTTTCAAGCTGACGAGTAAGTTCTTCAGGTTTAACAGGTTTAAGAAGATAATCTACCACTCCAAGTTTGAGTGCTTTATGGACATACTCATAATCTTCATAACCACTTATAACTATAGCAGGTGCCATTATCGATTCATCTCTCATAAGCTGAATAAGGTCTAAGCCCGTAAGTCTTGGCATCCTTACATCTGTTATCACTATGTCAGGTCGTACGTTTTTAACTAAAGACCAGCCTGTTTCTCCATCAGAAGCTTCCCCCACAACTTCAAGTCCAAGTTTTTCCCATGGTCCAAGAGATCTGATAACATTCCTTGTCCAAGGTTCATCATCTATTATCACTACTTTGTACATTTTGTTCCCCCTGTTCTTTTATAGCTTTAGTCAGAATTGTAACTACCGTCTCTCTATATTGGTCACTCTTTACCGACAGCCCATACTTATCCGAATCCCCATGAAGGCGTAGTCTTGAATGTACATTTCTTAATCCTATATGAGAATTAAGTTGCATAGAGTTATCTGCATCACTCTTTAATGCTTTATTTACCTCTTCAAGCCTTTTGGGCGTAAATCCAACGCCGTTATCTATCACTTCTATCTTCAGATTCCCATCTTCATTTATTCGGCTGACAAATCTGATAACACAATCTCCTGTTTTATCTGAAAAGCCATACTCAAAGCTGTTTTCTGCCAACGGTTGCAAAATTAGTTTTGGCACCAGAAGGTCAAGGGTTTCTTCTTGAAAATCAAGTTCCATTCTTATCCTGCCACCAAAGCGTTCGTTTTGGATCATTATATAGCTCTTAAGATATTCTGCTTCTTCAGACAGTTTAACCATTTCCTTTGAAAAGCTTAAGGAGTATCGCATAATATCGCATAATGCAAGGGTTATCCTGTATATTTCGGGTGCATCGTGACCAAGCGCCATTCCACCTATTACCTGAAGGGTGTTATACATAAAATGTGGATTTATCTGAGCTTGCAGTGCCCGAAGCTGCGCACTTCTTTTAGCAATCTTGCTTTGGTATTCTTTTTCAATAAGTTCTTTATTTCTGGCGATCATAAGGTCAAAGCTTTCCTGTAAAACACCTATCTCATCGGTTCTTTGACTTGATTGTCTGCTATTATAATTATCAAGTTTGAGATTTTGCATCTCTTTTGACAGCTTAGTGATGGGCTTACTGATCAAGGCAGAATAACCCACAGAACATACAATCCCAATGAAGGCAGTTGCGCAGGCTATGAATATTCCCATCATTAACGTAGGTAACAATGTCTCAGAGATGGTTTTTTCCGGAACTGCCACCAAAAGTTGTAGTTTTCCCCTTCCAATCGGTCTGTAAAACCAAAATCTCTCATTATAGAGTGTTTCCTTTTGTTCACTTTCAGAAAGCATTTTTCTTACATGAGCTACTGTGCTCTCAGAAAGTTCGTATTCTTCACCATAATCTGCCTCAATGATATTTCCCATATCGTTAAGTATCATTATTGACTCTTCAGGAACTGATTTAATCTCATCTAGCAGTTTTTGAAGTGCATAAGGCCGAAGATGCGCTACCATAAGTCCTATGGGGCTATTATCTTCAAAACGGTATATTTGATGTACCTCTAAAATTTCTTTTTCTGTTCGGTAGAAAACGAGATTCTTCTGAAGATTATCATCATGATCTTTCCAGAAATCAAGTCTGCCTCCTGTCTTCTCCATAGTGGCGCCTGAACGTTCCGCTATCAGCACTTCACCTTGTTTATAATTGTATAGTTCAATTGAATTAATACTACTATCTATGCTAATGATTGAGTTTAGCGCTGTTATAAGTACCCATCTATCATCGTAATTAAGTTCTTTGTCTGTCACACACCAATTGATCAGCTTCTCTCTGACATTTTTATCAGTTTCAAAGCTATAAATCTGTTTAAAAGTGTCCTGCATTTCTACGTTTAGCCTGTCCTGCAGCCAGCCGCTACTCATCCTGTGGTAATATATCAGTTGATCTCTTGCTTTATTGTAATTAACCGTTAACGCGATTGCTGTAACCAAAGCTATAGGTATCACTGTAAAGACCAGCATATAATATAGCAATTTCTTCCTGATAGACAAATTCTTAAACCATTTGATCATTCTCAACCTGAACCTCCAACACATACCCTTATAATCCATTTCATCACATTGTATTATATCACGGAATTTACTGATATTAAATCGTTTTAAATTGGTTGTTTTTAATGTATGCGTTGTATATTATTAATGTCATTTAATATAACCGAAAACAGATATTTCAAAAAAAGAAAATCAAAATGATTACGTATATACAATGTTTTTCTTTTATTGCCATGTTATTATCTTACTACCATAAAAAAACAAGGAGAAAAGTAATGATGAAAATGAAAAAAAATCTATGCATCATCCTCTCTCTGCTTTTATGTGTTGGTTTGTTAAATGTCCCAACACGTGCAGAAGGAGCCCAGTTACCAATGTCGCTATTACATATTGAAGGTAATCGCATCTACAACTCTCAAGGTCAACAACTGACCCTTCGCGGAACCAATCTTGGAGGGTGGCTTATGCAGGAAGGTTGGTTGTCACCTCTTGGTTCAGGTGAACTAGATCACGCTTACATCACTGAGATTATCGCATCATGTACTAATGGAGAGCACACTTCTTATTTAGCTTATGATACCAATACCTCAAATGGAATAGTAACCAATAATCTTAATACTTATTGGCAGTCTGACCGCGCACAAGACAATGACAACATGGAACTGAAAATTGTATTAGACAAAGCAAGAACATTTGACACCATCGTTGTCGAAACCGATCCAGCGCATACCGGCGACTATC
>JAEEGF011937158.1_pt1 | contig 15483 bp, 12 predicted proteins | sample 9134171 | NCBI WGS metagenome assembly JAEEGF01 (sample SAMN16246542, study PRJNA631951) | gut metagenome | biome: gut microbiome; feature: rumen; material: AP-attached | host: Bos | place: Iran: Karaj | collected 2018-10 | reverse complement strand
TAGAGGATCATCGGTATCTCCACACGATCCGCCACATAGCTGAAATGCTCGATCAGCCCCTTCTGAGAAGTCTTGTTGTAATAGGGCGTCACCATCAGAATGGCGTCTGCGCCCACCGCCTTCGCGTTCTCCGCTTTCCGCAGCGCGGCGACGGTGTTGTTCCCGCCCACGCCTACGATCACCTTCATCCTGCCTTTGCAGTTGTTCACGGTAAATCGCACCAGCTCGTTGTGCTCGTCCTGACTCAGCGTTGCGTTTTCGCCCGTGGTGCCGCAGACGACGATGGCCGCGGTTCCGCAGTCAAGCTGAAAGTCCAGCTGCCTCTGCAGCCGCTCGTAGTCGATGCCTTTCTCGCAAAAGGGTGTCACAATAGCGGTGCAGGATCCTTGGAATACCGGGATTTTGTTCATGTGTGCCTCCTCAAGTGGATTTCTCTAAAGTCTATGCCGACGTGAAGGTGCCTATGCCATTGAAAAAGCCGGCCTCATCTGCTATACTACAGGAAAACCGTCGGAGGGGAGGGGAGCGTCATGTGCCGAAAGATCTTGAGTCTTTGTCTCGCATTCTGCCTTTTCCTTGCCATTGCTCCCGCCGCCTTTGCCCAGGAGCCCTCCATCTCTGACCGCAAGGGGACCGCCCCCGCGGAGGCCGACTGGCTGGATCCCCAGTTTGACGCCGCCCCCGATGCCTGGGAAAACACGCCTCTCCCGGTGCACACTGTCCGCATCGGCCTGAGCTTCGGCGCTTCCGCGGTGCCGGAGGCCATCTTCCGGGACACCAAGAGCCAGGGCTTCCGCATCGGTTATTATGACGAGAACCGCGTTTTTCACGAGCTGGACCGGGTGAAGCAGGAGTTGATCGTCATCTGCCCCTCCTGGTACAGTGACAATGGCCTCATGCTCCTTTCCGGGGAAAACGGCGCGCTTTTATACCTGACGCCGAATCCCTTTCTCGCAGTTGAGTGTCTCTCCGGCGATACCGGCTACGGTGAAAACCGCTATGCCGGCGGCTTTGAATGCCGCAGGCAGCCGGACGACAGCATGACCGTCATCAACGTCTTGCCCCTGGAGAGCTACGTAAAAGGCGTGGTGCCCTACGAGATGGGTGGGGACTGGCCCGCCGAGGCGCTGAAGGCCCAGGCCGTATGCGCCAGGACTTACGTGGTCTATAACCAGAACAGCTTCCCCGACGAGGGCTTTGACCTGAACGACAATACCGAGTGCCAGGTGTATAAGGGCCTGGCCTGGGCCAGCGCCGCTACCGACGCCGCTGTGGAGGCCACCGCAGGCCAGGTTCTGCGTTACCGGGGCGAGATCTGTGAGATCTACTACTTTGCCGCGGACGGCGGCTATACCGAGGACGGCTCCCTGATCTTCGACGCGGATCATCCCTATCTTCTGGGCAAGCGGGACCCCTTCGAGGCGGAGGTGGACTTCGCCTACCGCCGCTGGACCCTGACCTTTCCCGCTGAGACCGTGACCTATCGCCTGGGCCTGGAGGGCTACGAGATCGACCCCATCGCGGACATCATCCCCGAGACCTCCCGCTTCGGCAATGTGATCGCCCTGCGATTCGTGTCCGAGAGCGGGGTGGAGCTGCGCCTTGCGGGCCGGGACTGCTGCAAACCCCTCCGGCTTTACAGTCATTGCTTTTCCATCTCCCGGGACAAGGACGGCGCTTTCGTCTTCACCGGCAGCGGCATGGGCCACAACTGCGGCATGAGCCAGTGGGGTGCCCGCGCCATGGCGGCCAAGCATGGCTATACCTATCGCCAAATTCTCGCATTTTATTATACAGGAGCCTATGTTGCATGAAGAGAACCGATTTTTCTTTTGACCTTCCTGAAGAGCTGATCGCCCAGACCCCCCTCCAGCAGCGGGACGCCTCCCGTCTGCTCTGCCTGGACAAGAACACCGGTGCCCTGGAGCACGCCCATTTTTACGATCTTCCCAAGTATCTCCGTCCCGGGGACTGCCTGGTGCTGAACGATTCCCGCGTCCTGCCCGCCCGCCTCATCGGCGCCCGCCCCAGCGGCGGCACGGTGGAGCTGGTGCTGCTGCGGGACCTGGGAGAAGGGAAGTGGGAGTGCCTCTCCCGTCCCGGCCGGAAGACCCGTCCCGGCCAGGAGCTGATCTTCGGCGACGGGGAGCTTACCGCCACTGTTCTGGAGGTCATTGAGGGCGGCAACCGTATCGTACAATTCCATTATGAGGGCATCTTCCTGGAGGTGCTGGAGCGCCTGGGCAAGATGCCGCTGCCCCCCTACATCCGGGAGGAGCTGCAGGACGCCGAGCGCTATCAGACCGTCTATTCCCGGGAGCTTGGCAGCGCCGCCGCCCCCACCGCTGGCCTGCATTTTACCAGGGAGCTTCTTGCTCAGATCGAATCCATGGGCGTCAAGGTTGCCTATGTCACCCTTCACGTTGGCCTTGGCACCTTCCGTCCCGTGAAGGAGGAAGAGATCGAGGACCATCCCATGCACGCGGAATATTGCATCATCCCGGAGAGGACCGCGCAGATCGTGAACGATACCAGGCGCAGCGGCGGTCGGGTGATCTCCGTGGGCACCACCTCCTGCCGCACCCTGGAGAGCTTCGCCAAAGAGGACGGCAGCCTGGAGCCCTGCTCCGGCTGGACCGATATTTTCATCTACCCCGGCTATCGTTTCAAGTGCATCGACGCTCTGGTCACGAATTTCCACCTGCCTGAGAGCACGCTCATCATGCTGGTCTCCGCCCTGGCCGGCCGGGAGCATGTCCTCCATGCTTATCAGGTCGCCGTGCAGGAGCGATATCGCTTCTTCTCCTTTGGCGACGCCATGTTTATCTCATAAACTCTCTCCTCATAGTAGGGGCCGACGCCCTCGACGTCCAAAGCCTTCCCCGCGCACCGCAAGGAGGATAGGTGGCGCGAAGCGCTGGATGAGGTCCCCGCGCAGCGGATCTCCCGCGAGACATCCGCCGAAAGGAGCCGCCTTCTCCCGCGTAGGGTGCGATGCCCTCATCGCACCGCCTCCCGTCACCAGCAGATGCGGCTATCACCGGCCCGCCATCCCCCCTCGTTTGTCATCCTGAGCGAAGCGAAGGATCCCGACGGCGCCCGGTTAGAATAATGGATCGCCTTGGTGCCCACTATCGCTTGCCCTATCGTCTCTGCCTTCCCCTTGATGGGAAGGTGCCCGGCAGCGCCGAGCATTGCTCGGCGGCACACTGGGGCGGATGAGGTGTTCTTATCCTTTTCGCCCCGAAAACGCCGATCTTCCGGTCGGCGTTTTCCTTTGTCTCCTTGACTTTCCCTCCTGCTGTGTTATAGTAAAGAAACTTGAATTCACATTTGCGAGGTAAGCCATGTATACGCTTCTCAAACAGGAGGGCCGCGCCCGCCGCGGCACGTTCCAGACGCCTCACGGCCTTGTTCAGACCCCGGTTTTCATGAACGTGGGCACCCAAGGCGCCATCAAAGGCGCGCTCTCCGCCCGGGATCTGAAGGAGATCGGCTGCCAGGTGGAGCTCTCCAATACCTATCATCTCCATGTCCGTCCGGGCGATACCCTGGTCAAGGAGATGGGCGGTCTCCATCGTTTCATGACCTGGGACGGCCCCATTCTCACCGACAGCGGCGGCTTCCAGATCTTTTCCCTGGCTTCCCTCCGCAAGATCACCGAGGAAGGCGTCAAATTCAATTCTCATGTGGACGGCCGTCATATCTTCATGGGCCCGGAGGAGAGCATGCGCATCCAGGCCAATCTCGGCTCGGACATCGCCATGGCCTTTGACGAATGCATCAAGATCCCGTCTCCCCGGGACTATGTCATTCGCTCCTGCGCCCGTACGGTCCGCTGGCTGGAGCGCTGCAAAACCGCCCTTGCCGCCTATAATGCCGAGGACGACGCTGTGAACCCCGGCCAGATGCTCTTCGGCATCAACCAGGGCGCTGTTTTTCACGATATCCGCATCGATCATATGAAGCGCATCGCCGACCTGGACCTGCCCGGCTATGCCATCGGCGGCCTCGCGGTAGGGGAGACCCATCAGGAGATGTACGATACCATCGAGGCCGTGGAGGAGCACATGCCCAAGGATAAACCACGCTACCTCATGGGCGTCGGCACCCCCGGCAACATCCTGGAATCTGTTGCCCGCGGCGTCGATTTCTTCGATTGCGTCATGCCCGCCCGCAACGGCCGCCACGGTCATCTCTTTACCTGGGGCGGCATCATCAACATCAAAAACGAGAAATACGCCCGGGATGAGCAGCCCATCGATCCCGCCTGCGACTGTCCCGTCTGCCGCCGCTATTCCCGCGCTTATGTCCGCCATCTCTTCAAGGCGGAAGAAATGCTGGCCATGCGCCTGGCCGTTGCCCATAATCTGTATTTCTACAATGACCTCACCCGAAAGATCCGCTTAGCCCTGGATGAGGACCGCTTCGACAGCTTCCGCCGTCAATACGCAGAAATTCTGGATAAAAGGATCTAAGCGTCTTGCTTTTTCCCCATAAAGTATGTATAATGCAAATCAATCAGACTGCAGACGAATCCGCTTTGTCTGCATCATGAACACATTCGAATCGGAGGTAAAGCCCCTATGTTCTTCTTTCTTCAAGCAGCTGCCGATCCCAATGCCGCAGCCGGCGGCTCCATGCTGACCCTGATGCTCCCGCTGGTCCTGATGTTTGTCCTCATGTACTTCATCATGATCCGGCCTGAGAATAAGCGGAAAAAGAAAGCCGAGGAAATGCGCAATTCCCTCAGCCTTGGCGAGGAGATCACTACCATCGGCGGCCTGACCGGCAAGATCGTCCAGGTCACTGAGGATACTGTCACCTTCGAGACCGGTGAGGATCGTGTGCGCATCCAGGTCAAGAAGTGGGCCATCCAGACCACTGCCAAGGCCGAAGCCGAAGAGGCCAACAAAGCCAAGAAGAAATAAGCGCCTTCCATTCGGAAGCCTGAACAAGGAGCGATCGTCCGATCGCTCCTTGTTCTTTTTCCCGTCCGTTGATATGGGACCCTTTAACATCCATAATACGTCTATCCGTCCTCCGCCGTAGGGGCTGCCGCCCTCAGCGGCCCGCTGTCGGACTCCGTTTTCTCCGCAGGGGCGGCTATCAGCCGCCTGCCCAAAAGCCTTCCCCGCGCACGGTGAAGGTGCCCCAGTGCGCACACTGGGGCGGATGAGGTGTCGTTTCCAGTCTGAATGATCTTCCTCCGTTGCCCACGCCTCGCTTATGACACGATGCCTCCATTACACCCCCTTTACATTCCCATTCCTTCCCGCTGCTTGATCTCCGTGCCAAAAGAAGCTATTTCCCGTCAACATGTTGTTCAAGCTTCACGAATAGGATGTCTCGATCTTTAAGATGGAGGTGCTCCCGTCATGCAAAAAACACTTGGATATTCCCCGAGCCTGCGTATGCTTGCCCGGGCGCTGTTTGCCTATCTTCTCTCGGCCTTCGTTCTCCTGGTGCTCGCGTCCTTTCTGCTTTCACGTACCAATGCGGGTTCAGATGTCCTTGGCTATGTCTGCTCTGGTATCAGCTTTCTCAGCGCTTTTCTTTCCGGTCGCGTTCTTGCCCATTCTCAAAAAGTCCTATCCTTCTATGCCGCGTTTCTGTTCGCCGTTCTTTTGATCATCCTTCTGTTGACATTCGGCTTCCTGGCAGGGGAGCGCTCTCTGGATCCCTCCGGCGTCCTCAGTGTTGTCAGTTTCACTTTCGCCGGCGTTCTTTTGGCGGCCCTTCTGCCACTTTGCAACTTGCCTCGCAAAAGACGTCGCCTCCGCGTCTTCCCTGGATAGGCTGCAATAGTTTCTCCGTAAAAAGGGAAAGCCTATCAGCCGATCATAACCGTGATGCCTGCTGGTTGACATAAAATATTTGCTGAAATCTTTTTTCCTGTATTCTAACCACAAGATGTGGTTTTCATCCCAAATTTCGATCCTCTTCACGCACAACAAATTGTGTCAATAGGTTACAACTGTTTACATAAAAAGAAATATTTTTGGAAAAAGGACTTGATAAGTTTGCGAATTTGTAATATATTGTTCTCGAAGCGTCGTTATGTTAATCGAGCGCTTATGATTTGGCTGCGCTTGCGCCGCTCTTGCGGATGAGCGCCGCCGTTTTTGTCCGCTCTCCCGGGAATTACTTTTCCGCAGAGCGTATTGTGATCTGCTTTTCTTTTGGCTGTGGAGTGGCCTCTGCTGCATTGGATCTTTTTGCTCTTCCGACGCTCCCGCCACAGCGAATCCTGTTTGGCCTTTTTCTTGCCTGCGTTTTATTTCTTTCTGCTTCCGGCTTCGGCCTTTTCTTTCTTCCAGCGGGCATGTTTCTTTTCGGCCATTTGAGCGAAAGGGCAGTACTTTGCGTGTATTCCGCTGCAAATGGGAATTATTTCCATGAACCGGGTACCCTCATTTTAAGTACCATTTTGGTTCCTTTTGTTCTTTTGACCGCTTTTCACGGCCTCTGCGCATCTTCCTCGCTACGCAAGGCTCTACTCCGCGCCAGCCCCACCGCCAGGTCCCTGTATTTGTCCGAGCTCGCCTCTACAGCCCTTTATTCCTTGTTCAGCCTGGCTCTTATCTTTTATTTTAGCTGATTTCATCTGAAAGGAGGGAAAGAATTTGCAGAATCAGGATGTTCTTCAGCTTTTCGAAGACTATTTGAAAAATGAAAAAAAGGCTTCTGCAAATACTCTCAGCTCCTATCTCCGTGATATTCGCCAGTTTGGCGAATACCTTGATCTTCATTCCGATTATACGATTATGGAGGCTGATGAAGAAACTGTTCAAGCGTATGTAAATTGGCTCAAAAACAATGGTAAATCCGTTGCAACTGTCTCTCGCTGTATTGCTTCTCTGAAGAATCTCTATGCTTTCCTCTGCCTTCGTCAGCATTTGAATCGCAATCCTGCCGCGCATCTTGTTACAGATAAAAATGTCCAGAAATTGCCTCAGATCCTCACGAGCAAAGAAGTTGAGCTTCTTCTCGAACAGCCCGAATGTGTGGATGCAAAAGGATACCGCGACCGTGCTATGCTGGAGCTGCTTTACGCTACAGGTATGCGCGTTACGGAGTTAATTGACCTGAATCTTTCAGACGTAAATATTGATGCCGGTGTAATCCGCTGCGAAAGCCGCGGCAAGGAACGGTATATCCCTATGTATCCTGCAGCCATCAAAGCACTCAGCGAGTATATCGAATTGGTTCGGCCCCAGATGCTGGCTCTTCCGGATGAACCAGCGTTATTTGTGAACGTCAGCGGGGACAGAATGTCTCGTCAAGGCTTTTGGAAGATCATCAAATACTATCAAAAGAAAGCAAAGATAGAGAAGGATATTACTCCCCACACCTTGCGGCACTCCTTCGCGGCTCACCTTTTAGAAAACGGAGCAGATATCCACTCAATTCAAGAAATGCTCGGCCATTCCGACATATCTTCCACGCAAGTGTATTCGCACTTGGTAAAAAAGCAGCTGAAGGATGTATATAACAAAGCCCACCCGCGGGCATGAAAAAACGGACGCAAAAGCGTCCGTTTTTTCATGAGTTGACCTGTAAGCCGGGTTCTGTCGAGAACGACCATCTATCTAGGCCAACGGTTGCCCGTTGGCTCAAGCCACCTCCTGAGAGCGGCCGGGCCGGCCATGCGCTCTCCCACGGTGTTGCTCCGGATAGAGTTTACAGCAACCACATGTCTCCATGCGTTGGGTGAGCTCTTACCTCGCCTTTCCACCATCACCGGGCCGAAGCCCGGCAGTCTATTTCTGTTGCACTTGTCCGAGGGTCACCCCTGGCGGGCGTTACCCGTTATCCTTGCCCTATGGAGCCCGGACTTTCCTCATGTACAGGCTTTCGCCTTGTACCCGCGGTCGTTCGGTCAACTCACGGGTGGTATTGTACTGAATGAGAAGGGGAAAGTCAATAATATTTCTTGTAATGAGGAACAGAAAGCTATATAATGAGTTGCCTGAAAAAGGACGTTGATGATAAAAAGGAACCGAAAGGAACCAAAATGAACTTATTTTCGTACATTGACACTTTAGACCATAAAAGTATTGCGGTGGTCGGGATCGGCGTGAGCAATGAGCCCTGGCTGCGGCTGCTGCTGGAAAAGGGCTGCGACGTGACAGCCTGTGATAAGAGAAGTTTGGAAGAAATGGGAGAAACTGGTAAAGAACTTCTCCGAATGGGCTGCAAGCTGAAACTGGGGGAGGACTACCTGGAAGGGCTGGATCAGGATGTGATCTTCCGGACGCCCGGCCTGATGCCCTTTGACCCTCACCTGGAAGCTGCGAGGGAACGGGGTTCTCAGATCACCTCCGAAATGGAGGTGTTTTTGCGCCTTTGCCCCTGCAAGGTGATCGCAATCACGGGAAGCGACGGGAAGACCACCACGACAACTATTATTTCCGAGCTGCTGAAGGCGGCGGGATACACGGTGCATGTGGGCGGCAATATCGGCCACCCGCTGCTGTGCGACACACCGAAGATGAAACCGGAGGATTATGTTGTGCTGGAGCTGAGTTCCTTCCAGCTTCACAGCATGATGTGCCATCCGGACGTGGCGGTGATCACGAATCTGACGCCCAATCACCTGGATAAGCACAAGGATTTCCAGGACTATATCGACGCGAAGAAGTCCATTTACGAGCACCAGGGGCCGGACGGACGGCTGATCCTGAACGCGGACGACGCGCGCACAGACTATTACAGCAGCACGGCGCCGGGCAAGGTGAGCTTTTTCTCCAACCGGCATCCGGTGGAGCAGGGGACCGCGCTTGTTGACGGAAAGCTCTGCTGGATGACAGAAGGGAAAGCGGAGGAGATCCTGCCCGCTTCCGAGATCCGGATCCCAGGAGATCACAACGTTCTGAATTACCTGGCGGCCTTCGAGGCGGTGCGCGGGCTTGTGGACGCGGAGACCTGCCGCAAGGTGGCAAGAGAGTTTCCCGGCGTTGCTCACAGACTGGAGCTGGTGCGGGAACTGAGGGGCGTGAAGTATATCAACGATTCCATCGGTTCCAGCCCCACAAGGACCATTGCGGGATTGCGGGCCCTGCCTGCTATGCCTGTCATCATCTGCGGCGGATACGACAAGCACATTCCTTTTGAGCCGCTGGGCGATGAGCTTTGCCTCAGAGCCAAGAAGGTGGTGCTGACCGGCGCTACGGCGGAGAAGATCCGGGACGCCATTCTCAACTCGCCGAACTATCAGAAGCGCCAGGTGCCGGTGATGATGGTCAAGGATTTCAAGGAGGCTGTGCTGGCAGCCTCGGAGCTTGCGGAAGAAGGGGACACGGTACTTCTTTCCCCCGCCTGCGCCTCCTTTGACGCCTTTAAGAATTTTGAAGTGCGGGGCAATACCTTTAAGAAAATCGTGATGGAGATCGAATAAAGATGAAAATAGCGGACATTCAGCCGAGAGTGGCTGAAATGGCACGAATGGCGGAGGACGCCTGTCGGGAACAGTTCCGGGAGATCGACAGGGTGGCGGAGATCAACACCTGCCGGGTGATGGAGGCCTTCCAGGATCAGCGGGTTTCCGACAGCTGCTTTGCCGGAACGACCGGCTACGGCTATGACGATCTGGGCAGAGACACCCTGGATCGGATCTACGCGCAGCTTTTTGGGACGGAGGCTGCACTGGTGCGCATCGGCTTTGTGAACGGCACGCATGCCCTGACGGCGGCGATGTTTGCCCTCTCCAAGCCTGGCGAGACGGTGCTGGCCGTGACGGGGATCCCCTACGACACCCTGCGCAGCGCCATCGGCATCAGTGGAGACGGCTTCGGCTCCCTGAAGTTTTACGGGATCGATTATGCCCAGGTGGATCTGCTGCAGGACGGCAATCCGGATCTGGAGGGCATTTCCCGGGCGGCGGCCGACCCGAAGGTGACAGGCGTGATGATCCAGCGTTCCCGGGGATACGGGGAGCGGAAAGCGCTGACCGTTGAGGAGATCGGAGAGATCTGCAAAGCGGTGCGGAGGGTGAATGCCAAGGCCCATATCATGGTGGATAACTGCTACGGCGAGTTTACTGACGTGATCGAACCGACCCATGTGGGAGCGGACATCGTGGCAGGGTCGCTGATCAAGAATCCCGGCGGCGGCATCGCGCCCACCGGCGGTTATGTGGCTGGGACGAAAGAACTGGTGGACCGGGCGGCTATGCGGCTGACCACACCGGGCATCGGCGGAGAGTGCGGCTCCACCCTGGGGAACAACCGGCTTTTGTTTCAAGGCTTGTTCATGGCGCCGCATATCGTAGCGCAGGCCCTGAAGACGGCTGTCTTCTGCGCGGCCATGATGGAGCAGTTGGGCTTGGAGAGCTCGCCCGCCGTGAACGAGAAGCGTTCTGACATCATCCAGATGATCAAGCTGGGAGACCCGGAGAAAATGAAACGCTTCTGCCTGGGGATCCAGGCGGGAGCTCCTGTGGACTCCTACGTGACGCCGGAGCCCTGGCCCATGCCGGGATATGACTGCCCGGTGATCATGGCGGCTGGCGCCTTTGTACAGGGCTCCTCCATTGAAATTTCGGCGGATGGTCCCATGCGGGAGCCGTATATCGTTTACATGCAGGGCGGGCTGACCTATGAATCCGGAAAGCTGGGGATCATGATGGCGGTTTCTGCCATGTTGGAGGCGGAAGGCGCATAAGATACCGGGAGGTGAACTCCCATGTATCGAAGACCCTTTTGGCGAAGACGAGTCAGACTGCCCGGAGAAGAAAAGAAGGGTCGCAAGGCTTTGCTCCCGCTGGCCCTGCTTTTACTCTCCGTCCTGTGCTTTTTGATCTCGGCGCTGATCTACCTGAAAACGATCTCCTGTCAGATCGCGGTATCGGACGCCAGTGACATCATGATCCTGCAGGTGAACAAGGCCATCTCCCAGGTGCTGCAGGAGGGAGCGTATCAGGCGGAAGACTTTGTGGAGCTGGAAAAAAACAACGCCGGAGAAGTGACAGCCGTGAGAAGCAACATGGCCGGGATCAACGCCCTTTCCACGGTGTTGCTGGAACGGGTGGTGGGGCTTACCGAGAACCGGACCATCACAGTATCCATCCCGGCGGGGAACCTGACGGGGATCAGCCTGCTGATGGGAAGGGGACCGGGAATCCCGGTGGAGATCATGGTGCTGACCTCCTCCCATGTGGATTTTCGTAACAACATCCTGACAGCAGGCATCAACCAGACCAAGCACCAGATCAGCCTGCTGGTGATCGTGGATATCGACGTGCTGGTGCCCTGGGGGACGGAGAGCACACAGGTTTGCTCTGAGGTGCTGATCTCGGACACGGTGCTGCTGGGGCAGGTGCCGCAGACCTTTTTACAATACGAGGGAAACGAAGGGTGAGAATATGGACGCACAAAAAGAGATCCTGAAGCTGCGCAGAGAGATCGAGCATCACAACAAGCTTTACTATGTGATGGACGCGCCGGTCATCTCGGACTACGACTATGATATGCTGATGAATCGGCTGAAGGCGCTGGAAGCCGAGCACCCGGAACTGGTGACGCCGGATTCTCCCACCCAGAGAGTGGGAGGGACGGCGCTGAGCCAGTTTGAGCCAGTGCAGCACCAGGTACCACTGGAGAGCCTGACGGACGTGTTTTCCTATGAGGAACTGTTCGCCTTCGGCGACAGGATGGATACGCTGTTATCAGAGACCCACGACTATGTGGTGGAGCCGAAGATCGACGGACTTTCCATGTCTCTGGAATATGAAAACGGAGTATTTGTTCGCGGGGCGACCCGGGGAGACGGCGTAACAGGGGAGAACGTGACAGAGAATCTCCGCACGGTACGCTCTCTTCCGCTGCGGATCGAGAATGCGCCGGAGCGCCTGATCGTCCGTGGTGAAGTCTATATGTCCAAGGCGGTGTTTGAAGAGCTGAACGCACAGCGGGAAATCAGCGGGGAGCAGCTGCTGGCCAACCCCCGGAACGCGGCGGCCGGCTCCATGCGGCAACTGGACCCGAAGGTGGCGGCAGCGCGGAAGCTGGACATCATCTGCTTCAACATGCAGTACAGCTCCGAAGGAGAGTACACGACCCACGCCCAGACCCTGGACGCCATGCGGGATATGGGCTTTCCCGTGGTGAGCTACACCCATTTCGACAACATCCGCGACTGCGTGCGCCAGATCGAATGGCTGGGAGAGCACCGGGAGGAGCTGCCCTTCGATATGGACGGGGCCGTGATCAAGATCAACTCCCTTGCCCAGCGGCAGACTCTCGGAAGCACTGCCAAAGCCCCCAGATGGGCCGTAGCCTTCAAGTATCCGCCGGAGAAGAAAGAGAGCAGGGTGCTGGACATCGTTGTCCAGGTGGGCCGTACGGGCGTCCTGACGCCAAAGGTGATCGTGGAGCCCATCCGCCTGGCTGGAACTACTGTCTCCGCGGCGACGCTGCACAATCAGGATAATATCGACCGGCTGGACCTGCGCATCGGGGACACGGTGCTGTTGCAGAAGGCGGGGGAGATCATCCCGGAGGTGCTGTCCGTCAACAAGGAGAAACGGCCGGAGGGGACGGTCCCCTTCGTGCTGCCGCAGTTTTGCCCGGAGTGCGGCTCGCCGGTGGTGCGGGACGAGGACGGCGCGGCCCTGCGCTGCACCAGTCCCGAGTGTCCGGCTCAGCGGCTGCGCAACGTGGCGCATTTTGCCTCCCGGGAAGCCATGGACATGGAAGGTCTGGGCATCTCGGTGTGTGAGAGCCTCATTAACAGCGGGCTGGTGAAGGACGCGGCGGATCTCTTTTATCTGGAGCCGCAGTCCATAGCGGAACTGGACCGGATGGGGAAGAAATCCGCGGAAAATCTGATCGCGGCCATTGAGAAGAGCAAGGAAGCGGGCCTGTCCCGCCTTCTCTGCGGCTTCGGTATCCGTCAGGTGGGGCAAAAGGCGGCCAAGGTACTGGCCAGCTATTATCCCGATCTGGATTCCCTGATGGAGGCGACAGAAGAAGAGCTGACCAGAGTTCCCGATATCGGAGGGATCACAGCTGCATTCATTCGGAACTGGTTCGACAATCCCCAGTCCCAGGATCTGATCGAGCGGCTGCGCAAGGCCGGGGTGGATTTCAAAAGCCACGAGGAAAAGAAGGACGACCGCTTTGCGGGCATGACCTTTGTCCTGACCGGGGCTTTGAGCAAGTTCACCCGGGACGAAGCCTCTGCGATCATTGAGAGTTACGGCGGCAAGGCCTCCGGTTCGGTGTCCAAGAAGACGAGTTATGTGGTGGCGGGAGAGAACGCCGGCAGCAAGCTGACCAAGGCGCAGAGCCTGGGTATCCCGGTGCTGAGCGAGGAAGAATTTGCCGCCATGATCCAGTAACGGAGAATATGCATAAGGGCGGAGCCCCGGAGAGAAAACCGGGACTCCGCCTTTTGCCGCAATTGGTTCCGGACTATTAAGATTTTGCTGATCGGGGAACACGGAAATCGGAACGTAGAGTGCCTATGGACGGACCCTTACAAAGGAAACTCCCTCGGTTTTGGCGGAACCTTTTCAGTCAACTGCTCTGACAGGTGAGGGAGAAGAAAAGTATATGGTTCTTACCGCTGGAAAAGATCCGGCTTTCTCCCTCATCACCCTCCAGTGTGCGCACTGGAGGGTGCTTCCCCGTGCGCGGGGAAGGCTTTGGGCGGCCGACCAATGGTCGGCCCTACGGTGAGAGCAGGGACCCAACCCGAATTGTCATCCTGAGGAGGGGAACCCGACGGAGGATATCGACGGCGCGAGGCAGCTATATCGCAGTGGCCAAGGGAAACGAGTCTTGCGCCGGGGGCGAGATCCTTCGACTCCGGCTTCGCCTGCGCTCAGGATGACAGCGCGAGGCGGGCGGAGCGATCCGGGAAGAAGGTGAATATCCCCGAAGGGGCAAGAGTGGCCGGCCTGGGCCATCACTCCCTGCGCGGAAGCAGGGACCTCATCCGCCCCAGTGTGCGTACTGGGGCACCTTCCCCGTGCGCGGGGAAGGCTTTGGGCGGGCCGCAGAGGGCGTAGGCCTCTACGGCGGGGAAGGAATCAGCCTTATACGGGCGCTATGCAAGATCGAGATATGGGGTTGAGGCGAGAACTTTTACAGAGTAAAGATTACCTGTTTGGCAGACTGGATACGGCTGGATTACATGTGGATGGACATGCGTTCAGCGGCTCTTTAGACAGTGAATGCGAGGGTGTAAAAAGGCGGCAGACAATTGGATAATTGCCAAGAGCACGAGCTTTCTTTTTGTACATGTTGACCGAAAACTTTAGTAAAATAATCCAAAATAATGAAATTTTTGTGCAAGAAAACCACTTGACTTTCGAGGTCGAAAGTGTATAATCAGGCCCGCAATGAACAAAATAACGAAAGGAGAGAGGTAACATGGATCTGCATTCCTTCCGCGCTCTGAAGTTTGAGAGCTTCTTTATGAACAAGTTTTTCCACCACGATGATCAGGCTCGCTACAACTACTATTTCCGCACCATTTCTTTCTGAAGCATTTTTTCTCAAACGGTTTGAAAAAAATGGATCGCCCATCACCGGAGCAAGGGCTCTGAGATCGGGAGATCATTTTTTATGCTCTTTTCGGACGTGCTGGATCATTACAGCTGTCATACTAATTCCTGATAGAAAGTAGACAAAGATTTGCGAGGCAGAATTGCGCCAGACAAGGCGGACTCCGCCGAGCATAATGGAGATATATGGTCAAGGAGTCCAACGCAGTATGGCACAATTCTGGCCGCAAAGACTGTCTTGTTTCTATTAGGTATTAGTATTATTTGCCGCGTCGGGATTTGCGCAGCAGGATCACGACCAGAGCAAGGATTGCGCAGCCGGCCAGCGCGACAGGCAGCAGGGAGACGCCTTGCGTTTCGGGAAGGCCTTCTTCCGCTGCTTCCGGTTCCGGCAGAGGCTGCGGTTCCGCACTGTCTTCGGATACAGCGGGCTGCTCCGCGGAGGATGCCTCGTCCTCTTTTGCAGCAGCCGGGCCGGCTGTGGGGGAGGCCTCGCTCTCCTTGTCGTTCGGAGCCGAAGATTCGGCGGCGGGGGAGGGCAGCGGCGCCGCCGTGGGCGAAGCGCCGCCTCCGCCGTTTTCGGCGGCGGGGGAAGGACTGGGCGAAGGGACATTCGATCCGATCCGGACACCGCCGCTGATCAGCTGGAAGAGGATGAGTTCTTCCGCATAATTGTAGGCGTCCCCGTCGCTGCAGATGAGACTGATCTCGGCCAGCCCTTCCTGGGCGGTATCCAGCACCTTGAAGCGTAGTGTCAAGATTACGCCGTTAAAAACGCTGTCCGAATTGCCGAGCCATACGCCGGCCTTTTCCGTCACGGTCCAGCCCTTCAGGCCGCCCTCTTCGTAGCTCAGCCACTGCAGGCGGCTGCTGTCAAATACGAACTTGGGGTTGATGACGCCGATGCCGGGGTTGTTCTGGATCGTGATGCTGACGGCAACCTCATCCCCGGGCATGGCTTTTTCCGTGGA
>JAEEGF011041931.1_pt1 | contig 15489 bp, 10 predicted proteins | sample 9134171 | NCBI WGS metagenome assembly JAEEGF01 (sample SAMN16246542, study PRJNA631951) | gut metagenome | biome: gut microbiome; feature: rumen; material: AP-attached | host: Bos | place: Iran: Karaj | collected 2018-10 | reverse complement strand
GGTGGAAGACTAATTTCTTCATTGTTTTTGGAATACTCAGATATAATATTATAGGTTACATCAATACTTCGTGTATTAGATTTGCTCATAACTTTATAATAATCAACAGCACTAATATTATCTACAGAATAATCCAGTTTTTCAAAATAATTCTGCAAAGCATCTGCGCCCTTATTATCTGAGTCATTTTCAAAATCATAACCATCAGAGAAGAATAAAAAGTTCTCAAAAGAATATTTATTTCCTGTTTCTGAAGAATAATTCTTTTTCAGAGATTCATATTCTGTATCATCTTGAGCATCGCCAATTCCTATTGTTGCAGCGAACAAAGATTCGCTTGAGCTTACAGGCAATAAATAGCCCATTTCAAGGTATCGGTCATCAACTTTACCAATAACTCTAGTTATGGATGGAACAATATTGTTTGCCCCAGAATTACTGCCATGTATCGCTCTATCACTGAACAAATGAAGACATGAGCTATTCCAAAATTTGTCAGTTTGGGATGAACCGGGCGGATTGTGTTCATATTCTGATTTTAATATCATTTTCCAAGTCTGATTTGAAGCACCTGTTAAAGAATCAGAAAAGCCCCAATAAGCAACTCTGAAACCAAGCTGCTCATTTTTATATAGATGCATATCCCATCTATCTCCAGAAGGGAAATCAAGCATTAAAGTCACAGGTGGTCCTGGATCTCTGTAAGAATAATAATTCTGTCCATATTTTTTACTTCCACTAGCACGATTTAATATAAGATGATTTCCCCCTATATAAATCCAGCCACGTTTCATCCACATATCTCCAGTTCCGTTATCCTCATCTCCCTCAAGACTTTTATTATCCAACAAAAATGGGTGCTTTCCATTGGCAGAATCACCGGAATCACTTTTGATTGAAACGGTATTGAAAGCTAAAGGGTCATCTGCTCCATCTGTCCAATAAAAATTAAACTTCGTAATTGGTATTGGAAAAGGAAAAACCACTTTAAAAGGTCTTGTTTCCTGCCAAATGGCACGGCTTTTGCCTATTTGTATTGTTACTCTTACAGTTAGTCGCCCAACTTTTTCCCAATCAAAAAATGTAACTTCATCTCCGATTCCCTTGGAAGATTTTAAACTATTTAAATCGCTAATATCAGAAAACCCTAATTCAATTAAAGGAGTCTCTAATTTTTCGTTGCCAATTGTTCCATAAAGTATATCCTTAGCAACTTCCCCACAGTAAAGATAAGGAAGCCATTCTTTACATAATCCTTCACTAAGTTTGTCTGCACTATTATTCAAGAAAATCCTTCGTAATGTTTGTCCCTGTGTATTAGTTGATTTATTATAATCGCTTAAATCACTATTTAAATGAGAAAAAACATATCTGCAAATAGATTGAGCACATTTTTCCGCCCTTAAATGCATAAGTATTTCACGACTTTCGTTGAATTTTCCCATTACCAGATAATTATAAGAAGCTACTAGAACAGCAAGAACAACGATTGCGCCAATAACAACGAAAAAGACAATCCCTTTACGATTACTACTTTTTCTTTTTATTTGAAATGGAGATAAAATCAATTCTGTAACCCTCCATTTTCTGAATTTTGTAAATGGTTCAAATTTTTATCCAACCAGCGTCTTGTACCTTCATGCAAAGGAACTCCCGTTTCTCTTAATATCTTCAAAATAGATTCAGAATCTGTTGGAACTGTTTCAAAAGCTTTAAATCTATACTTTAATTTCTGGCATCCCTTAATAAGCATTTCTGTTACATATTCAACTAAATCAGGAGATATATCAGATGTTGTCACCAGAACATTTGGAATAGCAATAGTCTTTATTTCAGGCTGGTTTTCTTCATAATAACCAGCAGGAATAGTATATTTTACAGAAGTTGAAACTTTATTACAAATCACGTCAATCTGTTTATCATCAAAACTTACAAGACCACAATGATAGAATATAATAGAATCTGCCACTGTACGATTCGGCATACCTGCCTGTATCATAGCAAAACCAATGTGAGCATCACCTATTTTTTTTACAACTTCTCCTATAGGAACATCAATGCTGTGTTTTCCAGAAATATTTAAAGCTTCGAATATTTCTTTTGAAGTTCTGGCTGTAGAAGAGTTTTTTTGGCCGATAAAACCTTTTAATTCACCAGGGAATACATAATTAGGCATTAAATCTTCCGGAGGCTTAATCATTTGAACCACATCATACCAAAGTGGCCATACAACTCTTATTTTAGGATTCGCAGAATAAGCCTCTTTTGCTATTCTTGCTTCAGACATACCAAATTCAATTCGTTTTGTCTGCAACAAAACAATATTATCTATAGAACCGTTTGTTTGAAAAGCTTTGAAAGAACCGCCATTTTTATCAATATTATCGTTAAACCACTTTTCTAACAGCTTTCCTGCAGCAAAGTAAGTTCCCAAAGTATTCCCGGTTCCAATAACATGATGCGAAGAAGAATATAAATTAGGGGGGATAGGAACATCTGAAATTTCTTCTTCCTCTTCGTTGAGACTAATTATCGCTAAAGTCGAAACAGCTATTAGTATAAAAACCAATAACCATATAAGCTTTTTTATATTTTTACTATTCTCTTTCATTAGTACTTATCATATTTTAACCCTATACATTCAATATTAGCAACCTTTAGATTTATTATTATTTAGTTAACAAATAATTTTTAGTCCTTGCAAAAAAAACAAAAAAAAATATTATTTCGAATAGTTTAATCTTGATAAACAATTGCCGATGTTATAATATATAAATTATTCAAGGTGGAGTTGAATGAAGAATTTTGAAAAAATACTTTTGATTACAGTATTTTTCTGTATACTTCCAGTAGCAAATCTTTTTGCATTATCTCAAGAAGCAACAGAAGCTATTGAAGCTATGCGTGCTCGTCTCCGCCTTTTAGAATCTAACAATGAACAGCCTTCAGAAATAGTTTCTTCTAATGCAGCAAGCGATGAATATATTCCTGGTCGCGAACTTTCTGCTGTTTTGGCAAGAATCAGACGTGAAAGATTTGAATCTGAAAAGAGATTCAAACAAAATCATATTAAGCCAGCTAACATAAATGAAAACGAAGTAACTATTGTTGAAGCAAAACCTGTTACTGAAGTTACAGAAGAAAATATTATCGTAGCAAACGATCAGAATTCTTCAGAACCTGAAGTATCAAATGAAGAAAAACAGGTAGTTGCTGTTCCAGCGGTTACATCAAATACATCCGAAGAAAAACCGACACAGACATCAACTGAATCTGAAGCAGCCAATACAGCTTCTCAAGACGAAATTATCATAATAGAAGCTATGGAAGCTGAAGATTCTGAAGCCTGGTCTGTTCCAATCAAAAACAAAACTAATGAATCTAATCAGGAAGAAACAGTAGTTCCTGCTCAGAAAGCTGAAAAAAGCAACGAATACGTTACAGGTCAGCTGCTAGAACGCTCGATTAGAAGAATTAGACATAGTCAGAGACGCAATACTCCTGCAAGTAGTGAATTAGATGCAGCATTGGAAGATTATGAAAAAAGAATAGCAGATAAAAGAGCTAGAAATTCTCAAGAAGTTATTGCTAATGCAAATGAAGAAATAGAAGAACTTTTCAATAATTCAGAAAAATCTTCATCTATAGCTGAAATTGAACAGAATAGACACGACGAAGATATTGAATCTTCTGATAATGAAGAAAACAGAATTGATGATGACAAATTTAATGATTATATCAGCAAATATGATTTTAAGATGCCTGAAAACTACAGAATTATAGTAGAATAAAGTAAGAAAAAAAGCCTGCGATTATATCGCAGGCTTTTTTTTGCCCAGATTATTGTTGAAATTTTTTCCCCTCATCTCTCATCTCTTATAACTTGGTGAAACGCTTCGCTGTGGGACGTTTCACTGTGGTAATTGTCGAATAACTACCACGTGCAATGTCAGTTGTCGTCTCACCGATTGCGGTAGCAATCATTTCACAGAGGCTTTAGCCTCATACCACCTACCACCAGTCTCTAACCACTCACCACTAAACTCGTAAGAAAAAAAAATTCCCCCTTTACAAAAAGGGGTCTCTTGTAACTTGAAACTTGTATCTTATATCTTATATCTAAAATATTGGCATACCACACTTTGTACAGAACTTTTCTTGCGGTGGATTTTCCTGACCACAATTAGAACATGCGATCATTTTAACTTCTTCAATCTGAATATTCTGTTTCATATCCTCTTCTTTCATATTTGGAGGTAAGTTATTAAGAGGTTTATTGGCTTTTGATTCAGATTTCTTAGGCTTATCTTCAACCAGAGATTTAGCCACATGACCAACATCTTTACCAATAACCTGACTCATATCTACACCATCTTTTACTTTCAGAACGCAAAAAATCTCGATAGGCATAGATTTACCTTTAACCATGATTGATTCACGCTGTTCGATATCGAAATAATCTTTAACTCTTTCGTAGGTTGCCCTTGTTATATACATTTCCATCCCTTTTGCCTGGGCCATAATACGAGCAGCAAGGTTAACATTATCCCCAATAACAGTATAAGAAAGAGCCTTTTCAGAACCCATATATCCAGCTGTAACTATTCCAGTATTAACGCCAACCCCTATTTGAATAACAGGTTTTCCTTCTTTTTTCCAAACTTCCTGTAATTCTCTAAGAGCATCAAGCATCCTAACGCCGCATAGAACTGCTCGAATCGGGTCATCATCTCGTGCAACTGGAGCTCCAAAAAGTGCCATCAATTCGTCACCTACATATTTATCCAGCGTTCCATCCAGTTCCATTAAGATATCTGTCATTCTAGTAAAATAAACATTCAATTGTTCAACGATATCAGTTGGGTCCATATTTTCTGACATCTTTGTAAAACCACGAATATCAGAGAAGAAACATGATACTTCACATTTTTTACCGCCCAATTTCAAAGCTGACGGGTCTGACATGATCATTTCAGCAACAGCTGGTGAAACGATACGGTTCAAGCTGCCTCTCAACTGTTCATTCTGTTTTAATTGGTCTTCACTAAGCTTTTGAGCTGAAACCAAATCATCCATTGTTGCAGAATATAATTTTGCGTTTTTCATAACCAAACCAGCAACATCTGCGCAGGTAGTCAGAAGATTCTGATCATCTCTGGTATAATCAGGATTATTCATTTCTTCAACATTAAGAATAGCGAAGAGTTTACCTTCTGCATAAATAGGAGCAGCCAAAATGGTACTGAGAACACCTTTTCCAATTAAACCCTTCATCTGGGGATCCATTTCGCATTCCTTAACACCGAAAGCCCCAGCACCACCAGTGACTTCATTTATCTTCTGTTCCAAAAGATGAGTTATCATGCTAACTTCTTCATAAGGAACTTCAAAATTCTTATATTCAGAAGGTTTCATGCCTGTAGCTTTAACAATTCGAAGCTTGCCTTCTTTTTCGTCATTAAGAAGTAATTGAACTTTCTTTGCATCGAGACCTTTGGTAATTATTTCAACAGTATTGGCAAATATCTGGTCTCTATCAAGACTTTTGGTAAGATTTTTAATTCGCATAAGAGTTGTTGTAAGACGCATAGACCTTTTATTGAACTCTTCACGCATTTCTCTTACTTCGCGTTCCATACGTTCTTCGTTTGTTTCATTACTTTGTTTATCGGCTTTGCCGTCTTTAGCTTTATCAGCAGGTCCAGCCTTAGCCACTCCAGGAACACCTATAGTTTTATTATCTGCCTCTTTATTAACTCCTAAAGCTTTATCAAAACTTGCAGATTCTTTTTTATTCTTTGCATCCATTTCAGCGCGATATTTTGCTGCTAAGGCAGGATCAACTCTTGCTTTAAGGTTACCATCAGAACCGGTTACCTTTCCGGTTGTATCTGCAATTGCCGGACCATTTTTTCTCAAGTTATCAAATCTTACATAAAGATATAGTAGAAAACCGGCCGAAAATAAAACCATTATAGAATATTGATCCCACCAATCCTCAATGGGGAACTGAGTCGGCTTCAATTTTATTAATATAGTTGCTCCTGCCATTAAAACCGGCAAAGAAAAACCTAGCAGCATTATTGAATACTGCTCTCCTAGCACGCCTAAAACTCCGGCAATTGCTAATATATAAAAATAAGAAAAAACACTCTGTATTTTAGTTAAATTTTTAGGCAGTTTATTAAGAAAAATGGCTATTGCTGCGCCTACAGCTAAAAGGCTTCCTATTCCACAAAACAAATCTACTAATTTCTTTTGGGAATCAGCCTTAGAGACAGCTTTTATCGGAGTTTCAGCTTTTATATGGTCAGCTTTTTCTGGCGCTTGCGCTGTTGCAGGTTTTGCATCCTTTTTAGCTTCCGTTGATTTACCTGCTTCTATTTTTTCGTTTTTCTTAACTTCAGCCATTTATAGATTTAGTTGATATTTCCAGAAGTAACTTCTGTCATTAAGCATTCTGCAGTAAAACTGCCAGCAGTCATTCTTGATAGAAGTTCTTCAGCTTCATTTGGCTTACCTTCCAAACAAAGCAAGTGTCCATACCATCCAACAGCCTTACCGTTACGATATTTATCCTTTAAACACTCTGAAGCAATCTTAAATGCTTCTTCTTTCTTTCCTTCGCAAAAAGCAACCATTGAATTAACTGTATTGATGTAAGAAGTGCACTTCCCACTTCCTTTAAGCGTATCAACCATTGCTTTCCATTTCTGCATTGCCTGCTTAGCATTCATTTTGCAATCCAACTCTGCTATATCTGTCAAAACGATTAGTTTTATAAGTAAAGATTTGGTGCAATTTAAAGCTTTGTTAAAATTAATATGAGCCTGAACATTATCTTTAACATTCAAGCAGCATCTAGCAAGCACAAGAAGAGAAATTGCCACTTCATCAGCACTCATAGATTTTGCACGGTCAGCAGAAATTGAGTTTACGATTTTGTATGCAGTTGCGAAATCGCCTTTTTCTGTTTTAAGTAAGGCTTCCCAGACCTGACCAATCTCATAAGAGTTTGTTCCTTGGAATACCTGATAATATTCATTTATGTTTCTAGCAGCCAATTCGTATTCTTCACTACAAATCTGAGCAAATATCATAGCCTGCCAGAAAGAAGGGAAATTTTTCTGATTTTCACTATTCAACACTTTCTTGCCTAGCGATATAGCAGAAGATATTTCACCATCATTTATGAATTTACGCATTTTAGTTTCTAAAATCTTTATATCTGTAAAACTTAGATTTCCATCATTCAAATCAGTTTTATCTATTTTTCCACCAAAAGAAATGCCCACTGTTTGAGCAAACTTATAAAGCATCAATTTTCCAAAAGGCATTATTAAGCCAGAAATCAAACTACAGAACAAGCCTATCATTATGAAAACAAATCTTGGCATTACTTCCATATTGCTCTGGAACGTGAGAACAAATATTCCGAAGAAGAAACAGAATAGCCACAAACCTAGTAATTCATAACTAGCTGGGCGCATATTTTCCTTAAGAAATCTAAAACATGGGAAAATCAAGAAAAGAGCTAAGGCAATCAAATGGCTGGCAATAATCATTTTTGGAGTAATCCATATTCCATCATATATATAGCCATCACCAGATAATAACGCTTTATAAACATCGCTTATACAATATATCTGAGAGAATATCAACAACCCTACCCCGGCAATAACAAATAAAAGGATGTGCCAGAACGATGTTTTCTTACCTAATGCAGAAGCAACAAAGCCGAGTGCTGTGAACAGCAAAATAAAATAGAAAACAGATAGTGTTCTGCCTAGGAAAAGCGGGATAAAGCTTACAAACATAAAGAACGGCTGATTAGTCAGTAGTTCAAAAAAACTAGCATGTGGATTAAAATCAATATTCTTCTTACCTATTATCTCACATGTGCTATATGCTCTACCAAAATTAGCACTATACATATCAATAGCCAGACACATTCTCAGGTCTTCAAAAGAATATCCGTTTTCTTCCGAAAAAGTATCGTCTTTATTACCTAATAATTCCTCTGCTCTTGAACTCATACCAATTAGAAGATTAATCATGGCTAATTTAACTCTGGCAGAGTTTTTATTCTTATTTAAACCTAATGCCTTTAAAAAATCATTTGCAGCTAATTCAAATTCCTTTTTAGCAATATGAACTTTGCCCTTGATATAAAGAACTTCTGCTTTACCCATGTCAGGCAATTTATCAATAGGAATTCTATTTAAACTTTTCTCTGCTAAATCAGGATTATTATTATTAGAATACAAAATAGCAATGTTCAAAAGAGGCAGAACATTATTTGAGTGTTCATACGCTTCTTCATAACTTGCTACAGCATCATCCAGATTACCATTTTTTTCAGCTTTTAAGCCCTTTTGAAGAAGAAGTTGATAGACGTTATCGGCTTCTAGATTTGTTTTAGAAGTCTCACCAAAAGAACAATCAACCAAACTTATTAAAATTATTATTAATAGCCAATATTTCTTCATCAAATTCTTCTCTCAATAATTATAACTATTTACTTTCAGAAGTAGCTTCTTTAGACAAACGAACAATTATGAAATCTCCAACTTTTGTATCTGAAGAAATTTCAGAAGAATGCAAATTCAAAATATCTCCATTTTCCAATAAACAACGGAAATAATCACCTTTCTTTGATTCAATTACACCCTTCATAATAACCTCCAAATAATAATTAGAAACCTAATTGTGAAAGAAAATGTTCAACAAACTTTTGAATTTCCATCACAGAAGAATCCTGCCTGGTAGCTTCAAGGAAAGCAATCTTTACTCCACGCATTTCCCCTTCTCTGGTTTTGTATACTTCTATACGGTAAACAAACTCCTGAGAAAAATTTTTATGAGGAAACACCTTAACCAACAAATGCGAATAATCCTGCAGACGCAATATAAGTGTTTCTTGTAAGGGACTTGCCTGTATAAAAACATCCATTCCATAATCATCCTGATTACGGAAGAGATAGTGCTGTGAGGCTCTGAATATCAGATCCCCCACATCCTGCAAGCTTAGATAAAAGTCTTTATCCATCAACAAATCCCTGATTAATTTTGCTAAGCAAAGATTCCTTACTTAGCAAAATTAATGTTTTTAGATACTTTCAAGTTCTTTCTTGTATTCATTAAGCTTTGCAAGCTGTTGATCATAACCAGCTACATCTGTTCTGATTCGTTCAACTACTTCGGCAGGTGCCTTATTAACAAAGTTTTCATTATCAAGCTTGAAAGCAATTTTAGCTCTGTTCTTTTCAGTGTTTTCAATTTCTTTAGTTACACGAGCAAGTTCAACAGCTATATCTATAACGCCAGAAAGATCAATACAGATTTCAGTTGAACCAGCAAGACCGACCAGATGTCCAACCGGCTTTTTATCAACTATCTCAAATTTTTCAACACCAGCAAGAGCACAAATCATCTGAACCTGCTTAGTATAAGCACTACCCAGACTACCATTATCAACAACCCTGACAGTCAATTTCTTAGCGGGTGATATGTTGGCAGAAGCTCTCATGTTTCTGATAACTCTGACGGCTTCCATTAATTCACTGATTTCTGCTTCTAATGATGAATCAATGAGGTTTTTATCGGCTTCAGGGAAAGAGGCCTGCATTAGGAAACCTTCGCTACCTGGCAATTTCTGCCATATTTCTTCGGTAACGAAAGGCATAAATGGATGCAATATCTTTAAAGCTGTATCTAAACAACTTAGCAATACTTGCTGAACAGTAGCTTTCTTTTCAGCATCTTGCCCAAATAATACTGACTTGCTCATTTCGATATACCAATCGCAGAAGTCATTCCAAATAAATTCGTAAACAGCTTTCAAAGCATCGTTAAATCTGAAATTACCTTCGACAAGTAAGCTTCTAACCTGATCTACAGTATAGTTCATTCTAGAAATGATCCATCTGTCAACTTCACTAAGTTTATCCTTAGAAGGAAGTTTGTTATTAATGCTTACGTTGGCTCCTTCCAAATTCATCAAAACGAAACGAGAAGCATTCCAAAGTTTGTTGGCAAAATTCCTACCTATTTCAACTTTGTTTTCAGCAAAGCGTATGTCTTGGCCCACTGGAGCTAATGAGACTATAGTATATCTAAGAGCATCAGCACCGTATTTAGCAATTATATCTAGTGGATCCGGGCTATTACCAAGAGATTTACTCATCTTGCGGCCCTTCATGTCTCTGACGATACTAGTGAAATAAACATCATGGAAAGGACACTTATCCAGGAAGTAATAACCTGACATAACCATTCTTGCTACCCAGAAGAAAATAATATCCGGTCCAGTAACAAGAGTATCTGTTGGATAGAACTTCTTTAAGGTTTCTGTTTCGTTTGGCCAACCCATAGTTGAGAAAGGCCACAACCAAGAAGAGAACCAGGTATCAAGAACGTCTGAATCCTGATTTATTCCATCAGTAGCTCCACATTTTGAGCATTTTGATGGCTGTTCACCTGCAACCATTACTTCGCCGCAGTGACTGCAAGTATAAGCAGGAATTCTATGACCCCACCAAAGTTGACGGCTGATACACCAGTCACGAATGTTTTCCATCCAATGCAGATAGACAGAACCCCATCTAGCTGGTGTAAAACGCAAAGTGCCGTTTTTATAAGCTTCAATTGCTTTAACAGCAAGAGGTTTCATTTTAACAAACCACTGATCAGAAAGATAAGGTTCAATAATTGTTTTACAACGTTCACAGTGACCTACGGCCAACTGATGGTCTTCTATTTTGTCTAGAAGCCCCATTTCTTCAAGACGTTTAACGATAGCTTCTCTGCATTCAAATCTATCCATGCCTTTGAATTCTGCAGCATTTTCATTCATGACGCCTGTTTCATCCATAACTATAATCTGAGCAAGATTATGGCGACGACCAACTTCAAAATCGTTGGGGTCATGAGCTGGAGTAATCTTAACGGCACCAGTACCAAAAGCTTTATCAACATAATCATCAGCAATAACTGGTATTTCACGGTTTACAAAAGGAACTACAACAGTTTTGCCAATCATATCTTTAAAACGTTCATCAGATGGGTTAACAGCTACAGCAGTATCACCAAGCAAGGTTTCAGGACGAGTTGTAGCTATTTGAATAGAGCCGTTACCATCTTTGCAGGGATAGTGCATATACCAAAGATGTCCGTTGGTATCTTCAGGTATTTTTTCTTCATCAGAAAGAGCTGTTCTACAGCGTGGACACCAGTTGATGATGTATTTGCCCTTGTAGATTAGGCCGTCGTTATAAAGTTTAATAAAAGTATTCTGAACGGCTTTACTCAAACCTTCGTCCATTGTAAAGCGTTCTCTCTGCCAATCGCAAGAACAACCAAGCTTACGAAGCTGCTTTAAAATAATACCGCCATATTTTTCTTTCCATTCCCAAACTCTGTTAACAAATTTTTCACGACCTAAGTCATGTCTTGTTAATTTTTCTTTTGCAAGAGCCTTTTCTACAACATTCTGGGTTGCAATACCAGCATGATCAGTGCCTGGAAGCCACATAGCTTCAAAACCAAGCATACGATGATATCTAATTAAAATATCCTGCAAAGTGTTATTGAGAATATGCCCCATTGTAAGCATTCCAGTAACATTTGGCGGAGGAATAACAATAGAATATTTTTCTTTTTTAGAATCTTCATGGGCATGGAAACAGCCGTTTTCTTCCCATTTACTATAGATGGCATTTTCAACATCTACTGGTTCATAAGCTTTAGATAATAATTTCTGTTCGTTGTCAGACATAAATAAAAAACCTTCGATATTTGTTGTAAATTATTTCTGTATAATATGCAGTAACTTATCAAATTCATCAGAACTAAGTTTAAGATTCTTAGCCTGAGAGAATATATTAAGTTTGGTTTCAAGATTCTGAATCTTGAGTTTTGTTCTTTCATCCGGTTTCAGGTCATAAGCCTGTTTCAAATAATCAACAGCTTCCTGGAATTTGGATTCAGAGATTAAAACATCAGCCATGCTCAATATCAATGGAACATAATTGGAATCAAGTTGCAAACCAGCTTCAATATATTCTTTAGCCTTAGAAAGATTACCTTTTTCAAGCATTCTTTCAGAGAAACGATTGAAAGTGATAGCTGTTGGTTCAAAGATTGGGAGGCTATCTATTGGTAAACCGTTTGGAGCAAGAATCTTAGCACCACAAAGGTGGCAGAAACGGCTTTCAGGATTAGTTTGTTCTGCACCGCAAGAACTGCACTTAAAGAGATTCTGAACAACCCAAACCTTGGATTTCTTAATGACATTGTCGCCTTTTTTATACCCTTTTTCAACTTCGAATACAATACAGCGTTCAGGAAATCTGTCACTTCTGAAATAATCAGTAGCAATATGCTTACTACTATCATATTCTTCTGAAATTACAGGCATATAGCTAATCTGATTTGGAATAATCAATCTATCCATCAACTTCTTATGCAAAGCCTGAAGTTCTGGATCCTGCTTTTTGGAAAGAGCTGTATCTAAACCATCAAAGAAGTCAATAAAGCTACCAATGATGTCTCCGTTATCAAAATTAATAGGAGCATCGGTCTTTTCAACAGCCTTTTCTTCAGCCATCTTATTCTTTAAAATATTAAGTTCAGTTTCTTTTTCATTCAGCTGATGTCTGACCATCTTCAACTGTTTATCAAAATTCTGAATAGTCAGAAGTTGGTCAGCAACCTGCTGAGTAAGAGCTTCATACTCATCAGATTCATGAGGAATTGATGAACCTTCAGATAATCTAGCTTCAAGAGCTTTGCGAAGAACAGCTATTTCGTCTTCCTTATCAACTACAGTCTGCTGAAGCTGAGAAATCTGAAGAACATATTCTTCTTTTTTCGTCTGAGTAATAAATTCAGAACGAACTTTTTCAAGTTCTTCATTGAGCCTTTCAACATCGCCTTCAGCAGCAGTTAGCTTCATAGCAATTTCTGTGTATTCCTGATTTTCGTTCTTAAGAACTTCAATCTGCTGTTCCAAATCACCAACCTTATCATTTTCACTTGCAAGTCTGGCAATTTCATTCTTAGCTTCTACTAATGCTTCATTAGCTTTTTTAAGTTCATCATCAGAAGAAATCTGACCTCGTTCTTTGCTAGCTAATTCTATCTGTAATTCTTCAACCTTACGAGTCAATTCAGAAACTTGACTCTTATAAGCTTCAGCTTCTAGAGAAATTTGTGAAAGCTGAGCCTGATTCTGTTCATTCGCTTCTTTCAGGGCTTTTTGAACCTGTTCTGCGTTAGCATTAAGCTGATCGGGAACAGATTCCAATTCAGCAGTCTTTGCTTTAAGTTCATCTGAAGTCATCTGAAGTTCAGCCTGCTTAGCCTCTAACATTCCATTTAATTCAGTAATCTTCTGAGCAGACTGTTCGTATTCGGACTTAAAGCTTTCTAATTCGTTCTTCAATTGAGAATTCGAATCAGAAAGACTGATATTTTCTATTTTAAGGGTATCTAATTCAGCCTTAGCATTCTGGTAATCAGTTTGAATTTTTCGTATATTATCTTCTAATTCGGTAACCTTAGGATCTTCGGTATATTCAGCAACAGTCATGTTTTTGCTTTGTTCAAGCATTTCATTCAAAGAACGAATCTGTTCATCCTTTTCAGCCCCAATACTTGCACAAAGTTTTTTCTGTTCTTCTAATTCGCCACGTAAGCCTTCTAGTTCAGAATTTTTCTGATCTAAAACTCGTTGCAAATCATTAGATTTTTCTGCGTCAGCCTCTCCTGCTTCAATTTGGTTTTTTAAGTTCCTAATCTGTAATTGAAGCAACTTAATCAGATTATCTTTCTGAACAATCTGTTGATTCAATTTTTTGAAAAATTCATTACTAATCTCGCCGTTGGCTTCTGGCATTATAGATCTCCTAACACATGCATTTAACAACAATATATAAACATACACAGATATAATGTGATAGCTAAGATACCCTTTTTAACATCACAAAATATCAATGTTAGACAATATACCTTAAAGTTAGATAGTCTAGCATAGACTTCAAATCAATGCAACTTTCTATCTTAAAAGGATTTAATTTTGCTGAGGATTCATACTCCTCAACTGTTTAACCTGATCTTTCAATTTCTTTTTACAATCAGCGCACATTACACCTTCGTAAATTGTAGTATTACAAAGTTCACACTGATGTGCAATTCTTCGCAATCCAACTCTTTCAAGTCTGCCTGACTTAATAAAAGCATGGACAGCATCTTCTGTGCAATCGCAGTATTCAGCGACCTGACTTATAGATGCTCCAGGATTTGCGCGTAAAAAATTTTTAATTTTTGCAAATAATTCTTCTTCTGCCTTAAAACATTTTGGACATATATCTTTAGCAATTTTAACCATAATTACACCGCATACGCGACATGAAATCAGATTATTATTATCAGACTGCTGTTCTGCCATATTTTATCCTTTCTAGTGACTTATAGTTCTTGACCCAAAATCAACTGAAGTGACGGGCAACGCTAACTGCATTATTTTTTTAGGCTGCTTCCCTGGTTCATTAACATAAATATTAACAGAATACTCATCTTGGGAAGGAATTCTAAATAAGTGACGATAATTCTTCATAGAAGCAGAATCTATGGGTTCGCTTTCGCCTTCATCGTCTATAATAGTCATAGTCAAAGTAGTATTATCAATTTCCATATTTGCTTTTGCAGAAATCTTAACTCTTGTATCTTCAGGGATAGCAAATTTATTAAGTTTTAACATCTTTGGTTCATCCCCTTCTGTTACAGTAAATACTTCTTCTTCAAAAGTAGTAGGATGCTGAACTCTTATTTCTACTTCTCTATCAGGCTTAGAAATTTCTGTAGTCTTTTCGGTAAGAGATTTATCATTTGGAGAAGCCATAGCTAACTGGTTGTCATCTGGCAAATCTTCAGTTGGTGATTCTCCATTGTTTCCATCATTTGGCTCAGAATTAGATTCTGTTGGTGCATTTGGAACAGGTGTAGGCTCTGAAATATTTCCATTTGGGTTACTTCCGTCGTTTGTTGAGTCAGTATCAGCAGCATTAGAATATTTACCACCTGAAGTAGTCTTTGTGGTAGTATTTCCTGAAGCACCGGAAACAAACATTGCTTCGTCATAGGTATCTGACAATATATATTTGCCATTTTTATACTCGACGCGCCAGCTATAGGCTGCGGAAGCCCCAGCAAAACCAACTGTATTTGCGGAAGCAGTATTTATCATCTGCTGTTTTAACCCGTTTATACTATCTGTTACGGAATTCTGAAGCTTAGTATTTTCTGCATTTTCAGAAGTCTGTTCAGTTGTTCTAGTTTCTGTAATTTTGCTAATATCATACGTGGCATCTTCGCCTAAATCTGCTTTTTGCTTTTCCCAAGCTCCGTTAATCTTAGCCTGGTGTTCAGCCATACGTTTATCATATTCTTTTTAACGTATCTCGGCGGCCTTTTGTGTTGCTTCAAAAG
>JAEEGF012202579.1_pt1 | contig 15494 bp, 7 predicted proteins | sample 9134171 | NCBI WGS metagenome assembly JAEEGF01 (sample SAMN16246542, study PRJNA631951) | gut metagenome | biome: gut microbiome; feature: rumen; material: AP-attached | host: Bos | place: Iran: Karaj | collected 2018-10 | reverse complement strand
AATCCAGCTCGTCTTCCAACTCAGGCAACTGACTGCGGTGGAAGACGGGTTCCTTGATGCCCTGGCGCTTCTGGTGGCGATAGTCGTCGAGCAGGCGGAAGGCATAGCGGCCCAGCAGGACAATGGCTATAAGGTTGCAGGCTGTGAGAAAGGCCATGAACAGGTCGACGATGTTCCACACCAGCTCGAAACTGGCAAGCGCGCCGAAGATGACCATAAGTCCGCCGGAACAAAGGCGATAGACCGTCATAACATGGGCGTTGGGCGTAATGAAACGGATATTCGCCTCGCCATAGTAGTAGTTGCCGATAATGCTGGAGAACGCAAAGAGGAAGATGGCAACAGCCACAAATACAGGTCCGGCGCTGCCTACCTCCGGCTGAAGGGCCGACTGCGTGAGGGCAATGCCGTTCAGCTCGGGCACTTCGTAGAGACCGCTGATAAGTATGATGAACGCCGTGCAAGAACAAACCAGCAGGGTGTCGGTAAAGACGCCAAGTGCCTGGATGAGGCCTTGTTTCACGGGGTGAGTGGTAGATGCCGTAGCCGCCACGTTGGGCGCGCTTCCCTCGCCGGCCTCGTTGGAGAAAAGTCCGCGCTTGATGCCGTTCATCATCGTGGCACCGATGCCTCCGCCCGCCACCTGTTCTATGCCAAACGCATCGAGCACAATCACCTTGAACACATGCGGAATCAGTTCCACATTCATTGCAATGATCACAATGGCCAGGATGATGTAGCCGATAGCCATCACGGGTACCAAGATGGAACTGACGTGGGCAATGCGCTGAATGCCGCCAAAGACGATGAACAGAGCCATGGCCGCCAATGCGCCGCCCACCCAGACAGGCGACCAGCCGAAGGCCTCCTGCATGGCTCCGCAGATGGTGTTTGCCTGGATAGAGTTGTTGGAAAGTCCGAACTGAAGCGTGATGAGTATGGCAAACAAAACCGCCATCCAGCGCTGGTGCAGTCCGCGCTGGATGTAATAGGCCGGACCACCGATAAACGAGTCCTTGTTCTTTTGTTTGAACAGCTGTGCCAGCGTTGATTCCACAAAAGCCGTGGCAGAGCCGATGAGTGCGATGACCCACATCCAGAACACTGAACCGGGACCGCCAACGGCAATGGCTGTGGCAACACCCGCCAGGTTTCCCGTTCCCACGCGCGTGGCCACTGAAACGGCAAAAGCCTGGAACGAAGAAATGTGCTTCCGCTTCTTGCCTGAAACCGTTTCCTTGACTTGCGTCTCCACCGTATCCACAGCCGAGTCGGTCAGCAGGCGCAGCATCTCGCCCACCATACGGAACTGAACAAAGCGGGTTCTGATGGTGAACCACAGTCCGCAACCCACCAACACGAAGATGAGCACATAGCCCCACACCGCGTCGTTTACCGAGGTAATAATATCATTCAGTTCCATTGGTAGTGCAAAGATAGCGGTATTTATGCAAATAACCAAATAATTTGATGCTGCAAATCTAAATAGGATTATTCTCTAAAAAAATAGGGATTTTCCCTGCTTGAATTACAAAAAGTATTCTCATATTTGCAGCGTCAAACCAAAATCTGAGATAATATGAAAGAGAATAAGATTATTGCATCGGCCCTTATTGCTTTGGGCGTCTTTTGTTTGGGATGGTTTATCAAGGCTGGCATCGACAACTTTGCCAACAAGGACCGCTGTGTAACGGTAAAAGGTCTGGCAGAGCGCGAGGTGCCCGCAGATAAGGTGACATGGAGCATAGGCACGAAGGTTACGGGCAACGACCTGCCATTGCTCTATGAGAACATCAATGTCCAGACGGATAAGATTAAGAAGTTCTTGCTTCAGAACGGTCTCGAGGAGAAGGAAATCACGGTGAATCCGCCAACCATCAACGACTTGGAGGCACGCGAGTGGGGCGATAACCAGAAGAACTTCCGCTATATCGTCACCACGACGATTACGGTGGCCACCAACAAGGTGAAGGAAGTTAACCAGGCCATCTTCAAACAGGCAGAACTGTTGAAGCAGGGCGTGGCCATCGAGAACAGCAATCCTCAGTATGAGTATGCCTCATTCCAGCAAATGAAGCCCGAGATGATGGCCGAGGCCATCAAGAACGCGCAGAAGACTGCTGAGCAGTTTGCTGAGGCCAGCAAGTCGGATCTGGGGCAGATACTAACGGCCGGACAGGGACAGTTCGAAATAGAAGACCGCGACCAGAACACTCCCTACATCAAGAAACTGCGCGTAGTGACTACTATCACCTACTCGCTGGACAACTAATTACGACAAATGGTCATTAAGGTACACCTTATACCTTAATGGCCATTGAAGAATATGTATAGGCCTATCATCACGATGATAAGCAGGGCCCAGGCTATCTTCACGCCACGGGAGGCCGGCTCCACGAGTTTCTGCATATAGGAAACCTGCTGCTCGCTCTTATCCATCAGAGAGACGGCGACCATGGCCACGCCGATGATGACGAATATCCAGAAGGAAAGCATCATGAAATGCGGCCAGAAAGAGGCTCCGTTGAGTACGAAGAGATAGAGAATGCCGGTGCCGATACTGAATACGGTTCCCCAAGTGAGGGCCATATTGGCGGCACGGGTGGTGCAGCGCTTCCAGAACACACCGAAGAGGAAGACGGCCGCCATCGGCGGGGCAATGAATCCCAATACAGACTGGAAGATATTGAAGAGGTTGAGGCCCTTGATGCTGTCGATGGCGATACAGATAAGCACCGAAAGAATGGCTCCGACGATGGTGACCTGCTGTCCGACGCGGATGAGTTGTTCGGGAGTTGCTTTCGGATGGTTCTTTACGTAGATGTCCATAGTGAACACCGTGGAGAGGGCATTAAGTGCCGAACCGATGGTAGAGACAAGGGCGGCCGTGAGCACGGCGAGCACCAGTCCGACCATTCCCACGGGGAAAAGATTGGTGACCATGGTCATATAGGCCTCGTCTGGATTCTGCAGGCTTGGGTAGAGTGCCAGACAGATGATACCAGGGAGGATATAAAGTGCCACGTCGAGGATCTTCAGCCAACCGGTGAAGTTGGCTCCCTTTTGTCCCTCGTTGAGATTCTTGGCAGCCAAAACGGGCTGCACCATGCTCTGGTCGGTACACCAGAACCATACGCCCATGATGGGATAGCCCAACAGGATGGGCAGCCACGGGAAGGCCGGGTCGTCGTTAGGCTGGAAAAGGTTCCAGTAATTGGATGGAACGGCATCTACAAGTCCGCTGATACCGCCCACTTTTGAGAGTCCTACGATGGTCAGCGTGGCAGAGACCACGATGAGCAGAATCATCTGATAGACATTGGTATAGGCCACGGCCTTCAGTCCGCCAAGCATGGTGAAGAAGGCAGAGATGGCCAGCAGGATACAGGCCGATGCCCACATGGGTATGCCGAACACCTGACGGATGAGGATGCCTCCGGCAAAAAGCGTAAGGGCCAGCCACGAGATGAGCACGGTGACGATAGTGTACCATGCCAGTATGTTGCGTGTCTGCTGTCCGAAACGCAGTCCCATGAACTCCGGCAGCGTGCTCACATTGCTTCCCAGATAGCGGGGGGCAAAGACAAATGCCAACAAGAAGATGAACACAAAGGCATACCAGGCATAATTACCCGAGACGATACCCGTGGTGAAACCTGCCGAAGCCGAGGCAATCAGCATGGAAGGTCCTACGTTGGTGCCCCACATGGAGAAGCCGATGTGGTGCCAGCGAAGGGAGTGTTCGGCGAGGAAAAGCGACGAACCTTTCTTGCGTTTGGTACTGGCCCAGATGCCGATGGCAAGCAGGATGATGAAATAGGCGATAAGGATGACCCAGTCGAGGGATCCGAGGAAACGGGCGTGTATCATATTAAGTGAAGAGTGAAAAGTGAAGAGTGAAGAATTTTATTTTCCGAGTAATTGCTTGGCCACCTGAACGGCGGTGTTGGCATTGTCGCTGTAGCCGTCGGCTCCAATCTCGTCGGCAAAACCCTGGCTGACGGGAGCTCCGCCTACCATGACCTTCACACGGTCGCGGATGCCGGCTTTCTCCAAAGCGTCGATGACTTCTTTCATATAGCCCATCGTAGTGGTGAGCAGGGCCGACATGCAGAGAATGTCGGGCTGGTTCTTTTTCACTTCCTCGATGAACTTATCGGCCGAGACATCAATGCCAATATTGATGACTTCGAAACCGCAGCCTTCGAGCATGGAGGCCACGAGGTTCTTGCCGATGTCGTGGAGGTCGCCTTTCACCGTTCCGATGACCACCTTGCCGATGCTGGTGGCATCCTGTCCAGCCATGAGCGGTTTAAGTTCTTCCAGTCCGGCCTTCATCGCACGACCAGCCATCAGCAACTGGGGCACGAAGGCCTTGCCATCCTGGAATCGCTGGCCAACCTCCGACATGGCGCGAATCATCTCGCCATTGATAATGTCCTGCGGAGAAGCACCTTCGGCAACGGCTGCCTTGGTAGCAGTGGCACAGTCGGCGGCGTTTCCGGAGAGGATGGAGGAGAAAACAGAGGGAGACCCGGACCCACCCCCGCCCTCCCTATGAGGGAGGGGGTTATTACTTTTGGGTATTGATGATGAGGGGATAGGAGTATTTGCTCCCTCCCTCATAGGGAGGGCGGGGGTGGGTCCGGAGGGTCCGTGGGTGGGTCTTGAACTTATATAACACCCTTTGGCAGGCTGTACTAATTCTTCTATCTTTGCTATAAACTGGTCGGTGGTGCCGCAACAGCCGCCGAGGATATCTACAACATGGCCGTCGAGCAAGGGCCAGAGGTCTTGCTGATGTGCTTCGGGTGTCTTGTTGTATCGGCCTTTCCCATCGGGCATTCCTGCGTTGGGATAGGCGGAGATGCGGTAGGGATAACGAGCGCCGAGTTGCTGCAAGAGAGGCAGCATTTCGCTGACATCGGCGTAGCAGTTGATGCCCACGGAGAAGAGGTCACAAGAAAGGGAGTCAAGGAAGTCGAAGATGCTCTGACCGAGCATGTTGTGGCCATCGGGGGTACTGACGGAGAAACTGAGCATGATGGGGAGTTCTTTTCCTTTTTGCTGCATCGCTTCCTGTGCGGCTTCGATGGCCTGACGGGCATTCTCCACATCGAAGATGGTTTCAATGAGGAGGGCATCCACGCCGCCGTCGATGAGTGCGTCTATCTGCTCGCGGTAGGCGGTTTTTAGCGTGTCTTTATCCAAGGCAGGCTCTTTGCCTGTGCTCATGCTTGTGGTTTTGCTGGTAGGACCGATGCTGCCCAAGACATAGCGGGGTTTTTCTTCTGAAGTGAAGTCTTCGGCTGCCTCGCGTGCCAACAGGCAGGCGGCAAGATTAATGTCGCGCACATGGTCTTCCAGTCCATAGTCGGCCAGCGAGATTCGCTGGGCATTGAATGTATTGGTCTCGATAAGGTCGGCACCTGCCTCTAGATAGCGGCGATGGATGTCGCGAACTACGACGGGACAGGTCATGGAGAGCAGGTCGTTGCAACCCGTGAGAGTCTGCGGATGTTTCGCGAAACGGTATCCGCGGAAATCCTCTTCGCGCAGTTGGTAGCGCTGAATCATGGTGCCCATGGCGCCGTCGAGCACGAGGACGCGGCTAGAGGCGGTTTCTGATAGCGCGGGGTTTTGCTGCGGTGCGACCGCAGCACACCTGACGTCGTCGGCGCTTTCGCGTTCCACCTTTTCTATAATTGCCTGGACACGGGCGGGGATATGAACGGCAGCCTTGAAATCATCGACAATCTTCATGGCCTGCTCCACCTCCTGCTCGTTGTGGAAATCCATTTCGAGGTGGATGCCGTCGCCACCAACGTTATCGAGCAGCGGACGGAGTTCGTCGAGGGTTACCCAACAGGCCATGATGCTCTTGCCGCCTTCGAGGATTTGCCGGTATAGGTCGTACCATTTGGATGAACCGCCTTGTGGCTGTCCCACGCCTGGTGTCCACTGGATGGCATTGAGTTCTTCGATTTCAAGAAGAGCGGGCAGGTGGTGCATGGCTCCTACGCCGTCGAGATGATAGAGTGTATAATCTATCTTCTGACACTGCTCGCGGATGAACGGCTGCACAAAACGCCGGTAGTCATCCTCGGAAATCATGGTCGAGATGTCGCTTTGCAACTTCGACATCTTGCCCGGTGCCCATGAAGAGAAATAACAGAACGCCATCTCGTCGCCTTCGCGGATGATGTCGTATAGTTCGTCGAACACCCGGAAATAGATGTCGTTAATCTGTTGCATCTGGTGTTCCAGCACTTCGGGCTGCATCACAGTATCCAAGAGAACCTTGTCGGTACCTTTCAGGGCAGCCAGCACATCTAGACCTTCCATCAGGTCGGGCATGCCCACATAGTAATGCCCCTGCGCCTTTTCCTTGCAGGCTTTCAGGAGTTCCTTATGGAGCAGCCAGTTGGGATGGCTCTCATCGAAACGGATATCGTCGGTATAGTTGGGATTGGGATGAATCCAAATGGTATCTTCACCACCCTCGAACACACCGCCGAGGATGGCAGCGAGTGAACCGGGTCCCAGTTGGGTATTGGCCACGGGCAGTATGTCGGCTTTGAGCGATGAATGGGCCACATACCAGTCAAGGTATTCAGCGCGCCATTGCGGGTCGAACCACTGCTGGTTCAAATCTTTCGGAGCAGGGGGAGCAGGGATGTCAGCGTGAGGGGCGACACCTTCCTGGAAGTGTTCCCACATATTTAATATAATGCCCTTATGGTTCCACCAGTCGATGTAGTGGCGTTTGGTTTCTTCGAGATTCGGTTTCCAGGTATTCATATCTTATAGCCTTTGAAGTTCTGGTCGATGTTAAGGATGCTGGTCTTTTCCAAGTCCATTTCGTCAGTGCATTCCACGTGTTCGGGATACATCGGTATCTGAGCACCTTCGCGGACAAAGACGGGCATCAGTTCGAGAGGGATATCCTTCAGTTGGAGCCATTGGCCGCCCTGGTAACGTTCGCCTGTGAAGAAGTTAACCCATTGGGAATCGGCAGCAGGCAGATAGACATCGCGGCAGTTCTCGCTGTTCATGACGGGGCAGACCAAAAAATCGTGACCGAAATAATACTGGTCGTCGATATGCCAGCAGGTCTTGTCGTTGGGATGCTTGAAGACGAGTGCCTCTAAAACGGAGTGACCAGTCTCGGTGGCGATGAGGCTTTCCTGCAGGATGTAGGGGATAAGGGCATAGCGCAGGTTCCACCATTTCTTCACGATATCGGCAATCTTCGGGTAATGCCAGGGTTCGCGCTTGTTGGTGCCGTGGTAGCGGATATGACTGCTGAAGACGCCGAACTGTGTCCAGCGCACATAGACATCGTCCTGCACTATGCCGTTCATGAAGTTAGGAAGGGTGTGGAATCCCGGCACGTCATGGCTCCAGAAAGCAAAGCCCGAGAGCCCGAAATGGAGCCCGCCCTTGAGTGAACCCGCCATACCGTCCCATGAGGAACAGCTGTCGCCGCCCCAATGAAGCGGGTAACGCTGGCAACCGGCCCAGGCAGCGCGTGCCCAGACGATGCCGTCGCCCGTCACTTCCTCGGTAATCTCGTAGGCCGCTTTCTGGTAAAGCAGCGCGTAGAGATTGTTGAGCAGTTCGGGACTCATGTTCTTGTATTTTGCATCCATGTGGATGTTCTCGCCGAAATCGGTCTTGATACATTTTACGCCCATTTCGAGCAACCGCTTCAGCAGACCTTTATACCACTCGGTGGCTTTGTCGTAAGTGAAGTCGATAGTGCCTGCATAGTCGAGTGTGGAGAAGTTGGAACCCTCGGATTCCTGTTTCTTCGTCAGCGGGCCGATGTAGTTGTTCTCGCGGGCCTCCGTTATTTGTTCAGCTCCTTCGGCCACGTATGGCAGCTGCCAGAGCGAAACGCGGAAGCCTTTGTCCTTCAGACCCTTGATAAAAGCCGGGGGATTGGGGAAACGTTCCTCGTTGAACTTCCATTCGCAGAGCCAGTCGGTCTTGAACCATCCCGTGTCGAGATGGATGACGTCGCAGGGATAATGCTCGCGGCGCAGACGGTCGCAGATGGTATTCACCTCATCAGCAGAGAAATAGGTCATGCGGCTCATCCATACGCCGAAACTCCAAAGCGGCGGCATGGAAGGATAGCCCGTCAGGTCGCGATAGCCGCGCAGTATTTCCTCGATGTCGTAACCGCCGATGAGAAAGGCATCCACCTCTGCCTGTTCGTTCAGGAACTGCACACTGCGGGTGCTGTGTGCGGCAAGGTCGAGTTTGGCGTGGGCCGTGGTATGGAAGAAACAACCATACATCCGGTTGGATATATAGAACGGGATGTTCTTATAGGTGCGGCTGTTGTTCACGCCCTGTCCGTCCTGGTTTTTCAGATAGAACGCCTGTCCGCTGAGGTCCATCTTCTTGAAACGCTCGCCAGTACCGCAGAAACATTCGTCGGGTTGACAGGCAAAGGAGAGGAGACCGGCAGACGACTCGGCGCTATCCTTTACGAAACCGATGGGAAGGGCATCGTAGCGCGGAGGCGAGAAGTGGTCGTAGGCCGCCAGGGCAACCTCTTTATGGGTGCCGCCTTCGGGGTAGAAGCGGATATCTACGGTAGGCTGCGGAGCGGGTTGCAGGTCGCTCCAATGGTCGATGGGAGCTATGGCGGTATTGACGAAAGCGCGGGTAAGCCCCTCGGGAGTTTTCAGGAGATAGCCCTCAGCAGTCTGTTCGATGTGAAGGGGCTTCCTCAGGATGCGTTCGCTGAATTGCAGTAGGGGGGATTCTTCCTGCGGTGCGACCGCATGACACCTGACGTCGGCAGGAGCGGCAGGGGTGGAAAACCGGCAAAAGAGGCGGATAATCATCGGCTCGTAATAGCGCACGATGAGCGTATAGGTCTCTTGTGGCGCGGTGGTGTCGGGGGCCATGTCGTTGGCCTTTATCTGCTTCTGGAAGGGAATGTCAATGCAGATGTCACCCTCGTGCTCATACACAGCAGTGGGGGCATAAGCCTTCCAGAGTGATTTGTCTTGTTTTAGTTCCTCGTCGAAGTCGAGGAAGTCGAAAAGATGGTAGTTTGTTTGTATCATTTATTTATGGTTGTTTCTCAGCATCATGTCAGAGCCAGGCTGATTCCAGCCGACGCTCTCAGGGTCCATCTGATTGTCTTCTACCATGAAACCGTTGGTGGCCTCGTCGAAGTAGATGGCAAAGGCGCGGTCGTTGGTGGCATAGGGAGCCTTGGTGGGCGCACTGATGCGGTTGCCGCGGATGGAGGAACCTGGCTGATACGAGAGCGTATAGATGCCGCCGGCATCGTAGAGGTGGCGGGCATAGTCGGTCACCACATTGTTCTCGATGTGGTTGTTGCGCATGCCGCTCTCGAGGGGAGTCCATCCCCAACCAACACAGATTCCTGAATAATTGACGTGAGAAACTTCGTTTTGTACTATCTTGGTGTTCCTTACATAGCCTGCCCCGATGGCTACGGCTCCCCAGTCTTCGTTGGTGGCATCGTGTATGCGGCAGCGGCTTATTTCAATGCTGTCGCAGAGCAGGTTGCCGTGGTAGGGGATATGTGTCTCGAAACCGCCTTCGCCGAAAGGTCCTGCCATGATGGCCGTGCCGCCAATATCCTCAAACTGGCAGGCATTAACGGTGGAAACGGATACGCGCTGTTCCAAATCGAGGGCGGTGGCAGCCAAATGACTGAAAGCGCATTGATGGAATGAGATGTTTTGGGCAAAACGCGCTTTGACGGCGGCCTCGGGGCGGCTCACCCATGCCTGGTTTTCGAGCGATGCCTTATGGAACAGTCCGGGCTCTTGGAGTTTGTAGGCATCGATAAGCGGAAAACCGCCCTGAAGGGTAACATGGCCTTGTTCAGAGGGCGTAAACCAAGAAGCGTGTTCGAAACGGGTGTTCTCGAAGCGGATATGGGAAACGGGACGGTCTTCGGTGCCCGCAAATTCCACGAGTGTGGAGAGATGCGGAACGACCGCCTCACACTTGTTGGCCTCCTCTTCGGGGCGAGGGTAATAGTAGATGCGACCGCTGGGATATTCCTGCCAGAACTCGCCGGGCTCATCAAGAAGTGAGCGGCTGTTTTGCAGGAAAGCGGCGCTGCTGCCTTTCTCTCCGTTGATGACAGGCTGCGGCCAGGGATGCGAGAACTCCAGTTCGCTTTCTGGCTCATGGAACGTGAGGATGGTCTGTCCGTTCTTTGTTGAGGCCGACTTGATGCGCAGAATCGCAATGGCCCAGCGCTGGAGCAGGAACAGTTCGGCAGAAGAGGAGAGAGGAGAGAGGAGAGAGGAAAGAGGAGAGTTGAGCGTGATGGTCTTGGACTCTTTATCGAAATCGGAAAGACGGACAAAAGGTCCGCGGGCCAATTGGGCTTTCCTGCCGTTTACCCACAACTGGCGCGTATAGACAATACGGTTGCCATCACGGGGCGCCTCGGCCACCCACAGATTTCCTTCGCGTTTCCATTCGGTTACGGCGATACCTCCAGAGAGCGTACCGCCCATGATGATGGTGGGAGAATCCTTTGTGCCACTGTCCTCCGGCCGGATGAAAAGCGGCTTTTGCAGAGGATAGACGGCATCGGCCAGATGAATGCGGATGCCTCCTGCAATCTCCTGACTGTTCAGGCGCCGCCATTCGCGTGCCTGTTTCAGGGCATCGGCCACCGAACCGTTCTTGTCGACATAGATGTCGCCGGCCGTGACGCCCAGTGAGCAAAGTGCCAGCCCGAAGGCGCAAAGGATTTTTCTCATTGCGGGGTTCTATTTTTGCAGGGGAGAGATGATGAAGCCAAAGTCCTTGTCGCCGTACTTCACACGATATTGAGGCAGTGCCTGACCTTCGTCGCTCCAGCTGTTCACACCACCCACGCCGGCGTGCTCCAAATCGATGAAAAGATTGGTAAACTTAGACTGCGGGACGTCGGTAGAGTGGCGCTGCTCTTTCTCGTCGCCGTCGTCGAGGTCTTCCTGGTTATAGTGCAGGGCCGAGGCATAGAAAGGCTGGTCGCCGTAGATGCAGAATCCATTGCCTTCCTTGTCGGTCTGCTCCCACCAGCGCATGTCGCCCTTGGTTCCTGTCTCTTGCGGACGGATGTAGGGATAGAACTGGTCGTCGGCTGTCTGCTGATAGATGCCCACTCGCTGCGAGAACTTGCGGTCGTTGTAGTTCTCCACCGGACCGCGTCCGTAGTAGCGGCTCTTGCTCAAGCTGAAAGGCATCTGCATCACCATGCCGTATCTCAGCATGTTGCTCACCTTGGCCTCCTTGCTGGCATCCATTTTCATGTGCACCATGAGCGTGCCGTTGCTGGTGAAGGTGTAGGTGATTTTCAGCTTTGCCTTCACGTCGGGCATGTCGTATTCGGCCACTACGTTCACACAGGGGTCGCCATACTGCGTCTTGCCTCTCTTGGCTTCGAGCGAAGTAATCTCCATGGTGGGATTCCTCCACACGCTGTATCGCTTGTTGATGCGGGCACCCATGTCGTTGTCGGTAACGGCACGCCAGAAGTTAGGATGCATGTTTCCGCCGTCGGCTATCATGTCGTTGCCGTCCACCTTGTAGCGGATGAGCAGTCCGTTGGTTGTGTCGAAAGCGGCATCCAGCATTCTTCCCTTGATGCGGAGCTGCGAGTTGTCATCCTGCTCGATGATCGACAGTCGTGCGCTCTTGGCCCATGTCTCCAGCAATGGTGCCTGGAATTCGCTGATGGGGAACTGCTGGTAGGCAATGGTCTGCCCTTTCTCCAGGAACGGTTCCGATTCTTTCATCTTGAAGTCCACGTTGAGCATCAGCTCACCCTCGGTCTCCGTCTTGAGTGGCAGTCTGAGCGTGACGGTTTTCTGAGGCTCAACCTTAAAGTCATCGAACGTGCCGTGCTGCACGGGTTTGCCGTCGGCCATGAGTGTCCAGTCGAGCGTAACGTAATCCATGTTGCGGAAGAAATTCTCGTTCTTCACGGTCAGCAGGTATTCTTTCTGTCCGTCCTGGCCTTCTCTTTCCCTCAGGTCGCTCCAGATGTTCTGATAGTAGTAGCCCACTTCGAACATCTGCGGATTGGGAATACGGTCGGGCGAGACCAGTCCGTTACAGTTGAAGTTATTGTCGGAAGGGTCGTAATCGTTGTAGTCGCCGCCGTAGGTATAGACGTGCTTCGACTTCTTGCCGTCGCGATGCAGCGCCTGGTCAACGAAGTCCCAGATGAAACCGCCCTGGTATTTCGGATATTTGCGCACCAGGTCCCAGTATTCCTTGAAACCGCCCGAAGAGTTACCCATGGCATGCGAGTATTCGCACTGGATGAGCGGCTTTGTGGTGGCGGGATTCGAAGAATAGTCGGCACAGCCTTTCTGCGAGAAATACATCGGACAGAAGATGTCGGTGTTTTCCCGGCCGTGACCTTGCTCCCACTGCACGGGGCGCTGGCTGTCCTGACTCTTAATCCATTGGTAGGCAGCAGTGAAGTTAGGTCCGTTGATGGTTTCGTTGCCCAAACTCCAGATGATGACGCTCGGATGGTTGTAGTTCACCTTCAGGTTGCGCTGGTTGCGCTCCAGGATCTGCTTGCCGAAGAGCGGCTGAAAGCTGGGTGCATCCTTCGGGTTGTAGCCGAATCCGTGACTCTCCTGGTTGGCTTCGGCCACCAGATAGATGCCGAATTTGTCGCAGAGGTCGTACCACATGGGGTCGTCGGGATAGTGGCTGGTGCGCACGGCATTGATGTTGAAGCGTTTCATCAGCTGGATGTCTTGCAGCATGCGTTCGCGACTGACCACGTAGCCGCCGTCGGGATCCATTTCGTGGCGGTCAACACCCTTGATATAGACGGGCTGTCCGTTCACCAGCAGCTGGGCATTCTTAATCTCAACCGAACGGAATCCCACTTTCTGGTAGACGGTCTGAACGGGAACCACCCTCATGCGCCCATAGAGGAACTTGCTGACCGAGCATACCACCACCAGGTTATAGAGGTAAGGCTGTTCGGCCGACCATTTGTGGCAGTCCTTCACCGTGATGACATTGCCGTTGCGTTCGCCCACTTTTTTGCCGTCGGCATCGAAAAGAGAAATCTGCAGACTGGCAGTTCCCACCAGACGGGGATCCAGCGTCAGCACACCGTCCTTGTAGTCATTCACCAGCGTCGTAGTGGTGCGCAGGTCGTTCAGATGGGCTTCTTTGTCGCGCCCCAGCAGATAACTGTCGCGGGCCACGCCTGAAAGTCGCCAGAAGTCCTGGTCTTCACACCAGGAACCGTCGCACCAGCGGAACACCTGGAAGGCAATCAGATTGTCGCCGGTCTTGCAGTATGGGGTGATGTCGAATTCAGCGGCCACCTTTGAGTCTTCCGAATAGCCCACAAATTTGCCGTTTACCCAAAGATAGATGCACGACGTGACGCTGCCGAAGTGGGCAATGACCTGCTTGTCTTTCCATCCCGAAGGAATGTTCACCACGCGGCGATAGCTGCCCACGTGGTTATCCTTTACGGGAACTCTCACGTTTCCCGTCTCCTCGTTGGCTTTCACTTCGTCCACGGTGAGCGGCTTGAAATGACCTCGCCATGCAAATCCGATGTTCACGTATTCCGGGTCGCCATAGCCGTTAAGTTCCCACATACCCGGCACAGGCATGGTTTTCCATTGCGAGTCGTCGTAACCAGGTTTGAAGAAATCGGTGGGCCTTTCGTCGGCATCGGCCACCCAGTTGAATTTCCAGGTGCCGTCGAGCGTCACCTTCGGTTCGTCGGTTTCGTAGCTGGCATGGCTCTCCATGCGATTCACCTGATTGACGAGCAGATTCTGCCATTCGTTAAAAGTCTGTGCCTCGACACTGGCTGCAGTTGCCATTATCAAGGCCGCTAAAATGAGTTTTTTCCCCATAAGAATTTAATATAATTGCAATTATGGCTGCAAAGATACGCATAAGCGAGCACAAAAGCAAATAAATGAAGTTTAAATTTGTTCTCTCTGCTTTCCGAATTTTCAATTATCTGCCTGTCGGTTTTCCCGGCGGGCTAAATCAAATGAATATTATTTGCGAAAATTTTTCTAGAAAAATTTATCCGAATCATTATCTTTTCGAGAAATTTTTCTAGAGAATTTCCGGACTGTCCGTATCAGCCGTTTTTCCGCTGGTTGGTGGCAAAACCCGTATTCTTGTTTTTTTAACATGGGCGTATGGCCTAAAAATGCCCGTTTTATTTGTTCATTCGGAGAGAAAAAACTATTTTTGCAATCAGAAAAACGATAACAGGCGGGATTTCCCGATTTTGGAATTTATAATTAAGACACTATGGCTATTGGCAGTTTTTTGATGATGGCGGCTTTGTCCGTGAACCTGACGGTGAGCAATCCCACCGATATGCAGCGGCAGGAACTGGTTGCCGTGGATATGAACCAGATTGGAGTGAAGGCGGAAACGCCTTTCGTGGTCATCAACGGCAAGGGGCAGGAGGTGGACTATCAGGTCAGCTACGACGGAAAACTGCTTATCGACGCCTGCGTGACCCCTCACGGCACGACTACTTTTACCGTCAAAGAAGGAGTGCCCCGCGAGATGAAGACCTGGGTGAAGGGTGCCATGTATCCCCTGCGAAAGGACGATGTTGCCTGGGAGAACGACCGCGGGGCCTATCGCATCTACGGCCCGGCCCTGCAGCGCACCGGCGAAAAGGCGTATGGCATTGATGTTTGGACGAAAAACACCCCCGAACTGGTGGTGGCCGACCGCTATTATAAAGACTATCAGGGCAATGTTGAGGAAGCTATGCTCCAGTTTCAGGGGAAAAAGGAAGAGGTTCGGAGGCTTGATATCGTTACTTCTTTCCATTACGATCAGGGCAACGGACTCGACTGTTATGGTGTGGGACCATCGTTAGGCTGTGGCGCACTGGCCCTGATGGTAGGCGGACAACTGCAGATGCCATGGTGCTACCAGACCTATCAGATTCTCGACAACGGTCCGCTGCGCTTCACCGTGGAACTGACCTATGCCCACGGTGAGCACCGCATCATTTCGCTCGACAAAGGCAGCAACTTCAACCGCATTACGGTTTGGTACGACAGCATCCCGGCGCGGGCCGACCTTGCCGCCGGAGTAGTTATCCATCAGGCCGACACTAAGTCGATTGTGACGGGAAAAGACTTCGTGGCCTACGCCGATCCCACCGACCAGCCCCGCCATCATGGCTATCAACTCTATGTGGCAGCACTTTTCCCCGAAGGTGCCGAGACGCAGACGCTGATGCTCAAGCAGCCTCAGGGCGAGATAGCCGGACATGCCTTGGGCATCGTCAGAAAGGCAAACGTAGGTCAGCGTTACACCTATTATGCCGGTTCGGCCTGGAGTTGCTACGACGTGCGCACATTTCGCGAATGGCAACTCAGAATTGAAGAATTCCTTGAAGCGGTGAAGTCTCCGCTCACCGTAACCCTGTCAACCCCGCAGCCATGAAACATCTGATAGCATTT
>JAEEGF012146430.1_pt1 | contig 15494 bp, 13 predicted proteins | sample 9134171 | NCBI WGS metagenome assembly JAEEGF01 (sample SAMN16246542, study PRJNA631951) | gut metagenome | biome: gut microbiome; feature: rumen; material: AP-attached | host: Bos | place: Iran: Karaj | collected 2018-10 | reverse complement strand
GCCTTCCCCTCGTGCGTCACGTCGAAGAAAAAACAGGTGGTGCCGGGGGTGTGGCCGGGGCAGGGTAGGGGCTGAATGCGCATTGCGCAGAATTCGATGGGCTTCCCATAGTCGTAGAAATGGTCGATCCTAAAGGGGGATACGTGATCTTCAAAGAGGATCAGGTCCCGACGCTCGGTGAAGAAAAACGCGTCTCTTTCGCTGATCCAAACCTCACAGCCGGACATCTCCTGCAACTCCCGTGCGGCGCCGCAATGGTCGTAATGACCATGGGTCAGCAGCAGGTGCCGGATGTCGTGGGGGTCGAAGCCCAGGGCCCGGATGTTGTCGATCAGCTGGTACAGGACCTCACGGTACATGCAGTCGATAAGGATCAGCCCCTCGGGCGTGTCGATGAGGTAGGCCGAGACCCAGTTGGTGCCCACGCAGTAGACGTTCTCAATCACCTTGAAGGGTGCCTGGGTCTGGGTCCAGGGGTTGTTCATGCGCTGGGTGGTCACCTGGAAGAGGCGGGCCATGTTTGCGTCCAGTTCCTGTTTCGTCATCTTAGTCTTCCTCCTCTTCCACGGGCTTGCCGGCCCTGCGCTTCTTGGCCTGACTCACCAGAGTGGAGACGACGATGATCAGGGTGATTGCCAGGAACACGGCGCTCACGGGCCGAGTGATGAAGGGCAGGAAGGAGCCGCGGCTCATCTGCAGACCCATGCGGAGCTTGCTTTCGATCATGGGTCCAAGCACCGCACCCAGGATGAAGGGAGGTCCGGGGATCTTGGCCTTGCTGAAGAGGAAGCCAACGAAGCCGAAGATCAGGACGGTCCAGACATTGAACATCTTGCTGCCGCTGGCGTACGCGCCGACGCAGCAGAGCATGACGATCACGGGAAGGAGGATGCCCTTGGGCACCTTCAGGGTCTGGAGGAACAGGGGGATGCCGAAGTATTCCACCACCAGCATCAGCGCGGTGCAGATGGCCATGGCGGCGAAGATCACGTAGCAGAGGTCAGGGTTAGAGGTGAAGAGCAGGGGACCCGCATTGAGACCCTGGATCATGAACGCGCCCAACAGCATGGCCGTGGGGCCGTCGCCCGGGATACCGAGGGCCAGCAGGGGGATCATGGCGCCGCCGATGGAAGCGTTGTTGGAGGTCTCCGAGGCCACCACGCCGTCCATGACGCCGGTGCCGAACTTCTCAGGATACTTGGAGGTCTTCTGGACTGCCGCGTAGGCGAGCTGGTTGGCGAGAGACCCGCCCATGCCGGGCAGGAAGCCGATGAAGGTTCCGATGACGGCGGACATGATCCAGTTCTTGGTCTGGCCCAGGAACTCCCGGAAGGTGAAGCCGAAGCCCTTGCCCCGCTTGTAGGGGAGCTTGTCAGCCGTGCCGGTGCCCATGGGACGGGCGGCGTTTCCCATGATGGTGGTGACGGCGAAGAGGCCGATGACCATGGGGAGCAGCGCGAAGCCGTCCACCAGGGCGTTGGTGTGGAAAGTGAACCGGGGGATACTGTCCACGGGGGCGTTGCCTACGAAGGACACGGCCATGCCCAGAAGGCCGGCCAGCAGGGACTTAAAGAGGTTGGCGCCGCTGATGCAGATGATGAGAAGCAGGGCGAAGAACACCAAGGAGAAGAACTCGAAGGGCTGGAGCTTCACGGCCACGCTGGCAATGGTGGGGGCCGCGAAGATCAGGATCACCAGGGAGAACATGGTGCCCAGGAAGGAGAAGAGCATGCCGGTGCCGAGAGCCCGATGGGCTTCGCCCTTCACAGCCATGGGATGGCCGTCATAGCAGGTGGCGATGGACTGGGAGGAACCGGGCACGTTGATGAGGATGGCGGAGATAAGGCTGCCGGAAACGCCGCCGATGTACAGGGCCATCAGCAGGGCGAAGGCGCTGTACTGGGGGAGGCCGAAGGTGACCGGCAGGAACAGGGCGATGGCCATGGCGGCGGAAAGGCCGGGCACGCAGCCGAAGATGATGCCCACGACCACGCCGACGATCATCAGGATAACGTTGGTGACAGTAAAGAGGTTGGCGAACGCTTGAGCGAATAAAGCTGCCATGCTTATAACACCCCTTTCAAAATGCCCGCGGGCAGGTAGATATACAGGAACTTCTTAAAGCAGAAGTAAACGACGAGGGTCATGGCCACGGAGATGACGATGAACACGATGGGCTTCCTGTCCTCCTTCTTGGTCATGTAGAACATCATGCCGATCAAAAAGAGGATGGAGGAGATGATGAAACCCACGGGCTTGAAGCAGAGAATGTAGACCAGCAGGATGCACAGGGCGCCCAGAGAGCGCAGGGTCTCTTTTGAGGCCTTCTCCAGAGCTTCGCCCTCCAGGAGCTTCTGCTTGTTCTTCTTGATGTCCTGGATGCCCTGAATGATCATGACGATGCCGACGACGATCAGGATACCGAAGATGAGCCGGGGCAGGAAGGCGGCGTTGTCCACGGGGGACGAGGAGAACTTATCGACCCGGATCGAGGTGGAAGCGAACAGCATGGCCACCGAAAAAGCGATGATGATGCCGCCGATCACGATGTTTTGATACACCTGGAGAAATCGAATGATCTTCCCCATGATCTTGGTTAATGCTTTCATGGTTTCTCCTTTCGGATAAAATGTGGAAAGCGCCAGAGCCTGTGCCGGTTCATCCCCGGGTCAGGCCCCGGCGCTTTTCGAGGTCTTTTGATTCAGGCGGCGGCAGCTTACTTCTCGGCCAGCTCGACCACAGCCATGATCTCCTTCTCAGCCGTGGCGACGAAGTCCTTGAGGTCGGTTACGGTGTACCGACGATCGGGGATCTCCTGGCCCAGCTTGGCCAGCTCGGCAGCGAAGGTGGGATCCTGCTGCATGTCGTAGATGATCTGGTTCAGAGTGTCGAGAGCTTCGGCGGGAGCGCCCTTGGGGGCCACAATGGCGACCATCTCAGGAGAGAAGGTGAAGTCAATGCCCATCTCCTTGCAGGTGGGGACTTCGGGAGCGATGGTGCTGCGGTTCTCGGTGGCGAAGCAGAGCATCTTGAAGTCGCCGGACTCGAGGTAGGCCTTGACGGCGGTGTAGCGGCTGACGATGACCTCCACCTGCTTGCCGAGGAGCGCCACGTTCAGCTCGTTGGTGTCACCAAGGTGCACGGTGTAAAGATCGGTGTCGGTGGCCTTCTGGAAGGCAAGCTGCCAGTAGAAGGGGGTGCCGGAACCGTTGCCCACGGTCAGCTTGCCGGGGTTGGCCTTGGCGTAGGCTACCAGGTCGTTGATGGTCTGGAACTCGGAATCAGCGCGGACCACGAAGCCCAGCATGCCGCTGACGCCGAACAGAGCGGTGGGATCATAGGCTTCGTCCCAGGAGAAGTCCACCTTGCCCTGGTGCTTGTAGGTCAAGAAAGCGGTGGACATGGTGCCGAAGTTGTACCCATCGGCATCCATACCCTTGATGGCCACGTAGGCGGCCGCGCCGGAGACGTTGGTGATGACCATGGGCTGGCCGGTGACTTCCTGGAACTTCTCCGCGTACTTGCGGACGATGATGTCGGTGGCGCCGCCGGCGGAAGCGGCGACGGTCACGTTCACGGGACGGGTGGGCCACTTGGCGTCGGTCTTGGTCTCGGTAGTGGTTTCGGTCTTGGTTTCCGTCTTGGTCTCGGTTTTGGCGCCGCAGGCTACAGCCAGCAGGAGCATTGCCACAACGAGGATCAGGGCAAGGGCTTTCTTCATGTTGATTTTCTCCTTTTTTCTTTTTGGATGGATTTATTTCTTCTGCAGGCCGGAGATGCTGCAGCGAAACACGAAGTCATCGATGGCGCGAACAAAGGCGGATTCCGCAGTCTGATAGGACTTTTCTCCCTCGAAGGAGTGGGTGGCGATCAGGTGGACGATCTTCTTGGGGAGGCCCGCCCGATCCGCCAGGATGGCGCCGGAAAGGGGATGGCGCATGAGCTGAAAGGTGTCGCTGTGACAAACCTTCCCGTCCCTGCAGCAGAACTCCGTCCACTTGCCCAGGTCGTGGAGCAATGCGCCGCAGACCACCGTGTCCCGGTCGAAAGCCACGCCGTTGGCGGCGTAGAAAGGCGCCAGCTCCTCGTAGTTCCGGATGCACACCCGGGTCACCGTGCGGACGTGCTCCACAAGGTTGGTGGGGCAATCCCAGTTGACGGTGGTGGGGGCCTTCAGCAGATCTTCCTCGGCCCAACCGCCTTCCCGGATAGCCAGGATCGTGGCCTCGACGGCCTTCCGCCGCAGTTTGGCATCCTGTATCTCGTTGAATTCGGGGAACAGTTCGACGATGCGATCCGGATTCATGGGAGGTTCCTTTCCTGGGACGAAAATTGGTTCTCTTGACTGCATCTAAATGATACTACGCTTTCTCACAAATTGGAAACAGTTAATCTTTTATTTTTTCACAATATAAATCTTGTGATGACGGCCTTGCATAGCACAAGGCCCGCCGTCATCCCTTCGGCGGGCCCTGCCCTATAGGTTTTCAGGAGAGATCTATCTATGAGGAAGAAAAATCATTTACTGGAGCACATTAGTATGATACAATGGCCCTGCACAAAAGCAAAACAGAGATTATTTTAGTTTTTAACAACATTTCTCTTGTGAGGTGATCTATGAACCTGCGGAGTCTGGAATACTTTCTGGTGGTCACGGAGGAGATGAACTTCACCCGGGCAGCGGAGCGGCTGTTCATCACCCAGCAGGCCCTCAGCAGCCATATCCAGCGGTTGGAAGCGGAGTACGATGCGGAGCTGTTCCATCGAAAGCCTGTCCTGTCCCTGACGCAAAAGGGTGAGGAGCTTCGCTACTGGGCCCAGCAGATCCTGTCCGCGGAGAAGGCGCTCCGGGCCAATCTTCATGACATCAGCATAAACTGCCGGGGCCTCATCCGCATCGGAATCGCCCGGCTTAGGGCCAACGCCATGATGCCTGAGATCATGGAGCGGTATCGAAAGACCTTCCCCAACGTGACCATCGAACTGCTCCACGGCAGCACGGACCAGCTGCAGAGTATGCTGCTGGAAAACAAGGTGGACATGTATGTGGGTGTCAACGTGGAGACCGGCCTGAACGAAGTGCAGGTGCCTCTGGTAGAGGAGGACATCTGGGGCTGCACCTCTCAAAGCTTTTTCCGGGAACAGTTCTACGAAGACGAGGAGATGCAACATTTCCTCAGTAGCGAACGGGACATCCGCACCATCAGCGGTCTGCCGCTGCTGGTCACCCTGCCCTCCAACCGCATCCGCCGCCAACTGGACAAATACTATTTGGACGGGGGTGTGAGGCCCTACATCTATTTCGAGTCCGAGTCCCAGCTCCTGCTCTACGAGCTGGCCCGCCGTGGCATGGGTTTGGCCGTCATTTCCCCCATCGCCCTCTTCGACCGGCAGCAGGAGCTGGACGGCATGATCTCCTTCCCCATCTGTCAATCCCTGCAGAAGAACGCCATGTCCCTGGTCTATCGCCGGGACGACCCCATGCCCCAGTTCACCAAGGAGTTCATCTCTGTCACCCAGGAGGTCGCCCGCCTCTACGCCAAGTCCCTGAAGTGGTTGACCTCCAGCATAACGCAATACTCCCGCCAGTTTTAAAACAAGAGGTAAGCCGCATTATGGAAAAGAAGCCGTTCCCTGTTCTCACCGAAGACTGTCCCTGCACCCGGAATTGTCCTCGTCACGGCAACTGCGTGGAGTGTGTGAAAAACCACCGCGCCAAGGGCGTCCCCGGCTGCTTCTTCAGCCCCGAAGGCGAAGCCCTCCACGACCGCAGCTTCGCAGCCCTATTCCGGGACAAGCAAATGAATGGTCGATATGTTCCGGGCAATTAATTCTATCCGATAAATCGTTCATTTTCTTGGTCTCACGCAAAAGATCCATGATATGTTCCATGCTGGTTGCAGTAGATTTGCTTCCTGCGAGCCTTAGCTTATCAGGCATGTGATAAATGTCCTTTGGAATATGACCGTTCGTTGCCGAATCCGTTATCACTACTCGTACCACTCAAGAAGCCCGAGAAATCTGGCTTTTTCGTACTTGGCGATCGGAGAAAACGGCTCTAATTTGCACTCATTTGGGGTTTTGACAACATTTTGACAGCAAATTGACAACACGGCTGATCTCCGCCTCGCCTTTTTTCTTTGAAATTTGTATCGAAAATGAGCAGCCGGAGAAAGATTTTTCCGGCTGCTCATGATCTTTTTCTGAGATGATTTTATAACGCTTCAGGGATCGTGTCGGCAAAATGCTGCTGCAAAGCATGGATCGCCTTGTCCTTCTTCTGCGTGGAGAGGTGGGTATAGATGTTCATGGTCACGGTTGGGTCGGCGTGACCGAGGAAATCCTGGGCCGTCTTCACATCCACGCCGGCGTCGTAGAGCATGGTGGCATAGGTGTGCCGAAGCTGGTGGGCGGTGAACCGGTCCATGGCGACGACCTTGGGGTTGCTGCGGCTGGCGTCTCGTCCGCCGGCCTGGATGTTCAGATAGTGCATATAGGAATTCCAGGAGGTGGTCCAGGCTGTGTTGGTCATCATACTGCCGTCCGCCGCAGGACAAACATACAGGGATCTGTTTCGCCGTGCCTCCCGGAAGATGGGAACGAGCTGGGCCGGAAACGGTACGATCCGATTGCCTGCCGCCGTCTTGGGCCGCTTGATCTTTGCCTGATTCTGTCCGAAGGTAGCCGCCTTGGTGACGGAAATGGTCATAGCCTCCAGGTCCACATCGTTCCAGGTCAGGGCGACGATCTCGCCCCGACGCAACCCGCAGTACAGCATGACCAGGACCGCCACGCCCATCCGATGGCCCCGCCAGGTACGGAGGATCAGGTCCTTTTGCTCCTCAGTGATGGGCAGCCGCTCTGCCTTGCCTCGTTTCGGCACGGAAACCCGCGCAAACACATTCCGAAACAGCAGATCGTTGTCCATAGCAAAATTCAAAACGGCGGAGGCAATGATTTTGGCGTCGCGCATCATATTATCGGATAGCCCGTTGTCGTACATTTCCTTCAAAACGGACTGTAGATGGAACGGCTTAAGCTTTTTCAATTCAATGTGATGCAGCAGCTTCAGGTGTTTGTCGATCATCGTGTGGTATAGCAATAAAACTTGACGATGATGAGTTATCGGTAAAAGATAGAATGAATCAATTTTACAATACAATTATTGATGAATTTGGATTAGCAAAGATGGATGAATTACTGTGGGAAGAAAAAAGAGACGTGTTTATTCGTTCTGTAAAAGGACTACATTATGAGATAGTAAAAAACCATGATAATGAGAATGAAGAAAACGGTGCACAATAGATCAGCTTGTTGGTGTGAATCATATGCAACGACTCCTATCATAAAGACACATGCCCATCTTGCCAGGCATCACGGGAAAGAGTATACTGATGCTGACATCCGGCGCGGGAGGCAGCGCGGCGGCCTGCAGGGGTCGCCGCCGCCCGGTTTCGCCGGAGAAAATGGATGGCTTTTGACCAGAAGGATGCGGTCGAAGGCCCTGAGGAGCGTCATGGATAGCAGAAAACGTCTTGAAGAAGGCAACCGAAGGTTTATCGAAGCGGGCGACGCCGCAAGACGGATCGACACGGCGGAGCATGGGCAGCACCCCTATGCCATCGTGGTCTGCTGCTCCGATTCCCGGGTGATCCCGGAGGAGATCTTTCAGGCGAGCATAGGAGACCTGTTCGTCATCCGCGTGGCGGGGAACGTGCTGGACCATCACCAGCTGGGCAGCATCGAGTACGCGGCGGGGCACCTCCACTGCGGCCATATCGTGGTGCTGGGCCACACCGGCTGCGGCGCCGTCCATGCCGCGTTGACCGGCGGCGGCGAGGGGTTCATCTCCTTCATCACCGACGAGATACGGGAGGCCGTGGGCATGGAGCGGGACGAGGACAAGGCCTGCTGCCTGAACGTGCGCCATGCGGTGGCCCGGCTGAAGAAGGAGTTCCAGGCGCACCCTGAGGCGGGCAGCGCCGTGATCGAAGGTGCGGTGTATGACATTCGAAGCGGCCAGGTCCGATGGCTCGACTAAACGGGGCAGAAAAAGCATGAAATCCCTTCTTATCCAGGACACGACCCGCGAGGAGCGGGAGAATATCGTGCATCAGGCCCTGTGGGGCGCCTGCGGCATCGACTGCGAATTCTGCTCCGGCTGCGACAACCGCGGCGGCGGCAGGATCGAAAGCATCTATCAGCCCTATATCGACGGGTTGAAGGAGATCAGCGAGATCAACGCAGAATACCACGCACCGTTCGTGCGGTGAGCGTGTGCCGACATTACAGGAGGGCAAGATGAAGATCACCATCATTCACGGACAGAACCACAGGGGGTCCACCTGGCATGCGGCGGACGAGCTGCTGAAAACCATTCCCGGGGAGCACCAGGTCTCGGAGTTCTTCCTGCCCCGGGATCTGAACCACTTCTGCACCGGGTGCTATGCCTGCGTCCAATCCCGGGAGAGCTGCCCCTTCTGGAAGGACAAGGCGCCCATGGACAAGGCCCTGCGGGAGGCCGAGCTGCTGATCTTCACCACGCCCACCTACTGCATGCTGCCCTCCGGCCCCATGAAATCGTTCATGGACCTGTTCTTCACCAACTGGATGAGCCACAAGCCTTACGGGGAGATGTTCTCCAAGCGCGCCGTCGTGCTCTCCACAGCCGCCGGGGCGGGGGCGAAGAAGGCCACCAAACCCCTGGCGACCATGCTGCTCTATTGGGGCGTCCCCAAGGTCTATTCCTACGGCCTGGCCGTCAACGCCAGCAGCTGGGAGAACATGCCGGACAAGAAGAAGGCGACCATCCTCCGGGACATGCAGCGGCTGGGGCGGAAGCTCTCGGCGACGGCCAAGCCCCGCGTGGGCATCAAAACGCGATGCCTCTTTTGGCTGATGAAGGGCATGCAGAAGGCCAACTGGGGCGCCGGCCCGGAGGAGAAGGCGTATTGGCAGGAGCAGGGGTGGCTGAACGGCCGAAAGCCCTGGAAGGCCGAATGAGCGGAAACCATTAGAAAATGACAAAGGATAAAGGTAGACAAATGAAACGATTTTTGACGTTATTGTGCGCAGTTGCCCTGCTGTTGACCACCTGCGGGGCAGCGCTTCGGGAGCCCGCCACGCCCGTCAGGGCGGAGACAGAGGGGCCTGCCGCCACCGCCGCCCCCGGGGCGGAGAGGGAGCCGATCGATCTCGAAGCATACGTCGGCTTCTATGCGAACGAAACTTTTGACACGGTGACCATCGAGAAGACGGCGGATGGGTACCGGATGCTGATCAGCCTGTACCGGCTCACGTCTTTGGAGGAAGGGACCGTCTCCGCCACCGCCGAGGGCGTCGTTTTCCGTACCGTCGACGCCGCCGGGGAGCCCATGACCGTGTCCTTCTATGGGGACGGCGACGCCTACGCCCTGCGGGTGGACGAAAGCACCTGGCCCCTGCTGGAGCAGGGGACGGTCATCGGCGGTTTGGAGAGGACCACGCCGGAGGCATACGCCGCACGGAGCGCGGCGGAGGATTTCGAGCGCGGGGACATCATCGATCCCGCGGACGCCGCGGACGAGCCCCGGGGCCACTATGTTTTCCAGCCCAAGGTCTGCTCCGTCTATCTGGAGGAGGTCTTCGGCAAGACCATGTGCGAGACCTGGTACAACCTGGTGGACGCGGTCATGGCTGGCAAGGACACCTTCGCCTGCCCGGATCAGCACACCTATGACTGGGTCATGGGCCAGTTCCCCGAGCGGTGTTTCCCGGTGTTGACCGAGCTCATCGACTACGCCTGGGATCGGGCGCACCCCATCCGAAACGGCGTGGCCAGCTTCACCTACCGGGTGCCCGTGGATGAGGCCGCCGCCCGGATCAAAGCGTTTGGAACTATGATCGAGGACATCCTCAACCGGGTCCTGGAGGACGACTATTCGGACATGGAAAAGGCCCTGGCCCTGTATGAGTATTTCTCCAGGACCTATACATACGATTATGAGACCTTCGCCAAGATGAGCGACGCCTATGTGGACTATACCTCTGCCTATCGCTTCTTCGAGACCGGCATCGGCATCTGCCACGAGATCTCGTCGGCCTATTCCTACCTGCTGATGCAGGCGGGCGTGGAAGCGACCATCATGATGGGCAGCGACCACCAGTGGAGCTATGTCCGCATCCACGGCCACAACTACCATATCGATCCCACCTTTGCCATCAACAACCAGGGGTCCCTGTCCTTCTTCATGATGACCGACCAGCAGCGCGAGGCCACCGGGTACGGCAAGGAGGAGTATATCATCGCTTCCAACTACGCCCAGGACCACGCCCATCCCGACTACGTGGCGGACGATCCCTTCTTCGAGGCCCTGTGGGACACCAGCTTCGAGACGTTCTTCCACGATACTCACACCATCCTGTGCTGGGCCGAAACCGGCGACTACGGCGAATGGACGTATCTTAAATTCGACTATAGCGATTATTGAGCTAAGGAACGGTCCCGCTACAAGGGGCTGTTTTCCCGGTGGATGGGACGATAAAACAGAGTCAGGAACGCTGCTTCCCCCCCGGATGGACCGGGGAGATTTTGACGCAGGGACAGGCGGCCCCTATACGGTCGAGCTGGTTCGATAGTCGTTGGGGGTCACGCCGGCATATTTTTTGAACACGCGGATGAAATGGCCGTGGGAGGAGAAGCCCAGATACGCCCCGATGGCGGCGGCGGGCTTGTCGGAATAGAGGAGGAGGCGCTTGGCTTCCTCCGTTTTTTCAGTGAGGATGTAATCGGTGAGGGTGACGCCCGTCTCCTGCCTGAACCGGGCGGAGAGATAGGGGCGGCTCAGGTAGAACTCCGCCGCCATGCGCTCGGTGCTGATGGGCTCGGACAGGTGGCGGCGCACGTAGTTGGCCACGTCCGCGGCCAGCCGGGTGGGGTGGCGGCCCAGATGGAGCTTCTCCACCTGCTCCGTGTACTCCAGGATCATGCTGTACTGCAGGTTCATGATCTGGCTGGGGTCCGTGAGTAGCTCCACCCGCTGGATGAAGCCGTCGGACAGGGAGAAGGCCTCCTCTTCCCGCATGCCGCCCCGAATGGCGGCCCGGGCGGCCAATGTCACGGACACGATGAAGGTGTTCCGAAGCTGCCGAAGCTGGGTGGGGGCGATAGTGCCGCCCCGGACGGCGGGGGCCGCGGCCATCCACCCCTTCAGCGCGGCGGTGTCCCCCCGGCGCACCAGGTCCATGAGGGCTTCCTCCACCGCCAGGGTGTTGTGGCCCTCCAGGGGCCGGGGCGGTTCCTCGTAGACCCGGCGGGTCCGCCGCTGCTCCAGGCCGGCCTTGATGGTCCGCTGCTGGTCGATGTAGATGGCCACGTCGGAGATGGTCAGCGTCTCGCCGCCGTTCAAAAAGTGGTTCATGGTGCAGAGCATCTGCAGCAGGGTCTCCACCGGCAGCCGCTGGATGCCGTTCATGGCGGTCAGGAAGGACGGCACCTCCTCCCGGGGCACGTCCAGCCGGAAGGCCAGTTCCCGGAGCTCTTGCTCCCCGGCCATGATCTGGCAGGTGGGGCCCATGACGATGGTGCCGCCCGGGGCGTTGAGCACCCCGTAGTAGTGAAAACAGGGGGTGGCGAAGTAGCCCACGTGGCCTCGGACGGAGCATATCTCCTGCCGGTACAGCGCCGCGGGGTCCCGGAGGAGCTTCACGGGGCTTTTGAACAGGACCAGCTGTTCCCCTTCCAACAGCCGCACGGGTATGCCCGACAGGGCCGCCATGGCGCCCACCACATATCGCAGATCTACATTGTCCATATCCTTGCCTCCAATACAGTACAATTATACGAAAAACAATACAATAATGCAATACACGGGAACCTGTTTTCGTGTACAATGACCATGAAAACAACGGAAAGAGGGGCATCCCGTGGAGATCGAACAGGTTTTACAGCAGATGACGGTGGAGGAGAAGGCGGCCCTGGTGGCGGGCACGGACTTTATGTACACCAATCCCATCCCCCGGCTGGGCGTCCCCAGCCTGTGCATGTCCGACGGCCCCCACGGCCTCAGGAAGCAGAAGGGCTCCGGGGACAACGGCGTCTCCGAGAGCGAGCCCGCCACGGCCTTCCCCACGGCGGCCTGCGTGGCCTCCAGCTGGAACCCCCAGAACGCCTATGACCTGGGCGCGGCCATCGCGAAGGAGTGCCGCCACTACGGGGTCCACACCCTCCTGGGGCCCGGGGTCAACCTGAAGCGCAACCCTCTCTGCGGCCGGAACTTCGAGTACTATTCCGAGGACCCCCTGCTGGCGGGCGTCATGGGCGCGGCGGAGGTGAATGGGGTCCAGTCCCAGGGCGTGGGCGTGTCCGTGAAGCATTTCGCGTTGAACAATTCCGAAAACTACCGGTTCATGGGCAACTCCGTGGCCGGCGAGAACACCATCCGCACCCTCTATTTCAAACCCTTCGAATACATCGTGAAGCACGCCCGGCCTGCCACCATCATGTGCGCCTACAACCGGATCAACGGGGTGTTCTGCTCCGAAAACAAGTGGCTGCTCACCGACATCCTCCGGGACGAGTGGGGCTTTGAAGGCGTGGTCATGAGCGACTGGGGCGCGGTGCGGGACCGGGTGGCGGGCCTGAAGGCCGGCATGGACCTGGAGATGCCCGGGGACACCGCCATCTGCCGCCGCTGGATCTTGGACGCCGTGGCTGACGGCTCCCTGCCCATGGGGGACCTGGACAAATCCTGCGGCCGCATCTTCCGCTGGGTGGACCAGTATGTGCAGCCCGCGGACGACGGCCCCGTGGACTGGGACGGCCACCACGAGCTGGCTGCCCGGATCGCCGCGGACAGCGCGGTCCTGCTGAAGAACGACGGCACACTGCCCCTCACCGGCCGGGAGAAGCTGCATATGGCCGGGGACCTGTTCGAGACCATGCGCTACCAGGGGGCGGGCAGTTCCATGATCCATCCCACGAAGGTCACCGCCCCCGCCGACGCCTTCGCAGCCCGGGGCATTCGGTCCCTTCCCCTGGAGGAAAGCGACACCATTTTGGTCTTCGCCGGGCTCACGGATGAATACGAATCCGAGGGCGGCGACCGGGCGGATATGCAGCTGCCCCATGACCAGCTGGAGCTCATCGACCGGCTCTGCGACACAGGCAAGCGGGTGGCGGTGGTCCTCTTCGGCGGCGCCCCCGTGGAGCTGCCCTTCGCGGACAAGGTCAGCGCCATCCTCAACCTGTACCTGCCCGGCCAGAACGGGGGCACGGCGGCGGCGCGGCTCCTGTTCGGGGAGGTAAACCCCTCCGGCAAGCTGGCGGAGACCTGGCCCCTTCGCTACGAGGACGTGCCCGGCCACGCTTCCTTCGGCCAGGGCATCGACGAGGTGTACGCCGAGGGCTCGGAGGTGGGCTACCGGTACTACGAAAAGCACAACGTCCCCGTTCGCTATCCCTTCGGCCACGGCCTCAGCTACACCACCTTCCAGCACAGCGCATGGAACCGGGACGGGAACGCCTATACCCAGACCGTGACCAACACCGGCGCCCGCTTCGGCGGTGAGGTGTGCATGCTGTTCCTGAATGGCGAGCTCCGGGGCTTTGAGAAGGTGTATTTGGCCCCCGGCGAATCGAGGACCGTCACCATCACGCCGGAACCTAAAGACGAGAAAGTCTATCCCGATACCTATGCGGTCCCCGCCCCCCGGCCCGCCTACCCCGTGACGCTGGAATCCCGGTTCACGGACCTGAAGCAGAGCTTCATGGGCCGCATCCTCTTTGGCGCCGTCCTCTCCGTGGCGGACAAGCAGGAAAAGGCGGCCGAAAAGCTCTCCGACGGCCCCGAGAAGGACAACAAGCGGAAGGGGGCCTTCTTCCTCAGGCAGATATTGGAGAGCAACTCTCCCCGGTCCATGTCCATGACCGCCGGGAAGTCCATGCCCTACAATTTTGCCCAGGGCTTTGTGGAACTGACCAACGGACACCTGATCCGAGGCGCCCGCTGCTTTTTGAAAAAGATCGACGTACCCAAGCTGCCGAAGGAGGATATGGTGTGAAAAAGGGTTTTTCACACCATGCAGCTTTTGCCTTTGCCGCGGCCGGCGCGGCAATTTAGCAAGCAAAACCGGCAAAACCACGTAAAAAGGGAAGGGAATGAAAATGAAACTGCCTGCAAGTCTGGTCAAATCCCCGGAAGTTACCAAGAAGGAAAAGTGGCTGGGCTACCTGCTGGGGCCCGCCGGGGCGCTGCTCCTTAATGCGGTGCTGGCCACCTATCTCAACGTCTACTACACGGACGTGCTGAACCTGACCCCCCTCTGGGGCGGGGTGTTCCTCACGGTGTTCCCCATCGTGTCGAAGATCATCGACGCCATCACCAACATCGTCATGGGCCAGATCATCGACCGGACCCGGACCAAGGAGGGCAAGGCCCGGCCCTGGCTGTTCCTCTCCGCCTTTTTGGTGCCCGTCACCGGCATCTTGCTCTTCACCGTGCCGGAAAGCAGCGACACCGTGAAGGCCCTGTGGGTCATGATCTCCTACAACCTCTTTTATTCCTTCGCCTATACCATCTTCAACATGTCCCACGGCCTCATGGTGCCCCTCTCCACCCGCAACGGCACGGACCGGGGCGGTCTCTCCGTGTTCAACCAGATCACCACCATCATGATGAGCGGCATCCTGGTGGCCCTCCTGTTCCCCATGGTCATCATGCCCATGATCGGCGTGGATAAGAGCAAGTGGATCACCCTCATGTCCATCCTGGCCATCGTGGCTTTGCCCCTGACCCTCCTTGAATACTTCTTCACCAAGGAACGGGTCACCGAGGAAAAGAAGGACGAGAAAGCCGCCCCCCTTCCCCTGGGGCAGCAGCTCAAGATGCTTTTCACCGACAGGTACATGGTGCTCATGTACGTGTACTTCCTGCTGTACACCGTGGGCAGCACCATCAAGAACATCGGCCTCGTATACTACTGCAACTACGTGCTGGGCACCTATAACGACGGCATCACCCAGACCATGGTCTCCGCCATCGGCGGCATCCCCATGGGCATCGGCATCTTCGCGGTGTGGCCCCTGGCCAAGAAGTTCGGCAAGCGGACCGTCACCATGATCGGCTTTTTACTCTACTCCCTGGGCTCCCTCATCTGCTGGCTGTTCCCCCACACCATGTGGATCGTGCTGGTGGGTCAGTTCATCAAGAACATCGGCGGCCTCCCCTGCGCCTATGTGTTCATGGCCCTGTTCGCCGACTGCCTCGATCATCTGGAATGGAAGACCGACATCCGCATCGACGGCGCGGCCATGTCCATCTACAACATCATCGCCGTGGCCATGGTGGGCATCATGACCGGCGTCTTCAACTGGATGCTGGCCAAGGCCGGCTATATCGCGCCCTTCGCCGCCCGGAGCGTGGCGGAGGCCACCGAGACCTTGGCGGCCAACGGCTGGGCGGCCCAGGTGGCCCTGGAGACCCTGAAGCCCGCGGTGGACGGCGCTCTGACCGTGG
>JAEEGF011751820.1_pt1 | contig 15494 bp, 3 predicted proteins | sample 9134171 | NCBI WGS metagenome assembly JAEEGF01 (sample SAMN16246542, study PRJNA631951) | gut metagenome | biome: gut microbiome; feature: rumen; material: AP-attached | host: Bos | place: Iran: Karaj | collected 2018-10 | reverse complement strand
GGTTCCACGACAGGTTCTTCAGAAATCTGAATATCCTCAGCCTCATCCAGTTCTGATTCAACTGTTGTAATAATCTGCTCTGGTTCAGTGTCTGCTTCGGCAGCGTATACTAACATGCTAGTATCCACAACTGAAGTCCATACTTGAACAGCAATCAGTATCGCGATTACTATTCTTTTAAACCCCTTTCCCATACATTCCTCCTTATCGTGATATTTTTATCACTCCATTACTAAATATAGTACCAAAATGTCTGATAAAATCAATAAACTCCACTCGATTACTATACAAAGAAAGGACACCCAAAGGGTGCCCTAAACAATTACCATTCATCTGAATAATCTGGATTATAGTAATTAACGTAGTATGTAAATACTCCATTTGATTTCTTTATGATAATAGATTCTGAATCTATGGCTGTTGAAAAATCTTCAAGCAGATTCTTTTTAGCCTTAAGGAAGCTAACGATAGGAGTCTTTGATTTGTATGCCTTGCTTAAATCAAGCTCCTTTTCACTAATATAGTTATCTACATCAACACATTCTCCATTGTATAAAACAACTGAGCCAAGGGAAGGCTTACTGCCTTCGTTTTCATTTACAATGCCAGTGGTAATTGTAGTATTTGATAAGATTGCTGTTACCTTTTTGCCTGAAGTCTTCACTGTACAGCCACCATAGAAGAAGTTCGCATTTCCCTCTGTTTCAAGGATTCCCATGGTAGTTGTACCCGATACCATTATTGATGCCCCATTTAGTTTTAGGCATCCTACATCTGTCAAGCTATTTAACACTAGGTTAGTCATGTTATTAAGAACAAGACCATTTAATTCACCATGACCATTTTTCTTAGTGCAGCCCGCTCCTTTAATAGACTTGATACCCTCTGTAAACATAGCATCATTCATAAGTACAAGCTTGTTTGCACCAAGGTTAATGGATGTTTTTCCTAATCCTGTAAATGTAACACCATCCAAATATAAATCACATGTAAGTGTTGGATTAGCCTTTGTGAATGTAAATCCTTTTATATTCTCACCAGGGCTTACATAAATTGCCTTTGCTTTTCCTGCCTTTGGCATGGCAAATACCTCTGGCTTATCCGAATCTATCAGTTTAGAAATAACATATGTTGCGTTCTTGTCATTTCTAATGTTGATTGCATCGATTGCTTCTTTGTATGTTGCATAGCTATCAATGGCTGCATAATCAAACTTGTCATAGTCAGTTATAGTGCCAAGCTGATATCCGCGTGTAAGCATTGCATCATCTACAATGTAGAGGCCACCGTTTTTAGCATAATGCACAGGTGTTTCATAGCTTGCTGCCACGAAATTGTCACCATATTCTAAGCTGTCATGTCTTAGTCTAGGTCCTTTGACAATCTGATAACTAAGATTCTTAGGATTCAAAAGATTTGAATCATACTCATCGAATGTAGGATGTTCTACGTCACTATCACCAAGCAATATATAATCTTTTCCACTCTTGTATAACAAACCTACATTAAATGCAGCTGCACTGTTAGCTTTTTTGATTTCATTTGCAACAGTAATATTGGATGCTACCTTAGTAAGCTGTCTTACGCCTTTAACCTTTTTTACTGTAAGAACTGCTGTGCCAACTAAAGTAGTTTCTTTTGCTGAATCCACCTGAATATTGCCTACATTAATCTTGCCAAGAGCGCCAAGTCCTTCTGTATTCAAAATCAGTGTGCCGACTTTATCGATATCTTTTGTAAGTATTACTGCGCCACAATCTATTAACTCAAATGCTGAGTTGCCGTTTACGTTTGCGCCTACTACTGAACTGATTCTGCCATCAGGCACTTCTACCTTATCTAAAGTAAGCTTGTAATTATTAAGCTTGATTGCAGCTGTAACTAGATTTCCCTTTTTATCTCTTAATTCATTAAGCTTTAATCCCCTAAGAATCAAATTAGAATTCAGAGTAAGTGAATTGTTTATAGCAAACTCCTGGTTCGCATTTACAGCTTCAATTATGACACTATTAGCATTTTTAGGTGTAACAAGGTTTTCTTTTGCAGATGTGCTTGCCACATCACCAGTCTCACCTACTTTTACCAGATAGTCAGCATTTTTGCTTCCCATTCTGTCGATGGCTGCAAATGCTTCTTTTACAGTATCATATGTGCCCCAGGTGCACTGCTTCTTACCTCGCACTTCTAATACTTCTACTTGCTTTATTGCAGAATCTGTATCAATTCTAAGTGCATCGTTTACTCTTTTTACTGTGTATCTAACATTTGTTGCAGAACGTCCTATAACGAACATGCATGGTGCGCCATATTTCGTATATACGATATCTTTATTAAGATACTTCTCTGCATTTGCAAAGTTGTTTTCAGTCAAAAATCTTGGTAAGACATTGATAGCGTTATCACTAACCTTTACCTTAATTGGATTTCCTTCTTTATCTTTCTTATCTATTAATGTTAAAACAAGATCTTCTGATGCATGTTTATCGTTTACTTTTCCTTTGATAGTAAGCCTATCCTTTGGTGTCTGACCATAAGTGATTCTGTTGAATAAATCCATCGAATAAAGTTCATTAAACGTTACCGATGAGTAGGCCTCAATAAAAGTAGCCTCAAGCTGAGCTCCTTTAGTAAACGTTATAGAACCTTTTTCAGAGATAATAGTACTATTATCTGAAATCAGAACTGGAACATTAATCGAGCCTTCTGATTTAAGGACTGTTCTTCCATATAGTTCCAATGTACCGAAGCCTGTTCCAGAAATCGAAGCAAAAGGCTGTTCAAATTTCACATTATTAAATCCAGCTTGATTGCCTCCAATCAGAAGCTTTGGTTTTGCCTTGGTAGAGCTAAGGGTGATGTTCTCAAATCCAAGAAAACCTGAAACAGAAAGGTCTCCCTTATAATACACGGTGTTATTTCCATTTCCTGAAATAATAATGGCTTCACACTTCTTTTTTGATGGAACAGTGATAGGGCCGTTGAAGACTATATCCTCTGATGTATATATTTTATACATATCCACGTATACTGGCTGGCTGTTAATTGTGGTAATAACATCCTTCCATGTAGCACATTTAAGGCCTTCTTCTGGGGATGAATATCCCTCACTGACGATAAATTTCACTTTGCCAGCAAGCAAATTGATGCCATCACGATAAGCAATGTATTTATCCGCATCTGTAACACCAGCAGCCTGGAACACTCTAAAGATACTTGTATTTACGTTTCCAGGTACTGTGCAAATCAATTCACCGTCATTAATTGGTAGATAATCCCCATTGTCGTCGACTCTAGCAACTGAAATGCATCCTGGTGCTGGAGGATTATCACTAAAAAGAATGGCTTTTGTGATGTTGAGCTTTACGCCATCCTTTATGTTAAAACCATAGTTTTGAATCTCATTGTAATCGTTAAATTCAATTGTTTTGATATTTGCATTACCAGTGAATGTCAAATCTACACTGCCGCTAGATACCAGCTTATTGATATCCAGCTTGCCCAATTTATATCTGTCATGGGCACTGATAATCACTGCTGAATTTGCCTCTACACCTTTGATATTAAACTTGCTGACATCATCTGGCAAAACTGTCAGCTGATGATTATTTAGGTTAATGGTAGCAGTTCCCTTTGTTGGGTTGATACCATATGGTAAATCCAAATCAGTATTAAGTGTAATGTTTCCGCCAATTGAAATCTGATGGTCGTTGGTTTCAATTACAACCTTTTTTGCCTTTGTTGGAAGTGTAAGATTTCCTGGGAGAGAAATATCGTCATACAAAGATATCGTATAATCGTATTTCTTGTTTTGCTTATTGATGAATGCTATTGCACTGTCCCATTTAGCAAATTCCACTTGAGTTGTCTCGTTTTCAGGGTCCTTTGTTTCGTTGAATAATGCATATTCACCATCAGGTGTTATTGCGGTTACAGATACAACAGCCTCTTCCCCTTCTTTGACAGCCTTTAAAAGTTCATCCTCTTCTTCTTTTTCCTCAAGCAGCTCCTCCTCTGAAGTCTCTTCTTCAGGTAAAATTTCTTCCTCTGGAATGATTTCCTCTGCTGGAGTCTCTACCGCTGGAGTTTCTACCACTGGAGTAGGCTCTGATGGAATTTCTTCAGATGGCTTCTCCTCTGGTATTGTCTCTTCCTCTGGTATTGTCTCTTCCTCTGGTATGATTTCCTCTACTGGGATTTCTTCCTCCGCTGCAGTCGCTTTCTCTGGAAGAATTATCGCATCGGATACATCCCCCATTGGTATTTCTGCTGCATTTACAGTGACTGGTGTAGAAACCGTCATCGCTAGAGCAAGCAAAAATGCCATTACTCTTTTTTTCATATTATTTTCCCTTCTTCTATTTATTTAATGCTCAAAAATTATAACATGTTTATTCAAGCTTTTAAAGTAATTACAGGCCTAAAAAAGGGCATCCAGTGGATGCCCAATAATTCTTAGTTCATAGTCTTAGCCACGATTTTAAATTCTACTGTCTTTGTACCTGCGTATTCACCAATACCCTTAAAGGTTACCTTAGCATTACCCTTTGCAGTATTTTTTACATAACTTGTCTCGTCGATGATGTAATCCTGTCCGTATACAAGATTCAGCTTGTTCATTACATGCTTTGTAATGTCCTCTTCTGTAAGGATAATCTGGCTACCTGTATATGTCTGAGGTGCAATAGTAATAGTTGCCTTTGAAATATCATGGTTCTTTGCAAATACTCTTGCTACAGTCTGGCATTGACCTTCGAAATTCTTAATCCCCTCTGCGACAATAAGAATCTCTGTGCCTGCTGTAAGCTCGTCATTCTTTTGCACTTCTACACTCTGTCCAAAAGCTGTGTATGTCTGCTTGCCACGCTTGTACTCAATACCTGCAACACCTGCATTGTAATAGTACTTAAGTTTGTAGTCTGTATTAGCTGCAAGCTTTACTCCATCTGTTCCAACTAAAGTTGCCTTCAAGTTGCTTGGATTGAATTTTGCTGCTGCAATATCTACAGCTGTGATTTTAGCATCGCTAATAGTTCCTGCCGAGATATTGAACTTAGCTGTAAGCTTGCCCTTATAGTTGCCAGTAAATGTGATTGTTGCTGTAGGTGCCTTCTTAGCATCTACTGTAGCAATCGCCTTATTGTTTGTGTAAGCTACCTTGTAGTCCTTACCAAGTACAAGGTTCTCTGAAATCAAGCTATCAGTTACTGTAACTACTGGCTTTGCGCCGCCCTTAAGAACTGCTGCATCAGCTACTGTAGCTGTAACAGTTCTGCCTTCTGCAAGTTTAGCAATATCAGCCTGTGTTACTTTAATATCTTTAGTGATAGTTCCTGTGTATTTGCCAATACCTGTTATAACAAGCTTCTTAGTACCTACGTTTGCTGTAAGTGCCTTGTTGTTTGTTGCATTTTTGTATGTGTCGTAAAGTGCTGCTGTGTAATCAACATCAGCTGCAAGCTCAATTTTAGCTGCATTTGTAACTACAACATTGATATCTTCAAGAGTTATATTCTGTCCATCATATACAAACGAGCTAACTGTTGGCTTAACTCTGCCTGCTGCAAGCTTTTCACCAGTAATCTTAAATGTCTTTCTTATTGGTGCGTAGTTGTAACCAGCATCGCATTTTCCATAGATACCAATTGTATATGTACCTACTTCAACAGCATCAACTTCCATTCCATCTATATATGCTGCTGTGTTGCCTGTAATATCAGTCTTGCCATCGAATACCTTGAATGTTGGATAAACCTTTTCTCCAGTGTAAGGTGTTTCTGTAGCAATTTTTGTGTCAGATACTGTGAAGTCTTTAACTGTAAGATTCTTTCCAGTTACATCAAATGTCTTTGTAACCTCGCCAGTATATTCGCCAATACCTGAAATAGTAATGTAATACTTACCAACTGACTTCAAGCTTATAGCATCGTCTGCTGAAACATACTCTTTTTCAAATACATTTGGTTCGCCAAACGGTGCATATCCGTTTCCATTGTAACTTACGCTAACCTTGTAATCCTCACCAATAGTAAGTGGCTCGTTTTTCTTTGTTGTTACAACAAGGTCTGGATTAACACCTTCAGCATCCCAAGCTGCTTTAGTTGCTGCCTTGTTATTTAGCTTAAGGCTGATGTTTGCAAGCTTAGAAATGGATTTTGTTGCATCATAAACAGTGTAAGGAACTGTAAGTGTTCCTTCATAGTTGCCCTTCATTGTGATTGTAGCAACCTTTGAGCCTGGAACAGCTGTAAGCTTATCAGAGCCTTCATCAGCATATGTTACTGTGTATGTTGACGCCGCAAGCTTAGTTCTAACATTTTTGCCTGTGTTATCCACAGCATAAACTATTAAACCACTAAGCTTTACACCACTCTTTGTAGATGGATAATTATATGAATTTGCTACTGCAATTATATTGTCATTTCCATCGAAAGCATACTTGTTAATTGTGAATGTCTTCTTAAAGCTTCCTGTGTATTTATCCTTACCAGTAATAGTTACTGTAGGTGCTTTTACAGCAGTAGACTCTGCTGCATTTACATTGTTTGTGTATTTAACAGTGTAATCCTTCTTTTCTACAAGAAGAGTCTTTCCATAATATACACGAAGGTTTGCAAATGTCTGAGCCTTACCTGTATATGTCTTTACCTCTGCCACAGATGCATCTGCAAGCCAAATGGTATTTGTTACATTTGTAGCTTTGTTATTCCACTGGGCTCTATCTTCCTGGATGATGTCGCCCCAATCGCTATCAGCATCCTTCATCTGGTATGTAAATGTAACAACTGGTGACTTAATCTCTACACCATTATCATTTAAGATTGCGATTGCCTTAATAACAATCTGGTTAGCAGCTGCACTGTTAACCATAGCGTTTGTCAACTCAATAGCATCTGTGTATTTAGCTGATAATGCTGTAGGGTCTGCTGGCATAGCATTGTCTGCATCTGATGTTGTGTAATAAATGCTTGCTCCGTGTGAAGCTGCAACAAATCTTACCTTTGTGCCAAATCTCACGTCTGTTGCTGTTTCACCCTCAAGTGAAATACCATCTACTGCGTATGGTGCAGCGATAGAAGGTACTGGGTAGAGAACAACAGCACAATCCTTTGAATATGTCTGTCCAGCAATAGTTGCCTCGGCTGTAATTGTTACAGTCTTTTCTGTATTAAATGTAGCTGCAGGAGTAACAACTGCCTTTTTGCTGTCAGCTGAATCTGCTGCAACTGTAGCTATTGATTCATCAGAAGATGTCCATGTAACTGTAGCATCTTCCTCTGCAAGAATAGCTTCAAGCTCACCATGCATAGATGTTAACGCTGTAATACCTAAGTTTTCTGCGCTAAGAATGATAGGGTCTACAACTGTAACTGTTACAGTCTTTTTAACAGTTCCGATAGCAGCTGTAATTGTAGCTGTACCGTTCTTTCCGCCCTTGATAGCTACCGATGTACCGTTAGCTTCGATTGCTGCCACATCAGTATTGCTTGTCTTCCATGTAAGTTTTGCTGTCTCTGGTGTGATTTCAGCGTTTACGTTAACGACCTGGTCCTTTACAAGTGTAAGCTTGTCTCTATCAAGTGTGATACTTGTGCCCACCTGCTTGTTAGCGACAACAATTGTGATTGCATCTGAAATCAAACCGTTGGCTTCAGCATGAACTGTAGCCTGACCTGCTGCAAGTCCTGTAACAACACCATCTGTAGTCAATCTGATCGGATTCTTTTGGTTCTTATCACTAGAATAGCATTCGTCCAAATACCACTTAATATTTGCGTCCTGAGGCTCTATCTGTGCCTTAAGAGTAAGCTTCTGTCCAATAGCGATATTGTATGCTCTATTTGAATTAAGCTTTATGCTTGTAGGCTGAGTATAATCAATCCACTTTGCATAAAGTGTTGTCTCACCTGATGGAATGAAATACTCTTTTGCGGCTTCCTCTGTAGTGATTGCAGCCTTCTTTGTACAAGCAGCATCTAAGTACCAGCCTGCAAATACTTTGTCACCATCACGGCGAACTCTTGCGCTATACTCTGATACTTCAACACCTTTGCCTGCCCATAATTCCTTAACTTTAATCTTTGAATTAGACTTTAATTCCTCAGAAGGATTCTTTGTTCTGTTAATATCCTCATCGAAGAATCCGCCATTAGCATCAAACTTTACATAGCCAGCCTTGCTGTAACCTGCGTAAAGATTTGGTGTCTTGCTTGTAATTAATATTGCAGATTTTCCATTCATTAGCCTCTGAGATGGACCATTATAAAGCTTTGTACAAGCTGCATCTGTATACCAACCATTAAAGCTTAATGATGCATCTAAGTTCTGTGGAATAGGCCATTCCATTGGATAATTTGATGAGTACCAATAAACACCTTCAGTAGTCTTTCCAACCTCGCCAAAATATCCATTATCTCCTGCATGGAGAGTGACACGTCTATCATTGCTAAAATAGTCAGCCTCAGATGTCTGCATCCATTTAACGTATATAGTAGCATCTTTTGTAAAGCTATGTTGGTTAGCGATTACCTTTTTATAGGCTTTATCTTCATAGATGGCATTAACAGTCCATCCTTGCTGATTTTCTCCTGCTACTAATCCCTGGCGTACATCATCAATAAAATCTATATAAGCGCTTCCTTTAGCTACTTCCGCATATACTTGTGTTGCATTTGACGAAATAGTAACATTCCATGGTGCGCTAGGGCTATTATTAGTAGAGAAATAATAATCGTTTAATTTTTTACCTGCTGTATCAAATGTAATCTTTATTTTATCGCCCCATACTACATATAAATCCGTATCCTTTGTAGGAACAAATCCACTATTAGAAAGAGCTATATCAGTATAGTATTTCTCTCCTTCTGCAAATGTACGACGAATGTGTTTGTTATTTGAAAGGAAGTAGTAATCTCCTGTTCCCTCTCGATTTAATGCATAGGCACATACGTATGTATGCTTTGGAGATGGAATGGCTGATTTAAGACCGTAGTCGATATATGCATAAGTTATTGGTAATTGTGCCGAGTTCTGTAAAGTGGCAAAATTAACGGTTGGAGCATTGAACACTTCTGCCTTTGCCGAAGCTGTCTTTCCATATCTGAGTGACTCGCCCTTTGGAACCTTTACAGAGATTTCTTCTGCAACTCCATCAAGCTTTACTCCGCTCTTATTTGAATGGAATGTTACAACATAACAATCTGTATACTCAGCTGTAAAAGTAACATCCCCATTTACAACATAGTTTGCAACATTTACCTCTTTGCCACTAGCATCAAACCATCCCTTGAATACCTTGTGTTCATCAGCAATATCAACAGTTGGATAACGTCCATCTATAGAAGCACCATCTGGTACCTTTACCTGATATGTGCTACCAGACTTACCAACAAAACTACCTTCACCTGCATCGAAAGTTACAGTGTGAGCTGTAGCATATTTAGCGTAAAATGTTGTATCTTTATCTATTTTTAAACTTCTAATATCTTCGGCATCCACAAGCTGTGTACCTTCAGCATCCTTACACCAACCCATAAATGCTTCGTTTGAGTTCTTTGGAGTAGGATTTGCTGGAAGCTTTAATCCTGCAGCTGCAATAGTAGCTCCTTCTGTTACCGAAAGGGCATAGTCTGAGCCAGCCTTTTTAGCGCCTTCACCTACTTCAAATGTGACACTGTAATTTTTAATCCACTTTGCATAAGCATTTACATCATTGTTGAGTATAAGGTGATCACCTAATAACTCTAATGGCTTTGTGCCTGCTTTGTCAGTGAACCAACCATTAAATGTATAGCCATCGCGCTTTGCCGTAATCTCAATTGAATGAGTAGTTCCCTTTTCGTCAATAATGTAAGCCACTTCATCTACAACTGGGGTACGTCTATCATATTGAGATAAAACAATTTCACCACCATTAGCATCAAACTTTGCAACTACATTACTGCTTGCACCCCAAACTGCATAAAGAGTATCTCCTGCTGAAGGTGCATCATCCTTAGGTGCCTCAAATTGCCATTTATTCTCAGACAAACGAGTATTTGCATTATATTTAGGAGTCTTTGCATTTGCAGTAGTTGCCCAACCTAATAATATGCGATGTGGGTCATTGTTGATAAGTGCTATATTATCGTTTAAAAATATTGAATAGTTGATGCTATCGCCCCAACTATTTTCAGGATTAATATACTCTAGGTGCAATTCATCAAGTTTAGCGCGACCTCCTATATTTACGAAAAATCCACCGTTAGGATCTAATGTAATGTACTGACCCTCTGTGTCTTCTTCCCATTTAAACCAAATATCCACATCACCTGTTGGAGTGTATCTGTTTGATTCTGTATACGCTTCACCTGTACACTCTTTATCAAGATAGTAGGCTACTATCTTCTGCTTTGTCTTGGTTGAGTGTAGTGCATCCAAAAAGTTATAGCTAATATCTATACTTTGGCCTATTTCAACTGGATACTTCGCTACAGTGTTCTTAACACCTCCACGAGTTTCTCCGATAACATTAGCGTCTGTGTAAGCAACTCGTATATCATCTGCAGTTGAAGCATGAACATTTACAACATATCTTGATTCTTTGTATTTAGCATACAAAGTAATATCGCTGTTCAAATAAGAATCAGTATACTTTTGTGTACGAGCCTCATCTGTATACCAACCTTCAAAAGCGTAATGTAAGTCAGTATTTTTTAATTTACCACTAATGTCACTAAAATCACCTGAAATACTACTACTCTTAGAATAGCTTCCTGTAAATGTCTTTAACTGTGTCTCAGGATATCCCATTCCTTTAACATAATATCCAGTATCTTTTTCTGGGTCATTTCCATTTTCAGAACCAACTACGAAAGTTACTGTATAACAGTTGTCATCCCAACCGGCATAAATAGTCTTATTGTTATATCTATCCCTGTAATCCTGGTCATAGTCTGCACCACTTGTTATCAAATAGCCATAACCATCAGAGCAAGACTGTGTACATTCTTTATCAAGGTACCAGCCTGTGAATATATAGCCTGTTCTGGATGGAATGCCAGGTGTATTGCCTACGTATGTTATAACAACAGTACTACGTCCATCATCAAAGGCACCACCATTAGCATCAAAAGTAGCCCTAAATGGTTCAACTCCATCATTTAGGATTTCTTCTTCTGGTGTCTTTTCCTCTACCAATGTTTCCTCTGTCTGAACATCGGTCTCTTCAGCTGCTACTTCATCAGCTGGAGTCACAACTTCTTCTGTTTCAGAGACTTCCTCTGTCTCATTTGTTGTATTCTCGTCTTCATTATGGTCCTGAAGTGTAAGTTCATCCTCTGCAGCATACACTGTCAGTCCATCATAATTAAACGATGTAAACAACATAAACATAGCTAGCACAAGAGCTAACCAGTTCTTCGCCTTTCTCATATATCTTTTCCTCCGATATAATTATTAGTTCTAAACGTTATATAACTCTTGCGCTATTCATTTATGTATCATATATATAACTATCGCTATTATACATAGATTTCAGTTTTGTACAATACTTTTATATAAAATTACTCACAATTTCATTTTAGGCGCAAAAAAATCGAGCACCTTTTCAAGTGCTCGATCATTGTAACTATTATTCAAAATCAGGCTGGTAATAATCTACGTAGTATGAATATACACCATTACTTCTCTTAACTATCATCGTATCTTCATCACCAATATTAATGCTGTTTCTTATATCATTCTTTGACTTAAGAATACATACAATAGGATTTTTTGACTTGCATGCCCTATCTAGGCTAAGTTCCCATTCGCTAATCGTAGAATACAGCTCACCTGGCTGGCCCTTATAAATGGTCACCTGACCAAATTGAGCTTTGCTCTCCTCAGATGCATTTGTAATTCCAGTATTAATAGTAGTGTTTGATGTAATACCTGTAATCTCTGTAGTCAGAGTTTTCTTATTATATGCGGTCTTTATTGTGCAACCGCCGTTAAAGGTATTGGACCATTTTTCGGTAATAAGAGTACCGATTGATGTTGTTCCATAAACTGAAAGAGTTGAACAAACAAGCTTTAACTGACCAACACCTGTAATATTGTCTACTTCAAAATTAGACATATTGTCAAGAATCAGGCCATTTAATTCGCCCATTGTATTCTTCTTAGTAACACCAGCTCCTTTGATAGTTTTAACACCGTTTGTAAAGAATGCATCGCTCTTAAGAGTCAGCTTATTTGTGCCTACATTTATGGTTGTCTTTCCTAATCCTGATATTCCGACACTATCAAGATATAGGTCACATGTAAGTGTTGGATCAGTCTTTGTGAAATAGAATGTATTTGTGGCATCGCTTGCAGCAAAATAGAGTGCTTTTGCGGCATTCGCTTTTGGCATAATCATTTTTCCAGCATTAACTGTATCATTCAAAGGTTTTATTTCATATATTGCGGATTTATCATTTCTGGCATTTATGACATCTATTGCTTCCTTATATGTACCATAGGTGTCAATTAACGAATATAAATGATTATTTATTCTAAAATATGTTCCAAGTTGGAAATTACGTTGTATTGTAGCATTATCTACTATGTACATACCACCATTCTTAACATAATGAACTGGTGTTTCACAAAACTCTTTCAGATAATCCTCTCCATACTCAACATAATTGGATCTTAATCTAGAGCCTTTGATTAGCTGGAAATTAAGCTTATTAGCATCTAACAAATCTGGTGCGTACTCATCATAGATTGTGGTTTTACCGTCGTCGTTACCCAGAAGCACTCCATTACCTTTATTATCTGTATAAAATAGAGATACGTGTAATTTTGCACTGCTTCTACCCTTAGTTATTTCATTGGCCACTGATATATTAGAAGTAACTTTTGCAAGTTGTTTTACTCCCTTTACTTTCTTTATGGTAAGAGCAGCTGAACCAATTAACCATGATTGGCCAGGTTTCTCAAGAGTAATATTTCCTACGTTAATCTTTCCATCTGCACCAACTATATCATTATTTATAATGAAATTTCCTACTTTATCGATATTCTTAGAAATCTCAAAGGTGTTTATGCCGCTTTGCTGCGTTCCACTATTGATTACTTCTAATGCAGATTTTCCGTTTACACCATTTCCTACAACCGAACCAATTCTTCTTTGAGGTACATCTACACTATCCAGTGTGAGCTTGTATGAATTCAAGTTTATTGTGATTGGCACCTGCTGGCCATTTTTGTTTTTAAGCTCATGTAGATCAACGCCCTTTAAAATCAAGTCGCTATTTAAAGTTATCGCGTTGTTTACTGCTAGGATTTCATTATTAGGGAAAGCACTTGCGGCTTCAATTGTTACCGACTTTGCGTTCTTAGGAGTAGAAAGATTCTCTTTATACGAAGAAGACTGCTTATCATTATTATACTCATTGATTCTGATAATATATTCTGTCTCTTTGTTACCCATACGATCAATATCAGCAAAAGCTTCTTTGATTGTATTGTATGTACCCCACGAACATTTATCACTGAAGCTAAGCTCTAATACTTCTACTTCTTTTGTACTAAAGTCATCAGCAAGTCTCAGTGCATCCTTTGTTCTCTTGAATGCGTATTTTGCACCTGTATCGTTGTACTCTACAACGAAATAACGCGGATTAGAATATTTTGTATATATGATGTCCTTGCCAAAATATTTAGAAGCATTTACATAATCATTATCAGTTAAAAATTTTGGACGAACGTCTATAGCCTTTTCACTTACTTTTAGGTAATCAGTTTGTCCCAAATTCTCTTTGGATGCCATCTCCGCTAGGATTTGCACATCCTTAGAGAAATCTTCTGAATTTACCCTTCCTGAAATAGTAAATTTGTCCTTGGCAGTTTGGCCGTAAATGATTTTGCTTTTATTATCATCAGAATATAAATCTTTAAGTGTTACAGATGTCTTTACATCAACTGTTGTAGATTTAAGTGCAAGAGCATTCGTAGAACTAAATCCACCATTCACCGATTTTAAGTTGCATGATATAGCCTGTAATAAAGGAATGGAAATTGTCCCTACCGATACAAGATCTGTGTTTTCCATTTCAAGGTATGCTGGGCCTGTTCCTGTGACTGAGGCGAAAGGCTGTTCAAATTTAACATTATAAAAAGCACTTTCGTATTTTCCCATGTTAAATTTTGGATTTGCTTTAGATGAGCTTAGGGTAATATCCATAAAGCCAAAGTGTCCTGGCAAATTCAGGTCTCCCTTATAGCTCAAGGTGTTTGAGCCGTTTCCCTTAATGAGGATAGCCATGCATTTCTTTGGTGAAGGCATGGTGATTCCACCATTGAAAGCAATATCCTCTGATGTCTCTACACGACATGAACGCAACTGGCTAGGTAAGCTGTTGAGTGTTGAAATTACACTATTCCATGTAGCACAGCTTCCAATCTGTTCATCTGTGGCGTGATTGTAGAGTGTGAAACAATTACGGCCTGCAAACAGATTATTTCCTTCGCGGTAGATAATGAGCGATTTTTCGCCAGTATAATCTGCTGGATAGCTAAGGGCGAAAGCTTTCATGTCCAGGTTTGCGCTAGTAGAAAATAGAAGGTCTCCCTCATTAAAGGTTACAATATTTTCATCAGCATCTAGCTTTCCAATAGAAAGTGTTCCCTCTCCAGGTGTTGCTGTTTCTCCGTCATATACAAATCCTTTCGCAATATTTAGCTTTTTGCCATCTAAGATGTCAAATTCATATGTGTTTGTATTGAAGTAGTTTTCAAATATTGCGGTATTGATTTTGGCATTGGCCATAAATCTGACAGTTAAACCATCGTTGCAAACCGCCAACTTATTGATGTTGAGTTTGCCAAATTTAGTGTAGCGGTCTACCTGCACTAAGGAATTTGCCTCTGTACCATTGATGGTGAACTTTGTCATATCTTCTTTTTGAAGAATCAAATGATGATTGTTCAGTGCAATGATTGAGTTGGCTACGGTTGGATTAATTTCATTAGGTAGCACTAAATCTGTGGTAAGGGTTATGTTTCCACCCAATGTAAGCTGATTGCCGTTAGTATTGATTTCCAGCGTTTTTGCTGTAGTTGGAAGTGGAAGGTTCTTAGGAATACTAACATCCTGAGCTAAAGTAATTGTATAGTTGTATTTTTTCTTTTGGGTATTAATGAAAGATATTGCCTTCTGCCATGAAGCGAACTCAACTACGTCTGTTTCATCTAAGGCTTTGCGCTCCTTAAAGTAGACAGATTCGCCTTCGCTATCAGTTGCAGTAACAGTGACTACTACTTCCTCATCTTCTTTTACTGCATTAAGGAGTTCTTCATCCTCTACTGTCTCTTCTTCCAGAGGTTTTTCCTCAGCGTTTTCTGGGCCTTCTGGTGTTTCTGGCTCTGCAAGGCTTTCTGGGTGTAAACGGTAAAACATAGGTACCGCCTTAAATTAATACCGCTCACTCAAGTGGCTCACTTTCAAATCAGCGTTGGTGGCTCAAAATGAAAGTGTCACAAGAGCT
>JAEEGF011416067.1_pt1 | contig 15496 bp, 16 predicted proteins | sample 9134171 | NCBI WGS metagenome assembly JAEEGF01 (sample SAMN16246542, study PRJNA631951) | gut metagenome | biome: gut microbiome; feature: rumen; material: AP-attached | host: Bos | place: Iran: Karaj | collected 2018-10 | reverse complement strand
CATGACGTGAGTCACAACCTGTTCTGATATGTAATTCTACAGTTTCATCAAATTTAGCAGTAGCTGACTTATTAACAAGAGAAATAGCTTCTGCAGCTTCGTACTGCTGAGTCTTATCGATAAGTTTAGCAGCTTCTAAATATTTCTTTCCGTGCTTCATCTACTCTTCCTCCAATTAGTCTTCTACTACGATACCCATACTACGTGCTGTTCCAGCGATCATGCTCATAGCACCTTCAAGATCAACAGCATTAAGATCTGGCATCTTCATCTCTGCAATTTCCTTGATCTTATCTTTAGAAATTGTAGCAACCTTCTGCTTGTTAGGTACTCCTGAAGCCTTCTTTAAGTTGCAAGCCTTCTTAAGAAGTACTGCTGCAGGTGGAGTCTTTGTGATGAATGTGAAACTTCTGTCTGCATAAACAGTGATGACAACAGGGATAATAAGATCACCCTTATCTGCTGTCTGAGCGTTGAACTGCTTTGTGAATTCAACGATGTTAACACCATGCTGACCGAGTGCTGGTCCAACAGGTGGTGCTGGTGTTGCTTTTCCAGCCTGAATCTGTAACTTAATGTATCCTTCTACTTTCTTGGCCATTTTAAAGCCCTCCTGTAAATATGTGGTCGGCGCACCAATACTCCTAATATAAATGGAGATGTGCTCCCACTCCAGTGACTTCGGCCGTTGTTACGGCACACGACTCAATAGAGCCGTTTTATATTAAGATGCAAGCATCATAATATACATTCGAATCATAAATCCAAATATTATTTGTCAATACGACGTACTTCAGCGAAACTAATTTCAACTGGCGTTTCACGTCCAAACAAATCAACATTGATAGTAGCTGTCTGTTTATTGAAGTCAATCTTCTGAACATAACCAGCCGTATCTTTCCAAACACCTGCTACTACTGCAATCTCATCACCAACACCAAAATCAATAGACATATTTTCTGTCTTGATTCCGAGTGGCTTGATCTCTGCATCAGAAAGTGGTACAGGCTTACTTCCCGGACCAACAAATCCTGTTACGCCACGAGTATTTCTGACAACATACCAAGTTTCATCGTTCATATCCATGTTTACAAGTACATAACCTGGGAACATTTTTCTCTGAACGTTCTTGCGTGCGCCATTCTTAACCTCTACAACATCCTGTAAAGGAACTCGAACTTCAAGAATCTGATCTTCAAGATGTCTGTTTTCAATAGTTTTCTCAAGATTAGCCTTTACCTTGTTCTCATATCCTGAATATGTATGAACAACATACCAATGGGCTTTATTTCCTGCTTCAGCCATTTCAGCTGCATCAGGCTTCTCGTCCATTCCAGCCATATCCTTTTCCATCTCTTCTGACATATACTCTCCTTAAAATCAAAGTGAAGTCAGGAAACTCATTCCTGCTCCAAAAGCGGCATCAAGAATAGCAATTACAGCGCAAACGATCATTGTAAGAACAACGACAACGCTTGTCTGTTTGATAACATCATCTCTCTTAGGCCACATGATCTTTGTAAATTCTGCAGCAACACCTAAAAAGAAATCAGCTACCTTATTTGACTTAGCTTTCTTTTCTACTTTTGTCTCTGCCATAGCATTAGACTCCTTCCGGATTAATCAGATGAAATTACTTTGTCTCTTTGTGTAATGTATGCTTTCTGCAGAATGGGCAGTACTTGTTGATTTCCATTCTATCAGGATGAGTCTTCTTATCCTTTGTTGTATCATAGTTACGGTTTTTGCACTCTGTGCATGCCAGTGTAATTCTTGTACGCATTATTCACCTCCGCGCGATTTTCTTAAGCGCTATACTAATTATTTTTTTGCATAAAAAAAAGACGTAAAACTTATGTCGCTTATCAAATATAACATAGTCAATATTTCTCGTCAATGAATTTTTTTTAATTTTCACAACAATTTTTATCACATTATTCACACTTTTACAATTTTTTCTTGTGCCTTCCTCTTGCTCGTGAATTATCACTACTGAAAAATATTATTGTTTTTATATTGATAACATTTTCTTTATTTCACTTATTATATTTGATTCTACGTTTATCCTTCATATTTATATATGATTTTTCATCATTCCTGATCCGAAATATGATTAATCATTTTTATTTATTCTTTAATCATTTTTTATGTTTTTTTCATCAAATTGATGTTTTTTATGATTGTTTTTTTCATTGTTTCATGCTACATTGATAGTGAAAACATGGCTAAGTATGCCCCAGTGCAATATAATACCAATGGATTGGTAGAAAAGTTTTTTTCAGCACTGTATCATGGAAGGAAGGAGGGGCTGCATATGTCAAAGCTTATACTTGATAGCGCGTATAATAATTTTCTATCTACATATATGTCTACAGACGTTACCAAGGCTGACACTCATAAAAAGAGTGAGCTGAAGAACGTTCGACAAAATATAGCCAAGCTCAACAAAGAATCCCCTCTTTATCTGTTAACCAATGATACAAACGCTCAGGCTGAAGCTGTGGGTGTTAAAGAGTATGCCAGAAAGCTTCAGGGTCATATCATAAATATGAAAGGCGAGACCGAAACCAGTCCTCTTTCAAGAAAATCAGCATTTACGTCAGATCCTGATTCTGTAGAAGCTAACTATATCGGTTCCAATGATCCCGATTATGATCCGACTTCATTTGAGATTAGCGTATCTCAGCTTGCAGACAGACAGATCAACGTTGGTTCATATTTAAATAGTGATTCAAAAGTAAGCCTTCCTGAAGGAACTTACTCTTTTGATATAAGAACAGGTAATCAGGATTACGAGTTCCAGTACTCTATAAATAAGAACGACTCCAACCTTGAACTTCAGAATAAGATTGCCAGACTCATCAACAAAGCCAATATTGGTTTGGTGGCGGGCATTTCTGAAGATGCCAACAAGACTGCAATCGAAATACAATCAGCCCAGACAGGACTTCCAATGGGTCAGAATCAGCAGTTTGATATTTCTGAGGTTGACAGTTCAAATAGCAATAAAGGAACCGTTAATTACCTTGGCCTGAACAACATTACACAGAATGCTACAAATGCACACTTTACTCTCAATGGTACAGAACGTGTATCTATAGCCAATCATTTTACTGTTAGTAATGAATACGAGATCCTTCTTAAAAATATATCTGATAATCAGATCCAGGTCGGCGTCAAAACTGACGGCGAATCACTTTCAGACAGGATCCATGCACTTACAGACAGCTACAATGATTTTATAACAAACGCTTCTGCCATAGATGATTCAACCTTTAATTCCAAGAGACTCATTTCTGAGATCAGAGCACTGGCTCTGCATGATCTTGGAGCACTTGAAGCAAAAGGTCTTTCAATAGATGAAAAAGCCAGGATCATAATAGATAATGACAAAGTATCCCAGCTGGCATCTGAAGGACGCTCAGACGAGATCATCGATCCGCTGAACAAATTCTCAGATACACTGATAGACAAGACCAAGGCAATATCTATCGATCCTATGAAATACGTAGACAGACCGGTAGTCAATTACAAGAATCCTGACAGCAACGATACACCATCTCCTTACATCACCAGTGAGTACTCAGGAATGATGTTCAATTATTACTGTTAAAAAAATATCCGAATTAAAACCTCCAACGACCACGTCTTCACAGGTCATTGGAGGTTTATTTTTATTCATTATCAAGCAGATCAATAATCATCAGATCTTTAAGTTCTTCTCTAGGTAAAAATGGTGCCAAGTCTTCCAGTGGAGGACTCACAAGTGTACCATCTTCAAGCCTCTTAGTACTGCTCTTTGGCTCCCATACCTGAGCAGTATCAGTAAATACTTCGCAAAAAACAGGACCGTCAACCGCAAGGACTTTAGCCACAACATCATCTATCTCTTCATTCTTATGAATAGAATAATAATCGTAACCAAAAGCCTTGGCCAGCTTCTCAAACTCAGGGAATGACAGATCTCCGGATTCCGGTCCGATACCGATCTTACACTTATCTTTAAAAAGATTGTTCTGAGTAAGTCTTATTGAATGATATCCCTGATTATTTATCAAAAACAGCTTGATCGGGAGCTTATTGGTCAAAACAGTCTGCAATTCCTGAAGGTTCATCATGATACTGCCATCGCCTTCAAGACATATCGTATCTCTCTTACCAGCAGCAACACACAGGCCAATAGCAGCCGGAAGTCCATATCCCATGCTGGCTACAGCACTATTAATGATAAATCTGCTGCCCTTCTGGATTTCATAAGCCTGATTACCAACTACGCAACATGCGCCGTTAGATACAGCTGTCAGACTGTTATCAGGAAGACTGGAACTGAGCTTCTTGATAAATGCATAAACATTGGCATACTCTGCTCCGCCAGCCATCTGCTCTTTTCTTACAACCGGATATTTCTCCCTCCAGTTAAGGCATGTATCACGCCACTTATCACAATCAGTAAAATAGTTTCTGCCAGCACTTTCTTTTGCGTCCAGCGCACCATCCAACTTAGTCAAAAAATCTTTTGCATCAGCCCAGACTGGCATCTCAACATGGAGAGTCGGTTTCTTAAGCTCAGCCTTATCCACATCAACCATGATAACTTCAGCCGCACGAGCCCAGGTCTTCCAATTATATCCAACCTGCCTGATCGAAATACGTGTGCCCACAGCCAGGATCAGATCTGCATTCTGAATAGCCCAGTTACCTGGCCTGTCACCCATATTTCCGGCTCTGCCAACATACAATGGATCATTATTTTCCATCAGATCAACTGCATTCCAATATGTAACAACCGGAACCCCCAGCTTATCACACACTCTTTTAAATACATCGTATGCGCCTGCAAGCCTTATTCCGTATCCAGCGTGAAAAACAGGTCTCTCAGCCTTTTTTATCTTCTCAATAACAGCATCAATAGTGGTCTGATCTACCTCAGGAGGCAGAATCTCATTATATTCATCATCCTCAGATGGATCATATCCTCTAAGATTGTCTGTTTCAACATATCCGCCCTGATAATTTACAGGAATATCAATCCACACAGGGCCTGGACGGCCTGTAGTAGCCCTGTGCCACGCCTTTTCCAGAGCATACCTTATATCTTCCGGATCTTCGATCATGACTGCATACTTAGTCATTGGCTCCACAGACTTGACTATATCATACTCCTGATCTCCAACTGCCCTAAGAGGTGCGCCGTCTGTGAACTGCATCGCATACCTTGCAGTAGTATCATATCTGACCTGACCACTTATGATGAACATCGGAATTGAATCAAGCCATCCTCCCAGCACACCTGTGAGTGCATTAGTACCACCTGGTCCAGTGGTCACGCACACAGCCGCAATTTTATTCTCAAGTCTTGCATAACTCTCTGCCGCAATAGCGCAAGCCTGCTCATGATGATCATATGTGACGTGTAATTTGTCATTGTGACCAAGAGCATCGTTCAGATGCATAGCACCCCCGCCTACAACGCTAAATACATCTGTCACACCCTTTTTTACCAAAAAATCTGCCACATAATCAGCAAGTCTAATCTTCATAATATTTCTCCTGTAATATAAATAACACCTCTATATATCATAAAACTCCAAACACGAACAATCAACCTTAGGCAAAATCCACGCGCTAAGGGCAATTACGTTACTGTTCACTCGCTAACAGCTCGCTCCAGTAACAAATTCGCGCATTCATTCCTATCATAAAAGATCAATTACCTATGAAAAAAAAGAAGCACCTCATACGAGATGCCTCTATTTGCCATATGATTACAAACCTCTAAAAATTTTTATACTTGCCATCATCCATCAGCCAAGGAGCTTCTTAAGTTCATCAACACCAGCCACATCTGTAGCTTCCTGCGATTCCTTATTTTCCTGCTGGATCTGTAGATATACTTCTTTACGATAAATTGGAACTTCTTTCGGAGCGGCTATACCAATCTTTACCTGGTCGCCTCGGATATCCAATACCGTAATCTCAATATCGTTATTTACGATGATAGCCTCATTCTTTTTTCTGGATAATGCTAACATATTTGCCTCTTTTCCTCTTGACGACTAGTTATTTTGCTGCAGCTTTTCTCTGTTCCTGAAGATAATCATAAATCGGATACTTAACAAGATACTCATCATCATCAATAATAACCTGAGCAGCCTTGCACACTTCAGAATTAATGATAATAGGTCCCTTCAAGTTAACAGTCATTTTCTTTAGATCGCTAGGCACAGTCACTGTAACAAGGATCAGCAGGTCCTCCTCATCAAGGGGGAACATATCACTGATCTCAGTTCTATCAATAGGAATGCTATAGCCCGGCTTAACAAGAAGCGGATCTAAAACAGGCAAAGCAAAGCTAGGTTCATCGATGGACTGCAACCATCTGATTGTACTAGACTCCCTATCCGCATCATGGATCAAGGTAAACCTTGTCATGTCCGGAAAACCGATGATTCCCTTAGGAAATTCAATTATTTTGGAATCATCTACTTCAATTTCTCCAAAAATTCTTGTCGTTAGTCTCATTTCGTGGCCTCCATTGTCACTAATAATATTATAACGTTTATCTAACGCAATATCAATCCTTAATAATGCGTTTTTTCGTATAGCTTCGCTATCGCAAAAACGTTTACTAAAAAAATCATCTCCTTTATAAATAATTAAGTAATGTTGTCTGTGCCACCTTAGCCGTTGCCATTAGAGAAGCCTGATAGGTAAGTTGAGCTGTAGTAAGCTGAGTTGCAACCTCCGCCATATCAGAATCCTCATTCTGGGACTGCAAAGTCTTAAATGTTGTGCTCTGTGACTGAAGCCTCTTTTGAATAAGTGACAATCTCTTGGATCTTGTTCCGTTATCAGTAACCGCTATATTAGCTGTATCAAGAGCCTTCTGAATACTTGTGATCTTGTTTTCAAAAGCCTCCTGAATCTGCTCTCTAAGATAATTGTATGCCTTCTGGGAAGCATCTATCTCAGTCTGGATCTGCGCCTGTTCAGTCTCATCAGTTGTACTGTTCAGCTTATCAGTAAGAGTATTGATAACAGTATTCAACTGATTGATCTTATCCATGATATTCTGCAGATCCTCAACATTCCTTTTTACATCAGTAGTAAAAACAGCATCTGCTGTAGTATTTACAACGATAGTCTGATTGTAGCCCACATCATAAGCCATATTGCTTGCAGAGCATCCACCATTGTAGATGATATTCTCAGCATCCACGCAGGCAAAAAGGTTCTGTGGCCTGATATCACCTTTTTCCCACTCCTTCTTATCATATATAACATCGATACTCTGAGCATTGCCCACCGCCTTCAGAGACGAGAGCCTGTTCTTAAGATCATCACTGATCAGCAGCTCTCCGGTATCCGCATTAAACACTATAGAAGTAGTATTATTGCTAAGAGCTGTATAATACTTGTCAATCTGAGCCTCACTGGTAGTACTGTAGATAATATTGTCCGGCGCAACATCTATTGAATACTCAGTATAAGATGAATGCACACTACCATTGGAAGTAACCTGGATCACGGTAGTTGTATCCATTGCATTATACGTAGTAACAGGATTACCATCATCATCAACAGTTACGATATTCCCACTGTCATCCAGCTTTCCAGCTACAATATTGCCATTTGCATCCTTTACACCAAGAGGATATGTGCTTGTTGCATCGCTTGAGAGCACACTTCTGAAGGTAAAAGTGCCATCACTATTAACTGTAATAGACTTGGTCGTGCTGCCTGAATAATTGATTGTGTACTGCTGCCCAATTGAATCCAAAAGAGGAATAGTTGTAGACGAATCAGTTCCGTCAGAAAAAGCCATAGTCGAAATACTTCTTGTATCCAACTGAGCCACAGCCTCTGCAACTGTATCTGACATCTCAGAAACAGCACCATCCGTTGTAACCTTAAAAGTATATTTGGTATTAGTATCGTTGCCGTCAGCATCTACTAAAGTACCTGTAATATTATAAATTCCAGATGTACCCTCTGTTCCCTTAAAAGAACCTTCGTATCTGATACTTGTTCCATCATTATTAGGAATCGTAACAGTATAATCATCAGAAATAGGAACATACGCCAGATGTTCAACTCCATCTGCATCCTTATATGTCAGATTTACTACCTGAAGCGAAGTACTGGTAATAGAAGAAGTAGCCGGTTGAGTCAGATTTTCCCTGAACTTAAGAGTAGCGATATTGCCGTCACCCTCAGTATAATCCAGCGTATTATAAGACAATCTAATTCTGCCTACTGAAATTTCCTGAATATCAATCTCAGCATTGACTTCATCATATGTAGTTGTAGTATCACCAGTTGTCGTATCAGTAACTGTTGTCTGATTCAAAACATTATCCGCACTCAGCTCATGGAGATTAACAACTCTTTTTGAAAAACCGACGTCGCTTGCTGCAAATTCATCATTGATATCATAAAAACTTGCAGTAGTATTTTCCGTATATGTAAGACTGGTATCAGTTCTATATCCTGTAAAAATATATCTACCGGCATAATCCACATTACCAGTAGAATAATACTCATCAGAAAGAGCGCTGAGCTGAGTGATGATCGTGTTCAGATCATCAATAGTCAGATCCTTATTTGCACCCTTATTAACCTGCTGAATAGCATCTGTCAAAATATCTGTGATCGTTGAAAGGGAATCCTCTGTAACATCCAGCCAGCTCTTGGCATCCTCTGAGTTTTTTTCATAATACTGAGTCAGCTGAGTCACATTACTACGAAGCCTCAAGGCTCTGATGGCAATAACCGGATCATCCGATGGTCTGGTGATCTTCTTGCCAGTAGAAAGCATTGTATTTAAAGTATCTTCCGCTACTTTATTGTTATTGATATTGTACAGGGAATTATTGTTCATTATCTTATTTGTAATTCTCATAAGTAAAGCTCCGATAAAACTTCCGACATTCCCTGTCTACTCATTCCGCGCACATTCCATTGTACACGGATGTTACTGCCTCCGGCTTACATATATAGCCCAAGCAATAACACATAATTTCTCTACCAAATATATCGGCACACATTCGTCAAATATTAAGTTAGAGGGTGACACAAATCACCCTCTTTTACATCACATATTAATCCTATCTCATCATACTCCGGTCTGCTGAATCAGCCTGTCGTAGACCTCTGAAAATACCTGAATAGCCTTGGATGCAAGATTGTATGAATTCTGGAATTTAACCAGATTAACAGCCTCTTCATCACCATCTACGCCGCAAACAGACAGTCTCTGATTTTCTATAGTATTTGCAAGCGCAGTATAAGTCTTCTCCAAAGTAGTCGAATTACTTGTATTAAGTGTAATATCGCCCAGCACCTTATCCAGGAACTCTCCACTTGTGGCACCTCGGAATATCTCATCATGCGCCAGCATGTCATAAAGCTTTTTTACATTCAGGAACTCATCAGCACCTTCAGTTACATCCAGCTTGGTAGCCAAAAGATCTGCATTGTCCAAAAGTGCTGAATTAACATTAAAATTAGTTGCTGTAACAGAATAATAACCCTTATTCTCAGACAGACTGGTAAGCTCAGGAAGCGAATACTGCGCATTTGAATCAGTATCGCAGTCACCTGTAAGCATGTACACACCCTCCAGACTATCTGATGTATATCCTGTAGACAAAATATTATTTACCTGAGATGAGAGCCTACGTACAAACTCATTCATCTGCCTCATATAGTACGGAATACCCTGATAGGAATAATAAGAACCAACCTTGGCAGTCTTGCCCACAGCCGGAGTCGTAGATGCAACACTTTCAGGACTTATGGTAAAAGTATATGCAGAACCGCCATCATAAGCCCAATCCGTAAATTCATAATACTTACTGCCTACCATGATGCTTCCGGTAGCAGGCAGATTACACTTATTCATATCCTTCAGATCACTTGAGGAAACGTTAACAGTCATTGACACCGAGCCATCCTGGTTCTTAACAGTCTTTACAACCTCTCCGTTAAAATAAGAACCATTATTACCATCACGCATCTCAATAAGACCCTGCAACTCACCGCCTATCAGCTGATTGTCCATCTTAAAACTAGACAAAAATGACAGGTCATCGCCTTCTTTATATTTGGCACCTGCCCACATAATGTCATAAAGACCTGTAATATCACTCTGATTTACCTTATTATCAGCATCTCTGGCAACACACACAAGTTGCTTGTAATCATAAGTATCAACCAGCTCCTGACCGCCGGCTATAAATATCTGATACCTGGTAGCACCAGTCTTCCTGTCAGGATCATTATCATCAACAACTTCTATTTCCTTAGTTTCAACATCAACATACTTGGACAGCTCGTCCACAAGCACATCTCTTCTATCTCTAAGCTCATTAGCAGTTGAACCCTGCATCTCTATAACATTTATCTGCTGATTGATTGTAGCAACATCCCTGGCAATAGCACTGATATTATCACACAAAAGCTTTATCTCACTATTTATATCTGACTGTTCTTTTTCAAGATTACCTGCCAGATTGTTAAAATAGTCTGTCAGCTGCTTCACGCTTGCAATATAAGTTGTCTTAGTCTCTGTAGTTCCGGAAGCTGTCAGCACCGACTGAAGAGCTGCCTGCATATTACTGAAAAGAGTATTGAATCCACTTTTTCCATCATCTGTAAGATAAGTTTCCACTAAAGAATTGTAATAATTCTTCTGCTCCTGCTCTCCGAGATAAGTCTGATTAGTACGGTACTTGTTATCATAGAACTGATCTCTGATACGCTCGATTGCTATAGTATCAACACCGGCACCAGCTGTACCATAAGTTGTAAAAACTCTCAAAGCATTGGCAGCCTGCTGCTCAACCGCCTGACGGGAATACCCCTTAGTCTCGGCATTAGCAATATTATTTGAAGTTGTATTAAGTGCCGCATTTGCAGCCCTAAGGCCGGAACCAGCAATATTAAGTCCAAAAAAGGTTGATGGCATAGGCTATACCTCCACTAAATCTCGTATGAGTCATCGGGGACGTATCAGAATGACTCATTGTGCACAATGAGTCATTTTGATACGTCCCCAGTGACTCATTATGAATGTCCGAGAGAAGTTACCAGGTGTTCCAGCATCTCGGAAACAACATTTATATATCTACTTGATGCATTAAAAGCGTTTTGGAACTGGATCATAAACTGAAGCTCTTCATCGCTGGATACGCCATGAATCTCTTCTCGAGCATTCGCAATAGTATCAACAGTCTGCTGCTGGCTTTCACTTATACTGTTATAAACACTTCCTGAAGTAGCCACCTGGGATACCAGCATATTGTAATAACCAAGGAAATCAGTAGTAGTCGCTGTATTAGGATTAAGAGTATAAATGCTATTGGTAAATGCAGCCTTCAGATTGTTCATTGTCTCTGTATCTTCACTACCATCTTCAAGCCTGTACTCAAGCAGCGTCGGAGTCTGAAGATAATAGTCATTGATCATAGTATTTCTGATCGTAAAACCAGTTGGATTCTCGCCAGCCTTATGATCATCGTCAATATCATATTTCAGCGTATCTTCCGGAGCTGACATAACAAACAGATCATAAAAAGATGGAAGTACTGAATCATCCTCTTTATTGGTATAATTGGCTGGATTACTTGGCGCCTGCTCCAAAACACTATTTATAGTCGTGATGATATTATTGACCAGCTGATCAAACTCAGCCTCAACATTCATGATAACTGACTGCGAAATATTCTTACTATAATAACTACCTGTAGAATCATCAGTAATATCATGATATGTTGCATAATGGTCACCTCTGGCAAGCATTGTGGCCCTTAGCTTTCCCACATCAGTATTCATCTGAGTCGAAACAGGAAGTGTTAGATCAAACACCTTGGCTCCACTGATATCAAGCACTACCCTGTTGCCCAGCTCGTCATATCCATGCTTGGCAGCAAACTCCCAATAAGGAGTAGCAAAACCAACTGAACTGACAAGAGTTGTATCAACTCCCATATGATTAACATGATCTGTAGTAACAAACTGAGTTCCTTCAAAAGAAACCAGAACATTACCCCAGATATCCTCGTAATAATCTATATTTCCAAGTTCTCCCAGCTTATCCAGAAGAAGATTTCGTTCATCCCTAAGATCATTGGCATGTTCCTGATCACCAGACTCTATCTCAACAATATCCTCATTTAACTCACGGATCCTGTCACCATAAGCATTTATCTGATTAACCAGTTCAACCACCTGTTGATCCATATTTTCCTGATAATCAATAAGTCCCTGATAAACACTCTGTGCTCGTGTCAGGAACTCATTTGCGCGTGTAACAAAAGTATTCTGATTTGTAGCGTTAGTCGGATCTTTAGCCATCTCCTGAACTGACACCCATAAATTGTTAAGAGAATCTGCAAACTCAGTACCATTAAGCTCCTGCAGCTGATCCTCCACCTCTTCCAGCGTCTTTACTGACACATCATAAAAAGAATTCCTGCCAGCCTCCAGTCTATACTGCTGATCCAGGAAAAAACTCCTGACCTGCTTACAGTTATTATATGTAACACCACGTCCGATCTGCTTCCAGGCAACTATCTTGTAATTCTTTGAAAGAGTCTGGTAAGCACAATCACCCTGAGAAACCTGCTGCCTTGTATAACCTTCAGTATTTATATTAGACAGATTATGTGCTGTTGTATTAAGAGCATTTTGTGAAGTTACAAGTCCGGTATTACCGGTATAGAGGTTACTCATTAACATATTACTAATCCTCCGAAGCCCTAAAAAAGGGTATAAAAATAGCAGGTCACACCAACCATGCCGCCGATATGGCGGGAGATTTGAGCCAAAAACTATTATTGTTTAGCATCAAACCTGCCCGACATCATACCAATGACATCACCTGATGTACCTGCTGTTTTCGTATAATTTGCTGTCTCTGGAGCTCGCTTTGCAGCTTGCAGGATGTTCATCTCGAACTGAACCATCTCAAGTGAACTGTTTATTAGTTCCTGATTTTGAGCATTTACTCTGACTACGCTGTCTGCAACAAGTCTTAGCTTGTCGCAAGCAACTGACAGAGCTCGCTGCTCCTCCGGCTTTTTAGCCAAGATCTGAATCAAATCGGTCAGTTTTAATGTATTAACATCCCTGTTTAGCACGTCAGCTACTACTTTCATAGCATCCTCTCTCTTTTTATCGAGAAAAGATATCTTAGCAACTACGCCTTGCTCCTCATCCGTGATTTCTGCAAGTTTATCAAGATCTCCTTTTACGAGAACAGGAGTCTTGCTGCTAGATAACTCCAGCAAATCCTGGTACTGCTGGCACTCGTCATTAAGAATACCAACAAGATCGTCCATTAAACTTGCCATTGGAATCATCCTCCTTATTAAATTTTTCTGTTTGCAGAAAATCCCTTATATATTAAGTAAGACTTTCGCTGAGTTTTGCCAGAAGCTTATCAGCAAAATCCTCTCCGCTAACGTCGTAAGTACCATTCTTAATCGCAGTCTTAATCGGCTCTGTTACATCCTCCCTGATGTCCGGAGTCGCATTCACAGCCTGTTTAGCAGTCTGAATATCTTTTCCAATAGAAGATATCTGTACCTTATCGGATACAGCACCAGACTTCTGCGTCTTTGTGGTCTTATTAACTTTGCTATTTGAGTAAATCTGCTGAACCTGACTGTATGCATCTATACGCATATTATTTTCCTCCTTCCTTGGAGTATTTCTACTTTCTTACTCTTTTTATCGGATTTGTGAGCCTTTACTTTATAGTCCTTTCGTAAAAAAATATAAATTATCTGTAAAATATTTTTCCACCACCCAAGCATCGCTCCCCAGCAACAGGACTATATGTAGTTACAATCCAAGTAAGCACCCCAAGGTCTTGTATGTTTACTTTGTTCCACTATATATATCGGCAGCTTTACAGAATACTTTATAGTTTTTTTAGATTTTTTTGAAAAAAATTTTTAGAGTCACCGGGGACGTATCAATTTGACTCATTGCATACAATGAGTAATGTCCCCGTCCCCTAGAGTCATTTGCTACGTCATCACTTACTGATTTTCTTGATCACTCACTTGCCTTTTCAAGAGCATCCTTTACAGCATTTATCATAGCCTTTGAAGAAGTTGTTGCCCCTGAAACAGTATCAACATCCGCAGAACCTTTTTCCACAATAGCGTCCGGAATCTGCTGCAGTACCCACGTATAATACGGACTAGTGTAGTGTCTTGTTGACATTTAATCATATTACCTCTATTAATCCTGCTGAATTATTGGTAAAATAGTAGTAGAAATAATTCAGCGGAGGGCTTAAAAAATGGCAGGTAGACCAAAGAAGTATCACATACATCTTTCAGATAAGGAATACAAGACACTAAAATCCATCATCAGAAGGAAGGACACTTCATTAACTGTCCGTCGTCGCTGTCAGATCATACTTGACCTTGATGAAGACCATGGGAAAATGCTGACGTACGAGCAGTGCTACAAGTCTAATGGCATATGCCATGCGACTGTTTCAAATACTGTTGCCGGTTTTGCTGAACACGGAATAGAATACCTGACATCACTCAAAAGAAATGTCAATTCCAGCAATTCCAGACGCAAGGTTGATGGTCGTGCTGAAGCTCGTATTGTTGAGCTGGCATGCAGCCCAGCACCTGAAGGTCATAGTAGATGGACACTGAGACTTCTCGAGAATGAATGCAAAGTTATCCTTGATGAGCCGGTCGGTAAAGATGCGATTGCAAGGGCTTTAAAAAAAACAAACTACAGCCTCACAAAGACACCTACTGGTGCATCCCCGAAAAAGACAACCCAGAATTCATAGCTGCGATGGAGGATATACTTGATGTATATGAACGTCCATATGATCCAACAATGCCTGTTGTCTGCATGGATGAAAAACCCTATCAGTTAATTGGCGATGCAAGAGAGCCCCTTCCTGTAAGACCAGGTGATACTCAAAAGATTGATTCTGAGTATGTCCGTAATGGCACTTGCAGTATATTTGCTTTTATAGAGCCACTTGGTGGCAAGCATCATGTCAGTGTTCGTGAACAGCGCACTGCAACAGACTGGGCTGAAGAGATACGGTATCTTGTTGATGAAATGTACCCTGACGCCAAAAAGATCATTCTTGTCATGGATAATCTAAATACTCATAAGCCTGCATCATTATATAAAGCCTTTCCTCCGGAGGTTGCCCGCCGGATATTAAGAAGGTTAGAAATACATTACACTCCCAAGCATGGCAGCTGGCTTGACATCGCTGAGATAGAACTTAATGTGATGACAAGACAATGCTTGAACAGAAGAATCGATAACATAGTTGATCTCAGATCAGAATTAGGAGCATGGGAGAATGAACGTAATAAACAACAAGCAACTGTAAACTGGCAATTTAAAACCGCTGACGCAAGGATCAAACTGAGCTCACTATACCCTGTCCTGTGACAGGGGTGAGTTTTGATTAATCGTCAACGAGACACTACACTAG
>JAEEGF010752725.1_pt1 | contig 15496 bp, 15 predicted proteins | sample 9134171 | NCBI WGS metagenome assembly JAEEGF01 (sample SAMN16246542, study PRJNA631951) | gut metagenome | biome: gut microbiome; feature: rumen; material: AP-attached | host: Bos | place: Iran: Karaj | collected 2018-10 | reverse complement strand
AACGCCGGGCCACCATCGATGGATTGCTTCTTGATGGATTCACGGAAAGTGGTGGGAGCTTCGGTGGGAGTGAGGTCGGTGGTAGCGGCTTCCTCTACAACAGCAGGAGTCTGAGGTTCAACGACCTGCTCGGTTGCATTTTCTTCCGGTTGAGTTTGCTCTTCCTGAGCAAAGAGATTGCTGATGCCAAATGTCATGAAACCAACAATCGTGAGTAGTGCAATTAATTTTTTCATGATTTAGTTAATGTTGTGTTTATCAATTGTTTTCGTTCCTCTGCGGAGAGAGCGGGATTCGAACCCGCGGTACCCTTTTGGAGTACACACACTTTCCAGGCGTGCTCCTTAAACCACTCGGACATCTCTCCAAGAAAAAATCGATGCCAAAATTACAAAACTTTTCCTTTCAAAAAAGCAAATGGTAACACATTTTTTTCAAAAAAAGCTATTTCGTCATCTCTCCCCGGATGGAAACGCCCAGCAACTCAACCACTTTGTCGCGAGAAAGGCCATGGCCGAGGAGGTACATCAGTTTGGTCACGGCAGCTTCGGTGGTTAAGTCGTAGCCACTCACCACGCCGATGCGGAGCATGTCGAGACTGGTCTCATAACGTCCCATCTCGACAGAGCCTCCCTTGCATTGGGTGATGTTGAGCACGACGAGTCCCTTGTCGATGGCTTCCTTGAGGGCATCAAGGAACCATTTCTCGGTGGTGGCGTTGCCTGAGCCGTAAGTCTCAAGCACCATAGCCTTCAGGCCTGGGGTGGCTAAAGTATGGCGCACAAACTCCTCGGAGATGCCCGGGAACAGTTTGAGGATGCCCACATGGCGGTCCATCTCTGTGTGGAGTTTCAGCTTCTTGAAGTTGGGCTTGATGATACGGTCCTTGTTGTATTTGATATGCACGCCCACCTCGGCGAGGGCTGGGAAGTTGGTCGACACGAAGGCGTTGAAGTTCTCGGCGTTGAACTTGGTGGAACGGTTGCCGCGCAGCAGCTGGTCCTGGAAAAAGATGCAAACCTCGGGGACGATGGCTGTATCGTCTTCCCTGGCGGCAGCGATCTCGATGGCGGCGAGGAAGTTCTCGCGTCCGTCGGTACGCACCACACCCATCGGCAGCTGTGAACCCGTAAGCACCACCGGCTTGTTAAGGTTCTCGAGCATGAAGCTGAGTGCCGAGGCAGTATAGGCCATGGTGTCGGAACCATGCAGCACCACGAAGCCGTCGTACTGTTCATAGTTCTCAGTGATCTTGGCGGCCAGCTTGGCCCAGAAGTCGGGCGACATGTTCGACGAGTCGATCAAGGGGTCAAACGAATAGAAGTCGATTTGGTAGCCGAAGTTTTGCAGCACCGGCAGATGCTTGTAGATATTGTCGAAGTCGAACGGCACCAGGGCACCTGTCTTGGGGTCCTGCATCATGCCGATGGTTCCACCCGTGTAAAGCACGAGGATCGAGGTTTCTTCTTTTTGGGTCACGCTTCTTATAATTTAGAATTTAGAGGGGGCAAAGATACGCATTTTTAGATTCCGAATAGCGTCTTGGCGTTGTTTGTGGTTGTTTCAGCGATTTCTTCTACGGACATTTCATAGATTTCCGCGATTTTTTTTGCCGTATCCACCAGGAAGGCCGGCTCGTTGCGTTGGCCGCGGTGTGGCACGGGTGAGAGGTACGGCGCGTCGGTTTCCAAAACGATGCGGTCGAGTGGAATATTGTGCAGATAGTCCTTCACACTGCAGTTTTTATAGGTGGTCACGCCGCCCAGACCGAGATGGAATCCCAGTTCGAGATATACTCTTGCTTCCTCTTCGGTGCCGGTGAAGCAGTGCATCACCCCGTGGAGGCCGCCGTCCTGATGCTTTTCGAGAATGCGAGCCATGAAGCTAAAAGCGTTGCGGCAATGGATGGAAAGGGGCAGACTCAGCTGTTTGGCCCAGTCGAGTTGGGTCTCAAAGGCGTCAATCTGTTCCTTTTCGAAGGTTGTGTCCCAATAGAAATCGAGTCCCACCTCCCCTACACCTATAAATATATCTTTTTCGAGTTCCTTCTCCATGACGGCGAGCACCTGTTTATAGTCGCCCTTCACCTCTTCGGGTTGAAGGCCCATCATCACTCGGGTGCATTCGGGGAATTGCTCATGCGTTTCCATCATGGGCGCCATGGTCGATGCATCCACATTTGGTAGGAGCATCACACCCACGCCGTTGTCGAGCGCGCGCTGCACCACTTCGGTACGGTCGGCGTCGAAGTCATGGTCATAGATATGAGTATGAGTATCTACAAATAGCATTTATGCGTAAAAAGTTTGCAAAAATAAAAATAATTTATAAATTTGCGCCAATGAAAAGGTATCTAGATATAGTATTTGTCTTGGGAGCGCTTCTTACGCTCCTCCCCTCCTGCTCTACCGATGTGGACTTGTTGGCCGATGGTGCGGATGTGCCCATCGTGTATTCTTTGCTCGACCTCGATGCCGACACCAACTATGTGAAGATCACCCATACGATGAATGCCAACGGGACCGCCATCAACGCCAACAACCCTGATCTTGCCAATTATCCAGGCAAGCTTGACGTGAGGATGACCGAATTCTGCAACGGCGATTCCATCCGTCAGTTCATCTTTGACACCATCACCATCCACAACAAGGAGGGCGGTCTCTTTTATTCGCCAGCCCAGAAGCTCTATTACACTACTGAGCATTTAAGCAAGAACACGCCAGGAAAGAACTACAGCTACCGACTTTATGTGGTCCTCCCCGACCGTGTTGTGACTGCCGACGCCCTGGCGGTGGGGTCTGAGGATTTCCGAATTCAGACCACTGTCGCGGATTTTTCTGGCGGATATCACTTTCTCGACGAAACCAAAGCGACACATGAGATTTGGTTCCTTGCCGCCTTAAACGGAGGGCTTTATGACGTCTATATGTCGTTTACCTATTACGAACGGCGCGATTGGACCTCCGACACCATTCCACGCACCTTCACTTGGCACATGGGCACTTACTATCAGTTTTTCCTTCCCCAATACTTGCATGGCGACGCTTTTGTAATCAGATATTATCCTTACGATCTTTATAAGCATTTGTACGAGTTCATCGGTGACGACACCTTGGTTCCAGGCTTGAGGCGTTACCTTGACGACTATCCCATCCAGGTTACTGTGACTGCGGGAGACCGGAACATCGAGGAATACGTATACTATCACAACATGAACCCCCACAATACCACCGGTGAAAACTACCAAACCAACGTCAAGGGTGGTTATGGGGTGGTATCCACGACAAAGACCATAGTGGGTGAGATGCGTTTAGGCGGAACCACAGTCCCCGAACTGGTGGAAGAAACCAAATATGGATTCAAGTATGTAGGGGGACACTTGGGGGAATAGATTAGGTATTGGAAATTCCGTAATAATTAATAAAGGAAGCTATCGTAAGGATAGCGGATAGCGTGCATGTCACGGATTTCCTTATAAAGCAAATCTCTGAATTCTTGATAGTTATCGCGATTTTTGGCAGAGATGAAGATGCAGTTGTCGTTCATCTTGGCCATCCAGGTCTTTTTCAGTTCCTCATACGAGACGTTGCGCTTGGTAGACGGCGTGAGGTCGGTGGGGTCCTTTTCCTCCCAGGTATAGGCATCGATCTTGTTGAACACCATGATGGTCTTTTTGTCGGCGCAGCCCAGTTCGGAGAGGGTTTGGTTGACCACCTCGATTTGCGATTCGAAGTCGGGATGGGAGATGTCGACCACATGCAGCAGGATATCGGACTCACGCACTTCGTCGAGGGTTGATTTGAACGATTCGACGAGATGATGCGGCAGTTTGCGGATGAAGCCTACGGTATCGGAGAGCAGGAAAGGCAGGTTTTCGACCACCACTTTGCGCACGGTGGTGTCAAGGGTGGCGAAGAGTTTGTTTTCTGTATAGACTTCCGATTTGCTCAGCAGGTTCATGATGGTTGACTTGCCCACGTTGGTATAACCGACTAATGCCACACGCACCAGCTTGCCGCGGTTCTTGCGCTGCACGGTCTTTTGCATGTCGATCTCCTTGAGCTTCTCTTTCAGCACCGAGATACGGTCGAGGATCAAACGGCGGTCGGTCTCAATCTGGGTCTCACCAGGTCCGCGCATGCCGATACCACCCCGTTGACGTTCCAAGTGGGTCCACATTCGGGTCAGGCGGGGCAGCAGGTATTGGTATTGTGCCAATTCCACCTGCGCCTTGGCGTGTGCGGTGTGGGCATTGGAGGCGAAGATATCCAAGATCAAGCTGGTACGGTCGAGCACTCGGCATTCGAGTGCTTGTTCCATGTTACGGGCTTGGGTGGCGCTTAACTCGTCGTCGATGACGGCGATCTCAATGTTTTCCGCTTTGATATATTGGTGTATCTCTTCGAGTTTGCCGGAGCCGAGGTAGCTCACGCTCGAGGGGTGTTCCATGGCTTGGACGAAGCGCGCCACGGGCACGCCGCCGGCGGTTTCCAGGAGGAAGGCTAGTTCGTCGAGATATTCTTCGGTGCGTTCACGGCTTTGCTTTTTGGAGGCTACCGCAATCAGGACAGCGCGTTCTGGTATTTTTTCGTATGTGATGAAATCGCCCATGGGAGTGGAAAGTGGAAAACGGAAAACGGAAAACGGAAAACTAATTAATATGGGTGGAAGCCGATGATTTTACGAACTTCGTTGAGGGTTTTAGAGGCGCTTTCGCGGGCTTTTTCGGCACCGAGGCGGGCGATGCGGTCGAGGCGTTCGGTGTCGGACGAGAACTCTTGGATGCGCTCACGGATGGGGTTGAGGGTCTGCACCATATCCTCGGCGAGTTGTTTCTTCATGTCGCCATAGCGCAGGGTGCAGTCGTTCCATTTCTCCTCGAAGAACTTCACTGTTTCAGGGGCGCTCACGATGCTCATCATGGTGAAGAGGTTCTGGATGACTTCGGGCTTAGGGCTGTTGGGCTCTTGGGGGCCGTTGTCGGTGACGGCGCGCATCACTTTCTTGCGCACGGTCTTCTCGTCCTCAAAGAGGTAGATGCAGTTGCCGTCGCTCTTGCCCATCTTACCTGAGCCGTCTAAACCCGGCACCTTGATGGCGTCGCCGCCGAAGTAGTAGTTCTGCGGTTCTGGGAAGAATTCGACGCCGTAGATGTTATTGAACCGGCGGGCGCATTTGCGGGCCATCTCCATATTCTGTTCCTGGTCCTTGCCCACGGGCACCCATTTGGCGCGGTGTTGAAGGATGTCGGCTGCCATCAGGGTCGGGTAGGTAAACAGTCCCGCGTTGACGTTATCGGGCTGTTGTCGGGCTTTTTCCTTGAAGGTGGTGACGCGGCCGAGTTCGCCGATATAGGCGTTCATGTTGAAATAGAGGTAGAGTTCGATGGTTTCTGGCACATCGCTTTGGATATAGATGGTGGCCTTTTCGGGGTCGATGCCGCAGGCCAGGTATTCGGCGAGTATGGTACGGGCGGACCGTTGGATGTTTTCCGGTTTGGGGTGGGTGGTCAGCGAGTGCCAGTCGGCGATGAAGAAGTAGCAGTTATATTCTTCTTGCATTTTCACGAAGCTACGGACGGCGCCGTAGTAGTTGCCGAGGTGGAGGTTGCCGGTGGGGCGGATGCCGCTGAGGACGATGTCTTTCATAAGAAGTTAGAAGTTTGAATATTTTGGGGCAAAGGTAATAAAAAAAGCCCGCTTATACGGCGGGCTTTTGAGTTTTTTTCAACTTTCAGATCAAATCTTGATGTCGTCGCCGTTGGCGTTCTGGAAGTTGTACTGGAGCATGTGGAAATCGGGCATGGATTGCACCTGGAAGGATTTTCCGTACTTTTTCATCCACTTGCGCCGGATGGAGAACCAGCCTTTGGTAAGGTAGGCACCGATGAAGGGGTGCACTTGGAGGGTGATGTGGTTCTCGTTTTGATCGAGCAGCAGGTACTTGAGGTTGTTTTCGATCTCGTCGATGTAGAGGATGGCGGGGCGGATCTTGCCTTCGCCGTCGCACACGGGGCATTTTTCCTGGACCTGCACTTCGGTGGCAGGGCGCACACGTTGGCGGGTGATTTGGATGAGGCCGAACTTGGTGGCTGGCAGGATGGTGTGCTTGGCGCGGTCGAGTGCCATTTCTTGGCAGAGCACATCGAACAATTGTTTGCGATGGGCTGCCTCGCGCATGTCGATAAAGTCGACGATAATGATTCCGCCCATGTCGCGAAGGCGAAGTTGGCGGGCGATTTCCTTGGCTGCTTCGATGTTGACAATCAGGGCGTTTTCTTCCTGAGTGTTTTCCTTGTTCACGCGATGGCCGCTGTTGACGTCGATGACGTGCATGGCCTCGGTGTGTTCGATGATGAGGTAAACACCGTTTCTGATGGTGACCACTTTACCGAAGAGTCCTTTGATTTGCCGGGACACGCCGAAAGTGTCGAAGATGGGTTCTTTTCCCTTGTAGAGTTTGACGATTTCGGCCTTTTGGGGTGCGATGGTCTGGATGTAGCTCTTGATGTCTTCATAAAGAGTCTCATCGTTCACATGGATGTTGTTGAACGACTCGTTGAGGAGGTCGCGAAGCATGACCATGGTTTGGTCTTGTTCGCTGACCATGCGGCCTGACGAGGTCATCTTGCTCATCTCTGCGATGCAGTGCTCCCATTTTTCAACGAGGGCTTTGAGGTCGGCATCGAGGTCGGCAACTTTTTTGTTTTCGGCCACGGTGCGGATGATGACGCCATAGTTGGCGGGCTTGATGCTTTGGATCAGGCGTTTCAAGCGGCTGCGTTCCTCGCCGCTGCGGATTTTTTGGGATACCGAGATGCGGTTTGAGAACGGGACAAGCACGATGTAGCGACCTGCGAACGACACTTCCGCCGAGATGCGCGGCCCTTTGGTGGAGATGGGCTCTTTGGCAATCTGGACAGGAATAAGGTCACCGACATTGAGCATGTTGGCAATCTTGCCATTCTTCTCAATGTCGGGCTCGAGTTTGAACTTGTCCATCGTCACCTCCGGATTGTTACCCGAGGTGAGCATGTTCTTGAATTTGAGCAGGGAACGGAACTGCGGACCGAGGTCAAGATAGTGCAAAAACGCTTCCTTCTCGTAGCCAACGTCGACAAAAGCCGCGTTTAATCCAGGAAGGATCTTTTTCACTCGTCCGAGATACACGTCTCCGACCGCAAACTGGTTGTTGGTCTTCTCTTTATGAAGCTCGACAAGAATCTTGTCTTCCAACAGGGCGATGTCAACCTCCGAAGCGCGAGCATTGATAACCAGCTCCCGCTCCACCGTCTTGACTTGGATTTCTTGAATTTCTTCTTCAGCCATTTTCAGTGTTGTTTTGGAGGGTTGACTAACTACACAAAAAGATTATTTCTTCTTGTGTCTATCCTTTCTCAAGCGTTTTTTGCGCTTGTGGGTGGACATTTTATGTCTCTTGTGTTTTTTACCGTTTGGCATAATATTATATATTTATGTTGGTTTATATTCTATTTTTATTTAACAGCATTCATGAAAACCTTGGCAGGCTTGAAAGCGGGGATCTTGTGGGCGGGGATGGTGATGGAGATGTTCTGTGACATATTTCTACCGGTCTTTTCAGCGCGAGTCTTGATGATGAAGCTACCGAAACCTCTCAGATAGACATTGTTGCCATTGGCCATCGAAGACTTGACAACTTCCATAAAATTCTCAACAACAGTCTGAACAGCACCTTTCTCGATACCGGTTTTGGCGGCGATCTCAGCTACGATTTCTGCTTTTGTCATTTCTTTACAAAAAATTTAAGTGGTTTATTATTAGGTTTGTGTAAATTTGCCGGCAAAGGTACGAACATTTTTCATACCTCGACAAAGAAAATGATTTTTTTTGATGGCCGAGATGCATACTGAACTGATCCAATGGTTTGAAAAACACCAACGCGAGCTTCCTTGGAGGAGCCATCCAACACCTTATTATGTATGGCTTTCGGAGGTGATCTTGCAGCAAACCCGTGTAAGTCAGGGACTCGACTATTTCAATCGCTTCGTGGAGCGCTGGCCCTCGTTGCGCAACCTCGCCGAGGCCAGCGAGGAGGAGGTGTTAAAAGAATGGCAAGGCTTGGGCTATTATTCCCGGGCCCGCAACCTGCACAAATGCGCCAAGGAAGTGGTCAAACGCTACAACGGAGAGTTACCTGGTGATTACCAACAGCTTTTGAAACTGCCTGGCATCGGTCCATACACCGCCGCCGCCATAGCCTCCATCGCATTCGGCCAACCCAACGCCGTGGTCGATGGCAATGTGTACCGCGTCCTTTCAAGGCTGTTCGACATTGACACACCTATTAATTCGGAAGAAGGCGCCAAAAGCTTCGCCAAACTTGCCGAGGCGTTGCTCGACCGCGACCATCCTGGACAGCACAACCAAGCCATGATGGAGTTCGGAGCCTTACAATGCCTGCCAAGCAACCCTGACTGTCTGTTTTGCCCCCTTCAATCCCACTGCCTGGCGTTCGCCAACGGAACCATAGCGGCCAGGCCCGTGAAAATCCCCAAAGCCAAGGTGAGGACGAGATATCTCAACTATTTGGTTATCAGCGACAAAAACAACAACCGGTATTTAAGGAAACGCCAAGACAAGGACATCTGGAAGAATCTTTACGACTTTCCATGTCTGGAAGGCGACCACTGCTTCACCGCCGATGAGCTGGCAGATAGCCCTGAATTCGCACGGCTCATCCAAGACAAGGAGTTCCAGATCAACCGAATCACATCCCCATTTACGCATAAGCTCACGCATCAGACACTTGTCGCCACCTTTTTCGAAATAAAAATTTTAGATTTTTTACCTGTATTTCAGGAAAACAATATACTTTTGGTCCCTGAAAATGAATTGGGAAACTATCCCGTCCCCAAACTCATCGAAAACTATTTAAACCTTTAATCATAAACTGCTAACTGAAAACTATGGCAAGCTTAAACAAAGTCATCCTCATTGGCCGTCTCGGGAAGGACCCTGAGATCACCACATTTGAGAGCGGAAACCGTAAAATGTCGGTCACTCTGGCCACCACTGAGCGTTATCGCGACCGCGACAACAATTGGGTGGATCAGACCGAGTGGCACAACTTGGTTGCCTGGGGCAACCTGGCCAACGACATTGCCGACAAGCGCCGCAACTATGCCAAAGGCGACATGATGTATGTGGAAGGCCGCCTTCGCACCCGCCAATACACTGACAATCAAGGTATCAACAGATTTGTAACCGAGATTCAGGTAGACAAACTCATGCAGTTGATGTCGGCACGTCAGCCCTCGCAGTCGTCAAACGCTCCTCAAGAGCAGGTCTATCAAGCTCCCGCGGCCGCTCACGATCCGCTGGCAGCGACTTCGATGCCACAGGATGATCTTCCGTTTTGATAAAAGATAAAAGATAAGAGATAAAAGTTAAAGTGGCGACTCCTATCTTATTAAGTGCGTTTTATACCGGCTTCACCGTCAATGCGGTAATCGGCTTGGTAGTGCTTTGCCTGCTGCTCGTCGCATCGGCTTTGATTTCGAGCAGTGAGACGTCGTTTTTCTCGCTCAAGCCAGCCGACATTGAGGATTTGGAGTCGCGTACCGACTCGAAGAGCCTCACGGTGTTGAAGCTTCGTGAGAACCCCAAGATGCTTTTGGCGACCATCCTCATCGGCAACAACTTTGTCAACGTCACCATCACCTTGCTGGCCACCTACATCGTCAGCGAGATGTTCGACATGGTCAACCATCCCGTCGCCGCCTTCGTGATGGAGGTCATCGTCATCACCTCCTTGGTATTAATCATCGGCGAGATCACACCGAAGGTGCTCGCTGCCAAACGTCCCGTGAAATTCGCCCGGTTTATGGCCCGTCCACTACAAGTGCTGATGGCGGTATTCTCCCCCTTGAGCAAGCTGCTCGTCAACTCCACTTCGTTCATGGACAAGCACTTGGAGAAGAAAAAGGCCGACATTTCCACTGATGACCTCAGCGCTGCTGTTGACATCGCCACAGAGGCTTCCACACCCCTGGAGGAGAAGAACATGCTGAAAGGCATCGCCACCTTCACCGAGAAGGAAGTCAGCAGCGTGATGAAACCCCGCATCGACATCGTCGCCGTGGAACAGAGCGTACCGTTCCGCGAGATGCTCGAATCCGTCATCCAGAGCGGATTCTCACGCATCCCTGTCTATGAGGAAAGCCTCGACAAGGTGAGCGGCATCCTTTACGTGAAAGACCTCCTGCCCTATCTCGACGCTCAGACCTTCGAGTGGCGCATGCTCCTTCGTCCCGCCTTCTTCGTCCCCGAGAACCGCAAGATCAACGATCTGTTTCAGGACTTCCGCGAGAAGAAGATCCACATCGCCATCGTGGTGGATGAGTATGGCGGCACCTCAGGTCTGATCACCATGGAGGACGTCATCGAAGAGATCGTGGGCGAGATCAACGACGAGTTCGACAACGTGAAACAAGAACAGCATTATACTAAAATCGACGATTCCACGTATCTATTCAAGGCCCAGACCAGCATCGTGGACTTCTGCAAGGTGTTCAACCTCGACGAGGATTATTTTGAGGAACAGCAGGGCGAGGCCGACACATTGGCCGGATTGGTGCTGGAGATCGAAGGCCGCATCCCCGAGGTCGGCTTCAGCTTCAACGTCGAAAAGTTCAACTTCGAGATCACCGATGCCGATTCGAGGAAGATTATTCAGATTAAGGTGAAGGTGAATTAGGAATTAGGAATTAAGAATTAGGAATTAGGAATTTAGAGAGTGATGGAATTGAGACAAAAATGGTTCAGGTTGGTGTGCTACGCTTCACTCGTAATGACGCTTTTGCTATTGGTTTCCTGTAGTGAAGGCGATCGTCCTTTGCCCAAGCCCAAAGGGTATTTCCGGATCGATTTACCTGAAAAGAACTATGTGAAGGTAGATACCATTGAGCGGTATGCTTTCGAAGCCCCCGATTATGCAGTGATCACCAACGACCCTTTGTCGCCCGACGAAAAGAACTGGATTAATGTAGTGATGCCTCGTTTCAAGGCCTCCATTCACTTGACGCACAAGGTGGTAAACAACAACTTAGGCGAGTATCTGGAGGATGTCCACACCATGCTCACCAAGCATTTGCAGAAGGCCAATGGCATGAACGACAGTCTCATCATCAACCCGGAGCAGCGGGTTTACGGCATGCTCATTGAAATGGACGGAAAAGGCGTGGCTACGCCCCTTCAGTTCTATCTCACCGACAGCACTGCCAATTTCGTCCGCGGCGCCCTTTACTTCAATTTCGTCCCCAACAACGACTCGATGCAGCCGGTCATCGACTACCTGCGGCAGGATATTGATAAGATGATCAATACGTTTGAATGGAAATGATTTTGTTCCTTTTGGCTTGAACCAAAAGGAACCTAAAAATTCAAGGCCAAAAACATCGGCCTTCCGCACAGCCTCTCTAAGTGGGTGATCCTCAAGGCAGGGAGTGCCTTCGTACCGAAGGCAAACGCTCCGCTAAAGCTCCGCGCCCCGCCCTGAGTCTCATCCCACTTAGTTCGGCTTTTAGGCGGGCGCTGCTCCGGTTTTTGGCCGTGGCCCACGCGCCCAGCCCGGAAAAATGATTCCTTCTTAATGATTATTCTAAAAGAATTTTGTATATTTGCGAGTTTTTTTAAATTCATAATGTATATTAGAATTAATTAATATCATGAAATTTAAACACCCTTCAGATAAACAAACGGAACAAAAAGGAAGCGTTGTCCTTTACCAACCTGATGAGACTATCCGAATTGAACTAATCGTGGAAGACAACACCGTTTGGCTGACGCAACGACAGATGGCTGAATTGTTCGGGAAAGACAGAACAGTTATAGGGCGACATATCCAAAAAATCTATAGGGATAAAGAGTTGGAACAAGGTATCACATGTGCAAAATTTGCACACATGGGAAGCGAAGGCGACCAACAGTACGGATATACCGCATATAACCTTGAGGTCATTATCGCACTGGGCCAACGTATCAAATCCCAGCGTGGTTTACAGTTGAAGCAATGGTTTGAACAATTTCTATCAGAAACGAGAAAGGAGTTGACCCAAACTGTTACAAACAATCAACTTACTGATATTCAAGATGGTTATGGAGAAATCGTCATATACCAACCCGATGACACCATTAGTCTTGAGGTGCGCATGGGAGATGAAACAGTTTGGTTGACGCAAGGTCAAATCATAGAGCTTTTCCAATCAAGCAAGGCCAATATCAGCGAGCATATAAAGAACATTTATGAGCAGGGAGAGTTGAATTACGAGGCAACTGTTCGGAATTTCCGAACAGTTCAACAGGAGGGCGGCAGAATGGTAGAACGCATACGGACCTATTATAATCTAGACGCCATTATCTCTGTGGGGTTTAGGGTGAATGCCAAACGAGGCATCAAGTTTCGCCAATGGGCCAACGTAGTTATCAAAAATTACATCATCCGTGGATATGCAATCAACCAACAACTACTTAATGTGGAACGGCACATTGATGCCCGACTGGACAGCCAACAAAGCCAGATCCGACAGATAGAGACGACCCTTTCCGACCATCAGGAAAAGATCGACTTTTTCGTGCGCACTTCGTTGCCGCCGGTAGAGGGGGTTTTCTACGATGGGCAGATTTTCGACGCCCACGTACAAATCTCAGGGCTTATAAAACAAGCCAGAAATCGAATCGTGTTGGTTGACAATTACATTGACGAAACAACATTAACCTTGCTCAACAAACGTGATTCCAACGTGGATGCTACCATCTATACTCGTCCGTTGTCGCAGCAACAGCAACTCGACGTGCAACGGAACAACCAACAGTATCCGCCAGTCACTGTGAATATCTGTCAAAGAACGCATGACAGATTCCTGATCATCGACGATGATGTATATGCTTTCGGCGCCAGCCTAAAGGATGCGGGAAAGAAACTCTTCGCCTACATCAAGATGAAAGAAACCTCGGCGACAGAGTTGCTAGGCCTAATCAGGTGACAACCCCTTTTTTCTCTGGAAACTGTTCTATTCAATAATAGTGCTGGTCACTCTAATCCACCAGCCATCGGATTTCTTTTCTGCTACATAATCGGCACCCCAATAACCTGCACCACCTGTGCTGAGACCAAACAAATAAGCATCTTTCACATTGTCAACTTTGAAAAGAGGAGTGAAGTGATATTCTTCCATATCATCCTCAAACTCACTCTTGGTATTCTGATACTCTTCTTCGGTCAGAAAAATAATCCTTGTATTTGATGGCTGACAGCTCAATAAATCGGGATCGTCTGTGATAATTAGCTTTGTAAAGGTGGTGTCAACGGCCAAACCAGGTTCGGGAGTTTCCGTATAAGATATATTTTTGCACTCATCCTCGCCCCAAAAACACGTCACGAGTTCATTCAGCACGGCTTCATAAATAGCGGTTTTGTCGGTCCGAGGAAGATTGTATCTCGGATTCAAATCGACATTGTCAAGAATCCCGTCTCCGTCAGTATCTGGTTTATCTGGATTAGTGCGGAATTTGGTTTCCATGATGTCGGTCAATCCATCGCCATCAGTATCTCTCTTCAATGTTTCCATATCGATTGTAAGCAACAAACCATCTTGGATTAACTCATAATCATAAAGTCCATGCCACCCGTATTCAGAACATCTTCTCAACAAACAAGCCTCAATCTGAAGGTCTCCATCGGCGTTAATCAAGGGATATTTAGAGTACCATTTGACATATAGTGGCTTCTTTTGGACTATGCCACTGTAATAACGTTCCCACGTCTTGCCCTCGTCAATCGAGTATGCTACATAAATGCCCAAGCCATTGTTTTCTAATTCAGGATTCCAATAGATGAATGCTTCCGTCTGTCCTTTCTTATCCTGTTTTAAGATACACTCCCGAGGAACACCACCGTATTCTTGCGGCTCGTGCCAGAACAAGCCCCAAGGAACGGAGGTTGAATCACGATAAAGCTCCATTCTCTCTTTTTCAACAGCGCGAAGGGAGTCTTCATACGGTGTATGAAATTCCTTGTCTTTTTCGTAAAGCGTAAAATCATCAATTGGTTCAAACTCGAAGAAGCGGTTTTTGTAGTTCTTAATCCTTTCCACGCTTATCGGCTCGAAGGGAACGTATTTGAAATCTCTATGATAATAGGATTCTTGCTCAGAACTTTTGTATTGTTCCTTGAAGGCTTCAAATTCCTTTTGAAACTTTTCAAAAGCGAGATCCTCGTCTTCTTCTTGGGCAAACACGAAGAAAGGAACCAAAAACAGTATCAATAAACAGAAGAGTTTTCTCATTTGGTTTTTTTGATGGCAAAGATAATTCTTTTCCCAGATACGAAAACAAAAAAAGGCTGCCGATTGGCAGCCTTTTCAGTCTTCAATAACCTAAGAAAGATTATTTGGCTTGGTCGCACTGGTGAGCTTCACCTTCGTGATGATCGCACTTGCCTTCTCCCATGCCCATGGCGGCGATACGAGCCAGGACGAGGTCCTTCTGCTCATCGACGGTGAGGTTTTCGAAGTTAGCCCAAGCGGCCATCATTTGTTCACATTGAGCTTTCATCTCAGCGCATTTGGCTTCGCATTCAGCCTTCTGTTCATCGGTCATTTCGGCCATTTCGTGTTGGCATTTGTGCTCTTCACCTTCGCACTTGGCTTCGCACTCGGCTTTCTTGGCGTCCATTTCAGCGAAGAGTTCGAAAGCTTTCTTGTTCAGTTCGGCCTTGGCGGTCTCATCCATGTTGTCCCAGTTGGCATATTCAGCCTTCAGGGGGCAGAAGGGGCAGTGATGTTCTTCAACGGCCACCACTTCTTGTTCAGGTTCATTGGGTTGCTCCTGCTGTTTAGGAGTGTTGTTGCAAGCCACCATGAAAAGGCAAGCAAGACCCATCATTAAGAATAACTTTTTCATTTTTAGTGATTTAATTGTTAATCTATGGATTTTCTTCTTTTTGAGCGCGCAAAATTACAAATTATTTGAAATAGTGGTAAAAAAAACTTAATTTTGCAGCCAAATTTCCATGAGGATAATTAAATCATTCATAACTAACACAAAACATTAAGAAATGGCAGAAAAAAAATTTTTGACATGCGATGGCAACCAGGCTGCTGCCCATGTTGCTTACATGTTCAGTGAAGTGGCCGCCATTTATCCTATCACCCCGTCATCTCCGATGGCAGAGTATATCGATGAATGGGCCGCTAAAGGTCAGAAAAACATCTTTGGCGAGACCGTCAAAGTCGTTGAAATGCAATCTGAAGCCGGTGCCTCTGGTGCCGTACACGGTTCGTTGCAGGCTGGTGCCTTGACCACCACCTACACCGCCTCACAAGGCTTGTTGCTGATGATCCCCAACATGTACAAGATTGCCGGCGAATTGCTTCCGGGTGTCTTCCATGTCTCCGCCCGTTCCCTGGCTGCCCAGGCCCTGTCCATCTTCGGCGACCATGCCGACGTGATGGCTT